>Ga0116157_10003863_pt1 | contig 14185 bp, 9 predicted proteins | sample AD_UKC048_MetaG_FD_89882 | JGI IMG/M metagenome (GOLD analysis project Ga0116157, IMG submission 89882) | Active sludge microbial communities of municipal wastewater-treating anaerobic digesters from USA - AD_UKC048_MetaG | ecosystem: Engineered > Bioreactor > Anaerobic > Digestate | place: USA...
GCCAGGGCAACAACTGGCCATGGTCTGGCGCCGTACCCGCGCTGGCGAGAATGGCTTCCAGCTCCCGGGTATCAGGGCCAGGTGCTCCCAGGCGTTTGGGCAGGACGGTCAAGCGCGAATGCATCAGGGTCGCCACCAGTCCGGAGAACTCACCTTCCGAAGCGGGCGAATCTGGAGGCATGGTTCGCAGTGGTAGAGGTCTTGGCATGTTCGGTATCCAGGCGCGAAAGCCCTATCCACAAGTGCCCAGATGACCACATTGGGTGCAGTAGTCGCAACCGTCCTTGCGAATAACAGCGTGAGCGCCGCATTCCGTGCATTTTTTGCCTGCCATGACAGGCGGCATGCCAGCCTGGGCTTCCGAAGCGGGCGGTGCGTACTGGGTGCCCTGCTCGGGGAGCCCGGCCGCCCGATTGGTCAGGATTTTCTGGATCGCGTAGGCGACGGCAGCCACTTCAGAGTCGTGCCACATGGGCACCATGGTTCCGTCGTCCTTGCGATGTGTTCCCAGCCGCACTGGACCGCGGTCCCATGCCACTTTGCGCATATCACTGAGGGCCCGCTCCAAGAACCCACCCCGTGCCGCCAGTGACAGCAAGCGCATGCTGGAGGTGATCCATTGCTGCGACTCGCCACTCTGGCCTACCGGCATGAAAAACTCGATGGCCCGGTCCACTGTGCCCGAGCCATTGGCGGCAGGTACCGGCAGAAACGACACCAGAAGGTATAACGTTTTGTGGCCTTCCTGTGTCCAGTAGTCCACCTTTTCTGCGACCGCTGACAGTGCGCCTTTGGGCCTACTTTCAATTACTGTCCTCATGGGGTCCGCGGGAGTTGCTATCAAACCAGGAGCATTTTCCGGTTCGGCTGGGCCTGCATCCAGAACGGAGCCGAGGATAGCGTTAGGTCGATAGGTGGCCAGACCTTTCAACTGCGCCCGCCAGGCCTGCTGATACAGGTCCTTAAATTCTTCGTAGCGGTAGTTGGCGGGTACGTTGACTGTTTTGGAGATGGCTGTGTCTACCAAAGGTTGCACGGTTTCCATCATCGCGATGTGGTTGGCGGCCGAAATCTCGAGAGCGTTAACGAAGTAGTCGGGTAGTTTGTCTACATTGCCACCCAACTCCCGGTAGAGCCGCCAGGCGTGGTCTTCCACGGCATATTCGCTCGTGCTGCCATCGGATTCGCGTTTCTTGCGGCGATACACCCATGAGAACGCCGGCTCGATGCCATTCGAGGCATTGTCGGCAAACGCTAGACTGACGGTACCTGTCGGCGCAATCGACAGCAGATGGCTGTTACGAATGCCATGTTGGCGGATGGACTGCTGCAATGCTTCAGGCAGGCGGCTTGCAAAGGTTCCGGCTGCGAGATAGCCGTCAGCATCAAATTTCGGAAAAGCCCCCTTTTCCTGAGCCAGCGCTATGGAGGCGGCGTAGGCGGCGTCGCGCATGCACGTGGCGATACAGGCTGCCATTTCCCGGCCCAGCGGATCGTCGTACCGCAGGCATAGCATTGACAGCACGTTGCCCAGACCCGTGAAACCCACCCCGATGCGACGCTTGGCTGCAGCTTCGGCATGCTGCTGCGGCAATGGCCAGAAGGTCACGTCCAGCACGTTGTCCAGCGCACGCACCTGGATAGCAACCGATTTTCTGAAGGCTTCAAAATCAAATGTCGGAACACCGGCAAACCCGAACGGGTGACGTACAAAAAGCGGCAGGATGATAGGGCCCAGATCGCAACAACCATAAGGCGGCAGCGGCTGTTCGCCACAGGGATTGGTGGCCGCAATGGATTCGCAATAGGAAAGATTGTTGTCCCGGTTGATATTGTCCAGAAAAAGGATGCCAGGCTCGGCAAAGTCATACGCTGAACGCATGACGGTGTCCCACAAGTCCCGGGCGGCCACCGTTTCATAGACCCACACACCGTCAGCGCGCTGGAAAGCGCCGCCTTCAGTCAGTTTGGCGCCCGGTTTGGCACTGTGCACCAATTCCCAAGGCTGGTCGGCATCCAATGCCCGCATGAATGCATCGGGCACGCCCACCGACACATTGAAATTGTTCCATCGGCCCGGAGTTCGCTTGGCCGTGATGAATTCCTGAACATCCGGATGGTCAATGCGCAGAACGCCCATCTGCGCCCCGCGCCGGGAGCCTGCACTTTCTACCGTCGAGCAGGATTGGTCAAACACGTTGATATAGCTACAAGGACCGGATGCAACGGACGCCGTGGCCTTGACCTCTGCGCCACGGGGGCGAATGCGTGAAAAGTCGTATCCGACGCCGCCGCCACGCCGCATGGTTTCAGCAGCCTCTCTCAGGGCTTCGTAAATACCAGGGTACCCCCCTTCATCCGCACCTTGTATGCAATCGCCAACCGGTTGCACAAAACAGTTGATCAGGGTGGCCTGGATGGATGTGCCGGCCGCGCTCATGATGCGGCCTGCGCCAATGGCGCCCGCGTGCAGATTACCCAAGAACAGGGCTTCGTATTTTGCGCGCTCAGGTTCAGCTTCAACCGAGGCGAGTGAACGTGCCACACGTCGATACAGATCCTCCACCCCGTCTTCGCCTGGTTTGAGGTATTTTTCTTTCAGCACATCGTGGCTGATGGGCTGGGTGGTTGTCAGGTCCTGAGGCCATCCAGAACGGTCGCGCTTCATTAAACGGGCTCCATGATGAGTGCCTGTGGACGGACGCCGCCCAGCAGCCACTGCAACAATTCTTGCACTGAACGGATCTGATCACCAAATGGCAGACGACCAGCCCCACGGAAGAACAGGCCTCTTTGGGTGTCGCCCTCAAAAGCGTGGCCCAATTGCTGGTCGATACAGAATTGCCCCATGGTTGCATCGCCATCCCGCAGGCCGCAATGGGCCAGGCAGTCAAAAGACATGTTGCATTTAGCCTTCGCATGGGCAGCTGCCTGCAGCTTGGGGACAAGCCGTATGTACTTTTCAAGCCACGGCGTACGCACAGCGCGTGCCGGTAGACCGGCAACGCTGACGAATTCCACCATGTCTTCAGGTTTGGCCTCCGCCAAAACGCGTTTGAATGCAGGATCGGCATCGCTTTCCTGCGTCACGGCAAAGGCTGTGCCGAGCTGCACTGCAGCTGCGCCAAGAGCCTGCAGGCGCAGGATGTCATCGCGCGAGCCGATTCCGCCAGCAGGAATTAGTGGGATCTTGCCCTCAATGCCCGCACTTTTGAAGAATTCCAGTACTTGGGGAATCACGTTCTCAAAGTCGAACCGGGGGTCCTGTAAGTCGGCTACCTTGGCAGCACCCAGGTGACCCCCAGCGAGACGCGGGTGCTCAATAACGATGGCATCGGGCAAACGCCCTTTACGCTCCCATTTTTTGACCAGCAATTGCACACCACGCGCATCGGAAAGAATGGGAATCAGCGCCGTAGCGGGAAACTCGCGTGCCAGATCTGGCAGATCGAGTGGCAACCCGGCACCCACTACGAGCGCGTCCGCACCACTGGCAAGTGCCTGCCGCACATACGCTTCGTAGGCGCTGAGCGCCCGCATCATATTGACAGCAATAACGCCGCGCCCTTGAGAAATAGCCTGCGCTCGCTTGATTTCACGATCCAGAGCTTCCAGATTGGCCGCATCAATCAACTGTTTTGAATCCGGCTCCTTGTCGAGATGGCCAGTTTTCTCCATCAGGTCCGGGTGCAACCGGCGAAGATCAACGGAAGAAATGGTCCCTAAACCACCCATTCCCGCCACAGTGCCCGCCAGACCTCCGGCAGAAACACCGACACCCATCCCACCCTGCACCACTGGAATCAGATCCTTGCCGCACAGTTTCCAGGGTTTCAAGCCGGAATGCTGTGAAAGTGTCTTCAAGGCGGTCGCCGTGGTCGCAGTATCCATCACAGCCTTCAGGGCCGGTTCAGTCAGAGAAAATTTGTCCATCATGCTCCACATAGGGTTGGTAGGGGCCAGTGCCACTGTTGGAGGCTAACGAAGCGGGGACAAAATCGCCTTGTTTTACATCAAACACATGCACTTCACCGTCTTCAATCACGTAATGCCAGCCGTGCAAAGTGAGTTTTCCTGCCTCTACGTCACGCCGGACCATCGGGTAATCCATTAAACGTTCAAGTTGCAGGACAACTGCGCGTTTTTCTGTTTTGCGCATGGCCTCCGGACTGGATTGCACCGGAAGCAGGGCCTCGCTGGCCAGTTTGAGCCAGGCCTTCAGCGCGACCGCTTCGTCTGGTGCGCCTTCATAGGCTGCACGAATGGCGCCACAGTGACTATGGCCACAAATAATGATTCGCTCCACGTGCAGGGTCAATACGGCAAATTCGATAGCCGCCATGGTGCCGTGCAGGCCGTGCGAACCGTCATAAGGCGGAATGAAGGCTCCTACGTTGCGAACAATAAACAGTTCGCCGGGACCAGAACCCGTGAGCAGATAGGGCACAACCCTGGAGTCAGAACACCCGATAAAAAGGGTTTTTGGATGCTGACCCTCGGTCACCAGATCCTGAAAACGCTGCTGGTGCGTCGGGAAATAGTCGGACCGGAAGCGCCGCAGGCGCAGCAGAAGTTCGTCTGCGTCTGCGACCTTATCAGTCATTGCACCAGAGGGGAGTCAGCGCTGGGCAGTTCAATACCTTCCACCAGCGTCTGTCCAGCCAGCAACTTCATGTACTGATGCAGGGCCCTGGCCCGCGAATGCATGGCCAATTCGGCTTCAACGCGGTCCCGTACTTCCTCATAGGGGGGCTGCTTACCCTTGCGCCGACCTTGCACATCAATGATGTGGAAACCGAAACGCGTATGAACCAGCCTAGGATGAACCCCCATACCCCATTTCGAATCCTTCTGGTGAAACAGTTCATTGGCCAGTTCCGGGGCGCAGTCATCAGGTCCGATCCAGCCCAGATCACCGCCCTGCGCACTGGTAGGGCAGTTTGACAGTTCAGCTGCGAGTTGGGAAAAATGGGCCTCCGGAACGTCCTTGCGCAACAGTTCCAGCAGCGCCTTTTCAGCATGTACCGTCAACGCATGAACGTTGACGCCAGGCGTCACAGCAAACAGGATGTGGCGAACATGAAGTGCTTCTCCGACGACAAATCGGCTTTTGTTGGCCTCGAAATAGCGGCGACATTCATCATCTGTAGGGATGGGAGAAACCACAGCCTGGTCCACCATGGTTTCAATAACCTGGCGCTCGCCCTCACCCAACTCGGGGGCTACCAACCCCGTGTGGCGGGGAAGCAGGCCAGCTTTAACAGCAGTCTGTCGCAACAATTCAGCGTAAGCCATCTCGCGCAACGTTGAGGCGTCGAAGTGCTGCCCCTGCTCATGCAGGGAAATTCCATTGATGCTCGGCACCGGCGCGGCTTTGTCGCCACTACCGCCAGCGCATTGGCAGGTGCTGCTGCCGCAGCCTGTGATGGTTGATGTTTGGGCGTTCATAGTGTCCACTGTCCTTACCGTTTGAATGGAATCCTACTGGCCGCTCAACGGCGCTTTGGGGGTCATCCCCAGGCGCCGGCTGCGAACCACTTGGTAGGGTCGAAGCACGTAGGCCAGCGTTCCAAAGCCGCTCCAGACGTGAACCAGGCGTGAGAACGGAAACAACAGGAAGATCGTCATACCCAGAATCATGTGCGCCTGAAAGTGCCACTCGGTCTCTGCCACTAGCGCTGCATTGGGGTTGAGCAACACGATGCCCTGCAGATACTCGGCCAGCCGCAACATCGTGGTGGGATCTGACACATGGTGGAACGACGATGGCAATGTCGACAGCCCAATCGTTAGCTGCACCCAAAGAATTACCAAAATGGCGATATCCGTGCGGTGGCTGGTCAGGCGAATGCGGGGATCAAAAATCCGGCGATGCAGCAGCAGGCTCAGACCGATGAAACACAGCACCCCAGCCACGCCACCAGCGACTACCGCCACCAATTGCTTCTGCGGAGCCGTAATAAAGATCTCATAGAGCCAATGTGGCGTCAGCTGACCAAACAGGTGTCCGAAAAACAAGAACAAGATTCCACCATGGAACAGGTTGCTGCCCCACTTGAGTTGGCCTTTGCGAAGCAACTGCGATGAATCGCTCTTCCAGGTGTATTGGTCACGATCGAACCGCGCCAGGCTACCCATCAGAAAAATCGACAGGCAGATGTAGGGGTAAACGACAAAGAGGAAGTTGTGCAGGGAACTCATGCCTGGTCTCCTAAAGACGGGGTAGGGTACTTATTAACGAACTGAATAGGCTGCGGCGCACCGGGCTTGGCCTGGCCTTCGGTGGAGCAACCACCAAAAACCTCGGGCTCGCTCCAGCTCTCATCAATCTCGGGCTCGGGCGCTACTGCTACGGCCTCGGCTTTTTCGCCGGCAAGCTCCAGCACGGCAGCCAGTACGCTGGCGTAGGGGCTGTCGCGTTTGAGCAAGGCGCTGAAAATAACCCGCACGATGTGCGCAATCTCGCCCAGAAACTCGCGTGCCTTCAGGGGTGGCTGGCTGGAGGCAAACTCCAGCACTACCGGCAGGTAGTCGGGCAACTCTTTGGCATCCAGAAACAACCCGGCCTTCTCGTACGTCTGGATCAGATCGATCATCGCCGGACCCCGGTCGCGTGAATCGCCATGCACATGTTCAAAAAGGTGCAGCGCCGTGCGGCGGCCCCGGTCAAACAGCTCGACATACTCTGACTCTGAGTCCAGCGCTGGCTGCGTGGCCAGGCGCTGCAACAGGGCGTTGAGCTCGACCAGCCTTGAGGCGGGTAGTGCTTTTTCCGTCTGCAGCGCTTGGAGCAATTCAGGAATATGGACGCGCAACTCGGCATCGGGATAGCGCAGCAGGTGGGCCAGCACACGCAGTGTGAGCCGGGCTTCAATCAGGGGAGTGGAAAAAATGCCCATCTCAGCTCTCCATCCGGATTGGAATCGTGCGCTTCTTTTCGCTGCCAAACAGGCTGGTTTCTGTCTGCCCTTCAGAGCATCCATTGCCAAAGCTGAAGCCGCAGCCCCCCTTCACATTGAAGGCGTTTTCCGCATACTCCCGGTGCGATGTGGGGATGACAAAACGGTCTTCGTAGTTGGCGATCGCCATGTAGCGGTACATCTCTTCTACCTCGGCGGCCGTCAAGCCCACCTGGTCCAGCACAGCCTGGTTGATCAGTCCATCCACATGCTTGGTGCGCTGGTAGGAGCGCATGGCCAGCATGCGTTCCAGAGCGCGCACCACGGGGCCCGTATCGCCAGCCGTAAGCAGGTTGGCCAGGTACTTGACCGGAATGCGAAGCTGCGATACATCGGGTATCTCGCCATTCTGGCTCAGCACGCCGGCGTTGGCCGATGCAGTGATGGGCGACAGCGGTGGCACATACCAAACCATAGGTAAGGTACGGTACTCAGGGTGCAGCGGCAAAGCCACTTTCCAGTCCACGGCCATTTTGTACACCGGGCTCTGGCGGGCTGCCGCCATCCAGGCATCGGGAATGCCATCAATGTGCGCCTGTGCAATCACTGCAGGGTCATTAGGATCCAGGAACAGGTTGAGCTGAGCCTGGTACAGGTCCGCCTCGTTGGGGGTGCTGGCGGCTGCGGCAATGCCATCGGCATCGTACAAGAGCACGCCCAGGTAACGAATACGGCCTACACAGGTCTCGGAACACACAGTGGGCTGACCGGCCTCAATACGGGGGTAGCAGAAGGTGCATTTCTCTGCCTTGCCGCTTTTCCAGTTGTAGTAAATTTTCTTGTAAGGGCAGCCGCTCACGCACATGCGCCAGCCGCGGCACTTGTCCTGATCGATCAGCACAATACCGTCTTCCTCACGCTTGTAAATGGAGCCGGACGGGCACGAAGCCGCACAGGTCGGATTCAGGCAGTGCTCGCACAGACGCGGCAAGTACATCATGAAGGTGTTTTCGAATTGGCCCATCATGTCTTTTTGGGCTTGTTCGAAACCTGCCAGGTTGGAGTCCTTGCTGCGTTTCGAGAATTCACCACCCAAGATCTCTTCCCAGTTGGGACCCCATTCAATCTTCTCCATCCGCTTACCGGTGATCAGCGAGCGGGGGCGCGCGGTGGGCGCGTGTTTCATCTCGGGAGCCGACTGCAAATGGTCGTAATCGAAAGTGAAGGGTTCGTAGTAATCGTCAATCTGGGGCAGGTTGGGGTTGCTGAAGATTTTCATCAACAGCGACCATTTGCCACCCTGCTTGGGGACGATGGAGCCATCAGCCTTGCGAACCCAGCCGCCATTCCACTTGTCCTGGTTTTCCCATTCCTTGGGGTAGCCAATGCCGGGCTTGGTTTCTACGTTGTTGAACCAGGCGTACTCGACGCCAGGGCGGTTGGTCCAGACGTTTTTGCAGGTGACCGAGCAGGTGTGGCAGCCGATGCATTTGTCTAGATTCAGGACCATGCCGATTTGAGCGCAAATTTTCATGGGTTCTCTCCTTGCGATTGGTAGGCGCGAACAAGATGGTCGTCGGCCGGGGTGTCGAGCCAGTCGACCTTGCTCATCTTGCGCACTACCACAAACTCATCGCGGTTGGTACCAATGGTTCCGTAGTAATTAAAGCCGTAGCTCAGCTGGGCGTAGCCGCCAATCATGTGGGTGGGCTTGAGCACAATGCGGGTGACCGAGTTGTGAATGCCGCCGCGCACACCGGTGATCTCCGAGCCGGGAGTGTTGATGATCTTCTCTTGCGAGTGGTACATCATCACCATGCCGTTGTTCACGCGCTGGCTCACCACGGCGCGTGCTGCTACAGCGCCGTTGATGTTGAACAGCTCGACCCAGTCGTTGTCCACAATGCCCGCGCTCTTGGCATCGTCTTCGCTCAACCAGATGACGGTGCCGCCACGGTTCAGGGTCAGCATCATCAGGTTGTCACTGTAGGTGGAGTGAATTCCCCACTTCTGGTGCGGCGTGATGAAGTTCAGCTGAATCTCGGTGTTGCCATTGGGCTTGATGTTGTGAATATCCGCTGTGGTCTTGAGGTCCACTGGTGGACGGTAGCTGCCAAAACCTTCACCAAAGGCAATCATCCAAGGATGGTCCTGGTAGAACTGCTGACGCCCGGTGAGGGTGCGCCATGGGATGTACTCATGCACATTGGTGTAGCCAGCGTTGTAGCTCACGGTCTCGCTCTCAATGCCGCTCCATGTGGGCGAGCTGATGATCTTGCGCGGCTGCGCCTGAATGTCGCGGTACCGGATTTTTTCGTCTTCGCGGTACAGTGCTAGGTGGGTGTGGTCGCGGCCGGTTTGTTTGCCCAGTGCCTCCCAGGCTTTCACCGCCACATGGCCATTGGTCTCAGGAGCCAGTTGCAGGATGACCTCGCAGGCATCAATGTCCGACACGATGCGCGGCATGCCTTTGGAAACGCCCTCTTCCAGCGTTACGCCGTTAAGCTGACCGAGCTGTTCCACTTCGGTACCGGTCTTCCAGCCAATGCCTTTGCCGCCATTGCCCATTTTGTCGAGCAAGGGGCCCAGGGCGGTAAAGCGTTTGAGGGTGTTGGGGTAGTCACGCTCCACCACGGTGATCTGCGGTGCAGTCTTGCCTGGGATCAGCTCGCAGTGGCCTTTCTTCCATTCCCTCACTTCAAAGGCCTGCGCCATCTCGCCCGGGGTGTCGTGCATGATTGGCGAGAGCACGACTTCTTTCTCGACGCCGAGGTGGCCAACGCACACTTCGCTGAAGCTCTTGGCAAACCCCTTGTAGATTTCCCAATCGCTGCGGCTTTGCCACACCGGGTCCACCGCTGCAGAGAGCGGATGGATGAAGGGGTGCATGTCACTGGTGTTGAGGTCGTTCTTCTCGTACCAGCTAGCCGTGGGCAGCACGATGTCGCTGTACAGGCAGGTGGTGCTCATGCGGAAGTCCAGCGTGACCAGAAGGTCCAGCTTGCCTTGTGGCGCGTCTTTGTGCCACTTCACCTCGGCGGGCTTGGCGTCGTCCTTGCCAAGGTCCTTGCCCTGCACGCCGTTCTCGGTGCCCAACAGGTGCTTGCAGAAATATTCGTGGCCTTTGCCGCTGGAGCCCAGCAAGTTGGAGCGCCAGACAAACATATTGCGCGGCCAGTTTTGCGGCGCATCCGGGTCTTCGCAGCTCATCTCCAGTGTGCCGTCCTTGAGCGCCTTGGTGACGTAGTCTTTGGCATCCATGCCCGCAGCCTGGGCGTCTTTGACCACCTGCATCGGGTTGGTCTTGAGCTGGGGCGCACTGGGTAGCCAGCCCATGCGCTCCGAGCGCACGTTGAAGTCAATCATGCTGCCACTAAAGGCTTTTTTATCAGCCTCGCTCAGCGTGGGCGACACGATTTCGCCCATGCCCAGTTTTTCGTAGCGCCACTGGTCGGTGTGGGCGTAGAAGAAGCTGGTGCTGTTCATTTGCTTGGGTGGTCGCACCCAGTCCGTCGCAAATGCCAGTGGCACCCAGCCGGTTTGTGGGCGGAGTTTTTCCTGGCCCACGTAGTGCGCCCAACCGCCGCCGCTTTGGCCAATACAGCCGCACATCATCAGCAAGTTGATCACACCGCGGTAGTTCATGTCGGCGTGGTACCAGTGGTTCATGGCTGCGCCGATGATGACCATGGACTTGCCGTGTGTCTTGTCGGCGTTGTCAGCGAACTGGCGCGCTACGGTAATGACCTGGTCACGCGGTACACCGGTAATGCTCTCTTGCCATGCGGGGGTGTAAGCAGCGTTGTCATCAAAGTTTTTGGCGCCACTGCCCAGACCACGGTCAATGCCGTACTGCGCAACCTGCAAATCGAACACGGTAGCAACCATGGCATAGCGCTCTTCGCCTGCCTTGCCCAGGCGCAGGCGCACCGCCGGTACCTTGGCGCGGTTGACGTCACCGTTTTGCACATTGGCGGGGAAGTGCGGAGTCGCGTTGCCACCAAAGTACGGGAAGCCGACGTCCACCACCTGGTGCTCTTGGGCACCGTCTTCAATCACGGAAAGCTTGAGCTTGACGTCGGTATTGTCGCGCGCTTCTTTGTCTTCCAGATTCCACTTGCCTTCGTCTTCGCGGCCAGCCTCACCCCAGCGGAATCCGATGGATCCATTTGGCAGGACAGCTTTGCCGGATGTATCAAAAGCGACAGTTTTCCACTCGGGGTTGCTCTTTTGGCCCATCTTGCCGTTGAAATCGCTGGCGCGCAGGTAGCGATCAGGCACCATGGTCACTGTGCCATCGGGCAAGGTGCTCTCTTTGAGCATCACTAGCAGCGGCAGATCGGTGTAGCGGCGGGCATAGTTGTCAAAATAGCTGCTGCGTGACTTACCACCGTCGGGGAAATAAAACTCTTTCAGCGCTACGTGCCCCATGGCCATGGCGAGTGCTGCGTCTGTGCCCTGCTTGGGGTGCAACCACAAATCAGAGAGCTTGGCGACTTCGGAGTAGTCGGGTGTGACTGCCACGGTCTTGGCGCCCTTGTAGCGCACCTCGGTGAAGAAGTGGGCATCGGGTGTGCGGGTCTGGGGCACGTTGGAGCCCCAGGCGATGATGAAACTGCTGTTGTACCAATCGGCACTCTCCGGCACGTCGGTTTGCTCACCCCAGACCTGTGGGCTGGCGGGTGGCAGATCGCAGTACCAGTCATAAAAGCTCATGCACACGCCACCAATCAAGGACAGGTAGCGGGAACCTGCGGCATAGCTCACCATGGACATTGCGGGAATGGGCGAAAAGCCAATTACCCGGTCGGCACCGTGCTGTTTGATGGTGTACACATTGGCTGCGGCGATGAGCTGGTTGACCTCATCCCAGGTAGAGCGCACGAAACCACCCATGCCACGCACCTGCTGGTAATCGCGCCGTGCCTCAGGACTGCTCTGAATCAGCGCCCAGGCATCCACCGGGCTCTTGCTCACCGTGAGGGCCGCGCGCCAACGCTCCAGCAAGCGGCCACGCACCATGGGGTACTTGACTCGGTTGGCGGAATACAGGTACCAGCTGTAGCTGGCACCACGCGCGCAACCGCGCGGTTCGTGGTTGGGCATATCCCATCGGGTGCGGGGGTAATCGGTCTGCTGGGTTTCCCAGGTGACGATACCGCCCTTGACGTAAATCTTCCAAGAGCAACTGCCGGTGCAGTTCACACCGTGGGTGCTGCGAACAATTTTGTCGTGCGCCCAGCGGTTGCGGTAAGCGTCCTCCCAGGTGCGGTCTTCACCTGTGGTGACACCGTGGCCTTGCGAGAACTCTTCACGCGGAAGGGAAAAATAACTCAAACGATCAAGAAAGTGACTCATAGGGAGACCTCTGTGAACAACATTACGAAAACAAATCGGTCGTTAGCCATCGTGGGGATTGCGCAAGCGGCTATAAAGTTAGTAGCAATCATGACAACTCAGGGGTTTTTGATTTCTGAGCCGGCGCGCAGATAAAACCACCAGTTAAGAATCAAACACAGCGCATAGAAGATCGCAAAGCCGTACATGGCGAATTGCGGGGTGCCCGCCTTGATCTGGGCACCAATGACCACCGGTGCGATGAAGGCGCCGTAGGCAGCCACCGCGGAGGTCCAGCCCAGTACCGGGCCGGTTTGCTGGCGATCAAAGATGACGCCAATGGTGCGGAAGGTGGAGCCATTGCCAATACCGCTGGCAGCAAACAGCAGCACGAACAGCCACATGAAGGTGGAGAAATGCTGTTCGGGCGTGGCAGAACCGTAGGCCTGCATCATCACGTAACCCACCGCACCCGAGGCCACCACCATCACGGCAGAGATCACTTGCGTCACGATGGAGCCGCCCACCTTGTCAGAGATCCATCCACCCACAGGACGAATCAACGCGCCCACGAAAGGACCGATCCAGGCGTAGGTGAGCGCCGAGGGTGCATTGGAATTCTTGAGGGTGTGCTGCATGACACCGACAGCGTCTGGCACATGTCTAATGCCAAAAATCACAGTGATGGACAGTGGCAGCGCCATCGAAAAACCAATGAACGAACCGAAGGTCACGATGTACAGCAGTGTCAGCGACCAGGTGTGCTTATTCTTGAAAATGGCGTACTGATTGCTGATGTTGGCCTTCATTTCGCCAAAAGCAGCCAGCTTCATGACCAGCAGCACCGAGACAATGATGAGCGGCAAGGCCACCCACATGTTGAGCAGGCCCAGGCCTGTTGGTGCAGGAAGGTAAAGGTACAGACCAACCGCACCCACGACGCAGGTGATGCCCCAGAGGTAAAGAATCTTGGCAAAGGCCGCGAGGGTGCCACCGTAGTTGGCGGACAGTGTCAACAGATTGTTCATCCCGAACCAGGCCGCAATGACCAGAGGCACCAAGATAGCCGCCCAGATAAAACCTGCGTTCTGGATAAAGGTGGGCGTGCCCGCCACGATCTTGCCCAAAATCCAGCCGCTGTCCTTGAGTAACACCATTGATCCGCCAGCAGCGCCACCAAACAGTCCGACCGTCATCACCAGCGGAATGAGCACTTGCATGGTGGTCACACCAAAATTGCCCAGACCTGCATTAAGACCCAGCCCGGTGCCCTGCAGGCGCTTGGGAAAGAAGCTGGAGATGTTGGACATGGAGCAGGCGAAGTTGCCTCCGCCGATACCAGAGAGGAAGGCGCAGACCTGGAAAACCCACAGCGGCGTGTTCTTGTCCTGCAACGCGATGCCGGTCCAGATAGCCGGAATCATCAGCAACACTGAGGTCAGAAAGATGGTGTTGCGTCCACCCGAAAGCTTGATAAAGAACGATGCAGGAATGCGCAGCGTGGCGCCCATCAGGCCAGCAATTGCCGTCAGGCCAAACATGTCAGCGGGCTTGAACGGAAAGCCCAGGTTCAGCATCTGAACCGTGATGATGCCCCACATGCCCCACACCGCGAAGCCGACCAGCAGGTTGGGAATAGATATCCACAGGTTGCGGTAGGCCACCTTGCTGCCGGTGGATTCCCAGAATGCGTTGTCCTCGGGTCGCCAATCGGCAATGTCCGCTTTGGAATAGATTTTTTCACTCATGATGATGACTCCAGTCGTCAGGACGTTTTAGTTTTGAAGGGAGAAGTTCTTGGCGTTCTTGCCCATGAGCTCGGTGCTACGGACTTCGGTCCAGTACATCCAGATCAGGGATACCCAGACTACGCCGTACATCAGCATGAATGCGCTCGAACGAATGCCGGTCAGGTCCATAAGTGCGCCAAACAGGATGGGCAGTACGAA
>Ga0116157_10003866_pt1 | contig 14177 bp, 11 predicted proteins | sample AD_UKC048_MetaG_FD_89882 | JGI IMG/M metagenome (GOLD analysis project Ga0116157, IMG submission 89882) | Active sludge microbial communities of municipal wastewater-treating anaerobic digesters from USA - AD_UKC048_MetaG | ecosystem: Engineered > Bioreactor > Anaerobic > Digestate | place: USA...
ATTTCTTTGTGGGATCGAAATTTTCGGGTTTGTACAAGACCCCTTCTTCCATTTTACCGGTAAAGGCTTTCCATTTGTATATTTCGGCGGTGCCCCAGTTGTAGTCTTTTTGCTGGGGGTTAAGAGAAGACAGCTGACGCGTAATACTCCCCAGTTTACAGGTACGTTTTGCTTCATCCACCTGCCCTCTGATGATATCGGTCATCAGGTATAGATCAGGGGAGTTACGATAGTTCTCCAGGGTAAAAATTAAAACATCCTTGCCTTTTGAAGCAAAAACAGGACCGCTCATAAAAACATCGTCCGGCCCCATAATAAATGGTGAAAAGTACTGATCAACGGTCCTGATATAGGTCAGTCCGGATCGTTTATTTATTTCATTAAAACTCCGGCATAGAAGGCCATCATTCTCATCAATATTTTTTTTATCCGGATCCAGACTGATATAACGGTAAGATGTTTTCATCTTCCTGCCCTCTCCTCTTGAAACATTATCCAGCCCACCTGCAAGAGTCGTTTTGATTTTCCAGACATCATAGCGGTCATACACATAGACCGCACTATCGCCTTCCTGCCAGCCCATCACTCCATAAGGCCCGGGATCATCCGGTGTATCATGCTCCTCATTCCAGAGCGGGAATTTAATTTTTTGTGAAATATTACGGGTGCTGCTGCCATCCCAGGCAAAATAATTACGGGCCTTACTATCATACCACATTACATATTTACCAGTAGGAGAAATAAAAGAAGGCGCAATAATACCCTGCAGGTCTTTCTTTACCAATTGCGGCAAACCGGTATTAACATTGATCGCATAAATATCTTTTTTAGTGCGCCCGGTCCACTGACCTTCCACCCGTTTCCCAAAATCGGTCACCCCCACAAACTGATCACCATCCCCTTCATTAGTCGGATAAACCGTCGGGATTTCTTCTGAGGCCAGTTGCTTCAGTTCTTTTTGATCCAGGTGATAAACCGCCAGGTAATTAGTCTGTAATAAACGTTGCAGATTGAACAATTGCTGAGTTGGCAAGTAATCATCCTTATAATGCCAGATATCCAGTCTGGCCAGGTCCATCTCCACCAGGCTGGTATCCTTCGGGGGCTGTATGGGAGCAGTGCCAAAGAATAATCGCTTGCCGGTCTTACTGAAACTTATGGTCCCGAACTCACTGATGGTCATCCCCAGTTTCATCCCCACTGTATTTTTATCGGCTAATAACACGGCACTGTCCATCCCGGATTTATAATACCATATTTTATAGAATTTCTGCAACTCCTTTGGTTTGGCATCCCGTTCAGCCGCATAAGCCACCTGTTCCCCATCTTCCGTAAAGGCGAAATTCTTAAAATCATTTCCGCCACGACTCAGTACCGTTGACTTCCCCGTCACTAAATCAACCAACGAAACAGTGGGTTTACTTAATGAGTCTTTCGGATTTTTTGCCTGCTCCAATAACAGTTTCCCGCCTTTCTTACTAAAATAATATTCCAGCACATTGGCGTATCTCTTTTCCACCCCATTGGAAAGATTCCGAATTACCAGATCGGTGCCAGCATCAGCCGGTGTCCCAGAAGGATCATCACCTTCCGCATCCGTACCTCGTACTTCGTACTTCGTACTTTCTTCATCCTCATCCCTGTTCTTCTTTTTCCTTTGTGGTATTGATTGGATTATCTGTTGTAAAGAATCGATCACCTTAGTCAGACTGTCCGCCACTTTCTTTTCCGGTGAATCCGTTTTCTTTACCGGTTCTTTTTTCTCCATCACTTTTTCCAGGTGATAAGCCAGCCAACCGGCTTCTTTCTCCGGTGTTTTATACGTTTTTACTTTGGCGATCTTCCAGACACTGTCTTTGCCCAGTTCCACGATGGCCAGTGAATCCTTTGGGGTATCCTCGGGCTTTTTCTTTTTAATCTTTGCCTCACGGGTATCTTTAAAAAAAGGTTTGATCTTAAAAATCACATACCGGGCATCCTCCGTGATTACGGCATTGTACCCGCGGGCAATGGTCTTTTTGTATTTCGCATCCGACGACTGGATTACCAGTTCATTATCCCCTTCCTGGGGATCAATGGTATAAACGACCCACTTCCCGTCATTACTGATCATTCGCTCGCCGATCCGTTGCCAGGCATCGTAGACCGTATGATCCAATGGTTTTTTTTGGGAATAACAAAAAACGGCCACAAACAGGGCGATCAGCGAAAAAGCAGTTTTTCTCATAATAAATAATGATGGTCAACAAATTAAAGCAAACAATTCAATTACTTAGCTGTTCTATATCAGCAATTCCTAATATGAAACAAATTTTTCCCCTTTTCCTGTTCTTTTTGACAGGTCTGGCTGCTTTTTCACAAAGAACGGGTTCCGTGACCGGTACCGTGATCGATAAAAACCTGCAAACTCCCCTGGGGGGGGTGACCGTAGAAATCCTGGGGACCAAACTGGCCACCAGTACGGATACGGCCGGAAATTTCCGGATTACAGGGATTACCCCAAAATCATATACAATCCGTTTCAGCTTTGTTTCCTATACTCCAGTTGAACTTTTCAATATCGTCATCAATTCCGGAAATGAACTGAACCTGAATGTGCAACTGGAACCTGCAGTGACCAATCTGGAAGACGTACAGGTGCGCAGTAACCGCCGTACCGCTGTGGCTGCCAGTCTCGAAACCCCATTAAGTGTACAGCGGCTGACCACTGAAGAAATCCGAAGCAACCCTGGTGGTAACTTCGATATCTCCCGGGTGATTCAGGCCCTCCCGGGGGTAAGCGGTACTGCCGGCAGTGTGGGTGGCTATCGCAATGATATCATTATCCGCGGCGGTGCTCCCAATGAAAATGTCTATTATCTCGACGGTATCGAAATTCCGGTAATTAACCATTTTGCCACCCAGGGAAGTGCCGGCGGACCCACCGGGATTCTGAACGTGAGTTTCCTGGAAGAAGTAAAACTGAGCTCTTCTGCCTTTGATGCCCGTTTTGACAATGCCCTCTCCTCTGTTTTCCAATTCAGACAACGCACCGGAAACCCGAATAAAGTACAGGGAAATGTCCGCCTCAGCGCCACCGAACTGGCCGGAACATTTGAAGGGCCCCTTTCTAAAAAGACTACTTTCCTGGCTTCTGCCCGCCGATCTTATCTGCAACTCCTCTTCAAAGCCATTGACTTGCCGATTCGTCCGAATTATTGGGATTTCCAATATAAAATAACGCACCGTATCAATAAAAAGACCACCCTCACCCTGCTGGGTGTGGGCGCGATTGATGATTTCACTTTTGCTGCCCCCAGGGAGGCCACACCGGAAAAATTGTATATCATAGACGCCACCGCCCCGATCCATCAATGGAATTATACCGTGGGGGCCAGTCTGCGCAAACAGATCAAAAATGGTTTCTGGAACCTCTCCCTCAGCCGTAATATGTTTGATAATAAAATTGAAAAATTTGATGACAATGAGGAGGGAAATGAAACCAAGCGCCGGCTCGGAATTTTCTCCCAGGAAATAGAAAACAAGTTGCGCTTTGATGTCAATAAAACCATCAATGGATGGAAGATCGCTTACGGAGCCCTGGCCCAATATGTAAAAAGTAATAATGATAATTTCAAACGCCTGCGCAAGGAGATACTGGATCAAAACGGCGCCATAGTTCAACCAGCCCTGGTACTCGATTATCAGTCCGATATTTCTTTTATGCGTTACGGCCTCTTCTCCCAGGTCAGCCGTCGCTATTTGGATAACCGGCTTGGACTGAGTGCTGGTTTACGCTCGGACATGAATGGTTTTACCAGTGAAGGGATGAACCCGTTACGCACCCTCTCTCCCCGGATCAGTGCCTCTTATGTAATGGCGGATAAGTGGACCCTGAATGCCTCCGTTGGCCTGTATTATAAGATTGCCCCCTATACCATCCTCAGCTTCCGGGACAACAATGGCAACCTGGTGAATAAAGAGGCGGACTATACACGCAATACCCATTATACGATCGGTACGGAATACCTCCCATCAAACAGCACCCGCTTCACGCTTGAAGCTTTTTACAAAAGATATAAGCAGGTACCGGTCTCTGTAAGAGATGGAATTTCCCTGGCCAATATGGGCGGTGATTTTGGCGTGGTGGGAAATGAAGAAGTTATTACGAATGGGGAAGGCACCACCTACGGCTTTGAATTCTTTGCTCAGCAAAAACTGACCAAACGTTTCTTTGGTACTTTCTCCTATACCTATTTTGTCAGCCGCTACAGTGGTCTTGATGGAAAGGAAATCGCCAGTGCCTGGGATAACCGTCACCTGCTTTCTTTTATCTGGGGCTATAAATTTAACCGGAACTGGGAACTCGGACTTAAATTCCGTTACCAGGGAGGTGCTCCTTATACGCCTTTTGACCTCATAGCTTCGCAACGCAATTACCTGACTTTCGGTTCCGGTATTCTGAACTATAACCGGCTCAACAGTCAGCGGCTCGATGCCTTCCATGCCAGTGATATACGGATTGATAAAAAATGGAATTATCGCAAGACCACGCTGAACCTCTTCCTCGATATCACGAACTGGTATAAAGCAGTCAATCCGTCTTTCCCCCAATATACATTCAGGAGAACGGGAGACAATTCCGCCTTCCTGACCACTGATGGGCAACCCATCCGGCAGGACGGCTCCAATGCCATACCCTTTTTCCTGGATAATAGTGACGCGAGTGTGATCCCAACGATCGGATTTATTGTGGAGTTTTAATATCCGCCTGTGTCAGTTTACGTTCAACCCGTATGAGAATAAATATATGGGTGATGAGAGCGGCGGCTATAATCGCAAATCCCCAATAGAACCAGTGGCTGAGGAATTTATTTTCATGATACACCACGAACGCCAGCAGGATCCCATACACGGGTTCGAGGTTATAGGTCAGATTTACGGTAAAAGCGGACAACCTTTTTAACGCGTTACCGGATAATTGAAAAGCCAACACGGAACAAAACCAGGCCAGCACCAGCAGCCAGCCAAGGTCACTCCAGGTGGGTAACAAATGATCGGTTGGAAATTTATAAAGATAAAAAGGAAGGAGGAAGCTCAATGTAAGAAAGCCCCCCGTTTGCTGCCAGCTCAGCATGGTTTCCACATTCACCCGTTTTAAAAACTCACGGTTAAAAATCGGAAACAAGGCCGCCAGTACGGCAGAAATTAATCCGATGATTATACCGGTCTTGAACCGGGTATCGAAATGGAAAATAATATAGATGCCGCTGAGTGTGACCAGGCCAAGCAGTAATTCCGTCCAGTTCAGTTTTTTCCGGAGAATAAGCGGTTCAAATAAAGCGGTAAAAAAGCTGATGGCGGAAAAACAGACCAGGGCCACGGATACATTGGCGTATTTAATAGCCCCATAAAAAGTGACCCAGTGCATGGCTGCGATAAAACCCACACCCATGATCTTTAACCGGTCTGCCCATGAAATAACCTGCAATTTCTTCATCACTGCAAACAGCCCCCACATGGTCAGGGCAGTTATCAGCAGGCGATACCATACAATTAACCCTTCATTGAGCGTGATGAGCAGTCCGAGGATACCTGTAAATCCGGCAAGAAATACAGCAATATGCAACTGCAGAAAGGCTTTCTTCATTGCAACCAAATTAAGAAAAAGGATTGAGCCGGCTGATTATTGTTCGGACTTGGCCAGTACCTTGGGAGAAGAGGGGGTTTCGGTATCCGCGTTTTTCAACCGCTTGCGGTAATTTTTAAAGAGACTGTTCCAGCGCAATTTAAGTACACCGATCACCCCTTCTTTAATAATTCCTTTATTCATTTTTGAGGTGCCGAAAGTACGATCCTGGAAGATAATAGGAACTTCCTTTATTTTAAATCCGAGTTTCCATGCGGCAAATTTCATTTCTATCTGGAAAGCATACCCTACAAACTGGATCTTATCCAGGTTCATAGTCTCAAGGACTTCTTTTTTATAGCAAACAAAGCCGGCGGTTGGATCCATCACCGGCATCCAGGTAATCAGTCGTGTATATAAACCACCTCCTTTAGACAAGGCAATACGATTGGCCGGCCAGTTAACCACCCCCCCGCCTTTTACATACCGGGAGCCGATTGCCACATCCGCTCCTTCATTTTTACAGGCATTATACAGGCGGGGCAGGTCATTGGGATTATGGGAAAAATCGGCATCCATTTCAAAAATGAATGCATAATCATGGGCAATGCCCCATTTGAATCCATGGATATAAGCCGTACCCAGTCCCAGTTTACCGCGCCGTTCCTCAATAAATAATTGTCCGGAAAATTTTGACTGAAGATCCTTCACGATCTGCGCGGTTCCGTCCGGAGATCCATCATCAATCACCAATACATGAAATCCTTCATTCAGGTTAAAAACGGCATGGAGGATATTGGTGATATTCTCTTTTTCATTGTAAGTAGGTATGATGACTAATTTTTCCACGCCCGTCTATATAGAGTTAAGAACCAAAAATAAGCTAATCAGTTGTGCGACCCTGTTAAAATTCAGGTAAAGGACTTATCCTTTTTTTAGCATGGTCCGGGTATATATCTCCGTCAGTTTCTGCTTGGTATGTTGGGGAAAATCGCCTTTCATCATCCAGTCATAATACTGAGGTTCCGACTTCAGAACATCGGACACCGGCCGGCCTTTAAACTTGCCGAAATTGAACACTTCCACACCATTTTCCATGACAAAGCGCCGGGCAAAATCCACCACCTGATCCTCTCCGATCACTTTCAGGATGGAATCCAATGTATTGCCGAGATCCGTATATTTTTCCAGTTGTGCTTCCAGAATTTCATGGGTGGCACTGGCATCCACTTCCGCACTATGCGCCCCTTCCAGCGTCTTATTACAATAAAACCGGTAGGCCGCCCCGAGCGTCCGGGGTTCCATTTTATGAAAGATGTTCTGCACATCCAGGAGTTTCCTGTTTTTCATATCAAAATCCACCTGGGCACGAAGAAATTCCTCCATCAGTAAAGGAATATCGAACCGGTTTGAATTATAGCCGGCAAAATCACAACCATCCAGCATCTGTTTCAGTTCCTGCGCTACCTGTTTAAAAAGCGGGGCATCTTTCACCATTTCATCCGTGATGCCATGGATATCACTGGACGATTTGGGAATTGGAATTCCCGGATTGATCAGTTTACGTTTCACACTACGGGTTCCATCGGTCAGGATTTTCACAATGGCAATCTCTACAATCCGGTCCGTACCCAGGTTTATACCCGTGGTTTCCAGATCAATAAAAGCCAATGGTTTCTTCAGTTGCAGCATCAGGAATGAGTTTCTAAGTGAATGAGGCGGTAAAGTTAACTGTTTGTGAAACTCCGCAAAATGAAATTATTCAGAAAAATAAGGGTTAACCTAAGAAAACCAGCCGTTTAACTACCCAAAATCAGCTAAAAAACGGGCAAAAGACACTTTGAAAAGCCGGGAAGGAACATATCTTTGCAGTAACAAAATAATCCGTTCTCTAAATCGTTTATCCACCAAATACCCCTTTTATGAAAAACAGATCGCTTATTGCCTTGGTTATGATCGCCCTGGTTGTCCTGGTTTCCTCTTGTGCCTCACAGAAATATGGCTGCCCCGGTAACCCCCAGGCTAACTATAAATTCAGAGGCTAGTCTCCCCAAATATGAACTGGAACGATCTACTTACATCCGTACAACTGGACGAAATCATCCATTTGTCCCATCAGCGTCCCCAGGTAATTTTCAAACACAGCACCCGTTGTAATATCAGTAGTATTGCCTGGACACGGCTGAAAAATGCCGAAAAACTGGAAGGAGCTGACTTTTATTACCTTGATCTGCTGGCCCATCGCCCGCTCTCCGGACAAATTGCCTCCTCCCTTGATGTGGAACATGAATCCCCCCAGATATTGCTCCTGAAAAACGGAAAATGTGTCTATGATGAAAGTCATCTCGGCATCACCGCTGATGAATTGCAGGAACAAATCCGGAATAACTAACCCTCTCTCGCAACAGATACCGGAATGAATGTTCGTACTTCATCATCCGGATAGTATAATTTCAAAAATTCAATAACGGACAGTTTCCCGATTAAAATAATCCTTATTTTTGCACCGCAATGCGAAATTATACACATAATCATCATCATCACTTTCCCTCACAAGGGTAGGCCATGTTGTTATTATGTGTGAAACATAGTTCGGGGCTTACTTCAGGTAGGCCCTTTTTTATTTTAAACCTTTTATATGAGTGAGACGTTAAAAATTGCCGTACAGAAATCCGGCCGGCTTTACGAGGGTTCCATGAAACTGCTGAAAGAATGTGGAATTGAAGTCAGCAATGGGAATAACCAATTAAGGGTAAAAGCCGCCAACTTTCCGGTGGAGATTTTTTTCCTGCGGGATGATGATATTCCCGAATATGTGCAGGATGCGGTGGCCGATATTGGTTTTGTTGGAGAAAACGTGGTACGGGAAAAAAACAAACAGGTGGATCCGTTGGAAAAACTGGGATTCGGCAAGTGCCGTTTATCCCTGGCCATCCCGAAAAATGGCCCTCTTAAAACAGCGGCCGACCTCGATGGGAAAAGGATTGCCACCAGTTATCCGGTCATCCTGCGCGAATACCTTCGGGAAAAAAATATCAATGCCTCTATTCATGAAATCAGCGGCTCAGTGGAAATTGCTCCTCGGATCGGACTGGCGGATGCGATCTGTGACCTGGTAAGTTCAGGCTCTACCCTTTTTACCAATGAGCTGAAGGAACTCGAAGTATTACTTCAATCAGAAGCGTCACTCATCAGTAATAAAAACCTTTCTCCGGAAAAGAAAATCATCCTGGAAAGTCTGCTCTTTCGCATCCGTTCGGTAAAAAAAGCCAGGAATAACAAATATGTCTTGCTGAATGCCCCGAATGATAAACTGGAAAAGATCTGCAGCCTGTTGCCCGGTATGCGGAGCCCGACCATTCTCCCCCTGGCAGAATCCGGCTGGAGTTCAGTACACTCGGTCATCAGTGAAAGCGATTTCTGGAATATTATTGAACAATTAAAAGCGAACGGAGCTCAGGGCATCCTGATTATACCGATAGAAAAGATGATCATATGATGAAACAGTATAATTATCCCTCCCCCGATCAATGGGAAGCACTGGCACAACGACCCGTAACAGATGCTTCGTCGTTGGAAAAGCCGGTGCGCCGAATCCTGCGAAAAGTAAAAGAAAACGGGGACCGTGCCGTTCGGAAATTCACCAATGAATTTGATGGGGTGAAACTGAAGAAACTCCGGGTTACTGAAATTGAAATTAAAGCCGCTGAGGAATTGCTGCCGGAAGAATTGAAAAAGGCGATCCGGCTGGCTAAAGAAAATATAGAGGGCTTTCACCAGGCGCAGCGGGAAGCAGTAACCGTTACGGAAACCATGCCCGGTATACGTTGCTGGCGTCAGTCATTGCCCATTGAAAAAACCGGACTTTATATTCCGGGCGGCACCGCCCCTTTGTTTTCAACGGTGCTGATGCTGGCCATTCCGGCAAAAATGGCGGGTTGCAAGGAGATCATTCTGTGTACGCCCCCGGCAAAAGACGGAACGGTTCATCCGGCCATTTTATATGCGGCATCCCTATGCGGAGTTACCCAGCTTTTCAAAGCCGGTGGTGTACAGGCGATCGGCGCGATGGCTTATGGAACAGAAAGCATTCCCCGTGTTTTTAAAATATTCGGACCGGGTAATCAGTATGTAACCCTGGCCAAACAATTCATACAACAAGATGGAGTCGCGATCGATATGCCGGCCGGACCATCGGAAGTACTGGTCATTGCTGATGCAAGCGCCCACCCTGCTTTTGTAGCGGCAGATCTTTTATCACAAGCCGAACATGGTGCCGATTCGCAGGTGATCCTGCTGACCCCCTCTGCCGCATTGGCCGGCGAAGTGGAAAAAGAAGTGGAGAAGCAATTAAACCAGCTTCCGCGTAAAGCCATTGCCGAAAAGGCACTGGCCAACAGCAAGACGATTCTCTTCAATACCATGCAGGAAGCCGTGGAGTTCTCCAATTACTATGCACCCGAACACCTGATCCTTTCCTGTGATGATGCGGCATCCATCGCGCAGCAGATAACAGCCGCCGGATCCGTGTTCATCGGTCATTATTCGCCGGAAAGTGCCGGAGACTATGCCAGTGGCACCAACCATACCCTGCCCACCAATGGCTACGCCGCCATGTACAGCGGAGTATCGCTGGACAGCTTTATGAAAAAAATCACGTTTCAGCAACTGAGTCCGGAAGGCCTTCAGCGCATAGGCGAAGCTGTTATGACTATGGCCGCCGCTGAAGGACTGGATGCTCACAAAAACGCTATCGCCATCCGCTTAAATACACAACATGGAATTTAATCTCGATAAACTGGTCAGGGAGAATATTAAAAACATGACGCCCTACTCCTCCGCCCGTCACGAATTCAGCGGGGCAGCCACGGTATTTCTGGATGCGAATGAAAACGCGTTCGGCTCCCCCCTGCCCGTCAATTATAACCGGTACCCGGATCCGCTGCAAATGCCGCTGAAGGAAAAAATCAGTCAGATTAAGGGTGTCCCGTCCTCCAATATTTTTCTCGGGAATGGCAGTGACGAAGCCATCGACCTCCTCTTCCGCATTTTCTGTGAGCCGGGTAAAGACAATGTGATCCTTTTCCCCCCCACCTATGGTATGTATGAAGTATGTGCCGAAATCAATAACGTAGCGGTAAAAAAAGTGCCCCTGACAACAGACTACCAGCTGGATCTTGAAGCAACTGAAGCCGCCGTAGACGCGAATACCAAACTGATCTTTGTCTGCTCACCCAATAACCCAACCGGCAACAGTATTGAACGTAGTGCAATAGAAGTGCTGCTGAATAATTTTGACGGACTGGTGGTAATTGATGAGGCCTATATTAATTATGCCCGCCAGAAAACATTCATCACTGAACTAACAGAGTATCCCCATCTCGTAATCCTCCAAACCCTGTCAAAAGCCTGGGGACTGGCCGGACTGAGGTTGGGTATGGCATTTGCAGGACAACCCGTAATTGATTATATGAACCGGGTTAAATATCCCTATAATATCAATACGGCCACCCAGCAACTGGCCCTGGAAGCCCTGAGTAATATCAGCAGTGTCAACAACTGGACTAAGACAACGGTGGTACAGAAAGACAGTTTAACGGAATCCCTGCTTGGGTTGTCCATCACCGAAAAAGTCCATCCCTCCGATGCTAATTTTATTCTGGTAAAAATGACCGACGCACGCCGGATTTATGAATACCTCTCCGGACGCGGTATTATTGTCCGGGATCGTTCTCAAGTAATTTTATGCGACGACTGCCTGCGGATCACCATTGGCACCCCGGAGGAAAACAATCAATTACTCGAAGCCCTTAAAAATTACATGGCATGAGAAAAATATTATTCATCGATCGCGATGGTACGCTGATCCAGGAAGCCCCTCCCACTTACCAGTTGGACTCCTTTTCCAAACTGGCTTTCTATCCGGATATGTTTACCTGGATGAAAAAAATCGCCAATGAACTGGACTTTGAACTGGTGATGGTGACCAACCAGGACGGACTGGGCACCCTGTCTTTTCCGGAAGACAGTTTCTGGCCGGTACATGAATTTGTGATGAAGGGACTGGAGAATGAGCAGATTTTTTTCAGTAAAGTACATATTGACCGCAGTTTTGCAGCCGAACCGGCACCAACCCGTAAACCCGGCACCGGAATGCTGACTGAATACATCAATAACCCCGGCTATGATATACCCGGTTCATTTGTAATTGGTGACCGGATCACGGATGTACAACTGGCCAAAAACCTGGGCTGCAAAGCGATCTGGCTGAATAATGATGCCAGTCTTGGTGCAGCGGAAGTGAATAATGATATGACCACGCTCCGCGAAGTGATCGGATTGGAAACCACCAGTTGGAAAGACATCTGGGAATACCTGCGCCTGGGACAACGGGAACTGGTCCATGAACGAAATACCAATGAAACAAAAATCCGTATTGCGTTGAACCTGGATGGACAAGGAAAAACCGAAATCCAAACGGGGCTTCATTTCTTTGATCATATGCTGGACCAGCTGGGCCGGCACAGTGGTATCGACCTGGCCATAAGCGTAAAAGGAGACTTACATATCGATGAACATCATACTATAGAAGATACAGGCATCGCCCTTGGAGAAGCCATTATGCTAGCCTTAGGAAATAAAAAAGGCGTAGCCCGTTATGGCTTCACTTTGCCGATGGATGATGCACTCGCGCAGGTAGCGCTGGATTTTGGCGGACGCAGCTGGTTGGTATGGTCGGCTGAATTCAAACGGGAAAAAATCGGGGATATGCCGACGGAAATGTTTTATCACTTCTTCAAATCCTTCTCCGATGCCGCCCGGTGCAACCTGAATATTAAAGTGGAAGGGGAAAATGAACATCACAAGATTGAATCCATTTTTAAAGCACTGGCGAAAACCATGAAAATGGCACTGAAAAGGGATCCGGAAAACATGCAACTGCCCAGCACCAAAGGAATATTGTAATGAAGACAGTGATCATAAAATATAACGCGGGAAATATCCAATCGGTACTCTTTGCCCTGGAACGCATCGGGGTGCAGGCCGTTGTTACGGATAATCCGGATGAGATCCTTGCGGCAGAAAAGGTGATTTTTCCCGGAGTGGGCGAAGCCAGTACGGCTATGCAATACCTGAAGGAACGCGAACTGGACAAACTCATTGTTTCACTGCAGCAACCCGTACTGGGGATCTGCCTGGGGATGCAGCTGCTTTGTGCGTATTCCGAAGAAAATGACACTCCTTGTCTAGGAGTTTTTGAACAGGTACCTGTCCGCAAATTCAGGAATGAAGGAACCTCTTTTAAAGTTCCACAGACCGGATGGAATTCCATTCAACAATTAAAAGGCCCCTTGTTTAACCAGGTAAAAGAAAATGAATACTGCTATTTTGTACATAGCTACTATGCTACATTGAATGCCTTCACTTCCGGCACGACGAACTATATACAGCCGTATAGTTCGGCCTTGCATCGAAACAATTTTTACGGCGTGCAGTTTCATCCCGAAAAAAGTGCAAAAGCCGGCGAACAGATTTTAAAAAACTTTTTAACTCTATAGAAGATGACGATTATTCCCGCCATTGATATAATTGACGGAAAATGTGTGCGACTGACCAGGGGCGATTACGAACAGAAAAAGATATATAACGAAGATCCGCTGGAAGTGGCGCTCCGGTTTGAAGATGCCGGCCTGAAAAGACTCCACCTGGTAGACCTGGATGGAGCCAAAGCCGGTGAAGTAAAGAACTGGAAAGTGCTGGAAAAAATTGCTGGTAAAACCAACCTGGCTATTGATTTCAGTGGAGGGATCAGTTCGCAGAAAAACGTGGAGATCACGTTTAATTCCGGGGCCGCTTTTGCCGCGGTTGGTAGTATTGCGGTAAAAGATGAATTCACTTTTTCGGGATGGTTACTGGCTTTTGGTGCGGAAAAATTTATCATTGGCGCCGATACCAAAGAAGGCAAAGTCGTGATCCGGGGCTGGACAGAATCCACCACCCTCACCGTATCCGAACTGATCGGCCGATACAAAACAAAGGGAGTGAAACAGTTTTTTTGTACCGACGTGGAGAAAGATGGCTTGTTACAGGGTACGGCCCTTGATTTGTATAAAAAAATCCTGAACCAACATCCATCCATTGACCTGATCGCCAGTGGTGGCATCAGTGAAGTAACGGAGCTGGATGAATTAAGGCAGGCGGGCTGTGATGGTGCCATCATTGGTAAAGCGATCTATGAAAACAGGATTACACTGGCAGATCTAAAACGCTTTTTATAATATGCTCACTAAACGGATTATACCCTGCCTGGATATCAAAGACGGCCGCACGGTGAAAGGAACTAATTTCCTGGAACTCCGGGATGCGGGCGACCCGGTGGAACTGGCCATGCGCTATTGTGAAGAGGGGGCCGATGAACTTGTTTTCCTTGACATTACCGCCACTACTGAAAAAAGAAAAACGCTGGCGGCCCTGGTCAGGGATATAGCCACTTATATCAATATTCCCTTTACGGTGGGCGGCGGGATCAATACGGTCGATGATGTACGGGTGTTACTGGATAACGGGG
>Ga0116157_10003878_pt1 | contig 14163 bp, 13 predicted proteins | sample AD_UKC048_MetaG_FD_89882 | JGI IMG/M metagenome (GOLD analysis project Ga0116157, IMG submission 89882) | Active sludge microbial communities of municipal wastewater-treating anaerobic digesters from USA - AD_UKC048_MetaG | ecosystem: Engineered > Bioreactor > Anaerobic > Digestate | place: USA...
CGTAAAATCGCTGCCTGGAACTTGTGAAATCATATCGCAAAATAGCATAATACTAATACCAATAAGTGATGTACTCCAAAACAAAACCTTATGATTGCTGGTTTGAAAAACCAATTTCGCCATGTGTGGCACTGCAAGCCCAATAAAAGCAATCGGTCCAGCAAAAGCGGTAATACTTCCTGCTAAAATACTTGTCGCCAAGATGATTATCAGTCTCGATTTTTTGAAATTCACGCCCAAACTTTTCGCATAACTTTCCCCAAGTAATAAAGCGTCTAAAGGTTTGATACTGACAAAACTCAAAACCAATCCCACGAGTATTGCTGCGGCTAGAATTAAAATGGATGTCCACGATAGGTTGCCCAAATTGCCCATCGACCAAAAAGTATATTTCTGCAATTGCTCTGCTGAACTGAAATACGAAAGCACGCCTACAAAAGCATTGGTGAAACTACCAAACATCAATCCGACTATTAGAATCACCATGGTATCTCGCAACCGTTGTGAAATTAATAAAATGGCTAATAAAACCACAGCACTACCAATACACGAAACTATGATGATGCCATAAGAAGAAACGAGCATGTCTGTGTAAATAGCAGGTAAAAAACCAGATCCCAAAACCACCAAAGCGACACCCAAACTCGATCCCGAACTCAAACCCAAAACATACGGGCCAGCCAACGGATTTCGAAATAAAGTCTGCATCAACATGCCACTAACCGACAAACCAATGCCGACTAAAATAGCGGTGATTGCTTTGGGTAAACGGTAATTAATAATAATATATTCCCAAGTTTCTTTTGAAGCTTTTCCGCCGGTCAAACTCGTCAACACTTCTTGAAACGGAATCGTCACCGAACCCAAACTGATGTCTAATGCAAACAAGAATACAGCAATAACAAGCAGTAGTAAATAGCGAATTCTATGTTTTTGAAAGTCTAGCATTATTGTAATTGTTCAAAGAAATACAATTGATAATCAGGTAAAACTTCAGGATGCATGATTTTTAGCATGTCTTTCAAAACCAAATCAGGTCGGTTAGGTGCCAATTCATAAAAAATAATGCCTCCAGTTTTGCCTTTTTTGGTGCTGTATGAAAAGACTTTTTTGTTTTGAAAAGCTTTAAATTGACTGTAATGTGGATTGCTGATTTGCATGTCTTGCAACGAAGTGAATTCGCCTGGACCAATCCAAATATCGGCATTTTGCGCTTTCTCTAAAACCGTTTCGAACGACAGCGATAAGCTTCCGGTTCCGTTGCTGTCGGCCCACAAATATTGGGCATTGGCATCTTTTAAAAAGTAACAACCCCAACTGTTTCCTTGTGGTAAATACCATTGATTTTCATAAATAGCACCTGCTAAAACGGTTGGTTTTGTAGAGGTTTTTGAAGCCAAAGCCACTGTTTTTTGATAGGAAGTAACTACAGCATCAAATAGTTTTTTTGCGGTGGCTTCTTTTCCATACAAAGTGCCGAAAAGCTTGATCCATTCGGCTTTGCCTAGTGGTGTTTGTTCGTTCCAATCGCCGTTTAGTAGCACTTTCAAACCACTTTTTTGGAGGTTGTCTAAAGTAGGATTGTTGTTGTCGATGCCATATCCAATAATCACATCGGGTGCGCTATCGATTAGTATTTCTGTGTTGAGGTTTTGGTTGTTGCCTAGCTCTTTTATTTTTCCGGCATCAATGCGGCTGCGGACTTTTTCAGAAGAAATATAATCGAGATTCGGAAAGCCGATTAAGGAGTTTTCAACCCCCAACATTTCTAAAGACGGAATGTGCGTGGTTGAGGTAACGACAATCTTTTTTACAGGAACTTGAATGGTTGTGTTTTGCTTCAAACTATCGGGAACTATCCCGTTCTTTTCTTGAAGAATGTAAGTGTAAGACTGCGTAGCTTTCGGCCATGGATTGGTAATTTTTACTACCGAATAGCCTTCATATTTATAAATAGAAAGTCCTTTGGCAAATTGAATTTGATTCGTTCCAAAGGAAGTGTTTGAAGTTGAAATCGCTTTTTTTTGCTGACAACCCGCAACGAAAATCAATAAGAGGAGCCAAGGGATTTTAATCAAAATGGATTTCATAAATTTTTAATTCAAGCGTTGCAAAGGTATAGGTTATCGATTTTAAATTTCAATTTTTATTTTTAATTCTAAAGGATAAAACTATCTTTGCCCTCGAATTGAGGTTGCGGTTTAAATTTTTTAAATCGCATTAAAAGGGAATCAGGTGATGATTTCAGATTTCAGATTGTAGATTTCAGATTGAAAAATCAAAAATCAAAAATCAGAAATCTATAATCAAAAAAGTCCTGAGCTGTTCCCGCAACTGTAAGCTATCTAGCTTGTTGTTAACTACAAAACACTGTCCCGATGCTCGGGATGGGAAGGTAAACAACAAGACGCAAGCCAGGAGACCTGCCTTTTTTCGTAACCAATATCGAATCTTCGGGAAAAAGATTCTGAAATTATGACTGCGAAAAAGCTGTTTTTATTTTGGATGTTGCTCTTGTGCCAAATCATTTGTGCGCAACAGGATACGATTGTCAAACTCAAAGAAGTTGTGGTGTCGGATTTGTCGTTGCAGCGTTTCTCCAATTCTTTGTCGGTACAAAAACTCAACGATTCGATTATTGAAAAAAATCAGTCGTCACTCACGTCATTGCTGCAATACAATGCAGTCATTTACTTCAAGCAAAATGGATTCGGAATGGTGTCATCGCCATCTTTCAGAGGAACAACAGCGCAACAAACGGCTGTGATTTGGAATGGTATCAACATCAATTCGCAACTCAACGGGCAAACCGATTTTAATACCATAACGACCAAAGATTTTGAAAGTATTACCGTCCGGGCTGGTGGCGGTAGTGCCATTTACGGAAGTAGCGCGATTGGCGGAAGTATTCATTTAAACAATGAACTCTCATTCACAAACCAATTTCAAAATACGTTGGCACTGAATTATGGTAGTTTTAATACGTTTGGTTCAAATTATAAAGCCAGGATTGCCAATCAAAAAATCAGCACCAACATTAGCATTTCCAGAAATAGTTCAGATAACGATTACGAATATTTGGGGACCAAAGGCAAGAAAAACGAGAACGGACAATTCTACAATACTAGTATGAATGTTAGTTTTGGGTATAAGATAAATGCCTTTCATTTCTTGAAAATGTACAGTCAGTTTTATGAAGGAGAAAGACATTTTTCAGGAACCATCGCTTCAGAATCGAAAAACAAGTACCAAGATTTCAATACCCGAAATTTAGTGGCATGGAGTTATTTAAAAGCTAAAGTGAAGTCGACCTTGAAAGTCGCTTTCTTTTCAGAGCAATACAAATATTTTGAAAACTATGAAAACTATGATTTCGAAACTTCAAAAGCCGAAACGATATTGTATCAGTATGATTTTGGCTATTTGATTCATCCCAAATTGGAAATGAGTAGTAGCATCAATTATACACAAACCAAAGGAACTGGATCAAATATCGGAAACGTAACCCGTTATATAGGTTCGGCTGCGCTGTTAGTCAAATACCAAATTTTTAAATCGTTGCAATCAGAATTGAGCATCCGACAAGAGCAGAGTAATGCTTATAGTAGTCCATTGTTATTTTCTTTCGGAATGCATGCAGCGCCAACCCAGTACTACAATATCAAGTTAAATGTTTCTCGAAATTTCAGAATGCCAACTTTCAATGATTTGTATTGGATATCTGGTGGCAATCCGAATTTGAAAGCAGAATTTGCCAATCAATTTGAAATAGGGCAGGAACTGCATGGAAAGCACTATAAGTTTTCTGCTACGGTTTATTATAATGCGATTCGAAATTTGTTGCATTGGCGACCAACCAACAACCAATGGTCGCCTGAAAATGTAGGTAAGGTAAATAGTTATGGTGCTGAGTTTTTGTTTGATTGTAATAAAAAATGGGGCGTGCATAAGTTGAATTTTGGAGCAACTTATGCTTATACGATCTCAAAAGATGTGGCATCCGATTACCAACTTACATTTGTTCCGTATCATAAATTCACAGGAAACTTGGCTTATGCTTATCAAAAATTCGGGTTCCATTATCAGTATTTATTCAACGGAGCTGTCTTTACTTTGAATGATAACAAAACCATTTTAAAAGAATATTCGGTTTCCAATTTGGGAGTCGATTATGATTTTGGATTGACCAATACCTATACATTCGGGTTTCAAATACTTAACCTTGCGAACGAAAATTACCAAAGCGTTCCGAGCAGACCTTTACCTGGTAGAAATTATCTCATCAACTTAACAATTAAATTTTAAAACAATGAAATTCAACAAATTGATTTTAGCAGCTTTAGTAAGTACCTTATTTTTTGTCTCGTGTACGAACGATGATACGAATAATAATTATGTTCCGAAAGGCAATTATGACAGCGGTGTTCTGGTGATGAATGAAGGCAACTTTGGAACAGACAATGCGTCTGTATCTTATATTTCTTTTGATTTGAATTCTTATGAGAATATAGATTTTTCTGTAATTAATCCAGGCGAAGTGATTGGAAATACGGGACAAAGTATTGCTTTTAATGGAAATCTCGCTTACATTGTAGTGAATGTTTCCAATAAAATTGAAATCGTCAATCGCTATACCTTAAAGAAAGTTGGAGCTATTACGGCTGGTTTGAATAAGCCACGTTACATGGCTTTTGCAAACGGAAAAGGATATGTTACCAATTGGAATTCTGGCACTGGAGCCGGAACAGTTGCTATAATTGACCTAGGTTCAAACCTCGTAACGGCAACAATTCCGGTAAGTGATTTTCCGAATAAAATTATAGAAAATGCAGGTAAACTGTATGTTGCTCACAATGATTTAGGTCAAGGCGGAAACTCGATTACTGTGATTGATCCTTCAACGAATACAGTAAACGCCACTATTGCTGTTGGTGATATGCCAGATGCTATGGCAGTTGATGGAACTACACTTTGGGTTTCTTGTCAAGGTAAATCGTCTTATCCGATTGCTGCTGATGAAAGCGCAGGTAAAATTGTAAAAGTAAACCTCAATTCCAATACAGTTACACAAACTTTTAGTTTAACGAATGCGACAGATCACGTTGCTTATTTTGAAGTATTTGGAGATTATGCCTTTTATGTATTGAATTCTAAAATATATAAATTTCCACTCACGGCATCAGCATTACCAATTACCGAGAGTTTCACACCAACGGCTGATTACATATACGGGTTTGGAGTAAAGAACAATAAAATATATGTGGGCGATGCAAAATCTTTTGTCACCAATGGCACTGTTTTGGTGTATTCAGCAGGAACATTTGGTCCGGATTCTATAGGAACTTTATTGGCGACGATACCAGTAGGTGTTGCTCCAAATGGGTTTTATTTCAACCAATAAAATGATGCAAAGGCTTTCTATATTAGGAAGCCTTTTTTATTTAAACATAGTATCCGGAATTTCATCCAAATACATTTCACTTTCCAATCGTGTTTCTATGCGACGATCTTGTATCATTTCGAAGCTTCGAATATTTCTTTGCGCCGGTCTGCCACTTCCAATAATCGTGTTGATGGCTAGGTTGAGTAGCGGTTCTTCACTGTTGCCAAGAACACCTAAATTTCCTAGATTCTCTTTCAAAGTAATGTCGGGTAGAAGTCCGTTAGTGTAATCACCAAAACCCAATTTGTTCACGATTTTCAAAACCAAAGGCTGCATCGCATACCGATGTTTGGTACTGCGATTTTCTTTCCCGAACGAAGGCGAATCATATAAAGTAATCGAACCGACATTTTTGCCCACGGTTGCATCGCCAATTTGAACTACGTTGATGTATGGTTTCAATCCGTTGATGATTAACTCGCTCGCAGATGCTGTACTTTTGGTAGTAAGAATGTAAATTTTAGTCAGATTTAAACTTGAGATTGTTTCGTTGTTGCCGAGTTTGGTAGTGAATAAATTAAACAATCCATTCGGATTTGAAGCGTTGTAATAATCTTCTATTTTGGCGTTCCATTGTTCCTTGGCAAAAATCTGATTCTGAAATTGCCCAGTTATCATGCTTGCCAATCTTGTTGCTGTTGCTACAGAACCGCCAGAATTGTATCGTAAATCTAAAACCAATTCGGTAATGTTTTGCGCTTTCAAATTGCCAAAAGCGGCGTTGAGTTGCGATTCGTAATTCGGGTAAAAACCGTTATACATCAAATAACCTATTCGATGTGCGCCCGAATTAATAACATTCGAAATCAATACCGGATTTTCAGAAAGCACGGTTTTCGTTAAACTAACCGATTGCCCGTTGGGTGTAATGTTTCCATTATCGTAGTCGGCAAGATTTAAAGTATAGGAATCAACATTTAATAAAGTGTTGTAATTGTTTCCGTTTAATGGAGTTCCATCAACAGCATAAAAAATACTACCGCGAGTAATGTTTTTTGAGGCTGCATCGGAATTAGGAAGAATATAGCGAACAACACCAAAAACTGCTGTTTGTGTATCGTCTTTATAATACAAAACGAAATCGGCACCGTTGTTTTTGGTCGTTCCGGCTAGAATACCTTCGAGTTCTAAATAATCATCGGTAATGATACTAAAACGATCAATAGCATCTCCCGGATTCGGGAACAGGCTTTTGGGTCTGTTCAATAAGTTTTGAAATAAAGTATTCGGATTGTTGTAGCCGTAAAGAAATCGATTCAAATCGGATTGGTTGTCGAAGCGTGAATCTGATAAATTTGGCACATCGGCTTGCCATAAATAATATAAGTTCAATCCTTTCCAAACGAAATTTTGAACAGCAATCGATTCGGGAACTTCATTGTCATTTTGCACTTCACAACTTTGAAAAGCAGTTCCCACAAACAATAAAAGGACGAGCCAACAACAATATTTTTTCATGTCGATTTAAATTCAAATGCATGTAAATTTAAGTATTTCCATATTATTTTCGCTTCTTTGTAACAAATATAAATGGGCATCGTCTTGCCTCTAGTGGATTAACAAAACTGTTCTATGAACCAAAATGAGTTTGTGCATTTAGTAGCTCCTTTTAAGGATAAAGTCTTTCGGCTCGCCAAGCGCTTGCTGGTAAGTACCGAAGAAGCTGAAGATGCCACTCAAGAAGTAATGGTGAAATTATGGAACAAGAATGAAAGCTTGGAAACTTATAATAGTGTGGAAGCTTTCGCGATGACGATGACTAAGAATTATTGCTTAGACCAGTTAAAATCAAAACGCGCTGGAAATTTACAAATTGTGCATACTAATTATACCGATCGGGAACCGAGTTTGCAGCAGCAAGTAGAAGATTCAGACAGTTTGAATTGGGTCGAGAAAATCATCAACACTTTGCCAGAACAACAACGGCTGATTATTCAAATGCGCGACATTGAGCAATACGAATTTGCAGAGATTGCTAAAATTTTAGAAATGAATGAAACCGCGATTCGTGTAGCGCTATCAAGAGGCAGAAAAACCATACGAGAATTTATGATAAAAACACACCATTATGGAATCGGATAAAATAAATGCTTTACTAGAAAAATATTTCGAGGGCGAAACTACAATTGCTGAAGAAAACGAATTGAAAAAGTACTTTTCTTCCGCAGTCGTTGCGCCACATTTACAACAATATCAGTCTTTATTTGGTTATTACGCATCGGAAACAAAGCAAAAATTTGAACCCAAATTGATGTTGCAATCCAATAAAAAAAGCAAAATTACTTGGATAGCAGTTGCAGCTTCAGTAGTTGTTTTATTGGGTGTAGGCATTTATACTTTCAACAATGCTTCAAACGATAAAACCAATCAAGAATTGGGCACTTATGACGATCCTGAAGAGGCGTTCAAAGAAACCCAAAAGGCTTTGGCGATGTTATCGAATCATGTCAATGTAGGCATTGAAAGCATTCAGTATATTGAAAATTACGAAAATACAAAAGACCAAATATTCATCACGGAGTAATCAATTATCAATCAATTTAATATTAATCATCCTAGGCGCTATCAAACTTTTTGAAACGTTGCGGAAAAAATCAAAAACAAGAAAAATGAAAAAATTTGTAATTACCCTAGTAGTCGTTTTGATGTCGAGTCCATTCTTCGCTCAAGGCGCATTTGACAAGTTCGACGGACAAGACGATGTGACTTCTATCATTGTCAACAAAAAGATGTTCGACTTAATGAGTAAAGTAAAAATGGATGCTTCCGACAAAGAAGCGCAACAGTATTTAAGTCTGATCAAGAAGTTAGACAACCTAAAAGTCTTCACCACCAAAAGCACAAGAGTAGAAAACGAAATGCGTGCTGCTTCTGAAAAGTATATTAAAACCGCTGGTTTGGAAGAGTTGATGCGCGTGAATCAAGATGGCCGAAACATCAAAATTTTGGTCAAATCGGGAGCAAAAGATTCTCAAGTTCGTGAGCTTTTGATGTTTATTGAAGGTGGGAAAAACGAAGATACCGTATTGATGTCGCTAACTGGTGATTTTGATTTGAATGAAATTTCAGTTTTGACAGACAAAATGCGATTTCCTGGTGGTGACGATTTGAAAAAAGCTACGAAAGGTTCTAAAGGTCCAAAATAAATCGATATGAAAACCATTTCAATTTATGCTGTACTAGCTTTACTACTTTTGGTTGGCTGCAATTCTGAACCTTCGCTTCAAAAATATTTTGTTGAAAATTCAGAGAATAAAGATTTTATTGCGGTTGATGTTTCGCCAAGTATTTTAAATGTTGATGCTTCAAAATTGACCGCCGATCAAGCCAAAGCATTGCGTTCTTTCGATAAGATGAACATCTTGGCTTTTAAGCGCAACGATAAAAATCAAGCGCAGTTTGAAGCAGAGCGTAGTAAGGTAAATGCCATTCTCAAAGACGAAAAATACCAGCAACTGATGAAGTTTGGTTCTGGGAAAGATGGTGCTTCAGTGAGTTTTGTTGGCGATGATGAACACATCAATGAGTTCGTGGTGTATGCCAATAAAAAAGAAAACGGATTTGCGGTAGTCCGCGTCTTAGGAAAAGATATGAATCCGACATCGATTATGAATATGATTTCAATTTTAAAAGAATCGAATCTCGATTTGGAACAATTGAAACCCTTACAAGAGATGATGAAATAATGATTATAGATATTTAAAAGAACCTTCCAATACGGAAGGTTTTTTTGTTTAACATGGATTTCACGGATTAACACTGGAAAATCTGTGTAAATCTGTGAAATCCGTGTTAGTTTTATTTATTCTTGAAGTATTTAAAAGGCACCAACAGCATACCGAAACATTCGCCATCTTCTTTTCCGATGTGTTTGTGATGCATTTTGTGTGCGCGTCTCACGGCTCTTGCATAGCGATTATCAGCATTTCTAAACAGTTTGAATCGTTGGTGGATGAAGATGTCGTGCACTAAGAAATAAGTCCAACCGTAGGCGAAGATTCCTAAGCCAATAGCCAAACCAATTGCTAAAATATTGTATTGCCAAAGCAGAAAGAAACCAATACTTACTACAGCATAGAAAATAAAAAAAGCATCATTTCTTTCAAACCAAGAATCATGATCTTTCTTGTGATGGTCAGCATGCAAGCTCCATAAAAATCCGTGCATGATGTATTTATGACTGAACCACGCCATAAATTCCATGAAGAAAAAAGTGATAAAAAAGACTACGAAATATAACCACATAATTTTAGATGAATTTTAATTTATAATTGAAATAGCATTTGGCGAAGAGTCCGTATTTCTGATAATCAGGCACTCTAACGCGTGTGTTTTTAATTTCGGCAGATGGCGTTTTGCTTAGTTTTGAAAGCAGTTTTTTATAGTAAACATAAGCCGTGTAAACGCCCAGTTTGGCTTCTAGAGGCAGCAATAGGATGCCTTCGAAACCAACTTTAAAATCAGCTTCAATTTCAGCAATGATTTTTGATTTTGAGGTTTCATCGAGTTGATTCAAATCGGTATCTGGGAAATAGGTTCTGTTTAATCCTTCAAAATCGGCTTTTAAATCTCTTAAAAAATTGACTTTCTGAAAAGCGGAACCCAATCGCATTGCGGAGTTTTTTAAAGCGTTGTATTTTTCTTGGTCGCCATTCACAAATACTATCAGGCACATGAGCCCAACGACATCAGCGGAACCGAAGATGTATTCATTAAACTCATCTTGGGTTTTGTATTCAGTTTTGGTCAAATCCAATCGCATACTTTTCATAAAAGCATCGATGAGTTCGTTTGGAATATTGAACTTGTTTACGGTGTGTTGAAAAGCATTCAAAACCGGATTTAAACTGATTTTATTTTTGAGCGCCAACTCCAAATCGGTTTCGAAAAGGTTAAACAAATCCACTTTATTATAATCGTGAAAGCTATCTACAATTTCATCTGCAAAGCGAACAAAACCATAGATGTTATAGATGTCTTGCCGAATGCTTGGTGCTAACATTCTCACGGCAGTTGAGAACGATGTACTGTAGGTTTTGGTTACATTCCTACTACATTCAAAAGAAATGGTATCAAAGATAGATTTCATATATTAAATGTGTTTTTGAATTAATTCGGCTACTAGTTTTCCTGAGATCAATGCTGGTGGAACACCTGGTCCTGGAACCGTGAGTTGTCCGGTAAAATATAAATTAGCTACTTTTTTACTTTTGAGTTTGGGTCTAAGAAAAGCTGTTTGCAAAAGCGTATTGGCCATGCCGTAAGCGTTTCCTTTATAAGAGTTGTAATCTTTGATGAAGTCATTCACACAAAATGATTCCTTAAATATAATGTTATTTTTTAGGGATTGCTGTGTTAAAGTTTCTAATCGCGATATGATTTTTTCGAAATAATGGTTTCTGAGTGAATTTGTATCTTCAATACCAGGCGCGATTGGTATTAGGAAAATGGCAGCTTCTTTACCTTCGGGTGCAGCATTGGCATCAGTCTTAGATGGGAAGCTCGCATAAAATAAAGGATTTTTCGGCCATTTCGGGTTGTCATAAATCGCTTCTGCGTGGGCATCAAAATCGACGTCAAAAAACAGCGAGTGATGCTCAACATTTTCTATTTTTTTATCAAAGCCTACATAAAACAACAAAGAGGAAGGAGCGAAGGTTTTTCGATTCCAATACGCTTCAGAGTAAACTCTGTGTTTTTCGTCTAGCAAAGTTTCGGTGTGGTGGTAATCAGCACCACTTAAAATGATATCAGCGGATATTGTTTCTCCATTAACAACTAGACTTGTTGCAGATTTTCCATCGACATTAATTTTAGAAATATTGCTGTTGACATGAATGGTTACTCCCAATTCTAAAGCCAGTTGCTGCATTGCCAAGACTACACTGTACATGCCGTTTTTAGGATGCCAAGTTCCTAGTCCAAAATCAGCATAATTCATAAAACTATAAAAAGAAGGCGTGTCAGAAGGTTTGGCACCAAGGAATAAAACAGGGAATTCTAGAATTTGAATCAGTTTTTTGTTTTTGAAGCGTTTGCGGACTTCCTTGCTAATATTGCTAAAGAATTGACCAACTTTTTTCATGGTTTCTAAAGTCACCAATTCTAGTGGTGAAACTCCAGGATTATAGACCAAATCTAGAATCGCAATGTCGTAATTGCTTTTGGCTTCAGACATAAAATCGGCGAGCACTTGACCGCTGCCTTTTTCGATAGATTCGAAGGTTTGAATGATTTCTTCTAAGTTATCGGCTATGGTTACAAAGTCATTGATATCAAAATAAACTTGATAAGCAGGCGCTAATTTTTTTAGTTGGTAGTAATCGGCTGGTTTTTTATTAAAATCGGCAAAGAAACGTTCGAATACATCGGGCATCCAATACCAAGTCGGACCAATATCAAACGTAAATCCTTCTTTAATCAACTGTCTGGCACGTCCACCAACAGTTTCGTTTTTTTCGTAAATGGTTACCTGATGACCTGCTTGGGCCAAATAGCAAGAAGCAGCCAAAGCCGAAAAACCAGAGCCAATTATTTTAATGTCTTTTTTCATGAATGCTTGAAGGTTCAGTGCTAACTTAAAATGAATCGTATTGTTTTATAATTCATTAGTGAGTTCTTTGATGGTTTTGAAAGTTTTAATTTGAGCATTTAAGTGGCTTGGATCAATATATTCTGCAAGTCTTCCAGTTACCCAAAACTTCCCATTTTCATTTAGAACTTTTTCTTTGATTTCTTTGACATATTGGTTGAGGTCTTCTTTGTTAGGTTCAACCGTAAAATAAGAAACGTAAGTAATGTTATCGAAGTATTTGTTTAAGATGTGTAAATTCTGTAGTGGCACACTTTCGCCCAAATAAATGCTTTTGTATCCATGAGAAATAATTTCATAATTGAGATACATGAGTCCCAATTCGTGAATCTCATTCATTGGTAAATAAAGTACAAAGACAGTGTCTTTTATCTTAGGTTCTAAAGATTGTGCTTTTTCGGTGTTGACTAGTATTTTTTGCTGGATAAGCGAGCTTATGAAATGTTCGTGTGCTGGTGTAATGGTGTCTGATTGCCACAACAAACCTACTTCTGTTATCAACGGAATGAAAACTTCAAAAAACACTTCACGAAATGATTTTTCTGAGAGCAGGTCTTCATAAGTCGCAAGAAATTGTGCTTGATCAAAGTTTAGCATGGCCATTTTAAAGGCGCTAATAGCATGATTTTTAGCACTCTTTTCAGAGATAATTTCCCGAACTAATTGTGGTATTTTTTCATTCGGATATTTTGAAATTTTAGAAATTTTATAGCCGTGGTTGTGCAATAAAGTGATGTTGAGTAGCTTTTGCAAACTCTCTAAATCGTACAAGCGGATGTTTGTATCTGTTCTGGTAGGTTCCAAAACATTGTATCGCTTTTCCCAGATTCTGATGGTGTGTGCTTTGATACCTGAAAAATTTTCAAGATCCTTGATGCTGAAAACATTTTTTATATTGTTCATTTTTATAGAAAAAAAGTTAAACAAAAATAAACAAAAAATGCTTTGGTAGTGTTTTATTATGGTATTTTTTTTAAATTTTGAGTGACTAAGAAAAATTTTCTTACTAAGCGTGGTAGTAATAAAAAAAAGGTAAATCATAAAGTTATACGATTTACCTTTTTTTGTGACTACGATGGGATTCGAACCCACACGCCCTTACGAGCACCACCCCCTCAAGATGGCAAGTCTACCAATTTCTCCACGTAGCCGAAAATAAAAAAAGCCATTCACTATAAATGAACGACTTTTGTGACCTGGCTGGGGCTCGAACCCAGGACCCCATCATTAAAAGTGATGTGCTCTACCAACTGAGCTACCAAGTCGGAGTTAGAGTTAAGTTTTGAAATTTGTGACCTGGCTGGGGCTCGAACCCAGGACCCCATCATTAAAAGTGATGTGCTCTACCAACTGAGCTACCAAGTCAAATATCTTTTCTCTAACGCGGGTGCAAATATAAGGCCTTATTATTTATTTTTCAAAGCAATTTTATTTTAAATTTGGGTTTTTTTAATATTTACTTTTAATGCCTTAATATATAAGGTTTTATTACTGCTATGAAAATAATTTTGACGGGTTATATGGGTTCGGGTAAGTCTACAATCGCATTTTTTTTGGCACAAAAACTTCAGATTCCGTTCAAAGATTTGGATCAAATCATCGAGAATGAAACGCAAATGACCATCAAAACTATTTTTGAAAGTAAGGGTGAAATTTATTTTAGAAAACTAGAGCATACTATTCTCAAACAGCTTATGGCCTCGAACGAATCATTTGTGCTTAGTTTGGGCGGAGGAACACCTTGTTATGCAAATAATCATGAATTACTAAAGGGCGACAGCATAGTTTCTTTCTATCTCAAAGTGGCGATTGAAACATTGGCAAACCGATTGAGAAATGAAAAAGATGCCAGACCAATCCTAGCCAATCAAGATGCACAAGGTTTAAAAGATTTTATAGCGCAGCATCTTTTTGAAAGAAGTTACTATTACCAACAAGCCACAAATACCATTGATGCGAATGACAAATCAGCAGAAGAAATTGTGGCTGAAATCGAATCGGTTTTAATTTAAAAAAGCGTAATCTCCGGTAGCATCAAACACCACTTGCACATGTTCTTGCAATGAAGTGCTCAAGGAAATTCCTTTGAAATCTGCTTTTACAGGATATTTTTTGTGATTCCGATCGA
>Ga0116157_10003887_pt1 | contig 14144 bp, 9 predicted proteins | sample AD_UKC048_MetaG_FD_89882 | JGI IMG/M metagenome (GOLD analysis project Ga0116157, IMG submission 89882) | Active sludge microbial communities of municipal wastewater-treating anaerobic digesters from USA - AD_UKC048_MetaG | ecosystem: Engineered > Bioreactor > Anaerobic > Digestate | place: USA...
ACGCGTTCACCTCGTCTGTGTCTACGATGAAGAATTCATAATTTATGTCAGTCCTGTGACCGATGCTCGCTATAGAGCGCCCCATCCTGTTGACATAGTCCGAGAGCGGAGCGTCCTCAATGTAGCCGTAGTATTGCCCTATCTGCTGAACAGTAGCGTTGCCGTAATGCTTTTCGGTCTTCCATTGGATTTTGTCGAGCAGCGACGCGCGCGCCGCCGTAGCCGCCGCAAGACTGAGCGCCGCTATCAACACAACCGCGATTCTTTTTATTTGAGCAATATACATTAATTTTATTCTAAGAATCGAACGCGACGCGTTCAAGGCATATCAGACTCGCGTTGCCGCAATGAGGCGATAGTCGGCGAACGGGCGCTCTTCCGGGCGCAGAGAAGACCAATATCCGCTCCAGTCTGAATGTGTCATGCGCCAGATTGAGGGAAGCGCCCCGTTTCGGGCGTACCAGTCGAGCGCGCCTTTTATGCCGACGCGGAAATCAGGATATTTAAAAACGTATCCCGCCTTCTTCAACGCGGTCGTGTCTAGGGAAAAATCCTTGAAAAGTTCGTTGAACTCTTCAGGGTCGGAATCGAAGAACGGTACGCGTTTTCCTTTGGGCAATACGCCGCCGAGAAGTTTGAACGCGGCCCTCGGAAGCTTCAGGCTCGGTGAAGACACCCTAAGCTCCGCAGCAACCGCGGACATGACGGTCTTGACATCCGCGGGAGAGTCATCCGCAACATTGAATATTTTGCCGGACAGCTTCTGATGTTCCATAACGTAAACTAGGTGCGTCGCCGCGGCGGTGACATCGTCTATGTGAACGAGATGGGTCACAGCAGAACCGTCTCCGGGCAGAGGAGCCACGCCCAATGATATCGGCCTCACCATGCGGTACATCCTGTAGAAGTTCCTCGGACCGTAAACGTTCGCCGGGCGGATCACTATGACGGGAAGTCCTTTGCGCTCGAATTCGAGAGCCACCTGCTCCTCTTCGAGCTTCGATCGGGAATACAGAGTCGTTGGATTTGGAACCGCGTCTTCGGAAATGCGGGAGGCGGAGGCGTCGCCGTACACCTGAGAAGTGCTCCAGACCGCGGCGCCGAGAAGCTCCGGCGCGTGTTCGGAGGCGGCTTCGAGGAGGTTGCGAGTTCCCTCCACATTGACCGCCCAGAGCGCTTCTTTCGCCGCCCCCATGCTGAACAGCGCGGCTGGATGCAGCAGATATCTTACTCGCCGTCCCTTGAACAGCGCAGCGGCGTCAGCAGTCTTGGTAAGGTCCGCCGGAATAATCTCCAAAGAAACGCCACGGTACTGATTGGGGTTGTCGCGCATGAAACGCTCATGCTCGCGCGCTGCGCTGAAATCGCGTCCCCTCATGTCCGTGGCGAGAACTGAATATCCATTAAGCAAAAGAAAATCGACGGCGGTCGATCCGGCAAAGCCGGACGCTCCTGTGACGCAAACCACGCAGTTGTCATCTATGCGGTTCGTCGGCATTCTACAAGCGCTCCCCGGCGGCCGCGCCGCCTTGAGTTTCCGTCCGGATTCAGGCGTCTTTTGACTGTCCTTCTCCGGACTTGAAATCGAGCGAAAGCTCAATGAATTTCCCGTAGTCCCGCGCCCGGCGCAAAACCTCTTCGGTCAGAGCTTCGCCCTTCTGAACGACGCGCACGTTCTCATCCGTGTAAATGTCCCTCGGCGCGCGTTTTCCGAGCATCGCGGAGGCATGTTGCCCGCCGAAGAAATCCGCGACATTCTCCTCAGTGGCTTTTTCAGGAAATCCTTCCGCCCGGCGCGCGAGCCGGGCCGGGTCGAACGCGAGCTTGATCATTCCGGGACCGCCCGCCGCTTCCATCAAATCCTTTGTCACTTTCATCCTCAGCGCGTCTTCGTCAACCGGTTTGGGCCGCGCTTCCGCCACTTTTTTCTCTATTTCCCTCTCCATCTCCTCGCGCAGTTTCTCCAGCCCTCCCTCAAAAAACCTTTCAGCGGTCTCCGCTATCGCCCCGCTTTCGTCCGCGCTCTTCCTCTCAGCTTCCTCGGCAAGTTTTTCCAACTTCGCGAAACGGATTCCCATCTCCTTGTTGACGCTTTCCTGCATATCTTTTTTCCATTTTTCGAATTTCTCTTCTGCAAGCGCGGACACAGATTCGATATCAATCCGCGCGATTCCCGCGCCCTCGCCTGATTCAATCTTTTTCACAGATTCGGAAAGTTCGCTTATTTGCTTTTTCAGTTCGTCAATTTCCAAAATTTCCGGAACCGCTGAATTCTCTTGGACAGGCTCTGATTCTATCAACCTTTCAATAGTCGTAAGTTTCTCGTCAAGGTCGATTAGTTTGCGGTCAAGCCCATCCTCGCCGCCGCCGCTCAAAGTAGAAACCTCTTCCAACACGCTCGAGAAACGCGATTCAAGAGAAGCTACGCTCGCTTTTAAATCCTGAACATCGGCAGCGGCGCGCGCTCCCTCCGCCGCAACCTTCCCTACTTCCGATATTTTTCCTTCGATACTATTCAGCGCCTTCGCCGCGTCTTCCGCTTTAGATATCGAAACGGTCAACCCGTCGATTTTTTCTAACATCTCTTCTATCGTTTCATCCATCTTTGCGGATATCTCGGAGAGAACAACGCGCTTCGATTCTTCCAACTTGTCGGAGTCCACATACGGCGCAAGAGAACCTATCAACTCCCCGCGCAACCTCTCCTCTGCCCCGGCGATGCCGGCTTCCATATCCTCGAAACTTGCAAGTTTCCCTGTCATTTCCTCAAATTCGGTTTTTATCCTGTCCAGTTCGCCTTTATCAGCCGCCCTTTTCATCAAAGATTCCAAAACCTTGACGGCTGATTCTAATTCTTTCTTCTCCGCAAAAATGTCTAACTTCGAGCGAATTTCATTAAATGTCGATTCAATGTCCGTTTTCGAAACAAAATTATCCGCGCGGGAACTGATTTCGGCGAGAGCCGACTCCAAAGATTCCTTTTCGGCGAATGCTGCAAGCCGGCTTTCCAACAAAGCCTCATGCTCGTTCTTCAAGCTCTCAAGTTGCGATTGTATTCCGCTCAAAGATTTCTCAAAAGCGCCCTTCAAGGATTCGGAGGCAATCCGGGACTCTTCCGAAAAGCGCTCCGTTTCTCCTGATAGTTTCTCGAAAATCGCGATTCTATCCGCTTTATAATCGGCGGTCGTAACTACCACATCCATGAAGGATTCGACTTCTTCTTTCGAAATCCGAAAAATCTCGAGAGCGTTCTCCAACTCGGATTTATCCGCCGCGCTCTCAAGCTTCGTTTCCGCTTCGCGCAACGCCGATTCCGTCGCCGCCGACTTCTCCGCCATCCCGTCCATCCGGGCTTCCATTTCCGCCATTGCGGACGACAGTTCTTCTCTTACATCGGCGGGATCGAGCGCGGGGATTTTCATCTCGACAGATTTGATTTCTTCCTTAACCGCGCGTAGTTCATCATTTATCCTGCCGAACAATTCATCTTTTAATGACCTTATTAACTCCGCCGTTTCAGCTTTTGCCTCTGTGATCGCCGAACCGATTTTTGAATCGGACTCCTTGGCCGCGCGGGATATTTCTTGTTTGGCGGCCTCGGATTCCTCTCTTATCGCTGCGATTTCAGCTTCGATATTCCGCTTGAACAACGCCAAAGCAGCGGAGGATTCCTTTGCCGCCCTATCGAGAGTTTCCGAGAACTTCGCGCGGGATTCTTCGAGTTGAGCCGACATTGCGACCATCGCCTGCGACACTTCATCGGACACAAAAGCGCGGGTTTGTTCTATCGAGGCGCGCAAAGACTTCTCGAAATCGCGAGCGCCCGCGTCGATCTTCAACAATCTCGTGTCGGCCACTTGGGAAGCGTCTTCCACTCTGGCCGTTATCTCATCAGACAACACCCTCAGTTTCCTGTCAGTCGCCGATTCCAACTTCGAGGCCATCGACTCTATGACGGATTCCAGCGAGCGCCGGGTTGATTCATCCTCAGACCTGATTGCGTCCGACAATCCCGCCTTCGCCGCGGCCAACTCATTCCTGAGCGCTTCGACTGAAGATTCCATGCGCGACGACAATTCGTCGTTTATTCGCTTTGCGTCTTCCCCGGCGGCGGCCAGCCTCGATTCAAAATTCTCGCCCTTTACCAGCCCGCGCGCGGTTTCCATCAGCAATTCCCTGAACGCGCGCGCCGCCTCGTTGAATCTATTCTCGTAGACCGCCTCGATTGAGCCTTTAAGCTGAGCAAGCAACTCCAATGCCATCGGTTCCTTGTGCTTTGAAAGAAAATGGCGCTCGAACTCGAAACCGAGAGCGGAGCGCAGACCGGACATCACCTTTTCCATCTCCTCGCGCACCCGCTCGTTCATCGCCTCCGCAAGCTTGTGTTCCTCGATCACGAGAGGAACAAGCGCCGCGCTGTCGGCCCCCGCCGATCCCGCCGCGCTCATCTTTACATATCTCAGTCTTTCGTCGCTCTTTATCACCACGGTGTCCCTGTCCGCAGAAACAACCACGCCGTACGGTATGGATGCGCGGTAAGGAGAGGTGAACCCGGCGTCGCTTGTGACCGTCAGCAGCAGCAACTCCCCGTCCTCCACGCTGACTCCGACGTCTTTGACGAATCCGATCGTCTTGTCTCCGTTCTCTACGAACACCTTAGAGCCGAGAAGCGGCACGTCTTTTTCAAAGAGGGAAAGAAGATACGGGTCGCCGATAAGGTCAACCGCTTCCCCGTCCCTTTTGAGTGTCATGGCGAAACTTCCGAAACTGCTCACCGCCGAAAGAGGAACCACGCGAACGCCGTGCCCGCCCGGTTTCGAGGCAAGCACGAATCCTGCTAGCTTCCCTTGTTCAGTGTCGATCAGAAAACTGTTCACCGCGCCGAGTTCATTTCCGTCCGCCACATTAACAACCGGCAGATTTCGGAACTCTGTCAGACGCTTCATTCTTTTCCCGGTTCTTGCCTCAGACATCAGCGCGTTTTCCTTTCGCAAAGCCGCGCGCGAACACACAGCCGTATCTTTGAAATACGAACATCAAAACTTATATATTATATACTATCTAGCTGAATTATTATAACTATTCAAGAAGTAGCGTCGAATGAAACTCGCCGCTACGACATGAAAAAAACGGCTTTTTCAACAAACTGTCAATAAAACGCTAATCGACGCTTATTTTTCAGACATTTATCGGATAAGCGCCGTATTTTTTCGCCGCCTTCGTCATCGCGATGAAATTCTCCGGTTTGACGTCCGGATGTATGGAGTTCGAAGACGACAGAATGTATCCGCCGCCGGGAGCGGCGACGCGTATGGTCTGTTTGACATATTCATCCACATCTTCCGGCGTTCCTTCGACAAGGACGCCGATGCAGTCGATATTGCCGAGCACGGCCGCTCTGCCGGCGCAATGAGCTTTCACTTCCCCAATGTCCATGCATTGCGGCTGGATGGGATGAATGCCGTCGAATCCGGCTTCTATAAGGTCGTCCAGAATCGGCCACAGATTCCCGTCCGAATGCTTTGCTATAAGCCCTCCGGCGGCATGCACGGCGTCGGTTATCTCCTTGTGATACGGCTTGATGAATTCCCTGTAGTGTTTGGGAGACATCAGTGTGTTGTTATTCATAGCAAGGTCGCCTTCGAGGATAACCGCGTCCGCGCCGCATTTGAGAGCCAGCGAAAACACTTCAATGCAATAGTCCGTGACCATGCGCGCCAGACTGTGCGCCAGCGTCGGATTCAGGGCGAAATCTGTAAGCAGCGCCTCCATGCTTCCTCTGAGGCTCCAGCTTACTTTGAAAGTGCCGGGCGAGTGGAGAACCACCGCCCTGCGGCCCGCAAACTGAGCGGACGCAAACCGGACAGCCATCATAAACGAATCATCCGGCTTCGGCATCTTGTACCCCGACAGATCGCTCGCGCTCTTTATCGGGCCGTCCACCGGGAACGGCTCCCCGTGCGGCGTCACGTGAGACACCACGCCAAGTTTGTCCCGCACCTTGTTTCCGCCCAAATCCTCCCTTCCGGTGAGCGTCGGCATCGTCACTCCGTCCATATCCAGAGTGTCCAGAAGCTTTACCAGAGTGTTGAGCAGGGCCAGTTGCTCAGCCATGTTCATTTCATGGATTAGTTTTCTGGCGGGCAGATCGGTAAAGAAATGCTTCGCCGCGTCAATGATGCAAACCTCGTTGATGCCCATCTCCCAGATGGGGACGGCGTCGGGCTGCCCTCCCTTGAGCGCTGTGAGAAACCGTTCTTTTCCTGTCATGTCCGCCTCCGAATAATTTATCGGCTGATTCGCCGTTTTTTGCTTTCGAGAATTCCGAACACCTTTCGTATCGTGGTGTCCGTATAATACTCCACCGGCGCAAGATCGTCGGTGAAAGGGTTCCCTGCCCCGTCGGATGAATAGCTGTGAAAGTGCTCCGCGTTATCCTCCGTCAACTCGCGCGGGATAATATCCGCTCTAGAAAAAAGATTCCTTTCAAGCGCGTTCATATCCACTCGCGACTTTGAAGCAAACAACACAGTGTTCAACCGGTTTGGCATCGTTCGGATAAAGACGGAAGGAAAAACCGCGTCGAGGGTGTCCGCGCAACGCCTCAGCAAAGCCCAGTCGTCGAAAGAGCGCCACGCTACGTTGAACGCCACCACTCCCCTGTCGGTAAGCCTGCCCTTTGCGAGATGAAAAAATTCTTTCGTCGTCATGTGAAAAGGAATATAGGTCTGGGAATAAACATCCAGAACGATAAGATCGAACTTCTCGCCGGATGATCTGAGAAAAGCGCGCCCGTCGCCTACGACTATCCTATCAACATAATCGTCCAATCCCATGTGACGGCTGCCCAGTTCAAGCAAACCGGGGTCTATCTCGACGCCTGTCACGCGCGCATTCGGATAAATATGTTTCAGAACCCTTGCGTCCGCGCCGCCTGCCGCGCCGAGTATGAGTATATCAGCCGGGAAATCCTCGTCAGGCGAAAACATCCCCGCCAACGCGAAAAAATCCCTGTAGGAATCCGTCAGCGCTTTGCCCTCGATAATCTTCGAGTACATGAACCATCCGTTGTCAATAAGCATCCGCACTTCCGGCCCCTCGCGGGTTATCTGCGAATAGTTATACAGAGTTTCTTTCTCCGCCAGCCTGATTTCCGGGAGAGGCGGAGGCGATTTCATTGGGACTCCGGCGGTAGCGTATCCCAGAAGAGGGAAAGCCGCCACGGCAACCGGGAGGAACTTAGTTCCGGCAAGCCCGATTATCGAAACGGCGGCCAGAATCCCCGCGAAGAGTATAAACGTCAATCGCGTCCCGAGGGTCGGCAGCGAGATGAGAACAGGAGCGAACACGCCGACCACGCTGCCAACGGTGGACACGGCGTACAACCCTCCGGCGACTTGCCCCGCGTCTCGCGCTCCCCGGCAGAGTATCCCCGTCGCAAGCGGCAAAACGCATCCCAGCGGAATAAGAGTCGGCGCAAGAGCCGCCGCCGCCGCGATAATTATCGCTGGAAGAAGGCTGTCGGCAGGCCCCGCGTTAGCCGTAAGAGCCGCCATCACGGGCCGCGCGGCAAACGGAGCCGCCGCTGCGGCAACCGACGCCGCAAGCGTTATCCCGAACAGGACTTTGCTGCCGAATCCTCTTCGGCTCAATCGGCCTCCCGCATAATACCCTATCGCCAGAAACACCAGAAGCGCCCCGATTAACCCTGACCACACGAATACTGTGGTTCCGAAATAAGGCGCAAAGAGCCGCGACGCCGCCAACTCGACCGCCATCACCGTCATGCCTGAGAAAAAAACAAGCGCATGGATTAGGACCGGCCTTGCTCCGGATGCCGGCTGTTCGGCCTTGAAGCTCTTTGCGCCGCCGGGATTGCCGCCCCTCGGCATTGTTTTTGTTTTTCCTCTGTTTTTCATCCACGGAAATATTATATGATAAGCGCGCGCGGGGCAACCGACGGAAATCCGCGAACGGCGACGCAGAAAATCGCCTTTCTCCGGCTCGCGCTTATAAATGTCGAGTTGTTCAGTTTTTGCGGCGCGATTGCTATAATAGCTTAATTATAATTACTTTATTGTCGGCAAGAGCCGGCGCGGAGAACGCGCGGAGAACGTCTTAACATAATGAAGCTGGACGAACTTCTGAAAACCATGGTGGAGAAGAAGGCTTCTGACCTTCACCTTAAAGTGGGGCGCCCCCCCGTAATCCGGTTGCACGGCGACCTCACTCCCCTCGAAGAGTATCTCAGAATCAAACCGACCGACATGGACGATTTCATCTTCGACGTGCTCAACGACGAAGACCAGTTGCGGCTGAAAAAGAACAAAGGCATAGACGTGGCGTACAGCCTGCCCGGAGTATCCCGATTCAGAGTGAACATCCTGTATCAGCGCGGCACTCTCGCAATGGTCATCAGAACGATACCGTTCGATATTCCCTCGATAGAAGACCTCGGACTTCCCGCCACCGTGACCAACCTTGCGAGGATGAACTCCGGGCTGGTAGTGGTCACCGGCCCAGCCGGAAGCGGCAAGTCCACCACGCTGGCCGCGATGATCGACTACATCAACAAGAACTACCATAAACAGATAATCACCATTGAAGACCCGATCGAATACCTGTTCCGGGACAACCTTTCGTCCATAGTGCAGAGAGAGGTCGGAGCGGACACGCTGACCTTCGCCGAGGGCCTGCGGATGGTGTTCAGACAGGACCCGGACGTGATTGTAATCGGTGAAATGAGGGACCTTGAGACAGTCTCGGCGGCGATGAGCGCGGCGGAGACGGGGCACCTTGTGCTGTCTACCCTCCACACTCTTGACGCCGCGCAGACGGTCGACCGCATAGTTGACTCGTTTCCCCAGAACCAGCACCGTCAGATAAGAATTCAATTGAGCCAGACGCTCCGGGGCATAGTCGCCCAACGGCTGGTTCCTATGAAAGACAAGAAGGGCCGCGCGGCGGCTGTGGAAATCATGACCAACTCGCCCGCGATATCCGACCATCTGCTCAACGGCAGAACAGGCGACCTTTACGACAGCATCAGAGCTTCGGTCGAGAATTTCGGAATGCAGACTCTTGAACAATCCATTGTCGCCCTCATGGTTCATGATAAGGTAGACTACGAAACCGCGCGCAATTCCTGCCAGCGCATCTCCGAACTTGACTCGGCTCTGCGCGCCCTCTACCTAGACTACGTCTGACGGAGGAAAATAGAATGGCCGAACAGGAAAAACAAGAGACAGGCGCTCCGAGCGACTATTCAGCGTTGCTCAAAAGCGTCAGAAACACCGAAAACCTCAAACTCGAGATTCATCAGTTGCGAAACCAGATCAAGACCGCCCAGACGCGAGTCATCACTCTCGAACAGCAAGTAAAAACTTTCGAGGAAAGCATAAAAGAAAGAGACACGAAAATTGAGGAGTTGTCATCTCAGGTCGGCGACAAAGGCAAGGGACTCGTTTCCATGCTCAAACAGAAGGACGAGACAATCGCGCGTCTTCAAGCCTCTTTGCAGAATAAACATCGGGAGCTTGAGGACCTCAAGGCAAAGACGGGATTTTTTAAGAAGAAATAGCGGCGGGTCCCGGCGCGACAACCGCGCCTCGGCCCGTCCCGCGTATAAAAAACGAAAGCGGGTGCATCCAATGGATTTTAACTTGAGCGACGAACAACGAATGATTCAGGAAATGGCGAGGAACTTCGCAGTCAAAGAAGTGGCCCCTAAAGCCGCGGAGATTGACCAGAACCACAGGTTCCCGGCGGAACTGGTAGCCAAAATGGGCGAGTTGGGACTTATGGGAATAATGGTCGATCCGGCCAGCGGCGGCGCGGGCATGGACACCGTCTGTTACGTGCTTGCCCTCGAAGAAATCTCCGCCGCCTGCGCGTCCACCGGCGTCATAATGTCGGTCAACAACTCGCTTGTTTGCGACCCGGTCGAACGCAATTCCACTCCGGAGCAGAAAGAAAAATTCCTAAAGCCGCTTGCGAGCGGAGCCAAACTCGGCTGCTTCGGCCTAACCGAACCGAACGCTGGCTCGGACGTCATCGGCCAGCGCACCCGCGCCGTCCTCGATGGCAACGAATGGGTACTCAACGGCACGAAGAACTTCATCACGAACGGCAAAGAAGCCGACATTGCGGTTGTGTTCGCAATGACCGACGCTGAAAAAAAACACAAAGGCATGTCAACGTTCATAGTCGAAAAAGGCACGCCCGGATTCTCCATCGGAAAAGTTGAAGACAAACTGGGTATCTGCGGCTCATCAACCACTGAACTGGTGTTCGAAGACTGCCGCATCCCCGCCGAAAACATCCTCGGCAAAGAAGGCGACGGATTTAAAATCGCCATGCAAACGCTGGATGGCGGACGCATTGGGATAGCCTCCCAAGCGCTCGGCATTGCGCGCGCCGCGCTCGAAGCCTCCAAGAAGCACGCCCGCGAACGCTTCCAGTTCGGAAAGCCCCTTGCCGACATTCAGGCCATTCAGTGGATGATCGCCGACATGGCCACCAAACTCGACTGCGCCCGGCTGCTCACTCTCAGAGCCGCCTTCGAGAAAGACCAGAAAGTCCGTTTCTCCCGCTCATCGGCAATGGCGAAACTCGCCGCCGCCGAGGCCGCCATGTGGATCGCCACAAAAGCGATTCAGGTTCACGGCGGTTACGGCTACACCAAAGAATACCCCGTGGAGCGCAATTTCCGCGACGCCAAAATCACGGAGATTTACGAGGGAACCAATGAAGTGCAGAGACTCGTGATCGCCGCCGCCGAACTGAAAGGCTGATTGTCAACGGCATCGTTTTGAAGTCGAAATAAAAGAGCGCCCTTCCCGGGGCGCTCTTTTTTCATGTTTCAATATATCAGATAAATCAAGGACCGATCAAATGTCTGTGGGCGAATCTTCATGTTCGGCAAGTTCGGGGGCGCTTATCTGACGAGTCATACGCTCTATCGGCGCTAATTCCGGAATCTCGTCTTTTGTTGAAATCCCCATATTTTTAAACCTTCTCGCGCTCGTCAGAACATTTCTTTCGAGAGAGCCGACGGATTTGTTGTAAGACTCGACGGCCGACTCAATGCTTTTCCCCATCTTCGTCCAGTGTTCGCTCAACACCCTGATCCTATCGTAAAGCTCGATGCCCATCTTGCTTATCTGAACCGCGTTCTCCGCCATTACTTCCTGCTGCCAGCCGTAAGCGACCGCTTTGAGCAGGGCAATGAGAGTGGTGGGGGACGCCGGGATAACTTTTTGCAGAACGCCCTCTTCAATTATTGACGGATCATGCTGAACAGCCGCGCTGAAAAGGCTTTCGTACGGAAGGAACATAACAACGAATTCAGGCGCGGGCTGAAACTGATCCCAGTACGCCTTTTTTCCGAGGTCCGACATGTGCGCGCGCACCTGACGGGCATGGTCTCGCAGTTTTTCCGTTTTCACCGTCTCGTCCGTCGCGCCCTGCGCGTCATGATAGGAATTAAACGGAGCCTTCGCGTCCACAATTATTTTCTTCCCTCCGGGAAGATTCACTATCATGTCCGGCCTAAGCCGTCCGTCTTCCGTAGTCACGCTCTGCTGCTGCTCGAAATCGCAATGCTCCTGCATCCCGGCAAGCTCCACAACCCGCTTAAGCTGAATCTCGCCCCAGCTTCCGCGCGCTCCCGGCGACTTCAACGCGTGCACCAGCCTCGACGTTTCGCCCTCCAGTTTCAACTGCGTGTCGTTCAGCGATTTCACCTGCTCCATCAGCGTGGAATACGAGCCTACCCGCTCTTTCTCCAACAGTTTTACTGACGCGTCGAACTTTTCAAGCGCGCTCGCCACAGGCTTAATCATCTCGGAAATGTTCGTCTGCCGCTGCTCAAGGTCAATCTTGGATGACTCGTGAAACTTCTGCAGTTCGTTCTTAGCAAGGTTGATGAAAGCTTGATTGTTGCATCTGAGGGCTTTGTCAGACAACGCCTCGAACGCCGCCGTCAACTTTTTCTCGGCGTCTTCGAGGGCGGCTAGTTTTTCCTCCGCCGCCTTTTTTTCTCCCTCAAGTTTCGTCTCAAGCTCTTTTTTTGATTCTTTCAGGTCCGTAATGGCGTTCTGGAGCCTAACCGTTTCATCGTTTTTTTCCTTTATGGCGTTTTCTAAAGCTGGAACTCTCAAAGCGTTCTGTTCAGACGCGGATCGCCTTTCCGACTCCGAAGCCAGCGCGGCGCGAAGCGAAGAAATTTCTTTTTCGGCCAATCCGGCGCGCTCTTCAGCTTGAGTCGAGCGTGACCGCTCGTTGTCCAGTCTTTCCTTCGCCACAGCCGCGCCAGACGCCGCCGTCGCCCTGCCCGCCGCCGCTCCGAGGGCCAACCCTACTATTAGAAAAATCAAATAAAAAGCGATTTCCATTATCCTCTCACCTCGCAGGCGACATTATATCATACGGGTTGTGACATTATAGACGGGCATTAAAAAGGCCGCCCCGGACGATTCCGGAGCGGCCTTGAAACGCTTCTCTTTGACTTCTCTAAACTACTTGACTTGGAAATAAGTGTCTTCGGTGAACTGGGCGGCTGTCCAGCGCGCCACATCCATCGGTCTTCCGTCGAACTTCATCGCGCCCATGTCGAGCAGAGTAACCTGAACTCCCAGCGGGATGAACTGAAGAACGCCGCTCGGATTCGCTCCTATCGACTCGATTCTGGACCATTTCGTCTTCATTATCAGGTGGTTCGTGTTCCTGCTTATGCAGGTGGTGTTCTTCGTGTCGACCGCCCACGCCCCGGCTCTCTGGTAGCCGAAGAAGCAGTCGCTGATGTAGCCCGTGCTCTCGAACTGCTTGAGAAGCGGCGAATAAGCGAACAGTCCGCCCGCTTTCAACATCGCGTCCATGCTGGTGTCTCCGCCCATCACGTCGGGGTTGACCATCAGCGAACCGTATATCCTGATGTCCGTCGGGGTCATCGAGCCGCCTTCAATTTTTGCGCCGGCGACCATGTCCACATACACGAACTCCTCATCGTATCCGATTCTGAGATCGTGCAGCCTTCCGAATGCGGGAAGATTCTCATCAGGGGAATCATTCAGAGCCATCTGCATCATGCAACCTCTAGGCAAGAAGCTCTCGCAGCTTTTCAAATCGCCGCTGTTGACGCAGTCTTCCGCGAAATATTCTTTCGTCATTACTTCGTTCTCAGCTTCCACCATGCAGGGAACCTGAATGAATATGTTGCCTGAAGAGTCCATAGCGCGAACCGAGTAAACCACCTCGTCGCCGCTCTGGAAAGCCGGAAGCTGGCCGGTCCACTTATTGCCGCTTGAAGACAATTTTATGCTCTGCCAATCCATTTCGAAATTGGCCATGTATAGCACATACACTTCGGATGTTTCATCGCTAGTTTTCTTCGCGTCGTTACTGATTTCCACAGTTATCGAGGTGGGCTGTCCGCCGACCGGAGCCGCCGGGTTCAGTGTGATGCTTTTCAATTCAGGGGGAAACCTCGTGTCCAGCCTGTCCTGCACAATCTCCTGCGCGTCCGCAGGCAGGATGCTCAGGTCAAGTTCCTGAGCGGGAGCCGCAACAGCCATAATCATCACTGACGCCGCCGCCGCCGCCAACTGTTTCACTAATTTCTTCATATCTCCTCCTCCTTTTTAATTTCGTTGTGCATTATACATACCATGCTTCAAAATTGTAAAGTCATTTTTGCCCAAAACCTTACACATTTTCCATAAAAACATTTAGCCACGCGGCAATTTCCTTCCAGATTTCTTATATCATTATTGAATCACCCGGATTACTGAGGAGAAAATCATTGCTATTGCTCAGGATTTTTCGGGAGCCTATATATTTTTATCTCCGGCCCCAGTCTCGCCTTTGGAGAAAACAAAAATTCCTTTAATAGCTCGGCTTTTTCATCCAGAGACCGATAAAAAGCGACCGCTTCGGGATAAAAATCCTCCGCCGCAAAGAATCTTTCGTAAATATGACCGCTAACTACGATATACTCGAATCCTTCGCGCTCGTAAATTTCAATCGGATACTCCGCCAGTGAAAAAGAAGAAGTCAACCTGTATTTTGGTTCGATTTTTTCAAGCGCGGCCAGATGGTATTTTTTGGGTGAATTTTTTTCTGCGTCTGACGGACTCCGGGTGTCA
>Ga0116157_10003890_pt1 | contig 14139 bp, 13 predicted proteins | sample AD_UKC048_MetaG_FD_89882 | JGI IMG/M metagenome (GOLD analysis project Ga0116157, IMG submission 89882) | Active sludge microbial communities of municipal wastewater-treating anaerobic digesters from USA - AD_UKC048_MetaG | ecosystem: Engineered > Bioreactor > Anaerobic > Digestate | place: USA...
CCACCTATTTATCGCTGCATGGCCCCGACGGCGACATGGCGGTGGCGGTGAACGACATGCGCATTCTGGAGCGCATCACGCCCGAGCGGCTGGCCGCGAACACGGACCGGGTGCGCCACGCCGCCGCAATGGTGGTGGACTGCAACCTGATGCCGGACGCACTGGCCTGGCTGTTTGCGCAGCGTCAGACCACACCGGTTTTTGTGGACTGTGTGTCCGCCTTCAAATGCCAGCGCATCCTGCCATGGCTGGGCCAGGTGCATACGCTCAAGGTCAACCGGCTGGAGGCGCAAGCCCTTTGCGGCTCGCCGGTGGATACCGATGAGTCCATCGAGCAGGCCGCGCGCTGGTTGCATGCGCGGGGCGTCCAGCAAGTCATCGTGAGTCTGGGTGAGCGGGGTGTTTACTGGAGCGACAAGGATGCAGGTGAAGGCTGGCAACACGCGCTGGTTGCCGAGGTGGTGAGCGTTACTGGGGCAGGCGATGCGCTGATGGCCGGTGTGGTGCACGGCTTCCTGAATCACCAGACCCTGCCTGACGCCATTCCATTTGCGATGGGGTGCGCGGCGCTGACCGTCACGTCAGCTCTGGCCAATCACCCGAGCCTGTCCGTGGTTTCTGTTGAACATCTGCTTCGCTGAGTCTTTGCCTTTATGACCAATCCCTATCTCGACATTCACCCCGACGTGGCCCAGGCCATTGCCCAGCGGCGCCCTGTGGTCGCGCTGGAATCCACCATCATTTCGCACGGCATGCCGTATCCGCAAAACGTGGCGACGGCCCTGCAAGTTGAGGCTGAAGTGCGGGCATACGGCGCCGTGCCGGCGACCATTGCCATCGTCAAGGGTCGCCTGAAAGCCGGGCTCACCGCTGCGGAAATTGAAACGTTGGGCCAGACCGGGCGCAGCGTGGTGAAGGTCAGCCGCCGCGACATCCCGTTCATCGTGGCCTCAGGCTCTACCGGCGCCACCACGGTGGCCTCGACCATGATCATCGCGGCCATGGCGGGCATTCGTGTGTTTGCCACTGGCGGCATTGGCGGTGTCCATCGCGGTGCGCAGCAGAGTTTTGACGTGTCGGCCGACTTGCAGGAGTTGGCGCAGACACCCGTGGCAGTGGTATGCGCCGGAGCCAAATCCATCCTCGATTTGCGTCTAACAATGGAGTATCTGGAAACCCATGGCGTACCGGTGGTGGGCTACCAGACGCCGTGGCTGCCGGCGTTTTTCACGCGCGACAGTGAGTTTAAGGTGGACTACCAGCTCGATACCGCGGTAGACATCGCCCGGGTCATGCATGCGAAGTGGGCGATTAACCTGCACGGCGGCATGGTGGTAGCCAACCCGATACCCGAAGCCTTTGCCATGCCACGCACCGCCATCGATGGCGCGATTGAGCAGGCTTTGAGGGAGGCGCAGCAGCAGGGCATTGGCGGCAAGGAATCAACCCCTTTTTTGCTGGCTCGGGTGAACGAATTGACCGGCGGCAACAGCCTGTCGTCCAATATCCAGCTGGTGCTGAACAACGCGCGGCTGGCGGCGGCTGTTGCCGGTGAATACGAGGCTTTGTCGGCCAGCAAACCAGCCTAGAGATCGCGCGATTGGCTGTCCCAGCGGCTCATGACCTGCGTCGCGGCCTTGCGGACGTCGGCGGGCATGAAGGAAGCCTCCGCAGCCTGACACATCATGTTCCCGATTTGGGCGAGGGTGATGCCGTGGATGTCGTGTATCGCTTGAAGCTCCTGGCTGAGTGTCACACCGGACATCAGCCGGTTGTCCGTTGAGCAGGATACCGACAGCCCGGCCCGCACCATGGCGCCAATCGGGTGCGCAGCCAGCGACGCCACCGCGCCTGTGTGTACATTGCTGGTGGGACACACTTCGAAATGCAGGCCCAGCTCCCGGGCCGCCTTCACTTGTTCCGACTGGCCGTGCGCACCCGGCGGCAGCATGATGTTGACACCGTGGCCAATGCGCGTGGCGCCCACCGCTGCTGCTTCCAGCACACGCGCCCCAATATCGGCTTCGCCCGCATGGCAGGTGAGACCCAGGCCCGCTTCGCGGGCAATGGCAAAAGCGTCGGCATGAAGCCCCGGCGGAAAGCCCCGTTCGGCGCCGGCAATGTCAAAACCAATCACCCCCTGGCCCTTGTACCGTGCGGCCAGCCGGGCGGCACGGGCGGTTTCCTGCGGGCTCTCCATGCGCATGGCGCAGACAATCAAGCCGCAGGGCAGGGGGCTTCGAGCCAAACCACGTGCCAGGGCTTCCACGACGACTTCCCCCGCCAAGCCAAATGCTTCCAGCAAAAGAGGTGCCATTCGGAACTCGGCCAGCACACAGCCGTCCAGTCGCGCATCTTCCGCCGCTTCAAATGCCGCGCGTTCACAGGCTTGCGGTGACGCCATGGCGGCGACTGTCAACGCAAAACCCTGCAGGTAGCGTTCCAGGCTCCCTGAATTGGCATTGGCCTGTATCCAGGCTGCCAGCGCGTTGGCATCTTCAGCGGGTACTGCCAGGTTCTGCGCCCTGCACAGGTCGAGCAGGGTTTGCGGGCGAAGGCCACCGTCGAGGTGTTCGTGCAGCAAAACCTTCGGCAAAGCCCGCCAGTCAAGTGCTGTCGTGTGGGTGTCGGTGAGGACTGACGTCATGATGGGATCATTGTCGATCAAGCTTGAATCAGTTATTCTTCATACCGCATCTTAAATTTGCTCCCCCTTTTCTGAAAAACCGAAAGAACCTATGAACATGAAACTCAAACCCACATTGAGCCTGATTTCAGTTGTGCTGGCAACAGCACTTGTTGGCTGCGGCAAAAAAGAGGAGGCAGCGCCTGCACCTGCCGCCGCACCAGCATCCGCCCCTGTAGCGGCTGCGCCAGTCCCTGCCGCACCTGAGCCAGCCATCATTTTTGACATGGGTGGCAAGTTTGACAAATCGTTCAACCAGGCTGCCTACGACGGCATGGAGCTGTGGAAGAAGGAAACCGGAAAAACTTACCTTGAGTTCGAAATCGCCAATGAATCCCAGCGCGAGCAGGCAATCCGCCGCATGGCTGAGCGTGGTGCCAGCCCGATCATCGGTATCGGTTTCGGTCAGGCAGAGAGCATCGAAAAAGTAGCCAAAGACTTTCCGAATTTGCAGTTCGCCATCATTGACATGGTTGTCAATCAGCCCAACGTGCAGTCGGTAGTGTTCAAGGAGCAGGAAGGCAGTTTCCTGGTTGGCGCCATGGCAGCCCTGGCCAGCAAATCGGGCAAAGTCGGTTTTGTGGGTGGCATGGACATTCCGCTCATACGCAAATTCCAGTGCGGCTACGAGCAAGGCGCCAAGTTTGCAAAACCCAAAACACAGGTTTTTGCCAACATGACTGGCACCACGGGTGCAGCATGGAACGATCCTGCCCGTGGTGGCGAGTTGGCCAAAGCCCAATTCTCCAAAGGCGCTGATGTCGTGTTCGCAGCTGCTGGTGGTACGGGCATGGGCGTGTATCAGGCCGCTAAAGATGGCAAGAAGCTGGCAATCGGCGTCGACAGCAATCAGAACCACATTCAGCCCGGCACCATGCTGACGTCCATGCTCAAGCGAGTGGACGTCGCGGTCTATAACGTGGCCAAAGGCCACACGCCCGGCGTTTCCGTTCTTGGCCTGAAAGAAGGCGGCGTTGATTACGCGATGGACGACAACAACGCCAAGCTGGTGACAGAAGACATGAAGGCCAAAGTGGAAGCCGCCAAGGCTGACATCATCAGCGGCAAAATCAAAGTGGCTGACTACATGGCCGATAACGCCTGCAAATACTGAGACTGAGGCGAAAGGGCACAAGCAGACCAGGGCCGGGGATCCGCTTCTGGTCTTTTTGACTTTGACCGCATGACGACTACCCAAGCCGCGCCGACCTTTGATGTCGGTAGCGCCAACGTGTCTGGCATAGCCGTAGAGATGCTGGGCATCGACAAACGCTTTGGTGCGGTGCAGGCCAACAGTGAAGTTGATTTAAAAGTTATGGCTGGGACCGTTCACGGGATCGTGGGCGAAAACGGTGCTGGCAAGAGCACCTTGATGTCGGTTCTGTACGGTTTTTACACAGCTGACACCGGCACGATCAAGGTGGCAGGGCGTGCAGCGGTGATCCGCAATGCCCATGACGCGATTTCCTTGGGCATCGGCATGGTCCACCAGCATTTCATGCTGGTGGATACGCTGACTGCGCTGGAAAATGTGATGCTGGGCGCAGAGTCCAGTTTTCTACTTTCGCGTTCCGAAGGTACCGTTCGGAGCAAGCTCAAGGAGTTGATCGACTCCACTGGTTTGAAGGTGGAGCTTGATGCACAAGTGGACAGTCTGCCCGTGGGGGACAGGCAGCGACTGGAGATTCTGAAAGCCCTTTACCGCGGCGCCAAAATCCTGATTCTCGATGAGCCGACGGCCGTACTGACACCGCAGGAAACCGAGCAGCTGTTTGGCGTGTTATCCCGGCTGCGGGAGCAGGGCACCACCATCCTGTTGATCACGCACAAACTCAAGGAAGTCATGCGCCTGTGCGACCATGTGACGGTAATGCGGGGTGGCCGTGTGGTGCAGGAAGTAGCCATCGCGCAAACATCCATTGAAAGTCTGGCTGAGGCCATGGTGGGGCGTAAGGTACACATGGGTCGCCAGGGTGATGCCAGCAAACCAGCTGGCGATGTGCTCCTGCAGGTCAAGGGTGTGGTGGTGCGTGACGCATTGAAAGTGACTCGTTTGCATGGGCTGGACGTGAGCCTGAAGGCGGGCGAAATTGTGGGTATTGCAGGGGTTTCGGGTAATGGCCAAAGCGAGATGCTGGAAGTGATGTCCGGTCTGCTGGCTCCGCAAGAAGGACATATGGAGGTGGGCGGCACTTCGTTTGATGCGGGCGCGTGGATGGACCCCCGCACGGCCCGCAAACTGGGTGTAGCCCATGTTCCGGAGGACCGGCACGAGCGGGCAATGGTAATGAGTTTCGAGGCTTGGGAGTCCGCCGTTTTGGGCTATGAGTGGTTACCACAGTATTGCCATGCAGGCTGGATGCGCCATGACGACATGCGCAAGGCCACGGTGGACATGATGGATCGGTTTGATGTGCGTCCGCGAAATGACCGGTTGCTCAGCGCCAGTTTCTCGGGTGGCAATCAGCAAAAACTGGTGCTGGCGCGGGAATTGGGGCAGGCGCCCAAAGTGCTGCTGGTGGGGCAACCCACCCGAGGTGTAGATATTGGTGCCATCGAGTTCATTTATTCGCAGTTGCGTTCCATGCGTGATGCAGGATGTGCGGTGCTGGTTGTATCCAGCGAACTGGATGAAATTCTGGCGCTCTCGGATCGGGTCATTGTGTTGAACCAGGGACGGGTTACCGGCGAATTACCAATTGACCAATGCACCGAGTCCAAATTGGGCATGCTCATGTTGGGAAGTGCCACATGAGCGCGAACCAGCCCATGTCGCGTTGGGTCGAACTGGGTGTGCTGCCTGTGGTCAACCTCCTAGTGGCGCTGCTGGCTGCGGGTGCGGTGGTGGCGCTGGTTGGTCAAAACCCGGTTGATGTGCTGACCTTCTTGATCCGTGGGGCATTTGGTACGCCGCGCGGTTTGAGTTACACGCTGTACTACACCACAACATTCATTTTCACTGGTCTGGCCGTGGCGGTGGCCTTTCACGGTGGATTGTTCAACATTGGTGGTGAGGGGCAGGCCATCATGGGGGGGCTGGGCGCTGGGCTGGTGGCGTTGTGGCTGTCTTATAGCCAGCCAGCATGGGTGGTGTTGCCCGTGATGCTGATGGCGAGCATTGTTTTTGGCATAGCCTGGGCCGCGGTGCCGGCCTACTTGCAGGCTTATCGTGGCAGCCACGTGGTGATCACCACAATCATGTTCAACTTTCTGGCCAGTACCTTGCTGGTTTATTTGCTGGTCAACCACCTGAAGCCGCCCGGTTCCATGTCGGTTGAAAGCTCCGTGTTCGGACCTTCGGCCAAACTCACCAGTATGCGCGACTTCCTGGGTTGGCTGGGGCGCGATTGGCCAGCTTCGCCGCTGAACATCAGCTTTTTCCTGGCCTTGCTGGCTGCAGTGGGCGTCTATTTTCTGCTCTGGCACACCCGGATGGGCTACGCGCTTCGTGCGGTCGGTTCGAGCGCCAATGCAGCGGCGTATGCTGGTATCAAACCCAAACATCAGGTCATGATTGCCATGGGTTTTTCGGGCGCGCTGGCCGGCATGGTGGGTATGAACGAGATCGCTGGCGTTAATGGCAAGCTGTTGCTCGAATTTGTCAGTGGTGCCGGCTTCACGGGGATTGCCGTTGCCTTGATTGGGCGGAATCATCCGATTGGCATTGTGTTGGCAAGTGTGTTGTTTGGGGCGCTGTTTCAGGGCGGGGCTGAGGTCAGCTTCGAGATCCGCGGGTTCAGCCGCGATATGGTGGTGATGTTGCAAGGATTCATCGTTTTGTTCTCAGGCGCCATGGCCTACGTCATAGCGCCCTGGGTCAACAAGGGAGCCGTGAGCCTTGTGAGCCTCCTGTCACGATCACGCCATAAGGAAGAACCGGGAGCATCACATGGATGACGCCCTGATTGGCGCGCTGCTGGCTTCCACCTTGCGGGTTTCAACACCGCTCATTCTGTGTGCATTGGCGGGATTACTGTCGGAACGCTCCGGTGTTATCGATATCGGGCTGGAAGGAAAAATGCTGATCGCAGCTTTCACGGCTGGCACGGTGGGCGTCACCACGGGCTCCACTGCATTGGCCTTGCTGGTAGCCATGGGTGTGACCGTGGTGTTGTCGTGGCTGCATGGGTTCGCCTGCGTGAGCAACAGTGGTGACCAGGTGGTCTCGGGAGTGGCTATCAACATCATTGCAGCGGGCATGACTATTGTGCTTGGTATCGCCTGGTTTCATCAGGGCGGACAGACTCCAGCGGTCAGTGCAGAGGTTCGGCTGCTGACCATCATGCCGGGGTTGGTTGCGAAGTTGCAGGGTATCCCAATATTGGGCACCATCGTAGGAGAAGGCTTGCTCAGCCACAACATCATGGTGTATTGCACATTGCTGCTGGTGCCCGCAGTCTGGTGGTTGCTGTATCGGACCCGTTTTGGTTTGCGCCTGCGCGCTGTGGGTGAAAACGCGCACATGGTGGACGCCGCGGGCGTATCGGTCAAAGGCATGCGCTACGCTGCGCTCACGCTGAATGGTTTGTTGTGCGGTTTGGCGGGTAGCTACCTGGTGCTGGCTCAAAACGCGTCGTTCGTGCCGAACATGACTGCTGGACGAGGCTTCATGGCACTGGCGGCCATGATTTTTGGCAAATGGCATCCGATTGGCGCTTTCTGGGCGTGTCTGCTGTTTGGTTTTCTGGATGCCGTTGCCATCCGTCTGCAGGGAGTGACTTTGCCGGGTATTGGCGAGGTTCCCGTGCAGGCGATTCAGGCGCTGCCCTATCTGTTGACCGTGGTGTTGCTGGCGGGCTTTATTGGCAAGGCTGTTGCGCCACAAGCGCTCGGCAAGCCGTATCTCAAGGAACGGTGATTGGCTGCTGAGCTGCGTCAGGCTTCGCTTTTTTTCAACGCCAGAGCGGCATCATATAAGGTGTTTTTCGGTGCACCAGTGATGTCTGCTGCTAGTTTCACAGCCGTTTTCAACGGTAGTTCGGCCAGTAACAACTTCAATATCCGCTGGTCCTGATTCGGCCTTGCTTCAACCTGTGTGGGGTGCAAAACCAGTACAAACTCGCCACGGGAACGATTCGGCTGTGCTGCCAGCCAGCCCGGAAAATCACCTGTGCTGATGGTGGTGATTTCCTCGAACTGCTTGGTCAGCTCCCGCCCGATGGTGATGTGCCTGCTTCCCAGCGCCGACAAGGCCGCCGCGAGTGCCTCAATCCGGTGAGGAGCCTCCAACAGGACGATGCAACGAGGCTCTCCGGCCAGCGCTTCGACAGCAGCCGTCCGCTCCGTTGCCTTGGACGCAAGGAACCCCACAAAAATGAAAGTGCCTGCAGGTGATCCAACAACGTCAGAAATGCCCGCTACGCTTAACGCCGCTGTGATGCTGCTGGTGCCCGGTACTGGGACGACGGTCAAAGCACTTGCCTGAACGGCCGCTACCAGCCGGGCGCCAGGATCGCTGATCGCCGGGGTACCCGCATCACTCACGTAGGCCACGCGCTGGCCTTGCCTTAGCCTGTCAATGACTGTCCCGGCAGCCTCGGCCTCGTTGTGTTGATGAACCGCAAGCAGCTTTGACGAAGGTTTGTCGATCCCGTAGGCACGCAGCAGGGTTTGCGTGTGGCGGGTGTCTTCGCAGGCAACGGTGTCAGCCATGTTCAGCACGTGCAGTGCGCGCAACGTCACGTCTGCAAGGTTGCCAATCGGTGTTGCCACCACGTACAGAGCGCCTTGCGGATATTGCTGGTTTGAAGCCGCGTCTCGGGCAGCAGCCAGGGCTTGGGCGTAGGCAGTAGTCACTCAATAATTCCTATGTTCAGGGCGATGGACAACACCCCCCAGTACCAAACAGGCGGGCGATGGTGCCGAAGATGAAGCATTGCTTCACCTCCAGCAAGCAGGGTTGCGTCTGATCGAGCGCAATTATCGGACGCCCGGGCGCGGTGGCGGTGAAATTGACCTGATCATGCGTGATCGTGACTGCACAACCGTGTTCGTAGAGGTCAAAAAACGTCTGAACATCCGTTGTGGCGGTGCAGCAGCCAGCGTTGGCCCCATCAAGCAACGGCGCTTTGTTTCTGCTGCCCGGCACTATCTGATGCGTCTGTGTGAGCGACCACCATGTCGCTTTGTTCTGGATGCCATCTCTCTCGATGGCATCCGGTGGCTGCGCGGTGCGTTTGATGCGTTTTAAGCGTAACGAAATGTGAACCAGACGCTTTGTATTGCACGGTTATCATCACTACCATGCTTGAGCAGCGCATACAGCAACACTTTATCGAAAGCGCAGACCTGAAATATCAGTCTGCCGAGGTCCTCAGCAAACCCATTGCAGCCGCCGTGCAAGCCATGCTGGCTTGCGTAACCAGCGGCGGTAAGGTGCTGGCTTGTGGTAATGGCGGTTCTGCGTCCGACGCGCAGCGCTTTGCCTCCAAGTTCGTGGGTCGTTTTGAACGCGAGCGTCCTGAATTGGGGGCCATCGCGTTGTCAGGCGACAGCACGCTGCTGACCGGTATTGCCGATGAGATCGATTTTGACGCTGTCTTTTCACGTCAGGTACGAGCACTGGGCGCCGCAGGAGACGTGTTGCTGGCTATCTCGACGGCCGGCAACTCGTCCAACGTGCTGGCCGCCATAGAAGCCGCCCATGAGCGCGAAATGATTGTGGTGGGTCTCAGTGGGCGGGGTGGTGGCAAAATGGCTCAGGCACTGCGGGATACAGATGTACACATTTGCGTACCCCACGAGCGGATCGCCCGAATTCAGGAGGTCCACGTTTTGACTTTGCATTGCATTTGCGATGCAGTTGATGCCCAGTTATTGGGTGAACAGGAAACTTCAATATGAAATTGGCTAATCGAAAATTCTGGCTTTCTCTGGCTATTGCCGGTTGTGCATCAACCTCCCTTACGGCCTGTTTTCCGCTAGTCGTGGGCGGTGCTGCCGTAGGTGGACTGGTTGCAACGGATCGTCGCTCGTCCGGGACCTACCTGAACGACGAGGGGATCGAATTGCGTTCCTCCAGCCGTATCCGTGACAGCCTGGGCGAACGTGGACATGTCAACGTGACCAGCTACAACACACAGGTGTTGCTCACCGGTGAAGTACCCAGCGCGCAGGACAAGCAAATGGTCGAGCAGGTTGTACGCAAGGTTGACAACGTCAAGGCCGTCGTGAACGAGATTGAGGTGATGGGCAACTCGTCACTCACACAACGTTCCTCCGACTCGCTCGTCACGGGCCGAGTGAAGGCAAGCATGGTGGATGCCAAAGACCTGTTTGCGAATGCCTTCAAGGTCGTCACCGAGCGGGGGACGACTTATCTGATGGGTCGCGTGACACAACGCGAGGCTACCCGCGCAACAGATATCGCCCGTGGTACCAGTGGCGTGCAAAAAGTCGTTCGGGTTTTTGAAATCATTACCGAAGAAGAACTGCAGGGATTGACGCCAGCCGAGCCGCCCAAGAAATAATCTGAGCGCGGGTAGGGCGCCCCCTACTTCATGCGTTTGATGAGGCTTGAAGTATCCCAGCGGCGTCCGCCCATTTGCTGCACGTCTGCGTAGAACTGATCGACCAGGGCCGTGACGGGCAATCGGGAGCCATTCCTTTTGGCTTCATCCAGCACCAGGCCCAGGTCTTTACGCATCCAGTCCACGGCAAAACCGAAATCAAACTGGTCTGCCACCATGGTTTTGCCACGGTTGTCCAATTGCCAGCTTTGTGCCGCGCCTTTGCCAATGACCTCCAGCACCTGATTCATGTCGAGGCCAGCGTTTTGCCCGAATGCGATGGCCTCACTCAAGCCCTGCACCAGTCCGGCAATGCAAATCTGATTGACCATTTTGGCCAATTGACCAGAGCCACTATCGCCCAAGCGAGTGAATGCACGAGAGAACGCCATGGCAACGGGCCGCACTGTATCAAAGGCGGCCTGCTCACCCCCACACATGACGGTGAGGAGACCGTTTTGTGCGCCGGCCTGACCGCCCGACACGGGGGCATCGACAAACGCCAAACCCAGTTTGAAGGCTGCCACCGATAACTCTCGGGCAACATTGGCTGAAGCCGTGGTGTGATCCACAAAAATGGCACCTCGCTTCATGCCGGCAAACGCTCCATCTGCACCACCGGTCACGCCGCGCAGATCATCGTCATTGCCGACACAGCAGAAAACGATATCACTTTCAGCCGCGGCTTCCCTTGGCGTCAAGGCGGCTCTTGGCGCGTTAGCCCCTGCAAAGTCCTCGCACCATGCAGCTGATTTTGTTGCGGTCCGGTTGTAAACGGTGACTTGATGACCGGCGCGAGCCAGGTGGCCAGCCATTGGATAGCCCATAACACCCAGACCCAGAAAGGCAACTTTGTGCGACGGTGTTGATTCGTAGGTTTTGGGATTGATTGTGGTCAAGAGAATTAAACGATGGCAAAGTTTTCAGTTCCTGCGGCGAGGTCGGTAGAGCGCCCACGTTGACTATTGAGCTTGATCTGCAACCGCAGGTCGTTCAGTGAGTCCGCATTGCGCAGCGCATCTTCGTAGGTGATCAGGTTACTTTCATAGGCATCAAACAACGCCTGGTCAAACGTCTGCATACCCAGATTGCGGCTCTTTTTCATGATTTCCTTGATCTCGGACACGTCGCCCTTGAAGATCAAATCGGAGATCAGCGGTGTGTTGAGCATGATCTCAACGGCTGCCGTACGGCCTTTGCCATCCTGCATCGGAATCAGTCGCTGGGATACCAGTGCCTTCAGGTTGAGGGACAAATCCATAAGCAGCTGCGCGCGCCGCTCTTCAGGAAAGAAGTTGATGATGCGGTCCAGTGCCTGATTGGCACTGTTGGCGTGCAGTGTAGCCAGACAAAGGTGTCCGGTCTCCGCAAACGCCACCGCGTGCTCCATGGTTTCACGATCCCGGATTTCACCCATCAAAATCACGTCAGGTGCCTGGCGAAGGGTGTTTTTGAGTGCAATCTCCCAACTGTCCGTGTCCAGACCCACCTCGCGTTGCGTGACCACGCAATTCTTGTGCATGTGGACAAACTCCACCGGGTCTTCAATGGTAATGATGTGACCAAACGAATTCTCGTTGCGCCAATCAACCATGGCCGCCAGAGTTGTGGATTTACCCGAGCCCGTCGCACCTACCAGAATGCATAAACCACGTTTGGACGTCACCACGTCTTTCAGAACCTGCGGCATGCCTAGGTTGTCGATGGTGGGCAGCACTGCCGGGATGACCCGAAGCACCATGCCAACCTTGCCCTGCTGGATGAATGCATTCACGCGGAAGCGCCCTACGCCAGTCGGTGAAATGGCAAAGTTGCATTCCTTGGTACGCTCAAATTCGGCAGCCTGCTTGTCGTTCATGATGGAACGGGCCAAGGCCATGGTGTGCGCGGCACTCAAGGGTTGTGGAGACACCTTGGTGACTTTGCCGTCAACCTTTACGGCGGGGGGAAAGTCACCCGTGATGAACAAGTCGCTGCCATTGCGGCTGATCATCAACTTGAGCAGATCATTGATGAATTTTGTAGCCTGATCGCGTTCCATGAGGTCAGTTACTCCCGGGCTTCAGGTGAGTCATCATTTGCGGTCACTCAGCCTGGCGCTGACGACGCGCAGACGAAGCGACAGCTTGCGAGCCAGTACGGCGATGAGCCGGGCCGCCAGTGAGGGGTCTGCCGTCATCATCTGGTCCATCGCCTCGGTGCTCAAAATGGCGACTTCACAATCGGTGATGGTGGTGCAGGCCGAAAAGCGAATTCCGCTGTCAAGCAGCGACATTTCGCCCAGAATATCGCCAGGCCGGGTTTCTGCCAGCCGCATGCGTTCACCCCAGGGCTGCAGGCGGTCTACAGCAATGTTTCCATTGAGCAGCACCACCATAAAGTTGCCGTATTCGTCTTGCCGGATGATGTCACGGTTGGCTGGAACGATGGCAAATTCAAAGAACATCTGCAGGCTGTGGATGGCGTGGTCATCCAGATGGCTCATGTATTTGTCTTTGGCCCACAAGGTCTGCAGGACTTTGGTCGCCCGTTCGGCATTCAGTTTTTTTGCGCCTACCTCAATGGCCCGTGCTTCCCAGGGCACCAGCAGAGAAGGGTCTACACCCTGGTCCGCAAATGCAGTGGTAAACATCACGGAATCGAGTTGCTCCTCGCCGGTTCGCTCCGATTGGGACCGCTGTCGCAAGAGTCCGAGAATTCCCTTCATTAAATACTCCTGAAGTGTGTTTGTTTTTATCAGCCGGGGAAGTTTTCCGGAATTTTCGCTTTGCTGCGCGCCTCTGCAGCGCTAATCACATTGCGCTTGACCAAGTCTGTCAGGTTCTGATCAAGCGTCTGCATGCCCACGCTGTTGCCAGTCTGAATGCTGGAATACATCTGTGCCACCTTGGCTTCGCGGATCAGGTTGCGGATGGCGCTGGTGCCCAGCATGATTTCGTGCGCGGCGACTCGGCCCTGACCGTCTTTGGTTTTGCACAGGGTTTGCGATATGACGGCCTGCAGCGACTCGGACAACATGGCACGAACCATTTCTTTTTCGTCTGCCGGGAACACGTCGATGATCCGGTCGATGGTTTTGGCGGCGCTGGACGTGTGCAGCGTGCCGAACACCAGGTGCCCGGTTTCAGCGGCCGTCATGGCCAGGCGGATGGTTTCCAGATCGCGCATTTCACCGACCAGAATACAGTCCGGGTCCTCACGCAGTGCCGAGCGCAGGGCTGCGGCAAACGAGAGCGTGTGTGGTCCCACTTCACGCTGGTTGACCAGGCATTTCTTGGACTCATGCACAAACTCAATCGGGTCTTCCACGGTCAGGATGTGGCCAAATTCGGTCTCGTTCAGGTAGTTCACCATGGCTGCCAGTGTGGTGGACTTGCCCGAGCCCGTGGGCCCGGTCACCAACACCATGCCACGGGGCTTTAAGGCCAAGTCTCCAAAAATCTTGGGAGCGTTCAGTTGTTCCAGCGTCAGGATCTTGGACGGAATCGTCCGGAACACCGCGCCCGCGCCACGGTTGTGGTTGAAGGCATTCACCCGGAAGCGCGCCAGTCCGTCAATCTCGAACGAAAAATCGATCTCCAAGAATTCTTCGTAGTTCTTGCGCTGGGTGTCATTCATGATGTCATACACCATGGCGTGAACGGCCTTGTGGTCCAGCGGTTCCACGTTGATGCGACGCACGTCACCATGAACACGAATCATGGGTGGCAGGTCAGCCGACAGGTGCAGGTCCGATGCTTTATTCTTGACGCTGAAGGCCAGCAGTTGGGTAATGTCCACAAATCCCTCTATGGTTTGGTAGGCTAGACTGATTATGACCATGATTACCGACATTCTCCAGGGCGTGCGGGCCCGCATAACGGCCGTTTGCACCGCCGTTGGTCGCCCGGCGGATGCCGTCAATCTGCTCGCTGTTTCCAAGCCCTTCGGGCCCGATGCGGTGGC
>Ga0116157_10003891_pt1 | contig 14135 bp, 11 predicted proteins | sample AD_UKC048_MetaG_FD_89882 | JGI IMG/M metagenome (GOLD analysis project Ga0116157, IMG submission 89882) | Active sludge microbial communities of municipal wastewater-treating anaerobic digesters from USA - AD_UKC048_MetaG | ecosystem: Engineered > Bioreactor > Anaerobic > Digestate | place: USA...
ACACCGGAGACAAAGAGAATTGGCGATACCATCATCGAACAGGAAATGAAAGAGGTCCGCGAACGTGTTCCCGCGGACTTCTCCGAGGCGCAACTGAATCACCTCGAAAAAGCCCGGGCGAGAATTCTCGCCGGGGAGAGAGATATTTACTTCTAGGAGTTTATCATGAATGAAACGCCCAAGGCCCTTCGTCTGCATATCGGTATATTCGGACGGACGAATACGGGAAAATCGAGCTTCGTAAACCTCATTACCGGACAGAGCATTTCCATTGTCTCACCGGTTGCCGGCACCACAACGGATGTGGTCCGCAAGAGCATGGAGCTTCTTCCCGTAGGACCGGTTACCTTTCTCGATACCGCCGGCATCAATGACGATTCCGGCCTTGGCGAACTCAGAATCGGCCGGACAAAGGAAGCCCTCACCTCGAGCGACATAGCCGTCCTCGTGATTGAACCCGGAGTCTGGACCGACTATGAGGCGGCCCTTGCCGCTGAAGCGGAAAAGCAGAACACGCCGCTCATCCTTGTCGTTAACAAGAGCGACATGACGCCCCCGGAAAACGCCGCGGAACTGCCGGAAACGCTCCCCGCGGATCGCATCATGCGCATTTCCTGCGCAACGGCGGAGCAGAATCCGGCCGAACGCGAGGCGATAATCCAGGACTTCAAGAAACTGATTCTAACGGTTTGTCCCGACGACTTCCTGGAGCCGCCCGCCATTCTCGGCGACCTGTTGCCTGCCGGCAAGGACACCCCTCATGTTGTCCTCATTGTCCCGATTGACACCCAGGCGCCCAAGGGCCGGATCATTCTCCCGCAGGTTCAGGCGATTCGCGACACGCTCGATTTCAACGCCGCGTCGACCGTCGTCAAGGAAAACGGGTATCCCGTGTTCCTCACAAAGCTTGCCGAAAAACCGGACCTCGTGGTTTGCGATTCACAGGTTGCCCGGAAAATGGTCGTCGATACCCCGGACGATATTGCCTGCACCACGTTCTCCATCCTCTTTTCCCGCTACAAGGGAGATATTACCCTCATGGCGGAGGGAGGCGCGGCCATACACCGGCTCAAGGACGGAGACCGGGTTCTCATCTCCGAAGCCTGTACCCACCATCCGCTTCTGGATGATATCGGACGAATCAAGATTCCCAAATGGCTCCGCGAATTTACCGGGCTCGATATCGCGTGCGTACACACCGCCGGGAAAGAGTATCCAACCGATCTCTCACAATTCGCGCTCATCATCCATTGCGGCGCCTGTACACTTACCCGGCGGGAAACCCTCTGGCGGATCGAACAGGCCCGTGTGGCGGGTATCCCGGTAACCAACTACGGCATCGCCATTTCAGTGCTGCAGGGTGTTGCCGAGCGCACCCTTTCACCCTTCCCTGAAGCTCTCGCAGCCTACCACGCGGTAAAAGACCGACGCACCGCAAAAGGAGCGCCTGAATGACACGCCCCGGCTTTACCGACTGTCTCGAGCGGGTACGCGAAAACCCCGACGCCGCGCAGGAAGACCTCGTTTTTTTGCTCAACAATGAAAGCCCCAAAGAAGACGCCCTTCTTTTCGCTGCGGCGGCCGATGTACGTGACCGCTACTGCGGTGCGCGCATGGTGCTCCGCGGCCTCGTGGAATTTTCCAGTTATTGCGGGAATACCTGCCATTACTGCGGACTCAACCGGGCAAACGGTAAAGCCGAACGCTACCGTCTTACTCCCGATGAAATGGTGGAAAGCGCCCGGCTCGTTTGGGACGCGGGGATACACACCATAGTTTTACAGGCGGGAGAAGACGGCATGCCGGCGGAAACACTCGCGGATGTTATCTCCCGGATCAAGAGCGAACACGACATGGCAATCACCCTTTCGGTGGGCGAACGCCCCCGGGCCGACTACGCCCGCTGGAAAGACGCCGGAGCCGACCGCTATCTCCTGCGCGTTGAAACCACCGATCCCGCGCTCTACGCCTCACTTCATGACGGGAGGACGGTTGAAACCCGGCTTGCCTGTCTCGATACCCTGCAGGAACTCGGCTACCAGACCGGAAGCGGTTTCATGGTGGGCCCACCCGGACAGACCCTCGATATAATCGCGCAGGACATCCGTTTTCTTGCCCAGCGCGAATACGACATGATCGGCATCGGCCCCTTCATTCCGCATCCGGAGACACCGCTCGCACACGCGAAAACCGGAGACCTCAAGCTCACCCTGCGGACGGTCGCGCTCATCCGTCTTACGAGCCGGAATGCCTGGCTCCCGGCGACCACGGCACTCGGCAGCCTGGATCAGGATTACCGGGTGGACGCGCTCCGGGCCGGAGCGAATGTGGTCATGCCGAACTTTTCGCCTGCGGACGTAAAAAAGAAATATGAGATTTATCCCGGGAAACGGTGCGTAACCGAACAAACCGGTGCCTGCGCCGGCTGCATGGCGGGTCTTGCTCTGGCCGCCGGCCTCGAACTGGACTATTCCCGGGCGGACAGCCTCAAACGCGTTCCGGTGTAATCCCGAGTTTTTTCATGCGGCTCTGGAGTGTCGTCGGTTTAAGTCCGAGCAGATGCGCAGCCCCGTCTTCTCCGTAAATCTTCCCGCCTGATAAAGCAAGCGCCGCGCGGATATGTTCGCGTTCGGCCTCGGCGAGCGAAACGATGGACGAAGCTGGTAACCCCGCGGGGGTTGTGCTCCCCGCGGGAGTTGCGCTCCCCGTGGCAGCTGATAGCCCCGCGGGAGTTGGGTTCCCCGCGGCCGGCACGCACACACACCGCATTGCCGAGTCCGCGAAGTGATCCGCGGTCATCTCGCCGCCGCGGGCAAGGATTGCCGCACGCTCAACCGCGTTTTTCAGCTCACGGACATTTCCCGGCCACTCGCGGCACAGGAGCATGTCGAGCGCGTCGGCGGAAAACGACAGGTTTTCCCAGCCCGGTTCCTCCCGGAGACGACGCGCAAAAAACTCGGCGAGCAGGAGCACGTCGTTTCCGCGTTCACGAAGCGGGGGCAACGACACCGGGAACACCGAAAGCCGGTAAAAGAGATCCTCCCGGAACCGGCCGTCCCCGACCGCCTTTGAAAGATCGGCGTTTGTCGCCGCGACAATACGGACATCAACATGAACCGACCGCTCACCGCCAACCCGCTCGAAAAGTCCTTCCTGCAAAACACGAAGCAATTTTGGCTGTATTTCCTGCGGCAGGTCACCGGCTTCGTCAAGGAAGAGGGTTCCGCCGTTCGCGAGTTCGAAGCGTCCTTTCCGGAGCGCCTGTGCGCCCGTAAACGCGCCCTTCTCGTGCCCGAACAATTCACTTTCCGCAAGCGTTGCCGGAAGGGCGGAACAGTTTACCGCGACAAAGGGGCCGTCGCTTCGCGGCGAAAGCCGGTGAATGAGCCGGGCAGCTTCTTCCTTGCCGGTACCCGTTTCGCCCAGAATGAGCACGGGGGACGAGGTCGCGGACACCAAGGTCAACATGTCCACTACCGCTTTCCATGCCGGCGATTCCCCGGCGAAGGAACGGTACGCATCCGCTTTGGAAGAAAGCAGCCTGTTCCGCTCCCCGGCGAGACGTACGGTAACATCCTGCAAATCGGCTTCCCGCCGGGCCTGCTGCAGGGCAATGGCAATAAGCCGGGAAATAACCCCGATAAAATTGAGAATTTCACGTGAAAAGATTCCGCAGCTCCGGTGATCAAGAGTCAGAAGACCGATAACCTCCCCGCCGGCAATGAGCGGGGAAACCATGCACGAATGCGCGTCGGGCAAGTCGAGTATTTTATCGTAGGTGTCAACATGGGACTCGTCTTCCGCGAACAGATGCGGTTTTTCCGCTTCCAGAAGACGGCGGATATCCGGCCGTTTGGTAAGAGAAAGGGAAAACTCTTTAAACGCGGGGCCGGAGAGCGGACCGGTCGCGGTATGAACGGACAGGGTATCCTCTCCGTCAAAATCGAGTACTACCGCAAGCTCATAGTCTACAAGCTCGTGAAGGGCCTCAAGAACAATGCTCATGGTTGCCGACTGCGACAACGAATATTCGGTGTATAACGACATATCGGTGTCAGTATAACCGAAATATCGGTGCCGTGCAAGTAGAATCCCGCCTACCACGAAGCCATGCACGGTGGTACCACTATAAAATATGCCAACCAACGTTTTATCTCTTTACCATACAAAAACTTGACTCGTTATATGTCAGAAATATTTGCATTTTTCATACCTTGGCACGAAACTTGCAGGTATACAGCCAAGCACTACTATCGTTTCAGAGGAAACGAATCATATTTTTTACAAGGAGTTTATTATGGAAAACACAGCACAACTCGTTGCCACCCTGCCCCGTATCGGAGAAAAGGCCCCGTCATTCAAGGCGGTAACCACCCAGGGAGAAATCAATTTCCCCGAACAGTACAAGGGGTCATGGGTCATCCTTTTCAGCCACCCCGCAGACTTCACCCCGGTATGTACTTCTGAATTCATGACCTTTGCCAGCATGGAAAAACAGTTCGCCGAACTCAATTGCAAACTCGTCGGACTTTCCGTGGACGGCTTGTACAGCCACATCGCCTGGCTCCGTACCATCAAGGACAAGATTGAATACAAGGGAATGAAAGACGTGGAAGTAAAATTCCCGCTCATAGAAGACATCACCATGGAAGTGGCGAAACTCTACGGCATGATCCAGCCCGGAGAGAGCAACACCAAGGCGGTTCGGGCGGTATTCGTCATTGACCCCGAGGGCATAATCCGAACCATGATTTACTATCCCCTGAGCATGGGACGCAATTTTGACGAACTGCTCCGCGTGGTTCAGGCCCTGAAGACTGCGGACGAGTTCTCCGTTGCGACCCCGGCCGACTGGCGCCCCGGAGACGATGTCATTGTTCCGACCGCGGGTTCCTGCGGTGTCGCGAAAGAGCGCATGGAAGCGAAGGACCTCAAGTGTTACGACTGGTTCTTCTGTACGAAGGAGCTCGACAAGGACACCGTCCTCAAGGCAATCAAGAAGTAACTGCTACGAAAATTGTTGAAAAAAAGGCAGCCGCTCGGCTGCCTTTTTCATGTCACCTGTACATAAAACCGTCTCGAACGCGGACCGTCGAACTCGCAGAAGTAAATGCCCTGCCAGGTTCCCAACAGGAGCCGCCCACCCGACACGATAATCTGTTCGCTCGCGCCGATCGTGCTCGATTTGAGGTGCGCGGCGGAATTTCCTTCAGCATGCCGGAACTCCGGCCGATCGGGATAGGTCTTCGCGAGGGCAAAGAGCAGATCACGCACCACGTCGGGGTCGGCGTTTTCATTGATAGTAATCGCCGCGGTAGTGTGCGGACAGAAGACCGTACACACACCGTCCGTAACGCCGCTGTCGCGGACCGCTTCTGCGACCTGCCGGGTGATATTCACAAAATCCTCCCGGGAGGTCGAAAGCGAAAACTCGCGTACGGCCATTAGTCTTCCACGTCCGGCTCGTTACCGGAGAGATACGCGTTGATGCTCGCGGCAGCCTTGCGCCCCTCGCCCATGGCGAGAATGACGGTCGCGGCCCCGAGCACGATGTCGCCGCCGGCCCAGACCTTTTTGAGGCTGGTCCGCTGCTTGTCGTCTACCACAATGTTTCCCCGGTCGGTAACGCTGAGCCCTTCGGTGGTCTGGGCCATGAGGGGGTTCGACTCGTTGCCGAGCGCGATGATCATGGCGTCAACCGGGATCTCGTGCTCGGTTCCGGCTTTGGCAACCGGACGGCGCCGTCCGGAGGCATCGGGTTCGCCGAGTTCGTAGTCGAGAACCTCAACAGCGCGTACGCGGCCGGTATCGTCTCCGATAATCCGGGTGGGGTTCTGCAGGAAGCAGAACTCGACGCCTTCTTCCTCGGCATGCATGACTTCTTCCACACGCGCAGGCATTTCGGTGCGGGTGCGGCGGTAAATGCAGTACACCTTGTCCGCGCCCAGGCGCAGGGCCATGCGGCACGCATCCATGGCGACGTTTCCGCCGCCCACAACAGCCACCGTCTTCGCGGGATACAGGGGCGTGTCCGCATGCTCGGTATCAAATGCCTTCATGAGGTTGGCCCGGGTCAAGTACTCGTTCGCGCTGAATACGCCGATAAGATTTTCACCTTCGATATTCATGAACTTGGGAAGCCCGGCGCCGGTGCCGATGAAGGCGGCATCGAAGCCTTCCCGGTCGAGAAGGTCGTAAATGGTTTCGGTTCGGCCCACGAGGAAGTTTGTCCGGAACGTAACACCCATGGCCTTGAGCGTCTCGACTTCTTTGGCGACAATCGCTTTGGGAAGGCGGAATTCGGGGATGCCATACACCATGACACCTCCGGTCTTGTGAAAGGCTTCAAATATGGTTACGTCATGGCCTTCGCGCCGTACGTCTGCGGCAACGGTGAGTCCCGCGGGACCGGATCCGATAACCGCGACCTTCTTGCCCGTAGCGGCTGCTACCGCCGGCGGTTTGATGAGACCGTTTTCCCGTTCCCAGTCAGCGACAAAGCGTTCAAGCCGGCCAATCGCAACGGCCTTGTCCACCGTCTTGAGCGATTTGCCAACGGTACAGGCACTCTGGCACTGTTTTTCCTGGGGACACACCCGGCCGCAAATGGCGGGAAGCAGGTTCGTCAACTTGATGGTCGCAACCGCTTTCGCGTAATCACCGTCCTGGATACAGGCGATAAACTCCGGAATAGGGACACCGACCGGACAGGCCGCCACGCAGGGGCGGTTCTTACAGCCGAGACAGCGGGCCGCTTCAACCCGCGCCTGTTCCTCGGTATACCCCAGGGCAACTTCGCCCATCTCACGCGCCCGTTTCACGGGATCGCGCGCGGGCATTTCCTGCACCGGAATTTCCATCCGGTCTTTGGGAGACAACGTCTTCCCTTTAATGGCATTCCATATCTTTTCTGCTTCGCGGGCAAGTTCTTCCTGTGTCTTGTGGCTCATCAGGCCCCTCCCTTCTTGTCCGGATCGCCAACACGGTTGGCTTCCATTTCCATGTGGCATTTGTGATGATCGGCGTCTTCCCGTTCCTTGTATGCCTTCATGCGCATCATCATGTTGTCAAAATCAACTTCGTGACCATCAAATTCGGGACCGTCTACACAGACGAATTTGGTCTTCCCGCCGACAGTAACGCGGCAGCCGCCGCACATGCCGGTTCCGTCGATCATGATGGTGTTGAGTGAAACAACGGTATGAACGCCGTAGGGCTTTGTAGTCGCGGCACAGAACTTCATCATTATGGGCGGGCCGATGGCAACCGCTTCTTTGGGCGGCTCGGCACTCTCACAGAGTTCCTTGAGCGGTTCGGTAACCAGCCCTTTCCGGCCGTACGATCCGTCGTCGGTTACGACAATGAGTTCGTCGGACGCGGCACGCATTTCCTCTTCAAAAATGACGAGGTCCTTGGTGCGGGCGCCTATGATGGTAATAACCTTGTTGCCGGCAGCTTTGTGCGCCTTCACTATCGGATAGAGCGGCGCGACACCGATACCGCCGCCTACACAGACCACCGTACCTTTCTTTTCAATATGGGTCGGTTTACCGAGCGGACCGAGAATCGCCTCGATCGAGTCGCCCACGTTTTTGATCGCGAGCTTGTGCGTCGTCGCCCCGACCGTCTGGAAGACGAGTGCGATCCAGCCTTCTTCGGCGTTGGCGTCTGCGATAGTCAGGGGAATGCGTTCCCCGTAATCAATATCAATCTGCACCAGAACAAATTGTCCGGCCTTGCGGTTCCGGGCAATTTCCGGCGCTTTTACGCGAAGATAAAAAACTTCTTCGGAAAATTGTTTCTTTTCCAGTATTTCGTGCATTATGCATCCCCTTTGAACATGACACTTGCGGCTTTTCTGTAATAATACAATATTTTTGCATATTTATACAATCCTGCAACGTTCCCCAGGAGCAAGGAATCTGCTATATTTCTTTTATGACGAGTACTCAATGGGGGGCGTTCTCCCGATTCAGAACAGAATTCCGCACGCACTGCGATCGATGGCTTGAAGCGGCCGGCGGAAATGACGGCTGGCTTGCCGCACTGCAAACAGAAGCGGCGGCGGCGGACGGCACTCCCGACTATCCGGTAGAGACGCCCATTGTGTACAATACCGTACTCGACACCCTCCGGCAAACGGACGATATCCGTCTCATCCTGGTGGGCGACAACCCGGGGAAAAATGAACAGCTCGCCAAAAACAGGCGCTACCTCGTGGGTCAGGCAGGAAAACTCGGCGAAGGATTCTTTCGCAAGAACCCCGACCTCGGCATCGATTTCCGCAAGCACGTCATCATTTTGAACAAGTCGCCCGTACATACGGCAAAGACCAAGCAGCTTGCCCGACTCCTCCGGGAAGGCCCGGCGGAATTCGCCGCACTCTTTGACGAAACCCAGCGCTGGATGGCCCGGGAAACCGCCGCACTTCAGCAGGCACTCGGCTGTCCGCTCTGGCTCGTAGGCTACGGAGAACTCCGCGAGAAAGGCTTGTTCTCGGTATACGCGAAAGAACTCGCGGCGGCAGCGCAGCACCCCGCGACAGTTGCGCACCCCGGCAGGGCAACCAGCACCAACGCGACAGCGCAGCACCCCGCGACAGTTGGGCACCCCGCCGGGAAGCTCTACTCGCCGCCCGTCTACCTTTTTCAACATTTTTCCATGAACCGCTTTTCAATCGATCTTCGAAGCCGGAGTGATCCGGGAAAATCGCTTGCGGAAAATCTGGCGATTATCGGAAAAGAACACCGGAAGGAAATACTTGGATGGTAAGCGCGAAACGCGGATTTTATGTCGGCCTGTTTACGCTGGCCCTGCCAATCATGGCGCAAAGTTTTATCAATTCACTCGTCAACATGGTGGATACCGTGATGATCGGCCGGCTGGGAACCGTCGAGATTGCGGCGGTCGGACTTGGAAACCAGATTTACTTTCTATTAAACATGATCTTCTTCGGCATTACGTCCGGAGGTGCCGTTTTTACCGCGCAGTTCTGGGGCAAAAAAGATCTCGCAGGAATAAAGCGGGCAACCGGTTTTTGCCTCGCCCTCGTTGTATCAATCGGATTACTGTTCACCCTTGTCTGCTTCATCTTTCCGCGATGGGTTATCCGGCTGTATTCCATCGACCCGGCGGTTATCGCTTCCGGCGCGCAGTATCTCCGCACCGTCTCGTTGAGCTTCATTCCCTTCGGCATTTCATTCGTGTTCGTCATCATTCTCCGGTCAGTCGAACGCATCCGCCTTTCCCTGTATTCCACCCTCATTTCACTCAGCCTGAACGTGGTACTGAACTACCTGTTCATCTTCGGCGCGGGACCGATCCCGGCGCTCGGCGTAACCGGCGCCGCGCTCGCGACACTCACCTCGCGGTTCGTTGAACTCTGTATTGTCCTTACCGTCTCCTACGCAAAAAAATACCCGCCGGCAGGAACGCTCAAAGAGTTCTTTTCCTTTACCACTACTTTCGCCGCGCGGTTTTCGCTCATTGCCGTTCCGGTAATAGTCAACGAACTTCTCTGGGGACTCGGCATAACACTCCAGAGCGTTATCTTCGCCCGAACCAATACCGACTCCATCGCAGCGTTCAATATTACAAACACCATCAGTAATCTCACCTGGGTCTTTTACATCGGGCTCGCGAACGGTGCGTCGGTAATGATCGGTAAAAAAATTGGCGAGGGCGATCACGACACGGCACGGAATTACGCGAGTCGCATTGTCCGCTTCGCACCGCTCACCGCGCCCGCAGTCATCGCGGTACTCTTTCTCTTACGTCCGCTGGTACCGTCATTTTTCAATATCTCGCCCCAGGCGCTCGCATACCTCAACAGCATGTTCATATTCCTTGCGCTCGCCTATCCGTTCCGCGCGTTTAACATCTCCATGATAATCGGCGTAGGCCGCGCGGGCGGCGACACACGCTTCACCGTACTCTATGACCTGTTTTTCATGTGGTTTTTCGCTTTACCCGCGGCCGCTCTCGCAGCCTTCATATTTGCCGCGCCGGTCTGGCTCATCTACCTGCTCGTCATGAGCGAGGAAATGATCAAGGTCGTCCCCGGGATGCTCCGCCTGAGAAGCGGCAAGTGGCTCCATGATGTGACGGGTGAAGGGTGAGCTCCTCCCCCGCGATCTCCCAGCACACGGTGCAAAGCTTCTCGCGGAACGCGCGGTCATGACTCACCACCAGAAGCGCGCCGGGATATTCCCCGAGGGCCTCCTCAATGGCCATACGCGAGGGAAGATCGAGATGATTCGTGGGTTCATCAAGAATGATGAGGGTACAGGACCGGAACAGTCCCTCTGCGAGTGCCAGCTTGCGGAATTCACCCGGACTCAGGAGTTCCGGGGAGTGCACCTGATCGGCCTTTCCATTCAACCGGTAAAAGTGGGAAAGAAGTTCGCCGAGGTCACCACAGTTGAGTAAACCGAACCGCCCGGTAAGCACCAGTCGTTCCAACTCACCGTACTCCTGGGGAATATGGAGCGTTTCACCGGTACGGATGCCGCCATTCGCAAACAACTTTCTGATCAGCGTGCTTTTCCCGCTCCCGTTCGCTCCGACAAGAGCAACACGGTCGCCGGGAGCGATCACCAGATCGGGATACCGCACCGACCTGCCCGCGCCAAGCGGGAGCGTCCCCGCAGGCAGGCGCGCCAGATAGTCGCGCGAACTCACCGCGCCGTCAATGGTAATCCCCGATTTTCTGAACCGAGGTTTTTCTTTTGCAGCAGCTTCGAGTTCTGTGCGGGTTCGCTCCGCCCGACTCTGCATCTTCTTCGCAAGCGCGTCTCCGATCGTATCCTTCCCGGTCAGACGGATCCCGTTAAGCCTGGCGCGGCCGTCATGATCCTTCGGAGAAAGCGTCCTCCCGGACAAACCTTTCTTCTTTTGGGCGGAGGTTTCACGACGGGCCTGGGTCTCGCCCTTCAATTGCTCATATCGCTGTTTGAGGTTTTCATACCGGCGCTGAGCGGCAGCTTTTTCCCGGGATTCCTGTTCAAAAACTTCCTCGAGCGTTCCCGGCCGGTACCGGGCGATTCCATCACCCACAAAGAGAAACCCGGAGCAGAGCGCTCCCAGAAAATCGCGATCATGACTGACCACGAGACCCACACCGTCAAACCCTTGTAATCCTTCCTGCAACAGATTCCTGGCGTCAGCATCAAGATGATTGGTCGGTTCATCGAGCGCGAGAAGGTCAGGTTCCCGCATGAGAGCGGCCGCGAGCTGAGCCCGCTTCCGCTCGCCGTGGCTCAACGTCTCCCAACGGTACGGCCAGTCATGACCAAGAGCGAACACACTGAAAAGACGCCCCGCGGTGTTGTTGCCCTCATAGAGGGACTGGAAAAATTCGTCGAGCGAGTCCCCCGGCAATTCCGTTTCCTGCGGGCAATAGATGCGGTCCCGCACGCCGGTAATACCCCCGCCCTGCAGGTCAAGACCGCCGCATATCAGGCGGAGCAGCGTCGTCTTGCCAGCGCCATTCCCACCGATTATCCCGGTCCATCCGGCATTCAGTGAAAAGTCGAGAGCGGTAAAAAGAGGTTCTGGTGATTGTTCGTAGTGATAGCTCAGCCCGGAAACAGACAGGGTTACTATGCTCATACGTGCTCCTTGGCATGGATTTGTATGAGCGGCATGTATTTGATCAGGTGAGAAAGCGCCGCTTCGTTATCTGTTGTTTCTCCCCGATCAGTCTATCATCCCTTCGTCTGCTCCTTTGTATGATGTGATAAACCAGTACTACCAAATTTTCTTTTTTCTGTAAAGGCTTGAAGACTGCTATCAAAATTGTTGAAAAATTTTTGCCCAAAGGACTTGATTACTTGACCCTCCCTGCCCGCTACCCTTGCCCCTCTCCCCGGTTGCCGGTACTATTTGCTCCATGCGTATTGTTATACTGTTCCTGAACCTTGCCTTTGTCGCTCTCATGCTGGTATATCTGGCAGCCATGGTTCTTTCTCTTCTATCTAACAGATACCGTCTGCGGAAAGTGGCGAAGAACATTGCCAGCATGGATCTGGTTTCCCGGCCGCTCTCCGCGAAGGAAGCTGCCGCCTGCAAAAAGATCTATCCTCGTTTTGCAAAGCGCTTCCCGGCAGATGCGCGCGTTATTACCGTGAGCGGAGGCTACGGCTACACCACAATCAGCGGCAGATACGGCGCGGAATCGCGCATGCAGCACGCCATCGGCCCGCTCCCGTTTTACTTCATGCAGTGTATGGAAAGCAGTCTCAATGAAAATGAAGAAAACACCGCCGAACTGATCCTTCTTTCAAACGGAATGGCCGTTCCCGTATCAATCAACAGTAGGTGGACCGTACAACAAGAAGCCGCCGCGCGGGATGCGCTTGAAAAAGGACAATTCGCAGCGGCGGCCGCGGGCACGTCAAAACTCGTCGATCGCCATAAACCGCCAACCGCCCGTGAATACCTGATGTATCACCCTCCAATACGTTTGGCCGCGTCGGTCATCTTGCTCATCGGTATCATCCTGCTCCTGACCTGGAACCGTGAAAGCCCCATCATCCTGCTGTACGCCGGAACCGCCGTAACCGCGGCGGCCTTTCTCTGGATACTCGTTCCCGGCGGCGCCCTCGCGGCAAAAAAAACAAGCTTGGTCAGGCTTTCGGGAACCGCTGTTTTCCGCGGGAGCAGAATAATGGTCGACCGCTTTTTGCTCCAGGTCCTGCCAAAAGGATATGCACATATTGAAGACGGGAAACCGGTAGTACTGGAAGGATGGATTCATCCGAAAAAACACGACGTGTTCTGCACCGCAACAATACATACTCCCTACGGTGAAACACTGTGGTCGCTCGAAAAAAACCACTGGTCACGGAACTGGATGCGTTTTCTTATCCCGCTCATTGTAACGACGATCGCCGTGCTCATATATACTGACGTGAACGCCTCTGGTACCATCGCGAATGATTACCTCAATTGGCGTAAACATGGACAGACGGTGCGGACATTCGATTCACTTTCCCGCCTCGCGGAAGAAGTCGAAAAACCCGGCGGTATTCCTGCGGGTTCTATTCTGAATCTTGAAAACTTCGCAATCCTGCAAGACCCGTCCCGACCGGGCACGGACTATGCCTACCGGGTCACAGAGAGAAAGGCAGCTGAATCGCCGGACTTTTCGGAAGCCCGGAAACGTGCTGCGCAGCTTTCCCGCCTCATCCGCACACCGCTCGCCACCAGCATCTTTATCGGAACGAACTACCCGGAAACCCGTCTTTGGTATATCTCGCTGTACATTGACCAGTTCACCTCGAACGAATCCCCCGCAGACTTCGCGGAGATCTTTTCCGACTCTATACACTTCACGTCATTTCTCGAAGCGGCCTCGGCCTATGAAGCAGCCGGGTTTACCGGAAGCACTGACTCGCTCCTTCATTCCTGGACTGCCTTCCTCCGGGAAGAAACGGACACCATCAACGAACTTATCACGAACGAAGTAACACGGGCACTGCAAAACCAGACGGGAGTTCCAATTACCAGCGACTACTTCACTCCGGACGCATCCATATCCATTCCCTGGTCGTATCTGGAAGAAAGCCATTTTGACCCCTACCAGATCCCATCCCCGTCCCGACACAATTTTGGCCGCAGCGAACCAAGAGAATCATGGATCGCGGAGACCCCACGTTTTGAAGAAAGACTCAACGAACTGAAAGAACTGTATACGTATTTCCCAAACACGACAGACGGTAGTCCCATCGCGTTTGTTACTGGTTCCGGCAGGACAACGGACGGGGAGCCCATACTCGAGCTCTCATTCTCCCGCTACCGGGTAGAACGGGCGCAGCAGGAAAGGGAAAAGCTCATCATTCTTCTTGCTCTTACCGCATTTGGAATTGGTTTTACTTTGGGACTGCTATCAAAATTGTTGAAATAATCTTGCCCAAAAAGCCAGAATTCCTGGCCATTCTGCCCTGATTTACTCTATATACCTCTCTGAGGGGAGGTATACATGTCACAACACGGCGGACGATTGTCCGCTGGACGCCCAGTCCGTCGGCCAACGTTCTGTCCAAATCCCGACTGCCCCTACCACAACCGGAAGCTCGCCCGCACGAGCCCCTGGTACTATCATTACGGCTTCTTCTCATCCCTTGCCCGGGGAA
>Ga0116157_10003892_pt1 | contig 14135 bp, 12 predicted proteins | sample AD_UKC048_MetaG_FD_89882 | JGI IMG/M metagenome (GOLD analysis project Ga0116157, IMG submission 89882) | Active sludge microbial communities of municipal wastewater-treating anaerobic digesters from USA - AD_UKC048_MetaG | ecosystem: Engineered > Bioreactor > Anaerobic > Digestate | place: USA...
CAGCGCCGGGCCCGGGTGCTGGGGTGTGAGAATCCGGGAGAAGAACTTGTCAGGCGCCGCCTGCAGACGCTGCGGGAGCATCGGTGGAGTTCCTGGGGGGGCTACATGGGACTCGATCCCAACGCGGGTTGGCTGGAGACGGAGGTGATCGGACGGGCTTGCGGAGGGCGGAGCCGGGCGGAGCGCCGGGCGGCATTGAAGGCGTACACGGAGCAGCCGATCCGGCAAGGGGGCTTGGAGAGCCCGTGGGAGGGAGTGGTCGCCGGGGTGGTGCTGGGGGACGGCGAGTACGCGCGGAAACTGCTCTCGGGACGCGCGGTGAACGAGGAAGAGCAGACCGCGGCGCGCCGGATGCGGCGGCGGGTCGGGTGGGAGGAACTGGTGAGGGCGGCGGAGACGATGCGTGGGGAGCCTTGGGAGCGGTGGGCGGAGCGGCACGGGGATTGGGGACGGGACGGAGTGATGTACGTGGCGGTGCGCCATGGGGGAATGCGGCTTGCGGAGGCGGTGCGCCGCGCGGGCATCAGATATCAGGCGGGGGCGCAGGCCGTGAAGCGTTTCGCGCGGAGGCTGGGCGAGGACGCGGAGCGCAAGGGCTTTGTCGCGAAACTGAGGAGTGAATTGTCAACTATTTAGATGCGACCCCATTGATCCTATGGAAGAGTTTTACGCCCGCACCCTGGAGCGACTGATCGACGAGGGTGTGCTGCGCCGGGACACGGAGCTTCTGGTCGTTTGCGGAAGCGATCAGGATCGCGATGTGCTGCGTCATGTGGGGTTCACGCGGGTGACGATTTCAAACATCGAGCCGGGCGTGACGGAGGATCTGGTGGCCCCTTACACCTGGAGCTTGCAGGATGCCGAGGCCCTGGGATTCCCGGATGGCGCCTTCGATTTCGTGGTTGCGCACGAGGGGTTGCACCATTGCCATTCGCCGCATCGCGCCATGCTCGAGATGTACCGGGTGGCGCGGCGCGGCATCCTGGTGTTCGAGCCGCGGGACACTTTCCTGGTGCGGCTTGGCGTGCGCCTGGATTTCGGCCAGCAGTACGAGGTGGCGGCGGTGGCGGGCAACCGCATGACCTCGGGCGGCGTCGACAACACGGCGATCCCGAACTTCGTGTATCGCTGGTCGGAGCGCGAGGTCGAGAAGGTTGTCCGGGCCTGGGAACCGCGGGGCGCGCCGCGCATCCGCTATTTCTATTCCCTGCGCGTCCCGCACGGGCGCATTGCGGCGATGAAGAACCGGTGGGCGTCGCGCGCCCTGCGCGCCCTGCTGCCGTTGGTGCGCCTGTTCACCAGGGTCTTTCCGCGCCAGTCCAATTGCTTCGCCTGGCTCGTGACGAAAATCGAGGTGCCGCGCGACCTGCATCCGTGGCTCGAGATGGCGGATGGCAAACCCGTTTTCTCGGTGGCGTGGGCGCGGCGTCACTATGGCGAATTCAAGCGGCCCGGCGCGGGTTCGGATGGGACAATTCCGCCGGGGGCGGGCGCGAGTCCGGGGGCATGAATCCACGGGGGGAGCGGGCGAGATCGAGTCGTGTGAAGAATCGAGCATGAAACTGCGACCCGAGGGCGTGACGGAGTGGCGGGCACCCCGCAGGCCGGGGCCGCCGCTTGTGAGCATTGTCCTGCCGACGTACAACCGGGCCGGGCTTTTGCGGCGGAGTGTTGATTCCATTCTGGGGCAGGCGGAGCGGGACTTCGAGTTGCTGATCGTCGACGACGGGTCCGGGGACGAGACCCGGGAGTATGCGGCCCGGATGCGGGAGCAGGACCCGCGTGTCGGGTACATGCGCGAGCAGAATCTGGGCCTGCCGCGCGCGTTGAACAACGGGTTCCGGGCGGCTCGCGGGGAGTTTTGGACCTGGACCAGCGACGACAACCGGTATTTTCCCGAGGCGCTCGAGCGTCTGAGCGGCTATCTGCGCGGGCATCCCGAGGCGGGGTTGGTCTACGGCGACATGATCCAGCGCAGGGAGCAGGGGTTGGTCTTCAATCCGCCGGCCTACCGCGACACATTCTGGCGCAACAGCCTCTTCGGGGCGGCCTTTCTCTACCGTGCCGCGGCGGCGCGTCAGGCGGGGGAGTACGACGCCTCGTTGCGCATGGTGGAGGACTACGACTTCATGCTGCGCCTGAGCTATGTGGCGGAGGTGGGTCACTGGCCGTACATCATCTACGAGTATGGGGAGCACGAGGAATCGCTGACGAGCACCCGCCCGATGGAGCATCTCGATGCCATCGGCCGGATGTTCGAGAAGCATCGTCGCCTGGGTTTGGCGTCCCGGCGCGATCTGGGCGATCTGGCCGTTCAGGTCAGCGGAACCAGCCGCCGGCGCGGCCAGTGCTGGAACGGCGTCCAGTTCGGCATCAAGGCCATTTGCCTCTGGCCTTTCAACTGGCGCGCTTACCGGTCGACCCTGTTCGCGTTGGTCGTCGGGGCGCGCCGGGGTTGGGGTTCGGCTCGAGTTCCGGGCTCGGGGCGGGTGCCGGACAAGAGTTCCTCGTAGAGTTCTTCGTAGCGCTGGACCATCCGCGTCATGCTGTACATGCCGGCGCGACCCCGGCAGGCCGGGCGCATGCCTTCGAGCCGCTCGGGCGACAGCCGGAACACCTCGCCCAGGCGGGCGGCCAGATGCGGCACATCGTCGGTGCGCGCCACCCATCCCGTGGCTCCGTCGTCGATCACCCCGGCCGCATTGGCGGCTTCAGAGACCAACGCGGGGCGTCCGGCTGCGAGCGATTCGAGGACCGCGTTGGGCAATCCTTCCCAGAGAGAGGCCAGGACGGTGAAGTCGGCGGCGTGCAGGAGGGCCTCCGGCTGGTCGGTTTGGGGCAACTGCGTAATCACGCCCCCCAGGCCGTGGCGTCGGATCGCCTCATCGAGTTGCGCCTGGATGTCGTCGCTTTCGTGCTCGCCCGCAATGAACACCCGGACGCCGCCGGGCAATTCCTGTCGGCGTTTGAGTTCGCCCAGGGCCAGGGCCAGCAGGTGCGGCGACTTCTGTTTTGTGATGCGGCCCAGCATGGCGACAACGCAGGAGGCGTTCGGGGCGAGGCGGGCCCGCAATCCGGGATCGGGGTTGCGGCCGAAGCGCTCGCAATCGAGGCCGTTTGGGATGCAGACCAATTTGCGGGCGGGGATGCGGCTGTGCTGGCGGAGTTGGCGTTCGAGGTGCGGGCTGTTGCAGACCACGCGCTGGGCGAGCCTGTGCTCGATGCGCTCGTAGAAGAGCTGTCGCGGCTGGTATTCGGTCCGCACTGCGGTCACCAGGCGCAGGCGGGGGGGCATCAGGACGCGGCCGAGTCGGGCGATATGATTGCTGTGGTGGCTGATGGCATGGAGAAGCGCGGGGCGCGTGCGCCAGACTGCGGCGATGAGCCGGGCCCAACCCGCCAGGAGACCGGGGGGGGACCAGCGGAGGTCGAGGACGCGCCACGGAACGTGGGCGCGATCGAGGTCCGGGGCAAAATGCAGGCTGGTCCCGTAGGCCTGGCCGTGCAGGCAGATGAGGCGGGGGGCGAAGCGTTCCCGATTCAATCGTGTGACGAGTTCCACCGTCTGTCGCTCCGCGCCGCCGGCGCTGAGAGTGTCGACGCAATAGAGCACCCGCCACCGCTGTCGATCCCGAGTTGTCGGCATAGTGATTCCGGTCAAGAGGCTGTCTGGCCTGCGGACGCGCGCGCGCGCCGCCCGAGCGTGCGTCAGAAGTCCGCGCACAGGCGGGCGGGATTGTCAACACAGGCCTCGGGCGGCGCAATAAATGTGTTGCTCCGCGTGGATGGGTCGGCGACAGAATGTCACGGTTCGGCGGCGGCGGGCTTTTGGGCAGCCGGTGTGTCGGGGTGGGGCGGGGCGGTGCGGCTGCGGTCGAACGACGACGATCATGGTATCCGCAATCGATTATCGCATTCGGTTTCACAGGGCCTTGTGGTACGGGCTCATCCTGCTGGCCGCACTGAGTCTGAGCGTCTTTCTGGCGTCGGACCAGTTCATGGTGGCCTTTGTGGTGGGGGGAACCCTGTGGCTGGCGACGCTGCCGTATCACGCGCACCTGGCCATGCTCGTGACCGTGACGACATTCAGCTCGGCGCTCATCCTGCCCTTCATTCCGGGGCGTCCATACATGTGGGAAGGGGCGGCGCTGCTGGCTTGGACCGGTGTGATCGTGCTTCACATGGTGCGGCGGGGTTCGCCCGATCTGGGGGCGACCCTCAGGGCGCATCGGTGGATTTTTGTCGGTTCAATCATCTATTGCGTCGTGTTGGTGTTGACGATGATGGTGCGCGGCTTCGGCCTGCGGATTCTGGGATCGGGACAGGCGGGAGGCCGGCTTTATCTGCAGCAACTGCTGTGCGCGATCTTCCCGCTGCTCTTTGTGATGCTGCAGAGCAATGAGCGGTTGCTGGTCAAATTGTTGACAATCCAATGGCTTCTCACCGGCACGTATCTGATCGCCGACTTTGCCTTCACCTTCGGCGGGGGGCTGGCCAACGCCCTGTACTTTGTCGAGTTGCCCGTGGACGCCGCCAGTTTCGAGTTTCAATCGATGCGATTCGGGATTCGGCGTTTCCAGTCGTTCGCGCTGGTCAGCATGGGCCTTTTCTTCATCGTTCTGGTCTACAACAACACCAAGGATTTCGTCGGGCGCAAGGCGGTTTGGCTGCTGCCGGTGACTGTCCTGGTGCTGTTGGTGGGCATGCTCAGCGGCCACCGCGTGGTTTTGGTCACGACCGGGTTTGTCATGCTCTTCTGCGTCTACGCCCAGCGGTTCTTCACCGTGCGCAACCAGTTGATCGCCCTGCTGATCCTGATCCCGTCGTTTGCGCTGCTGTATGCGTTCGCGGACCGCATGCCGCTGGCGGCCCAGCGCGCCGTCGCCTTCCTGCCCGGCATTTCGATCGACAACGCGGCGCGGGTGGACGCGGTTGGCACGATGACGGCGCGGCGGACCATGTTCCGCGTCGGCCTCGAAATGATCCCGGAGTATTTGTGGGTGGGACGCGGCTTCGCGCGGTATCTCGACGAGTACTCGAGGGCCTTCGACCCGACCGGCACGATGATGCACATCAACCAGGGTGTGTTCTACAACGGCTTTGTCGGTCTGATGGTGAACACAGGTGTGTTTGGCACCGCGGGGATGCTGCTGTTCATGTGCGGCGGGACGCGGGTGGCCTGGCGCATTATCCAGCATCTTCGCCGCCATGGCTGCGAGGACAGTTTTGCCCGCGCCTGCTCGGTGGTGGCCGGAATCTGGATGGGAAGCGCCATCAGTTTCCTATTCCTGCACGGCGACAGCGAATACGCCATGAAGACATTTTCCCTCCAGGCCGGCGTGCTCATCATGGCCAACCGCTTTCTCGAGCAGCGTCTTGTGACGGCGTCCGCCGATTCCTGCGCCGAACCCGGTGCTGTCCCAAGCCAGGCCTGATCAAAAGCGGCCCGACGAACCATGAGAGAGACTCCCAGAAGCGGAGAGGCCCAAGAAGGCACGGGCGGAATCTCCGGCGAATGCCCGACCCCGGCGACGCGGCGCGCGGACCTGGCTCGGTTGCCGGGCGTTTCACCGGTCGAGGATTCTGGCAACGCTCGCATGCGGCGGGGACAGACGCGGCGCGATGGTCTTCTGTGGGCGATCCTTGTCGCCGCGGTCTGCGCCTGCGCGCTCGCCCGCGCCGACGCGGAGGTCATCGAACGAGCCGTTTTGGATCGTTGGGCTGCGCCTTATCGGGGCTGGCATTACTGGCCCGACCACGTGATCGCGTCGCAGCCGGGCGTGCCGGGCCACGAAGCGTTTCACAGCGCGGACGTGCCGTGTGTGTACCAATTGCCGGGAGAGCCGGACACCTGGCACATGAGTTTCATCGGTTTCAATGGCCAGGGGTACAACTCGTTCGTGGCTGAGAGCACAAACCTTGTGCATTGGACCAGGCCGCGGCTGGCGATGGGGTTCGGTCCCACGAACGCGTTTGACTTCGGCGGGTGCGTCGTGGGGGCCTTTCTGTACGAATCGTACGATGTGAAGGCGCCGCGTGTTCTCAAGAAGCGCGACGGGAGGTATTGGACCCTGTACGGCTGCTATCCGCGGCAGGGCGGTTACGAGTTGCGACCCGGCTCCGAGGGGGTGGCGTCGAGCGAAGACGGCCTGACGTGGCGCCGGGCGAAGGACGCGCCGATCCTGTCCGTCGCGGATTCGGACTGTGGGGTGTGGGAGAAGGACTGCATCTATCAGCCGTGGTTGCTCGAGCACCAGGGGCGCTTCTTCAATTTCTACAATGCAGCCAACGGCTCGATCGAGCAGACGGGCCTGGCATTTTCCTGCGATGTGTTGAACTGGATGCGCTATCCGGCAAACCCGGTCATCCGTGTCCGCCCCGGCGGCCACGACGAGCAGTTCGCATCGGACCCCAAGGTGTTCCGGGACGGCGATCACTGGACGATGTTCTACTTCGGCGTGGGCCGGGGCGGGGCGCACATCATGGCGGCCTTTTCGCGCGATCTGGCGCATTGGACGGCGCATCCGGAGCCCCTGTATGTGGCGGGCGGCCATCCCGGCGGTTTGGACCGCCAGTACGCCCACAAGATTTCGCTGGTGTACAATCCGAAGAACGATACGTTCTACATGTACTACTGCGCCTGCGGCAATCAGGGGCGCGGCATCGGCCTGATCACCAGCAAGCCGCTGGAGGCCGGGGGGGCGCGGGAACCGGATGCTCGGCGCTGAACACGCGGCGGCCGGCCCGCATGTTTCATGGAGTTGTGACTCCGGGGAAGCAGAATACTCCGAAACGCGAACCGATGCGGGCTGGACTCGGTCTCATTCCATTTCCTGAAGGCTGAAGAGTTCAACGATGGTTTTGAATGGAGATTCCTATGGACTGCACGAAGTTTATCGAAGAGCAGGTGCGCAACCTGCGGCAAAGAGTCGGAGACGGTCTCGCCATCAATGCCCTGAGCGGCGGGGTCGACAGTTCGGTGGTGACGGCCCTGGGCCATCGGGCGCTCGGGCGCCGGCTCAAGACCATCTTCGTCGAGAATGGATTGATGCGCGAGGGGGAGGCGGAGCGCGTGATCGAGACCTTTGCGGCGCTGGGCATCCCGGTGGAACGGGTCGATGCGCACAAGGAGTTCCTGGGCGCGTTGGCGGGCGTGACCGATCCGGAGCGGAAGCGCTGCGCGATCACGGAGACGTTTTACAAGACCGTGTTTGGCAGGGTGGTGCGGCAATCGGGAGCCAAGTTCCTCCTGCACGGCACGATTCTGACCGACATCGAGGAGACGGTGGCCGGGATCAAACGTCAGCACAACATTCTGAGCCAGCTCGGGATCGATCCGGAGCGGGTGTATGGGTACCAGGTGCTCGAACCGCTCGAAACACTGCGCAAGGACGATGTGCGGGAACTGGCAGGGGCGCTGGGCTTGCCTGGGACCATCGCCCGGAGAATCCCCTTCCCCGGTCCCGCCCTGGCGACCCGAATCGTCGGGGAAGTGACCGAGGAACGGCTTGCCACCGTCCGACAGGCCACGGCGATCGTCGAGGAGGAACTGGCGTCGACCGGCGCGTTTCAGTATTTGGCGGTGCTGCTCAACGACCGCGCCACGGGGATTCGCGACAACCGCCGCGAGTTCGGCCAGATCATTGTCGTGCGCTGCATCGAATCGACTGACGCGCGGACGGCGTTGGTGACGGAGATCAAGTGGCCCGCATTGCATCGCCTGGCGGAGCGAATCACCCGGATTCCGGGCGTGAACCGGTGTCTGTACGATCTGACCCCGAAACCGCCTGCCACGATCGAGTATGTGTAGCGAGGCGCGGCTGAGCCCAATCCCAATCCTCAACCTTATGCAACCGTCAGAGAAGGACATCCTCATCATGCCCTGCCTGGACATGCAAAACGGGCGGGTGGTCAAGGGTGTGCATTTCGTCGATATTCGCGACGCGGGCGACCCGGTCGCCTGCGCGCAGGCCTATTGCCAGGCGGGGGCCGATGAGTTGGCCATGCTCGATATCACGGCGACCGTCGAGGGACGGCGGACGCTGGTCGAAGTGGTGCGGCGCGTGGCGGAGGCGGCGACCGTGCCCTTCACGGTTGGCGGCGGGATTGGGGACGTCGCGTCCGCGGCGGCCGTGCTCGAGGCTGGGGCGGACAAGATCTCGGTGAGTTCGGCGGCATTTCGAAAGCCGGATTTGATTCCGCGGTTGATGAAGGAGTTTGGGGCGAAGGTGACGGTGGCGATCGACGTGGACCGCAACGCGGAACTGCCCTCGGGCTACGAGGTCTACATCGACGGCGGACGCACGGCGACAGGCGCCGATGCCGTCGAGTGGGCCAGGCGAGTCGATGGATACGGCGTGCCTGTCATCCTGCCAACCAGCAAAGCCGGCGACGGCGCGCGCACCGGGTACGACCTGCCGGTCATCCGGGCCATGGCCCAAGCGGTGAAGGCCCGGGTGGTCGCTTCGGGCGGGGCAGGCGCCCTCGACCATTTCGTGCAGGCCGTCGAGGCCGGCGCGACCATCCTCCTCGCGGCTTCCGTCTTCCACTTCGGCCTGATCCAGATTCCACACCTCAAAGATCACCTCCGTGCGCACGGCGTGCGGGTTCGGGGCTGACCGGCACAACACCAGGACGCCTTGGTCGATGATGCCTTCGTTGCCGCCCGGTGAGGGCACCGGGCCTGCACGGATGGAGACTCCCGCTGCAGGCAGGCCCCACGCGGCGCGAACTCCATTCCCACCGACAACCTACAGGTGCACTGCCGGGCGCGCGCGGCACAGCCGGCGTCCCAGCGCGCACTTCTGACCAACTTCTGAAGAACGCGGAGCCGATGTCATCGGAAAGTGCACTCATGCGCCCTGGCAAGGCTCTTCCGGAACACACAAAACAGTTCGGCGCCAATGCGGCGATGAGACACGAGCCGTAATCGAGCGGCGTCCGCCAGCCGGCGTGGACCGGGGCCGTCGGCGATGGTGGGGGCCGCGGCGCCCCCGAAGACGAACGGACAGATGGTCAGGTGCAGTTCGTCGACGAGCGCCTGGCTGAACAAGGCCGCGTTCAACTCGCCGCCTCCTTCGCACAGCAAACGTTTGACGCCGCGGGCCGAGCGCAGCCAGGCCAGAGCGGCGCGGAAGTCGACCTGGGTTCGTCCGCAGACGACGACCTCATCCGCCGCTCCATCGAGTTGGCGGAGTCGTTTCTGCCCTGCCAGTTCGGTCGTCAGGATGAGGATGGGAGAGAATCGGCGGGTGAAGATCGAACTGGCCGGATCGATCCGCCCGTGTCCGCTGACCAGGATGCGCAGGTTGAATTCGGCCAGTCCCCGCTCGATTCGGCGCCGGCGGTAGCGCGTGGGGCCGGGTCCGAGGTGAATGTCTTCGACGGACGCCGTTCGGGCGCCGCACATGACGGCGTCGGCGGTGGCGCGCAGGGCGTAGAGGTGGGCGAGATCCCGCTTGCTTGCGAAGGAGGCGATGCGGCGGTTGGCGGTGGCGATCTTGCCGTCGGCGGTCATCGCCATGTTGACCAGCACATAGGGAAGAGCAGGGGAGGGCGCCCCGTCCGCGGCTGGTGTCGAGACGCGCACAATCATAACAAGAGCATGGCGTCGCCGTAGCTGTAAAAGCGATACCGCTCGCGGATGGCCTCCTGGTAGGCCCCCAGGACCATCTCACGGCCCCGAGTCTCGCCCGGCGCGGCAAACGCGCTCACAAGCATCAGCAACGTCGACTCCGGCAGATGAAAGTTCGTCAGGAGCGCGTCCACCGCGCGAAACGCGTGCGGCGGGCGGATGAAGATGCGCGTGCGGCCGGGACCTGGGGACAGAGTCAGCACCTCGCGCGATTCGGGCGCGTCGCAACGGGCCGGCGACGCCGCGCTTTCGAGGACGCGCACTGACGTCGTGCCGACGGCGATGACACGATGGCCGGCGCGCCGTGTTTCCTGAATCGTCTCTGCCGCGGCTGGAGGAAGGTCAAAGACCTCGGCATGCATGACATGGTCCTCGAGACGTTCGGTTTTGACTGGCGCGAACGTGCCAAGGCCGACGTGCAGCGTGACATGGCAGACGCTTATGCCGCGTCCGCGCAATCCATCGAGCATCCGGGTGGTGAAGTGAAGTCCGGCCGTCGGGGCGGCGGTCGAGCCGGGGTGGTGTGCGAAGACCGTTTGGTAGCGTTCGCGGTCTTCGAGGGTCGGGGGGCCAGCGCGTGTGATGTAGGGCGGGAGCGGGACCTCTCCAAGGGCGTCGAGCATGTCCTTGATGTTCGCGGGCCCCTCGAACCGCAACCGATAATGGCCTTCGGCATTCTTGGCCTCGACGATCGCTCGCAGAACACTCGGAGCGGAGAGAGACGCGAGCCGGGATGGATCGGCGCGGTCGGGCGCGCGTGGCGGAAAGAGGAGGACAGTGCCCGGGCGGACCCGTTTTCCTGGGCGCAAGAGGACCCACCAATCGTTGGGCGCGTTTTCTTCGGCGAGCAGCACTTCGAGGCGGGCGCCGCCGCCCGCCTTTTCCGCCCTCAGACGGGCGGGGATGACGCGCGAGTTGTTGAGGACCAGGGCGTCCCCCGGGCGCAAGTAATCGGGCAGATCGACGAACTGGCGATGCTCGATGCGCCCGGCCCGCCGGTCGAGCACCAGGAGGCGTGAGTCCTCGCGGCGGATCGCCGGGGTCTGCGCGATCAACTCGGGTGGCAGGGCGTAGCGAAAATCCGCGGTCCGCATGGCAGATCAACGCAGCTTGAGCACGAAGTGCGGATTCCCGTAGTGGATGTAATCGGCCCAATCGATCGTTTGTTGGCGCAGGGTGTAGACCGCCATGCGCGCGGCGATGAGGGCGTTGCCGACCGGTTGGCCGTTGGCGATTGCGCTGTAGAACGACGCCGCAAACGTCTTGGCGGGATCGTCGCCGACGGGCCAGTAGGTGCCCACGTAATTCGCCACGCCGCCCCGCAGGAAGGCCTCCGCGAGTCCGACCGTGCGTTGCACCCGTTGGCTGATCCCGTCCGGGTCGGTGGCGCGCCGCGCGCGTCCGCGCACCCGGCCCGATTCGCATGCGTTGAAGACGACCAGATTGGGCAGGTTGCCCAACCCGCTCAAATCGGCGCCGCTGAGCACGTCGCCACCCGCGCAGAGAATCCCGCTGCGCGTGGGCTGCACCGGATCGAAGGCCGCATGCCCGGCGTAATGGAGAAGGTCGTAGCGTCCGGACCTGAAATCTTCGAGCAGCGTGGAGCGGCGGGCCTCGGCACCCTCGCGCAGGGTCAGGCGCACGGACGGATGCGCGCCAAACAGCGCGGCAATGCGCGCCCCTTCAGCTTCGGCGCCGATCAGGTCCCGTGTGGGATTGACCACGAGCAGGACTTCGAGCACCGGGTGTGTGCGCCGTTCCTCGAGCCAGCGGGCGACCGACATGTTCTCGGCCAGGTAACGGCGGCTGAGGCCTCCGTCGAGCGCGGGCTGCCAGTCGCCGGAGCGCAGGGTTTCCCAGGGGAATCGGGAGGCCGGGGCGTCGTGGACGACGGCCAGGTGCTGACCCCGGACGCTGGGCAGCACGGCGAGGACTTCATCGGCAAGCAGCAGTGTGCCGAGTTGCTGGCCGAACGCCGGCAAATCCGCGGGGGTGAAGTCGCGCGCATCGAGCCGAGCCAACAGGGCATCCAGTTCCTTTTGCGCCGTCCAGCGTTCCGCGGTGATGACGGTGGCTTTGGCGCCCGCGGTCAGGAGCGACGAGCGGAACTTGAGCCGTCCGGCGCGCTGCCCTTCCTGCCGGACGATCAGATACGAGGAGGCGGCGCCGGGCGGCGCGCTCAGTCCGCGCAGAACCGACGCGGCCAGGCTTTCGGGCGGGCGCGGGAGGATGCGTTCGTCGAACGTGACTTCGACATCACCGAACAGCGGCGTGCCCGCCAGACGGAACAGTTCGCGCTTGATTTCCTCAAAACGCTGCGGATCGAGTTCGCACAGGGTCACCCGCCTGAACCGGCGGTCGTCGTCCGCGTCCAACAATCCCCGCAGGAATCCTTTGAGCATGTGTTCGAGCAGCGCGGCCACACTGGGGCCCGAGCGCCCGCCCAGCAACACCGTGGCGAGGTCCTCGACGTCGGTGCGGATCAGCGTTCGGATCACGTTCTCGGTGACCAGTTCCAACACCTCCTCGTCGAACCGGTCGAATGTGCCCAGGCCGGCGAACATCACCAGGTCCGCCCGCACCGGATGGCGTCCGGTTGGCATGACGAAGATTTCGCCGATGTTGCCTCCGAACATGCGCCGCGCCATGAACTCGCTCACCGCGCCGCCCAACCGCTGGTCCAGGGCCGAGGCCGCCCCTTCCGGGGCAACCTCGCGGAAGAGCCCCAGGACGACCGCGCGTGTGCTGACCTCGGTGACGCTGCCCAAGGTCAGACAGATGTCCAGACGCGGGTGTCGGCGCCGTCCGACACAGAGGCTTTCGAGTTTGAGCGCCTGGGGCGGGGATGCGGGGGGCGCCGCCTCTGGGCGTCTGGGCGGGTGGTTTTTGGTTTTCATGCGGCGTTCATGCAAGGCTCGGCGCATTTGGCGCTGGTCAGCCACGGCGGACCGACGTCCTTTCGCACGAACAGGGACGCCGGGCACGCGTGCTTGACGAAGTGATAGGCGAGGGCGGAGCTTTCTCCAAGTCGATTATGAACCTTGCCGCCTCCATCCAAAGGCAGCGCGCCCTTTTCCAGACCGGGGCGACGCGTCCGCTCGCGTTTCGCCGGGCGCGGTTGCGCGAACTCGAGAACGCGGTCGGGAGCCACGAACAGGCGCTGCTCGAAGCGCTGTACGCGGACTTGCGCAAGCCGCCGCACGAGGCGTTCGGCAGCGAGATTGGGCTGGTGCATGCGGAACTCCGGCACGCTCTCCGGCATTTGCCTTCCTGGATGGCGCGGCGCCGGCGTCCCGTGCCCTGGCTGGCCTGGCCTGGCCGCGGCTTCGTGGAGCCCGAGCCCTACGGGGTCGCCCTCATTCTCGGGCCATGGAACTATCCGGTACAACTGCTGCTTGCTCCCTTGATCGGGGCCCTGGCGGCGGGCAACTGCGTTGTGCTCAAACCGTCCGAATTCGCCCCGCGGACCGCCGCCGCTTTGGCTCGATTGATCGAGGCGATCTATCCCGAGGACTACGTGACGGTCGTTCAGGGAGAACGCGAGACCGCGGAGGCCCTGCTGTGCGAGCGTTTCGATGCCATCTTCTTCACCGGCAGCACGGCCGTGGGCCGTTCGGTGATGGCCGCGGCGGCGCGGCACCTCACACCGGTGACCCTCGAACTGGGCGGCAAGTCGCCCTGCATCGTGTGTGCGGATGCGCCGCTCGATACGACAGCCCGCCGGATCGCATGGGGCAAGTTCCTCAACGCCGGGCAGACGTGCGTGGCGCCCGACTTCGTGCTTGTGGACCGTCGTGTCCGCGATGGTCTGCTGGAGGCCTTGCAACGGGCGGTGCGCGCGTTCTACGGCCTGGATCCGCGGAAGAGCCCCGATTACGCCCGCATCGTGAATCGGAGGCACATCGACCGGCTGGCGGGCTACCTGCAAAGCGGAAAACCGATCGAAGGGGGGCGATGGGATGCCCAGGATCTCTATTTTGCGCCGACCATCCTGACCGACGTGACGCCGGACGCGCCGGTGATGCAGGATGAGGTTTTTGGGCCGATTCTGCCCGTTCTCGAATTTGATCGGCTCGAAAACGCCCTCGAAATGCTGCGCGAGCGCCCGACCCCTCTGGCTCTTTACGTCTTCACTCCCGATCGCTCGACGCAGGAGCGCGTGCTCAAGGGGACGCGGTCGGGCGGTGTCTGCATCAATGACACGCTCACCCACATCGTTGGGAGCGGCCTGCCCTTTGGAGGACTGGGCGAGAGCGGATTGGGCGCCTACCACGGACGGGCCAGCTTCGACTGTTTCTCTCACTCCCGCTCGGTCCTGCGTCGGTCGCTGGCGATCGATCCCGCCTTGCGTTACCCGCCCCCGCGGATTTCGCTTGCGGCCTTCAAGCGCGCCTCGCGATTCCTGTTTGGCTGATGAGATTGGCGTTGGGACTCGACCCCGGGGCGCAGTGTTGCCACAGCCCGCGTGGTCCCGGGCCGGTGGCGGATTTCACCCGCGCGG
>Ga0116157_10003893_pt1 | contig 14132 bp, 10 predicted proteins | sample AD_UKC048_MetaG_FD_89882 | JGI IMG/M metagenome (GOLD analysis project Ga0116157, IMG submission 89882) | Active sludge microbial communities of municipal wastewater-treating anaerobic digesters from USA - AD_UKC048_MetaG | ecosystem: Engineered > Bioreactor > Anaerobic > Digestate | place: USA...
GACGGTTTTGTCCTTCTCGAGAATCTCATCGATGAAATCCACCACCTGAGATAGCTTGGGCTTGGCACGATCCGGAACTTTTCGCTCTGGAGGGACTGCCGACGCGATAGCCTGCCGCACAAGTCGCCGATGAACGCCGAACTTTCGTGCAACTCCATTGATCGTTCCGATTCCATGCTCGTATTCACGCCGTATCTGCTCGAATAACTCCACTTTGATTCTCCTGTCCATGGCCGCCTCCGGGGAACTTTTTCCGAAGGGTAGCCTCCCTGAGCAGGGTGGGCCAAATCAGACAGTCAAAGTGGGCCATTTTAAATAACCGAAATCACGTGAAAGGCCCAATTCTTCTATCATGCAACCGACATACTTCCGAACGGTGGATTCCGAATGAACAGACGCGGTATATTCCTCACAGATCCGCTTCCAGATACGATGTGCAGTGTGTCTTTGCTTCCTCGGAGCTTTTTGCTCGCTGATCAAAATTCCGTCGATGAACTCTTTTACCGGTGACAGTTTCAGAGAGGATCGCAAAGGTGCCTGACGCTCAGGAGGAATGGCGCTGTTAAGCGCTTGCCGAACCATTTCAAATTCCCGGAAGGGGCCATTTCAGATTACCGTAATCGGAATGTCTTCCGGACAATCTGGTTGAAGATATTTTTTTGGTGCGAAGGTGCCATAATCTGATATGATGCCTCGCTGCCAGCGGAGCTCCGAGAAGGGCAGACAGGCATCATGGGTATGACGGAAAAGGGAACAGTGATGATAGACAAGGCGCAGGCCGAGCCTCCGCGCAGCGCAGGAGCTGTGCAGGACAAAGACCCCGGGCTTGTCGCGCGCATATTCGCCCGATTTGCGGCCGCCACCGGGCCTGAAGTCGATGCGGCGATCTTGATGGCACTCGAGGAAATATCAGGAGCCGCCGGGGTGGAACATGCCTACGTGCTCCTGCTCGACCCGGGCGGGGAATCATACAGCATGGGGAATGAGTGGTGCGCGCCGGGCATACCCTCCCAGCAAGACGCGCGGCAGCATATTCCCACGGCACGCTGCCCCTGGCTCGCTCAGAGTCTGCGCATGGGACACTCGGTCCAGATCGACAGCCTCGCTGACTTTCCGCCGCAAGCACTGGCGGACCGCGAGTTCAATGCTGCATACGGCACTCGCTCGCTGCTGATAGTGCCTCTGCGCGGACGCGACGGTCAAAACAAAGCAGCCCTCGTCCTCAGGACGATCAGCCGGGAACACCGCTGGACCGCCGACGAGGTGCGGACGGCGCGCGTGATCGGTGACGTGCTCGTGAGCGTGCTCGATCGCAAGCAGATGGAGCAGTCGCTGCGCGAGAGCGAGGCACAGCTCCTTGCCGTGACACAATTGTCGCCCGACATCATTTCGATCATTGACGCGTCGGGCAAGCTCATCTTCAACTCCCCCGCAGCCAAGCGGATCCACGGCTATGACGAGCAGGATCTCGTCGGCACGAACACGACGAACAAGTATCATCCCGAGGATGAGCCTGCCATGATGGCTGCATTTCATCGTGTGCTGGCCACCCCCGGCTCGATCGAAAAGGTGCAGTATCGATACCTCAACAAGGACGGTTCCTACGTCTGGATGGAGGCAGTTGCGACCAACCAGCTCCATCACCCGGTCATCCAGGGTATCGTCTGCCTGTCTCGAGACATCTCCGACCGTAAACGCGAGGAGGAAGAGCGCCGGCAACTGGATCTCAAGATGCAGCAGATCCAGAAGCTCGAGAGTCTGAGCGTGCTGGCAGGCGGGGTGGCTCACGATTTCAACAACCTGCTGGTTGCCATTCTTGGCAACATCGATCTCGCGCTCGCGCGCATGCCCGCGGATTCCCCGGCGCGCGAAGGGCTGGGGAATGCACTCAAGGCTTCACACCGCGCTGCCGACCTCGCCAAACAGATGCTCGCCTACGCGGGCAAAGGACATACCGTCCTCGATTCTGTCGACCTTGGCGAACTCGTCGCCGAAATGGCCCGTATGCTCAACGCGTCTATCGCGCAGCGAGCCACCCTGAGAATCCAACGCGAGTCGCCTCTGCCTTCGGTTGAGGTCGACCCATCCCAAATCCGTCAGGTCATTCTGAACCTGATCCTGAATGCGACAGAATCCATTGGAACTGGCGGCGGCACGATTACGATCACCACTCGGGCGCTGCACTGCACCCGCGAGGACCTTGCGCAGACCTGGCTGGATGACCGGCTGCCTGCAGGCGAATACGTGCTTCTGGAAGTTGCGGATACGGGATGCGGAATGGACCACGAGACCGTCACACGAATCTTCGATCCGTTCTTCACCACAAAGTTCACCGGCCGCGGTCTCGGACTGGCGGCCGCGCTTGGCATCATCCGAAGCCACAAGGGCGGGCTTCGCGTGTCCTCCGAGCCGGGACGGGGTACAACCTTTGGCATCCTGCTGCCTGCCAGCGCGGCCCCGGCTTCCACGAGCGCACGGGCTACTGGTGCCGCTCCGACTCTTTCTGCCGCATGCCAAATCCTGGTCGTCGACGACGAGGAACAAGTTCGTCATGTGGCGACGGGCATGCTCGAGTGCTTCGGATTCAGCGTCCTTCAGGCGAGTAACGGAACCGAGGCACTGGCGCTCCTCGCTCTAGACAACGAAACTCCCTTGCAGCACAGAATCCAGCTCGTTATCCTCGATTTGACCATGCCGGGGATGGACGGCCGCGAAACGTTCGCCCGGCTGCGTCAAATCCGCGGAGATTTGCCGGTGATCATCACCAGCGGGTATGTTGAAAGCGATGTCATGCGCCAGTTCGAGGGAACCGGCAGGGTGAGCTTCATGCAGAAACCCTTCGCACTCGAGGACTTCGCCAGCCTCGTGCAACGCGCACTCGCAGCATCTCCAACGTAGATAATGGATGCGGGGTTCTGCAAAGAGGTCTTGAAGAGCCGATAGCTCCACTGAAAAGTTCCTCGTTCGTTGTTTCACAGGCCAACGAGGTTTTTTTCTTTTTCGGCATCTTCCCATCGAAAGAGAAATCATAGCCAGGGAATATGGCCCAAGCGGTTCAACCAGACAACTGGCCAGAATGGCTTCTTCCGAGACAATTGCAGAACACCCCAGCAAGGAAGCGGTGTGATGCGCAGAAGTTATATACTTACTATTATTATACGCGCCGTCCAGTCTCTCCGGCCCAGCTCTCTCCCGTCGCGCCAGCGGATACTTTGGCGGTGTCGATCAATGATTGGCAAACAACGATACCAAGGAATCTTGAGTCACAACCTTCTGCTCGGAATGATCACGAATCTGCTTCCAACCGAGTTCGAGTTGCATCTTCGGCTTTGTCAGGAACTCATCATTGCTGATGTTGTATTCCTGTTTGAAAGCCCAAAGGGATAGGCCTATAGATAGTTACATCGATACCATGTTGAAGGATCGCAAATACCCGGTGTTCGGGTTGTCACAAGTGTATCTCCGCAAAATTCCATTAGGCATTTTGCTTTCACATCCAAGTATGGTATAATTCGGTATAATTCGTGGAGGCAATTTATTATGGGCGCGAAAATCGATATCCATTTCGGTGATAATCTCGAGGTGCTTCGTAAGATTCCAAGCAACTCGGTTGATTTAATTTATATTGACCCGCCATTCAATACAGGAAGGCTTCAAGAGAGAACGCAAATCAAAACAGTTCATGATGAGCAGAGTGGTGATCGCACCGGTTTTGCCGGGAAAAGATATCGAACAATCAAAGTCGGCAAGAAGGGGTTCGTGGATGCGTTCGATGATTTCTTGAGTTTTATCGAGCCTCGAATGGAAGAAGGATTTCGCGTTCTAAAGCCGAACGGAAGTTTTTTCTTCCACATTGATTACCGCGAAGTACATTATTGCAAAATTCTCCTCGACCAGATCTTTGGTCGAAGCTCCTTCATGAATGAGATCATCTGGGCATACGATTATGGTGCTCGCAGCAAGGTGAAGTGGCCAGCCAAGCATGACAATATCCTTTGGTATGCAAAGAATCCCGAAGATTACCAATTTCACCTTGAAGAATGCGATCGAATCCCGTATATGGCGCCAGGATTAGTCGGGGCGGAAAAGGCTGAAGCTGGAAAGACACCTACAGATACATGGTGGCATACAATAGTAAGCCCAAACGGGAAGGAAAAGACAGGGTACCCCACCCAGAAACCCCTCGGTGTCATAACAAGACTCATAAAGGTGCATTCCCGAGCAGGTGACACGATATTGGATTACTTCGCCGGAAGTGGAACACTCGGGGAAGCAGCGGCACTTCTTGACCGACACGCAATCCTGATCGACAGTAATCCGGAGGCCCTTCAGGTAATGTCTCGCCGCCTCTCGAAATACGGTGTTACATGGCATAATTGGGAGCCAGAGGCCACGGATGGTAAAGCTACCAGTTTTCAGGCGAGCCTCTTCTAACATGAAGATAAATGATCCCGATGTTCGGCTGCTTGTTGGCATCAGCAAGGCGTTGGAAGCCGAGTATAGTAGCGGTGAAGACGAGTGGTTGGGTAGCCCATTTGCCTGGATCAAGACTCGACCTTCACGCCAAGTCGGGGCAATCGGCGAGAAGCTCATCGCTGGATGGCTAGCAGCAAGAGGCTTCAATGTTACTCGCTCTAGCGACTCAGATGCTGATCGGATTATCGAAGGCTTGAGAGTCGAGATTAAGTTTTCGACGAGATGGGCAACTGGGGTGTATAAGTTCCAGCAACTGCGCGACCAAAAATACGACATCGCGTTGTGCCTCGGTGTTTCACCTTTCGATGCACATTGCTGGGTGATTCCAAAGCAGGACATTCTTCGCCTTTGGAAAGTTGAGGGGATTATTTCAAACCAACATGGCGGTATGAATGGAACTGATACCGCATGGATTGATGTCAATCCAAGAGATATTCCACATTGGCTACACGAATATGGTGGTTCGTTGGCGAGTGCCATCCAGAAAATTTCGGATAAAACGGGGTATCGACCACAACCAATTATTGATGAAGGCGAATGACTATTCTTGCCGGCACACAGTGAAGTGGACCCGGTTTTGAAGACATTTTTCCCTTTATGATCGTGCTGTCAATGTCCCCCATGCCCAAGGCTCGCCCCTCTTATGCACCGAAGTTCCGTCAGCACCTCGTAGACCTCGTTCTGGTTGGCCGAAGCCCTGGCCAAGGAGTTTGAACCGTCCACAAAATCGGGGCAACCGGAACCCCGGGAGACACACCGTGTCGAAGGTGGGTTCACGGGGGAGGGCTCGTTGCAAAAAAGGCGTTTCATCGCCTATCCTCTTCTGATCGCTGGCATCAGGGTGATTCGGAGTTCAGCGCAGAGGAGATGAGGGATGGCGCAGGAGGCACGATCGGCCCTGGGGTGGGCGGCCCTGGGGGTGGGCGGCGTCTATCTGGCGATGGGCGGGCTCATGACCATTCACGTTCTCATTCGGGGGGAGAGCCCCTATCTGCTGCCGGCTCTGTGGGGCGGAACGGGGGTCCTTTTCGTCCCCCTGAGCGCCGTGGTTCTGCTTCTCGCGCGCAGCCGGCCGCTGTCCGCCACGGAACAGTTCCTGGCACAGTTGCCGCTTCTGGTTTTCGCGCTCAGCGCTCTTCTGGCCGTTGTTTCGATCGGCTTGTACGGAATATCCACCGACTAGCCACGCAGCGCCCGAAGATTCCCATATATTATCGTTTACTCTATTTGAAACCGTCAGGGCTGCGCCGGTTCCCTGCCGGCCCCGGAGGGACCGATCAGCTTCGCGAGCGTGGCGGCGCGGACCGGGTCGAGCGGCTCCAGTCCGTCGTGGGCTTCTCGCGCGACGTCGGGACGATTCGCCCGGACGGCGGCGGAGCCAAGCGCCCACCAGGCATCGGCATTCGAGCGGTCGATCCCGATCGCCCGCCGGTAGGCGGCAAAGGCTTCCTCGTAGCGTTTCCGGTCGGTCTGGATGTCGCCGAGGACGATATGGGGCAGCGGATCGTCGGGGAGGTATTTCATCGCCTTGACAAGATCGCCCGACGCGAGGTCGGTCCTGCCCAGGGCCTGGTGGGACTTCGCCAGAATACAGCAGGAGCGACCGATACCGGGATCGACGATTTCCTGGAGCAGCGCCATGGAAATCCCGATGTCGAGGGTCTCCACCGCCTTGTCGTGGGCGTTCGTCGAGGCATACAGTTCGCCCAGCTCGAGATAGGCGGCAACCAGGCTCGTATCGGCCTCGATCGCCCGGCGGTAGGCTTCGATCGCGGCATCGATGTTCCTGTTTTCCCGGGAAAGACGGGCCTTCTGAAGCAGCTTCTGGGCCGACTCGAACGCCTTCTGCCGAACGCGTTCCGAGCCCGCCAGGCCGTCACGGTCCATCGGCCCGGCCTGCAGCGGGCCGACCCCGCAGATCACTGACGAACACAGCACGAACACCGCCGCTTTTCCCAAAAAATCCGTTCTCATCGCTTGCTCCTGACCTGCCTTGTCGTTCCCCTTTCGGGATCGTCACGCCCCATTCTGCCACCAGCCGGCCGGATTTTCCATACTGTCCACAGACTCAGCCCGCGCTCATCTCCTGCGCATCTCCGGACTTCGCCTCGAACAGGCGGGTCGGTCCATCGAGGGCAAGAAGGTACATAAACGGCAACAGCAACATCAGAAGCCGGAAATCATCCCCAAATTCGAGCAATACATTGGCGGCATAGATCGCAACGACGGTCGTTTTCACGGCCAGGCACGGTTCGTCGAGCCGCGGGCGGCGGGCGGCGCTGAAAAGATCACGTATGATGACGATCCAAAACAGAACAAATAATATTCTATGTATCACATAGAATACGGACGAGACCGGCCCTTCCTTCACCCAGGAATAGTGCGGCTCGATCGTGAGACCACGCCGGATCGAGGCCAGCACGTTCTCGGCATACCCCAGCGGCCGGTCCCGAATGAGGGAGAAGCCGATCTCGAGAAACGCCGCGTTCAGCTCGGTGTAGGAGAGGCCGAACCGTTTCCGCAGCCCGGGAATCGCGGCCCAGACCGCCTGTTCATGCGAACCGAGGCGGGCAACCTGGGCATCGCGCACCGGCAGAAAGGCCGAGACGAGGCCGCGCGCATCCGGGCGGGCGTGTTCCCAGAAGCCGCCGACCTTGTTCGTCAGGTTGAAGCCGGCCGTCGGGCAGTAGGCGAACTGGCCGATCGCGGCGTAACGCTGCAGCGCCGTCCCGCCGTATCCGAGCAGGAACGGCACGAGGAACACCACGCAGGCACGGGCGAGTGACCGCTTCCCCACCCCGCTTTTGGCCAGCCAGAAGGCGGCGAACAGCCACGGCAGCATCGCGAAGACCGGCTTCGTCAGCACGGCAAGCAGCTGGGCCGTGAAGAGAACGGCCGCGTCGCGTTTCCGGCCCGCTTCGAGCCAGTCCCGCCAGGACAGGAACAGCAGCGTCAGCAGGAATATCGAGACGGCCTCGGTCATCACCATGCGGGCCGCGAAGGCGACGGTCGGCCAGAGGAAAGCTGAACCGGCCAGGGCGCACAGGATCAACGGCCGGCCGCGGGCTGCGCAGGAGCGGAACACCAGAATGCCCGAGGCGGCCAGCAGCAGCGCCTGCAGGGCATGCAGCGTGACGAGGTGCTCGTCGAACACCATCAGAAGCCCGAGAAGTGCCGGATACAGGGGCATACGGATGAACGTGCCGCCGAAATTCCCCTGCTCATACAGGCTCGTCGCCATATACAGGTAGGTTTTCGCGTCCTCGTGGTCGACCCGGTCAGCCGGAGCGATGACGAAGAGGGCGAGACACAGGGCGATCAACGTGAACGCCCAGCCGGCAAGCGAACGCCGTCCGTCCTCAACTGCTCGGGTCATGGTTCCCCACTCTAGAGTCGGACGACGGATTTTGCAACCGGCCGGGTTTCTGCTATCATTTTCCGCTCGCCGGCACCGCCGAACCGCGCGCGGGCCGGAGCAGAGGATCCGATGACGCGCCCTGGCACGGCTGACAACTGATGATCGACCGGTGGAAGAGGAGCCTGCCGCTCCTGATCCCGCTTCTACTCGCCGCCCTGTTCGCCGGGCTTCTCGAAGCCTGCTTCTCCTGGCGGGAAGCGCGCGAACGGGAAGCCGGCCACACGCGCTGGGAGCGCACCGCAAGACGGCTGCTCGGCACGCTCGGCTCGTCACTCACGATCGAGTCGCAGCTCGAACGGATGGCCTGGAGAATGACCTCGACGCTGTCCCTCCAGGCCCGGTGCTCCCCTCACGAACACCTGCCGGACGCCATTTCGGGAGCCTTCAGGCGTTGCTTCCCCGTCTCCCACCGGCCGGCCGGAACGAGGCTGTATGCCTGCACCATCGGTCCGGAGGGACAGCCGCGCCTGATCACCGGTTCCGGTCTTGCGGGCGGGAAAGCACGGATCATGGAGGATCTGTTCCGTATTCTGCTCATCCGCGGTCGCCGGGCCGGCGAGACCGGTGCAGCGCGGCGCCTGATGCGGGGCCTGTTCGGCGACGACACGGATCCGGCCCTGTTCCCGCGCTCCCGCAGCGGCCTTGCAACGCCGGTCACCTTCGAGGGGCAGCGCCATCTGTTTCTCTGGAACGGCATCAACACTGGCCCGGGCACCCTCCTCGGCGTCGTGCTGCTGTTTCCCGACGCGGGCTTCGCCCCCGATGCCGCGCTCCGGTATTCGCTGGACACCGTCTGCCGCCAGTCCCGGGGGAGGTTCCTCCCCTGGCTCCAGCCGTTCCCCCAGAACGGCCGGCTCGAGCCGGTCGATTCCCCGGCATACGTGAAAGGCAGCCCCCTGGCCCCCGTCTGGCGCGCATGCGGAGTTGCGGCAGCCGGCCACGCCGCCCTGCCCGTCGGGGGCGTCATACGGACCGACAGGTTCTGGGGGATGAAGGGATTTCTCTCGTTCGATCATCCCTTGCAGGCCTGGATCTTTTCACGCCCCCCCACCGCGCCCCCCGCCCTATCCCGCCTCTGCCGCCAGGCCGCTCTCGCCGCCCTGTCCCTGGCGGTCCTGCTGCTGATCGTCACGCCGCTCGCCGAGCCGAGGCCGTTCATCTCTCTGCGGGCCTCGTTCGGCTTTCTGCTGCTGTTCATCGGCCTCACCCCCCTGACGCTGCTGCTGCTCACCGGCACGAGTTTTCTCGAGATCCAGACCGACCGGCGGATCCAGCAGGCCGGCCAGGCCGGGCTCGATCTTCTGCTTGACGCCGACCGCCGGGCCGCGTTCGTCACCCGTGAACTCGCCCGGTCCGCCGAAGCCGTTGCATCTTCTTGCACATATATCGATACCAATATTTCCACGTCACCGGCCCGTCTGGCGGCATGGGCCGGCAGGGTCCGGCGGGCATTCCGGCGCACCGGCTTTCACCTCGACGTAATGCACGTCTACCGGCCCGGGGCCCCGGCCCTGGCCTTCCCTCCGCACAGGGCCGACGGCACCTCGAACCGGGAGAAAGGGGACTTTTTCGCCCCGATCGTCCGCCACGCGCACCGCCTTTTCGTTCCCGAAGCCACGGACCGGGAGTTGCCCCCGCTCGATGAGAAGCAGAGGGATTTCGAGCGCATACTGGATTCGATGGGCATCACGACCTCGCGCAACTTTTACCTGAACTTTCTCGAACACTCCGAGCTGTTCCGCCTCACCGGCGGGGAAACGAGCCTGTATCTTTCCCAGACCCATTCGGATCACGGATCGGTCCTGGCCCACGTGGTGTTCGAGGCCGAAGCCGACAAGGCCCTGCGGCGCCAGCTTCTGGCAAACCTCGCACGGATCGACGCAGCGGCCCACATCGGCGTCGCGGTGGCGGAACGAAAGCCGGGAGGCGTGAGTCCCATTTTCCATCTGCCGAAGAACGGCCCTGTCGCCCCCGCAGCCGGGACTCCGCTCCGGCGCGTCATGGAAACGGCTGCCCGTCTGAACACCGAGATCATAAGCCGATCCGGCGGCACGCTGTATGTCGCCGCTCCCTGCCAGAAGGCCGGCAATCTGGTGACGGGCATTGCGATTCCCCTCCAGCTGATCCTCGACAAGGCCGCCCGAAACCGTCTGCTGCTGTTTCTGTTTGCCGGCATCTTCACGGCCATCCTGCTGGTGCTGGGCCGGACGATGCTCGAACATCTGATCCAGCCGCTCGCCCTCGTCGAGAAAGGGCTCCGGCAGGCAGCATCGGGCGGCGACCCCGGCCGGCTGGCGCTTCCCCGCGCCGACGAGCTCGGCCAGATGACGCGGGCATTCGATGGAATGATCGACGGGCTCCGCGAACGCCGGTATCTGGGCAAATTCGTTTCCGGCGCCCTCGAGCGGACCCTCCACGACACCTCGCTCGACCAGGCGGTGAAGCCCCGCGCCATTGTCGGCACGGTGCTCGTCTCGGATATCCGGTCGTTCACGACCCTCTCCGAGGCACATCCCGCGCCGGCGATCGTGGAGATGCTGAACCGCCACATGGCCGCGCTGACTCCGGAAATCGAGCGCCACGGCGGGCGGGTCGACCGGTTCATCGGCGACGCCATCGTTGCCGTGTTCGAGGACACTCCCCGGGAATCGGGGCTTCGCCAGGCTCTCCGCGCCGCCATGGGCATGATGTCGGCCCATGCCGCGCACCAGAAGAGCCGCTCCGAGAAGGCTCTATTCACGTTCGAGATCGGCATCGGGATCGACCACGGCCCGCTGATGATCGGCACACTCGGACGGAAAGGCCGGCTCGAATTCGCGCTGATCGGAGAAAGCCGCCACCGCGCCGAGCAGATGGAAGCCGCCTCGAAGCACGGCAGCTCGACCCGGATCATCCTTTCCCCCGAGGCGAACAAGCTGGCATCGGCCTTCGCCGAAACGGCGAAACTCGCCGGGACAGAGGGCCACGAGCTGATCACCCTGCACGGGGAGGCGTCATGAACAACCGCGCCGTATCCCTTCTGCTCCTTCTCTGTATCGTGTTCCCCCTGCTGACGATCAAGGCGGGCGACTCGGAGCGGCGGAGCCTGCTTCGCGAAGAGCATCGGGAAACGGCCCAAGCCCTGATCTCAAGCCGTCTCGACCAGGCCATGCTCGAGAGCACGCCCGACGCCCAGATGGCGAATCTGATTCGGCCGCTCGGCCGGGCAGCCGGCCGGGGCCGGCCTCTCCGGCCTGTCTACGAGCGCCTGGTGGCTCCGCTGCTCCCCCGCCACGATCTCCTGGTCTATGATCTGAAAACGGTTTCCGAACCAGTGTTCAAGGGTGGAGGGCTCGGCGAGTTCCCCCCCGTGGCCAAGCCGTTCGTGCAACTCGTCACCGCATCCGAAATCCCGGCCGGGGATACCACCGCGCTGTCGCAGCGGATCCGGTCCGTCCTGCGCGTGGCCCTTCCCGCCGCCATCCAGCCGGAATGGCACGGCAAGTGGCAACGCCTGCGCGATCGCGCGAAGAACCGGGCTCTGTTCTGGAACATCACGGACGGTTCCTGACGATCATCTATATCGATGCGAATACGCTATCCCCCGACTTCGTTCCCCGGCTGCTTGCGGCAACCTGGCGATACCGGGATGCCGATATCGCGTATCTGCCCTCCGACGGCACGCCGCCGCTGCTTTCGCCCGGCCTTTCCCGCCGATCGGAACTATGCCGCCGGCTCGAGGCGCTTCGCCCCCTGCTGGGCCAGTCCCGTTTCCGCTTCCAGGCGTTTGAGCGGTTCGCAATCGGCGCCGCCCGGGCCGTGGGAGGAACCGGCCGGCTCGTCTGCCTCGCCCCCATTCGTCACGTCCCGGACGTCTCGGGCGGCTGGGCCCGCACCGGAACTATCCTGCTGTATCTTCTTCTGACCTTCACCCTGATCGGCTTCTTCCGTACGTCCGGCGCGGAATACCCCGTCCGGCTTCTGGTGATGGTGGTCTTCCTGGCGGCTGCCATCCTGCCCCTCTCATGCGCCGGCTATCTGTCGAGCCGCTTCATCGCCGAGTATTACCGGGAGCGCAAGCAGGGGATCGCCGACTCCCTGCATGCCGAGCTGACCATGATCGACGAGAACGGCCGCCACAACCTCGCCTCCTACACCTCGTATCTGAAAAGCCTCGACACCCCGGCCGCCTTCGGCCTGGTGCAGGAATCGGAGGCATCCGCGACGGCGGCGATGTTCGAGCGTTCTCTGACGGCGATGCGGAAAGCGGATGATATATTTTTGCATATGTTTCTTGCGATCCCCCGCGCGGGGCCACACGTGCATCTGGTCGTGAATTACGAGGATCTTGTCGAGAAGCGGGAGAAGGACTTCGTCATCTCGCGATTCATCCAGAGAGCGGCCAGCCGGTTCCGCCGGTATGAACGAAACTCCGCCGTCCCAACCTCCGCGACACCAGAAGAGAACCCGACCCTCACGACGCGGGAAGTGGGCCGGCGGCGCACGGATGGCGCAGTCCAGCCGGACCCATCCGCCCCCGCGCTCGCCGGGCTCGAAAAAGAGTTCGTGAACGAGATGCTGCTGCGGCTGGTCGGCCCGAGCACGTTCATCAACCTGCTCCAGTATCCCGAGCGGGTGTTCGAGATGAGCGTGCTGTTCAACACGAATTTCATCCTCGAGACGGTGATCCGCTCCCCGGCCCGGGTCTCACACCTCGTCTACTGGTTCTGGGGCAGCACGTTCCTGGAAAGCGCATTTTTGCGCGCCACCCTCGAACGACCTTGGCCGGCGGAGCGGCCGGGTGACCAGAACGCGGGTCTGGTCGGGTTCCAGACCGACGTGAAGTATTTCCCGGAGCGGCTCGAGACGATGGCCGCCTCGTTCACGGCTCTTCGGGGCCTGCTCGCCGACGTCCAGACGAGCCGGGGTTCGATCCGCAAGGAAGAGATCCAGGCCGACGGCAGATATCTCATGGAAGCCTTTCCCGCGAAGCATCTCAAGGCGGTCCTGGCGGGGCAGAAATCCCTCGCCGGCCTCGAGCGGGAACATGCCGCCCTCGCAACCCGATTGTCCGTGTTCGTTTCGGTCCTGTTCGCCCTGGCGCTGGGGGGTGGCGTGATCGCCGGACTGTATTTCCTTCTTCCCCTCCAGCGGATCATCCGCGGCATCGACAGCATCCGCAGCGGCGGCTACGGCATCCGGCTCGACGCAGACCGGAGCGACGAGTTCGGATCGGTGGCCCTGGCCTTCAATCGGCTCGCCCAGGGGCTCGAAGAGGGCCGCCTCCTGCGGCAGTATGTTTCGGATTCGGCCCGGCGCATGGCGCAGGCCGGTCCGGAGGAAGGGCGCGGCCGGACGGTCATGGCCACGATCGTCTTTTCCACCCTGCACGAGTTCGCCGAGTTCCAGGAGCGGAACGACGTGCGAACCGTGTTCGACACCCTCGAACGCCACCTCGATATCGTCAACACCGCGCTGGAAGGGAGCTGCGGGGAAATCGACAAGGTGATCGGCGACAAGATCATGATCGTGTTCCGGCATCCCGCGGGCGGCGGCGACCTCGACGCGGTGCGCAGTGCCTTCGGGGTGATCGATCGCATGCGGCGCGAGGCGGCGGCGCGGGGGCTGGTCCCGGGACTCTGCATCGGCATCAACACGGGCTCCGTCGTTTCGGGCATCATCGGCTCGGAAGACACCCATCTCGATTTCACCGTGATCGGCGACCCGGTGAATCTGACCGCCCGGCTCGCCGCGCTGGCGCAGCGTCTTCCGGGAAACCGGACGGTCGTTTCGGGAGCGACACGCAGGCTGATCGGAAGCGAGGTTGCAATGGAATCGCTCGGCACGACGCACGTCAAGGGCAAGACCCAGGAGATCGAGGCCTATTTCATCTGAGCGGGCTCACTCGCCGCGCGGCCGCCATCCCGGAAAAAACCGGTCGTAGATGAACCAGGCAGCCAGGGCGACGACGAAAACGCCCCATGGAACGAGGTTCCAGGGAGCGGGCAGCAACGGGGAAACAATGCCAGCCAGAATGCCCGCCGCGCAGGCGATAAGCGGAAACTCGAGCAGATAGCCGGCCCGGTGGGAGCCCTTCGTCCAGATGCGTCGCATGGATGCAGGATACCACGCAGGATGGTTAGAGTCCATGGATGTGGTGTATGAGGGCTTCTGAAATACAGCCCTAAAAAGAGCCACCGCAATCTCCGAAAGAATCGGTGTCGAAGCCAGATTCGAAAGGAGACCACGGTGACTATGA
>Ga0116157_10003896_pt1 | contig 14124 bp, 18 predicted proteins | sample AD_UKC048_MetaG_FD_89882 | JGI IMG/M metagenome (GOLD analysis project Ga0116157, IMG submission 89882) | Active sludge microbial communities of municipal wastewater-treating anaerobic digesters from USA - AD_UKC048_MetaG | ecosystem: Engineered > Bioreactor > Anaerobic > Digestate | place: USA...
AAAATCTGTTGGATCATAATCACCATATGGACACTCTCCTTCAAAATTTAGACAGTTTTGAACCACGCTGCCATCTCCTTCTGCTCCTCTTACATTATCGCCTCCAGCATATACATTAGTAATACTTAGGGTAAAAATAGCTAAAGAAATAAGCGCAATATTTAATTGTTTCATAATCTCAAGATCACCTCCTTCAATCATTACAAACAATACAAAGATATTACGCTAAACTAAACCTTCGGTAACAAAGAAGATAAAAAAGCAGGGGATTTCTCCCCTGCTAAATAACTTAATAATTATTACAACTCAAATGGATCGCTGATAAGTATTGTTTTGCCTCCACCATTAATCCAAACTGATGCAAAATCAGCAGGAATAGTATCTTTAAAATTGTAATGCCAGCTGCCATTTCCGAATTCATCAGTTGTAAATGTAAAAGCCTTTACACCTGTCAATAAGCCAGGCCAGCCAGTTGAACCTGTTGCGGGCACGACCACTCCTCCACTAGTGAACCAAGACCAGGGGACCGTTCCTATAACTGATCCGTCTGCCTGAACAATTCCAGTTGCGGTTACAGAATACCCTGGATTGTATGGACCGTTATAGGTTGTCTTCAATGTCATAGTATTACCTATAAGCTGTCCTTCAATAATCTCGGTTGTTTGGTAAGGATTTGCTCCAGAAGGATATCCTCCAGTTCCAGAAAATGTCCCATCAGGATTAATTGTTGTGAGATGTATATCGTGAAAATATGTGTTTAGCACAGTCCAAGTCCAATCAGGGGAAATTGTTTGTGGTACATACGGAGTGTAAGTTTTTGAAAGATATACTGTATAAACCGTATTTGGATTTAGCCCCTTCATAACACCTGTTAGATTGGCTACTACCCTGCCTTGTGGATGATTCAATATTAATTTTGATGCAGTATCTGAACCAATAATATCGCTAGATCCATAGGGAGGGACAGGCATAACATCACCTGAGAGATTCCAATCGATAAACATCGCACCTGCATCGTTATCAGCCTTTTTAGCATAGACAGTCGTTAAGACCAACCCCATCCCAGCCATAAATACAGCCAGGAAGGTAAATAATTTCTTCATAATGGGAAAATAAAAAGTAAAATATATCCAAATATTCCTAGCTATATATAGCTAAAAATTTGGACAATAGGATAACTGGGAATATATATTTATAAACGAAACACAACCTTCTTGCTCACAAGCACTCATGATAAGAAAATGCCATAAATCGCATGCATTAAAGCAAATGCTAAAGAGACATACACCATTAACTGATGTGTTTTAACACTGACCTTAAAGGGACCATTCTTTACAGTTGACAATGCCAAAAGAGCAGTAACTGAAAAAGATAGGAGTGTGAATATACCTCCAATAATTGAAATGATCTTGCCTGATGTAAGGATCCCCAGAGTAGCATGAAACAGGGCAAACAGTATGGAGATAAGAGCAAATATCTGATGAGATCTAACAGTCTGCTTAATCTTTCCCTTTAAATTCAAAGTAGATAAAAGTCCAGTTAGAGAAAAGGCTGTGAATACCATTAATCCTCCCCAAAATATTGGTGGCTTACCTAAGATATCCATTGTGCTGAGAGAAGATAGATCCATTGGAGAATGATAATATATTAAATATTATCATAAATTGGATCTGTTTATTCCACTACTACTATTCTCCCTTTAGTCTCGGGATTAAGAGCTGAATAATAGCCCCATTGACCCGATTTGGTGAATTTAAAAGAATATGAGTCTCCTGGCTTAAGAGTTCCTGAGAGTAATTCTGGAAGGTCCGAATTGGAAATGATACTATGTTCGAACTTATCGCTATTGATCCAAGTAATTGTAGTTCCGGATTTAACAGTGATCACATCCGGCATAGTGATCTTATCTCTGATCAAAACTATGACGTTATCAGTAGCAGGCTGCATCAACCCACTTTGATTTCCTTGAGAGGATAGATCGGGACAACTATGGGCAACATAAGTGCCAAAAGTAAGTAACCCTATTACAAATATTCCTACTAAGATATTGGTCTTCATACCATAATATTCAAGTCGAGATAGATAAACGCAAGGGGCCCCATACTATTACACTATTTTGCTGTTTTAAACTGAAAGAGGATCCCAAAGAAAACTAGAGCCGCATACCCTACTAAAAACATCTGTTCATCTGCGAATAATTTAGTAAGGTCCATAAACACATTGTAGTTGTTAACGGGAAAACTATTGGTCCTGATGGCCACAAACCCTAATACAACATAGGCAGCTCCCCCAATTGAAGTTGCTAGAATAACAATAAATTTCTCAATACCAAGAACTAGCATTGTGGCTCCAAACAGGATCGATAATATCAATACAGTCCAGTCCTGATATACTCCCAAATTCCAGCCGAAATATACTATTCCCCAGCGCACTAGTTCTGCTGATAAGGCCGCAAAAATGATGAACATACCTACCTTGTATATAGTGAAGCTGATAACTCCCAGTAACAACCCTAATATCACGCTTCCCCCTAATTGCCAGGCAGGATCCTGCCCTGCTAGGATCCTAAATCCAAAAAAGAAACCTAAGATAAAAGCACTAAGAGCTAAATATATCTTAAAAACTTTATACCCCCTGAATACACCGATCAATCCTAAAACGATCAATATCGCACTGTATATTGTATTTCCCATTAGTCAAAAGTTAATAAATTAAAGATACGGATTACGTTGTCCTACAACCACTACTGAGGAATCCTGATCGAGCTGTTGTCTTGGTAATACTTCGATCACCTCATCGGTTCTAAACATTCTTCTATAGTTGAATCCAGCAATAGCTATCACTATCATTACAACCCCAAATATCATTAAGATAAAGGCAACAATGCCTTTGGTTGTATCTTGAACCCCACTTTGGGGTAATATGTTCAGATCGGAAAATACCATTCTATTATTGAGGTCTACATTAAGTATCATCTCTTTTTCCAGCCTGTAATAATCCTGCTCCGAATTTAGATAGTAAAGATAGGCAGTATGATCACCCTCACTTAATGGCTGATCCATCGCTACTTCCCAATTTCCATCGGCATCTGCTGTGGTTGAAAGATCATATCTATCACTAAATACCGAGATCCTGACTTCGACTCCAGCTGGAGCTTTGCCATAGAATTTAAATCCACTGGCTCCATCTTCATTAAACATGACATTGTCGCTTGTCGCGTCAAGAAAGAAGCTAAGTCCTTCATCAACTTCATAATTTATCCAATCAGACAAAAAATCTTCTTTGTCATTCACAGGCTCGCTTGTTGGCACATCCTCTATGCTTGGCGTGATCGAAAGATCAATTTCCTCAACCAATCCAGTCACAGTTATGCTTGGTATTGTTGTAGATGTTAAGGTAGGTACAGCAGGAGGATTAGTAATACTAATGCTCTTCTCAACAATATTTTTAGGCTGCTCACTATTTCCTATTAGATCATTAGCAATAACAAAAAAATCGAAAACCCCACTACCTCCAATACTATTCTTATCTATGGAGAAAGTAGTCTGCCAATTCCTGGGCCCGATCATGCCTGATTGAACAGATGCACTTTGCTCAGCTATTTGTCTCCAATCATTAACACCCTGCAACCTATACCACAAGGCGATCTTCCTGATCCCACTTGCCTGATCTATAGCGTTGGCATTGATACTGATCACAGAACCGTTCAAACCTATAGAACTAATGCTAGACGTAGGGACTCCAACATCCAGCATCACTGATAAAGGACTTGAATCCAGTTGGTAATTGATACTGTCTAATACGTTCAAGGTGATCAAATTAAGCTGAGTAGGATTTGTTATCTGCAAAGCAGCATTACAAGCGTAACTTCCGTTATTCAATTTAGTAATAACAGGATCTCGAAGAGCTACATCATTATTTTTGATTGTACAGGTCTTTAAACCTGACCAGATGTCGTTGATCTGAGACCTGATATTAAAAGAACTGGGAACATACCTGACATTAGTGGTTCCATCTAAATATGAAGGGTCGGCCATGAAAGATATTAATTTGATAGTGTTGCTGCTAAATACTGCCGGTGGTGTACTGGCTCCGGTTTGATCAACACTATTAACGGCTTTCATGATTATTAGTTGAGGATTTGTGGTCCCGATATTACTGGCGCTGGCCTTACAATAGCTTATTCCATAATTGGTCTCTATCATTGCCGTTCTCCAACTGCTCCCACCATCTATAGAATACTGGCACAGGATAACAGGTCCCTCTCCGGGATTTAAGATCTCACTGCTCAAATATGAATAATTGCTTTCGGTATGGATATATAGAGTGCCAAGCTGGGGCACAAGGGCAAAGACCTTTGTGGCGGCTAAAAGGCTAAAAACAGTAATTAGAACAATACGAAACAAAATATGCATTAAAAGCATAGCTCTCCTTCAATTATATTTATTCTCCATACTGATAGCAATCAAATCAAAAACCCATAAAAAAGAGACCCTCCCTAGAGGGTCTCTTTAGTCCAATCCTTAACTATTATTGGTTAATACAATCTCCACCGTTTCCATTACCTGTGCCCTTACCATTTCCACCTTTGCCGGCCCAGTCAGGTTTACCGGGGAAATTACTGCGTAAGGTCTGCCCATCCACAACCATGGTGAGCAGAGTGTTCCCGTTCTCATTATCCTCAGCATCAACTAGTACTCCTGTTAATTCAAGTATGTCACCCACATTGTATTCTTTGTCGACAAACCAGGCTGGGCCAAAACGTGTAACATACTCTGTTCCTGTGTCATTGTCTTTAAGTTTTACCATGCTTCCATCGATCTCCAATATCGTTGCCTTCATATCAACTTTGGTCTTAACTTCTCCGGCAGTAGTTGTAACTTGTCCAACTTCAGTGTAAGCCTCAACAGGCTGGGTAAAATAGGAAAGTCCCGCAGCTGCAAAAGCCAGAGTTACTAGTCCAATTGATAAATATTTGTTTTTCATGTCTAAAAAATAAAAAGTAAATTATTTAAGTTCTTTTCGCTTCAGTTGTCTTCCTGTGTTCAATTTGTTACTGCCAACCGCAGTCTAGTTTAAGGTGCAACCTATTGCTTGTTAAACTATGACTATCTTAAAGGATAATTTTGAAGGTATTATGAATTGAAGGAGATCGTGAATGTAGAGCCTTTTTTAAGCTCGCTATCAACTGACATCAGAAATCCATGGGCTTCTGCTATTTCTTTAGCTATTGCTAAACCAAGGCCTAATCCGCCTGTTTGATCATTTCTAGATTTATCCACCCTATAGAATCTCTCGAAAATATATGGAAGTTCGGCTTCAGGGATTCCTATACCGCTATCAGACACTTTAAGATCCCTGTCACTCGCCTCAATACTGATCTGACCTTTCTTAGTGTATTTAAAAGCATTGCTAATTAGATTATCTAATAATTCCCTGAATCTAATTCGGTCTGCTTTTACTTTAGCCCCTTTATCAATATTTACTACCACTTCCACTCCTTCTTTGGCATATCCTGCTAGAACAGATCTGACCATACTAGATAGCTCAATATTTACCTTCTTTAATTTTATTTGCCCGGACCTGATCTCAATCAATTCCTGCAGCCTGTTTATTATAGCTTCTAGCTGTGAGGTATTGGCTAATAGATTATCTACGAGTTCTTTATCAGGTTTGTAAACACCATCATTAACCCCTTCGAGCTGCCCCCTGATCTTTGTTAATGGGGTCCTTAATTCATGGGTAATATCAGAAACCAAATCCGCTCTTAACTTTTCTATCCTTGATAATTCGTCAAGCAGCTTATTGAACCTCTGGATCAGCATTTGGATCTCATAAGGGCCCTCTTCTTCCAATCTGCCTTTAAATTTATCATCCATTAATCCTCCAATGCTTTTCTCCATCTTAGCTAAAGGACCAGTAATATTCTTAGCCAGTACAACGGCCGTGCCCAAAGCAGCAACAGCGCCGGCTACCATTGAAAGCAGGGTGTTTTGGATTATGGCATTTCTAAATTGATCATTTAATATCTCCAGCCTTCTTAATCTATCCACTTCCATCTTATTCCTCATCCAGCCCATATTAGCAAGCTCAACCTCCTGTTGTTCTAAAAATCTATCGAAAGCAAAATTAACCCTAATTATTTGATAATAGCTGCTGCCGACACTAATAATGAAGGTAGTTAGAAATACCGCTAAAAATATCCTTAAACTGATTGTTCCAAATATCTTATTCCCCATTGAACTTATACCCTACGCCTCTAATTGTTGATATATATTTAGGATCTTTAGGATCATCCCCCAAAGCCTTCCTGATATTTTTAATATGAGCATCGATCGTCCGATCAAATATCTCCGGGGGTATATCGGATTTATACCCATTATCCATTAACTCATCTCTTTTCATCACCTTTCCTTTATTCATAACCAAAGTACTTAAAATATCAAATTGTACCTTAGTTAAATTTATTAGATCATCATCCCTTTTTAACACATAATTCTGCAGATCGAACATAAGATCCAATACATTAATTATAACCGGCTCACTCTCAGATCCTGCTCTTTTCAATAATGATCTGACTCGAGCAACCATGATCTTGGGTGAGAAAGGCTTTTTGATATAATCATCTGCACCTACTTCCAGCCCTATTAATTCATCAATTTCTTTAGTCCTGGCAGTTACCATCAAGATCGGAATCCCGGATCCTTTTCTAACTTTCTTACATACTTCTACTCCATCCTTACCAGGCAAATTAAGATCAAGAATGATCAAATCTGGCTGTTGTGTGCTGGCCATTAATTCTCCCTGAACACCATCAGCCGCTACTACTACATCATAACCTGCGTTTTTTAAATAATCGGATTCTATCTTTCTGATCTGTGGGTCATCTTCAACTATCAGTATTCTAGCCATGGGCTTGTAGTATAAAGTCTATAGTATCGCACTAAATTGTGAATACTTTGTGAATATCATAATAGATCATATTTAGAAGCAAACTCATCTATCCTATCAAAAGCCTTTTCGATCAGATCACTTTTAGCAGCAAAAGACATTCTGATGTGTCTTTTGCCTGCTGGACCTGAGCTGTCTCCGGGGATAGTAATAACTTTTGCTTCATCCACCAATTTCTTACAAAAATCTATTGCTCCCAGATCCTCAAAACCTTTAATTTTAGGAAACAGATAATAGGCGCCTTGGGGCTTGGAATAACTAAATAATTTATTTAATTTATCCATCCTGTTGCAGATCACTTCCCTGCTTTTTAAGAATTCATTATAGAATCCATTCATGGCCTCCTTGCCTCTAGGATCACTTAAAGCAGCAATTGCTCCATGAATAGCGATTGTTGCCGGAGATATACATAAATAGGTATTAATACTGAAAGCGATCTTTGTTAAAACTTCACTGGGAGCATACACATAACCTATTCTCCAGCCGGTCATAGCAAACTCTTTTGAAAAACTTTTAATACAGATTGTATTCTTTCGCAAATCCTCAATCATTAACGGACTATAGAATTCTTCATAACTTAAAAATTGATAGGCTTCATCAAGGATCAAATAGAGATCATTCTTCAAAACAATATCAGCCAGTCTCTCAACTTCCTGCTTACTTAGCACAGTACCTGTAGGGTTATTAGGATTGGTCAGCAAGATGGCTTTTGTCTTTGGGGCAATACTTTTCTCTAATAACTCAAAATCCAATTTCCAGCCCTCATCCTCCTTCAAGGAAACAAAGACTACTTTAGCTTGAGCTATTTCCAGCTGTGATAAATGAATTGGGTAACTAGGATCGAAATATATTATCTCATCTCCTGGATTCAATAAAGCTAAGAAAGTAGCCATCAATCCTCCAACTCCTCCCACACTCAAAGCTAATTCAGATAATTGCGGCTTAAATCCATATATTTCTTCAAAATCCTTTGCGATCAATTCTAATAATTGATTCTCAAGATTAGCTGTTGAATATTGCCCAACTGCAGGGTCTTTTCTAGCCTGCTCAGAAACATAGTCATAAATATATTGAGGAGTAGGGAACAAAGGTGTACCCTGCCCCAATGATAAAACATCACTGTATGAAGCAGCATATCTCATCATCATACCTATACCGGAAGAAGGAACATTTAAAGATCTGTCGGCGAAAGAATAATTCATATTGTATTGAATAATCACACTGATTGTACCACTTGCCCAATCAAGGCTCAAATCATTGACATCAACATTGTATTATTGTAATAATACGCTAATACTATGAGTAATTGGGAAAATAAAAACACAAAAGAATTATGCACTGCCCTCTTGCTGCTCAGCACTGAAAAGGAAGCAATGCAATTCTTAAGAGATCTCTTAACAGAACCCGAGATCATTGAGTTTGGTAGCAGATTTAAAGTAGCCAAAGAATTAAATAAAGGTAAATCACAAAGGAAAGTGGCCGCAGAGACAGGAGTAAGCATAGCAACGGTAACAAGGGTGAATCAATGGCTTAAAAGAGGTATGGGGGGATATAAACTGATCTTAGACAAGCTCCACAACCTTGAAACAAAATCTCCTTTAATTATGAAGCCTACCCCTTAATTCTATTACTTCCTTTCTAGAACTATAAAGTCAGCATACAATAGATCTGATTCAAATGACTTAAATAAGACATCGTAACCGCTCATTGCCTCCATAAATGCCCTGATTGACGGTTCATGACTGACAGCAATAACCGTCTCCTCCTCATAGGATTTAAAAATCTCATCGAATCTATTAACCAGTTGCGCGGGAGTCTCAATTTGATCGGGCTGAATATGCATCTTACGCATATACACCACAGCAGCTGGGATACCAAGCAACTCCCCGGCATTAGCTCTTGCTGCAAGGAATTCCGGACCAATCATTCTTAAGTCTGCAGTGCCGATATTATCACATCCAATAACTTCTCCAATAACGATTGCACTCTGCCTAGTACGTAGTGTAGGCGAATGAAGAATTACAACCCCTCCGACTAAGTAAGGCATGATCTTCTCAGCAGCATCTGCAATACTATCTTCTCCCTCAATAGTTAATGTCCTTTCCGGATCAGACTTACTTATTTGAGTTTGACCATGCCTGATTAAAATCAATCTTTTCATAGTAGTATTGTATCAGAAGCGCTAAGCAGATTTTCATTTATACAAAATTGCCAGAACCCCACCAAATACATGTCCTAGCATCTGAAGTATAGGTGATACAAAAACCATTAATATTATCCACCCGATAAAAGATGTTTTAGGATCATATAGCCAGAAAGGATGCCCAAATTGGGCCACATCTAATGATGGATCGGTCAACCATTTAAGAGCAGGTAGCCAGATAATTAGCATTAAAATCAATGTCAAACCGCTTAAAAGCAAAGCTGTTTTCAAGACTGTTTGTAACCTCTGCTTTTGATCTTCCTGTCTTCCTTTGTTCAAGTAATAGCCAATGGGCAAACTTAGTAAAATATTGAAGATTGGTACTCCCATGCCTAAACCGGTCAATAGTATATTAAGTAAAACTGTAAATATTATTAGTCTAAAATTGTCCGGCAGCTTATTTAATTTCATACATTAAATCATTCAAAACTATACCTGCTTTGTTTAAAATCCCTTATCTTACCTTTCAATATTTTAAGCCCTTCATGGGAAAGTAGGAATTCCTTTTTTAGGGACCCCAAAGCAAACCCTCCCAAACTGCCATCAGATCTAACAACCCTATGGCAGGGTACCTTTGGAGCGTAGGGATTTCTATTTAAAGCATTACCCACCGCCCGGGCACTACTAGGTCTTTTAATATACACAGCGATATCCTTGTAAGTAGACACCCTACCTAAAGGTATCCTGGAACATGCTTCATACACCTCTTGTTCAAATTTTGTAATCTTCTTATTCACATTCGAAACACACTAAAAACACAAACTATCCACAAGAGGTTCTAAATAAGTTACAAATTCTTCAGGTCGAAAAAATCGCATATTTTATCTTTTTTAAACCTACCTTTATACTCTTTTTGCTCCAAAGCCTGATCAATACCTATCTTTCCTATGAACAGCTTAACGATCTGGTTCGGATCCAATTTCAATATTCTTCTGGCATTAAAATAATACATGGCAGGTTTTATTATATCTCCAGGGCCTTTCGTATCTTTAAATCCGAACTTGTGTCTTGCTGCCCTTTGCCAGGCCAAGTCTTTATCGAATCCCAAGCTAATAAAATGATCAAATATATCCCTCAGGCTTCCCTGCACTCCCACTCTTGAAGCTTCGTATTCAGCAGCATGCTGGAATAATGATGATTTTAATTCAGGAGTATAGTCTTGTACGTAAGTGGCCAACCCTTCTTCTGTTGGAAGATAATCAGGACTTCTTTTTATTCCATTGTATCTTCCATTCTCATACCTGATCACATGGGCCATTTCATGCTTAACAGAACCATCAATATCCATGTACTGGTAAGAATAGGCTTTGGAAATATACAATTTCTGCTGCTTGTGTTGTGGACGGATACCATATCCGAGATGATCATTAACAGCGATCTCATGCTCAAGCTCAAAATATCTAAATGCCTGCCTATATGCATCAACTAATTCATCCAGTTCGAATGCTTCTACCTTTTCATATTCCCTTCCTAGATCAAATATGGCGTTACTATGCTCTGATTCAATATCAACTGCAAAATATTCTTGGGCAGCTTTAATGATTTTTTCATTATCCTGCTCTAGCACAGCCTCATACAAGGCAGTTTTCAAAAGGCAGTCTGAGTCATTCTCAATCTTTTCTTCCTCCCACAAGTATTTAAATTCAGGATTGTATTCAATATTTGAAAAGAATTTCTCCTTTTCCTCTGCTAGATTGGTCGGTGTTAGGAGCTTTAAGATATTCATGATAATAATTCTAGCACTTAGCATTAAAAAAGGGACCTAAAATTAGGTCCCTTTTAATTTTCAAAGCTAACTATTAATTATAGCTGGGTCTGTTGTTGTAACCGCCTTGTCTTTGAAATCTTGGTCTTTCCTCTCTGGGTCTTGCAACCTGAACGGTCAGAGTTCTGCCGAAAAGTTCTTTTTCGTGCATACCATCGATAGCAGCCTGAGCTTGTTCATCTGTTTCGAATGTAACGAAAGCAAATCCCTTGCCCATTGGTTTGTAAATATCGGTAATTGTACCGTATTGAGCTAATTGCTCATTTAACTGCTCCTGGGTTACTTCATAAGAAAGATTCCCAATAAAAAGCTTCTTTTTATCCAACTGAGATAAAAATAAAAAATAAACTAAGCAACAGGAGAATATTTCTGAAGAAATAACACTCTGCGCCTTTACAGTGAGCATTATAGCACACATTTGAACTAAATAATAATCAAATCCTCTTAAGTAAGCATAGAAAGATTAAATCGTTAATTAAGAATTAAGATCATCATTCTCTCTATTATGAAGAAAATACTAATAATTTTCGCTCTTTTATTCTTATCAGCTATTGTATTGGTCGTTGCTCGACAACCTTCACAAGAACAATCTCCAAATCAAGAAGCCCTTTGCCTTATTACTGTTAATGGACAGGTATACAATGTTGCTAAATTAAGGTCCACACACCCAGGTGGTGATATATATGTGTGCGACACTGATATGACAGAAACATTTAATTCCAAACACGGCATTGATTATGGGAGACTGAGTCAGTATCTATACACTCCTTAAAAGGATAATGGTCTGAATAATTTCAGTATTATCACTAAAGCAGCAGCAAAAGAAATTCCTGAGATAGTAAATAATCCTATTGATAGTGTTACTCTATTCTGGATCTTTTGTTCCACTTCAGCGCTTGTTAGATCTTGAACATTATCAGTTGGCTCAAAAGTTGAAATCACAGGTTCAAGCATATCAAGGATCTCCCATTTACTATCATTTTCCTCTTCTATTACAGAAGGAGTGATAAATATTTCAATTTGAGTCGTAGGTATTACACCAATGCTTTCGCCTTCTGCGGGAGTCTCAGGGGATGGTGTTAGCGTCACAGAAACACCCAGACTTGGTCCTATCGGACTTGGGGTCAAGGTTGTAGGAACGTAGACTATTGGTGTAGGAGTTACTGTCGCAGGAATAGCTGTCGGGATAGGAGTAAAAGTTGGAGTCGGTGAATTTGTCGGTACATATGTTAAGGAATCATAAACCGAATTTGGCTCCAACACATATTTCCACCAGTCTGCGTATTTATTATCAGGAGCTACGCCACTACGACTTGGGAATCTTTGTAACCACCACCTGAAATATCCCAACCCAGTACATCCCCAAGCGCTACAATTAATGGTTTTCCTATTCTCAGTATCAATAGGATCAGGATAATCAAAGAATTCGTCACAGAAAGTACTGACATTTGCTGAAGAGCTCCATTGATAATCGGCTGTACTATTAGGCGCATAATGACAACTGCCGCATCCACTAAAGTTATAGCTGGGTGATTGATAATCTACTAAGCCAAAGCGATCCCAATTATGGGCCATCCGATTTTGAGCCCAAGAGCCATAAGCTTTGCTCATAGTGCCCTCAATCCTATGCATCAGATCTTCTACCATTTCAGACAAACCCCTCTCATAGCTAAAACCCATGATGTTCATAGGCTTATTGCAACTAGTCCCATAGATAACCGGTCCGTTTGTATTAAAAGCCCCGGTTCCAGTTTGATTAGCTTCCCACCAGCCCATATATGGAGCGCCAAACATCCATAATTCATCAATTGTCCCGGCATTAAAGAGATTACAAATGCCAATTGAATTAAGCATAGCTGGATAATCAGTCATTAGCCATCCACCGTAAGCATCTCTTAGGCAATTTGCATTATTGCTCATACAAGCTAGATATGTTTCCTGGGTATACTTACTGCCGTCAGTGAATGTAGTGAAATCAGCGATCTCATTACGCTGAGCAACTGTAAAATTCACTTTATTGTTTGTCGTTACTTTAAGCCAGTCAATATACTGGGAGGCTTGTGTATCAGGATTGTTCCAGCCCATATATTCGGTTAGTTTTTGGCCATTATCAAATACAGGATTGTAGATCAACACATAAGCCTTTTTATTATATACAGGTCCAATTGCTTGAGTAGTGTAAGCGCCTTGGACCGAAGCATTAGCTAGATACAATTCGTTTAAAGCTTTAGTAAAGGAAAAAGTCCCTAAAAAAAGACAGCTAACAAATATTAGAGACAAATATATTTTCCTCTTTAAAGGCTCAATGTTCATAAAAAAATTATATCTGGATTTAACTAATGAGTATAGGCACTATCTCCTGAATAGTTCTGAAAGATCTTTAAAATTTTCCTCTATAACCATTCTCTCGCAATGCACAGCCCCTCTTTTCTTAAATACTCTATATGCGGAAGAATTTTTTGAAGAGGAAATTAATCTATACTTATCATCAATAATTTCTAAGGCGCACATATCATCTAGGGCTAAACCAATACCACCTGCTTTATCAATATATTTCATAAGTTCATATAGTCTTCGATCTTCTCTGATTTGGTGAGGAGAGATTGTAATATTCCCCCTTACAAACCCCAGACATTTCAACGGATTGAAAGATCTATCTTTGGGATCAAAAAACGATCTATAATCAGACAGGCATCTCTCAAACCAGCAAACGGCCCCGGCACTAACTCCACACATAATCTTACCTTTCTCCATCGCTCTTTTAAGAACTTTATCTAAACCTGTTCTCTTCCATATTTTCAACATTAAATATGTATTTCCTCCCCCTACATATATTATGTCACTTGCCATAACTTGCTTCTCGATCTCTCCAATATTAATGCCTTCCGATAATTTCAATGAACTTACTTCGCAACCCAATCTCTTACCAAAATATTGATGCACTACATCTATATATCCTTCACTATCGCCACTTGCTGTTGGTAGGAATAATAATTTAGGATGTTTCTTAGCACTCAAAGCTATTATCTGCCTATCAATGCTTTCGGTTTCGATCTGGGTACCGGGCCTACCGATCTCACCTCCTCCAATAGCGACAATTTTTAACATGATTACATTATTTATTAAAGTAAAAAAAGAGGGCTAATAAAAGCCCTCTTTTTGATTTCGAGATTACTCTCCTTCAACTAGCTGTGTTACAACTAGA
>Ga0116157_10003900_pt1 | contig 14115 bp, 23 predicted proteins | sample AD_UKC048_MetaG_FD_89882 | JGI IMG/M metagenome (GOLD analysis project Ga0116157, IMG submission 89882) | Active sludge microbial communities of municipal wastewater-treating anaerobic digesters from USA - AD_UKC048_MetaG | ecosystem: Engineered > Bioreactor > Anaerobic > Digestate | place: USA...
ATTTTAAACACATTATTTTGAGAAATATCTTGTACTGGAATATAAGCCCTTGCTACAAAAAAACCTTTTTCTCTATATTTTTTTGTAACAACAGAAGTAATCTCTTGAAGTTGAGTAAAGTTTAATTCTTGATTTGAAAAAGAACTAATTTCATTTTTTAACTCTTCACTACTTATATGTTCATTTCCACTTATTTCAAAATCTTTAATTAATTTATAGTGCTCATGATTACCAAACACAAATTTACCACCACAAATTACATCAATTTCTTCTTTCATATGATATTACTTTCTATATATGTTATCTAGAGGGTCTTTCATCCTACCTGTGATATAACCTATAATTGCGCAAGGTATACCAAAGGCTACTATTGTAGCAATACTCTGTGGTGCTATTAGGTAAGCCATTATGGTATATACAACGCTAATACCAACAATGTTGATTAGTGACACCTGCCATCTTTTAAATAGTGGCTTTGGGCGGTCTAGATTGTCTTTTTCTTCTTTTGGAATAATTTCGTAATTCTTTTGCATGATGTTATAGTATTGTTAGCAACAATTATGTGGCTTTAGGATGTTCCCACTTTTCACGCCCACACTTACACTTGGTTGCACTACTTGTTGTTGTGTCAGGGTCGAAAGAACCACATAACATATTGCTAACATTAGCTATATGTAATTGCTCACGTTCGTAATCTTTAAGAAGATTTATCTGACCCTTTATGTCATCTAAAGTAGGTGTTCCGTTTATTCGATATTATTGTTCTATCCAATATTCAAGTAATTCTAATGCTGTTTTTTCATTCATAATATTTCGTTTTAATATTCCGCAACTACATATAGCCAAGTACCGTTAATTTACAATTTTGTTACTTCATCGATTATCTCTCTTTTCTGTAGGGTTAGAAAAGCTTCTTGTTTTTGTAGTTCAAATATTTGATTATCTAACTCTTTTATTCTAGATAGGAGATATTGTTCTTTGTTAACAAATAGGTCTGCCGCATCAACTGATATACGGTCGCTGGTCAATGTGTGTTTACACTTAGCATAGAATGATTTACCCTCTTCTTCGTATTTAATTACCAATGGCACATATCTACTTGAAGTACGATATTTCAGTACGATTACGTTACCAGCATCTGAAAAATGATCTCCGCAATAGTAATATACCTGGCCTACCTTGAGGTTCTTTGTCTGTGTTTGTGTCTGTGTTTTAGCTTCCATCGTAGTGTGTTTTGTTTTAATTATTATACCCTAATATAGTGATTATATCTGATATATCCTAATTAATTCTGACTTATTTTTGAATTATTCTGAATGAATATTATACAGTTTCCTCTATAATCTCTATGCTTGAGTTTAGTCCCCCTACTTCAAATTCTTCTTGCATTGCTATTAGTTCATCTAGATTGCTTGAACGCTTTACACCACATTTACCTTTGGCTGTTATTAGGGTGGTTAATTGTATGCAGGTTAAAGGCGTATAGCCACAGACGTATGCTATAGCATTGATTGCATTATCTTCACTTAGTTTAGGGTTGTCATGGAGTATGAGTTCATACTCTTCCTTAGAAGCATTATTAGGGATAGTCGCGCGTTGAGACTCCGTCTTTTTGCCAAAAAATTTAGATAATAATTGTTTAATTTTACGATACATATATCCGATGTTTTTATTGCGTTTTCCTTGACTACCTTAGACGTTCTAGACGTTGGGAGTGTGTTGGTGTTACTTTGATTAGTTCTTGCTTAAACGGTCTTATAATAATGATTTATTTAGTCTATTTAAGCTCTTCAATTGAAATGATGTTACTACCTGAGATAGTTGATTTATCACTCGATAACCCATAATACATTTCAGGTAATTCTGGCGTGGAACCAATCGTCATCCTAATAATGCAAAATTCAATATCCGTAGGTTCACATTTTAATTTTTCAGCTATATCTGCAGTCTCAACTTCACCTAAATTTGTTGTATTTTTTTCAAGTTCATCTTGCGCATGGAGTAGGTATCTAAATACAGATGTGCGACCGGTGTGTTCTGGGTTGTGCCATTTGCAACCTTTATTAATCACGTTTGTGTATAGAATCTCATTCTCAATAACATCCTCTTTTAGAACCGGACCAGGTTTATACTCAATTAGAGTACAAGGACTATAGAAACGGTCTTTAATTTTAATCACTGATTTGCAACCGGTGAAAGTTGGTTGGTCAAATTTACGGGTGTATGTGCACATAATTTATTTATTTTTAATTGCTATTTCGAGTTTATTACGCAGTTTTTTATACAGGAAGAACCCCTTGAAATTTTTAGTACACCAATTGACGTACATAGGATCCTTCACGATTAGTTGTCCGATTGTTAGCTTAGGGTTATAGTGTGAATATAATCCAAACTCAACAACTTCATCTTCTTCTTTAAATCTTATCTTCATTATTTATTTTCTAATACCCTAATATAACACTATTTTCGGACATTTCCTAATTAATTTGCAAGTATTTTAAAAGCGAGTGGGCAAGGACACTACCCCTCACCCACTCTATAGATAATTAAAACACCACAATTTTTATTTCTCTGCAAAAAGTTTGTTAATACTCTTTGCCAAAGGGATCAGATCAGTTACGTCAATGTTCTGTGCGTCTGTTCCATACATCTGTTTAAAATTATCTAAGTAACTTGTTCTTCCTTCTGATATGAAGTATGATAATATTTTGATTCCTTTGTCTCTCATATTTTGAACTTGTTTTTTTGTATGGTTTATAGCTCTACTACCACTATAATAAAAGTTCTTACCACTAAAATAAGGTTCACCGTCTGAGAAGTTAATAAAGTATTGGTCGCGTGTCTTATCTTCTTTCATAAACTTTGAAATAGCTTCAAAACAAAGTCCTTCAGGAGTTGTACCTGGGCAAGTAATATAAGGAAATAATCTACGTACCTTTTCAAATTTGTCAATTCTACTATCATAAGCAATAATAACAAGTGGCTGAGTTTCTTTAAGTGCTTCTGTTGTTAATCTAAAATCAACTGATACATCTAAGTTAGAAACCATACTGGCTGCCTTACAAATTGCAACCACTGCAATCATTGTCTTTTCCCATTTACTTCCATTCATACTACCTGAAGCATCAACTGATATATGTAAGTAAACAGGGTTAAATTTATCAACCATCATTTGACTGAATACTTGTTCTGCTCCGTAACCAAGTGAGCCTAATAATCTTTTATCAATTTTACCTGAGTGTAATCTACTAAATACCGTGCTTCTTTCTTCGTTTCTAATTTGTAATTTACGGCCAAGCATTGTACCTAATCTAATACCGTTTTCTATTGTCTTATTTGCATATGCGAATGTTCCGGCATGATATCCATCTTTTGTTATAAAGCATCTGAAAGGGTTCGCATCAATTAACTCTTGTGATAATTTCTTAACCACTATCGTGTTAATTCTTCCCATATAATTATCACCTACTGTTTCAACTTCAACACCAGCATCTTCAAGTGCTTCTAATTCAGTTGATTTATTTTGTGAAACTTCAGCTTTATCTTCTGAATCAGGGTTCATGAAATCTTCTTGCTTTGTAATTGCATCAACAAGTTTTCTAAATTCTGCGTCAGTTAATTGTTCTAATTCTGGTTCATTTGGTTCGTCTGTGTCAGTTGAATCGTCATCTGTGTCAGCATCTGTGTCAGCATCTGTGTCAGTTGAACTGTCTGTATTAGTTTCGTCGTTATCTTGTTCAGTTGAATCGTCATTTTTATTGCTATCTGTAACAGTTGAATCTTCATCTGTATCATCACCTGCTTCAGTTGAATCATCATATTGTGCATCATCTAAATCGTTTGACTTTTCTTTCTTAGATTGTGTTGAACTGTCTTGTTGATCGTCGTTGTTTTGGTCATCGTCATCGTCGTCATTATAATCGAAGTTATTATCATCCTGATAATTATCATTGTCAAATTCGTCATCATCGTCTTCATATACATCGTCTATAGAGTCCCAATCTAAATCGTCTTCATCTTCATCAATTAAGTCTAGCTCATCAGCATCAACAGTATTGTCTAAGTCTTGAGCATTACCTTCATTTTGTCCATCGACTGGCATATTGAAAAAGTTCGTAATATCCACCTCTACGTTATTGGCTGCTACTTCAAGTTTCATGTTATACTATTTTTTTAATTTCTATACACTAATATAGTGATAATTTCTGACTATTCCTAATGAATTACGATTTATTTTTAATCATTTTGTATAATTTAATTGATAGATAATATAAATTTTCTTCTAATTTTTTCCATGTTTCTTTTATGAGCAGTGATTATAATTTTGTGTTCACCTACTTCTGTTGTATGACCAATCATTTTTCCTGTCTTTCTGTTGAGAGTAATACCGTTTGGCAATCTATTTGAAGTATAACCAATGATGGTATCAGGATTTTTTTCTTTCTTAGGCTTGTTTGGGTTTTCAAATACTGTTGCAGGAATGTTATTTTCTATCAATTTGTATATCTCAAGTGCTAATGGTAAGCATTCATTTGAACTTTTTAACCTTCCGATGTTGTTTAAGTCAAGCATCTTAACGATTGCAGGGAGTGCTTTAAGTGCTTTAATATCTCTCTTAGGATTTGTCAAATTTATAAAACGAAACATATATGAATTCCATTCTTCTTTCCTATAAGAACCACTTACTAATCCAGCGTCAACGATAGCACTCTCAAAGTATTTCTTGTACATCGCCTTATAATACACTCTGTATCCAGGTGCTGTAGTATAGATATAATAGTCAATTCTTCTATCTTCAATCCAATTGAGTATGGTCATAACCTTTTTAAGCACATACATATCGGCTTGTTTTTTTTCAATTGAATCAAGTTGGACAGTTAATTGAACATAAGGATTTCTAAAATGTTTTGCAAGTGCATCTTGGTACAGCTCTTGCGGTATCATTTTACTCAGGTCTCTCAAAAGGTTGAAATCTGATAACTTTATATGACTACCTTCATGAAGGGCAAGTCCAACAGCAGCATCAAAGTTTTTTTCTTTAACTGCGTCAGCACTCAAAGTAACCATCTTTCCATTTGTATATGACATGCTACCATTGTGAAATCTAACCTTATAAGATTCTCCAGTCACAATTCGTACAAAGTTGCTAATTGCTCTTTGCACACTCAACATCTTTAAAAGGTCATCTCTATTTTTATCTGCTCCAGGTGCTTGGGTCGATCTGTTAAACATTGCATCGTCCATCCAAAATTTTGAGCCTGAGTAATTTGTCTGTGCCATAGTGTTTTTAATTATTATACCCTAATATACGAGTAATTTCTGACAATTCCTAATTAATTTGCAATTATTTTTGATAAAATCACAAAAAAACCGGTATTTTACTACCGGAAAATTATATATGCCTATATATAATTATATATAATAAATTAAAAATATGAAAAAAAACGTATTATTTTCAATTGACGAAACAATTGTCAAACAATTTAATGAAGTAGCTGAAGAGAAAAATATTAATAAATCTAAGCTTATTCAAAAACTAATAATGGAGTGGATAAAATGCAACGACATTACGTCTATAGAGTCGAAGAAAAAATAACCAAAGAGTTTTATTGGGGTGTTCGCAGTTGTAGCTGTAATCCAGCTGAGGATAAATATATGGGATCAATGATCGCGTGGAAACCAAACAAATTAAATTTAATTAAGACAAATATCATTGAATATCCATCTCGAGAAGAAGCAAATATAGCTGAGTCAATAATAATATCATATTATATTAATAAAACGAAATTTCCACTTAATAGAAATTATTATGTGCATCCAAAATTCTGCACGTATGGTAGACCTCTTAGCGAAGAGACGAAAATAAAATTATCTAATATAAATAGAGGTAAGCCCAAACCACCACGAACCAAAGAGCATACAGAAAAATTAAGACAGGCTCAAATTGGCAGAAAAGCTACACCAACGGCAATAGAAAATATGCGTAACGCAGCAACAGGAAGAAAACTTTCAGAAGAACATAAATTAGCTATTTCAATGGGTGGGAAAGGAAGAACAATCAGGCCACATACAAAAGAAGAAAAAGAGCATTTATCTAAAATTAATAAAGGTAAAAAAATGCCAGAAGAAACAAAAAATAAAATTCGAGATAGTATTAAGAAAAGTATTCAACAAAGAAAGGAAAACGGAACATATAGAAATAGGGCATAAAAATATGCCCTACTATCTTTCAATATTCTATTAAATTAGAATGGCTTAGCGTTTGATAAACCTGTTGTCTGTACTGTTACATCATCCAAATCTTCTCCCATTTCAAACAAATCGTCATCGCGGTCAATAGCTAAATATTTTTGTACAATCATTTTAACAAAGCAACGTTCTGAATCAACACCACCGTCTTCAGTATAGAAAGGAAATATTGCAACTTCAGCAGCTTCAGCAAGTGTAAAACCGTCGTTTAATAAACCAGCTAACTCAACTGTGGCACGAGTACTGAGTATTGTACTAATTTTAGGAGAATCTGTTCTCATTTCGTTTCTTGTAGCTTCAGCTATCTCAGCAATTGCGTTAATCTTACGGTCTGTCAAGTCTTTGTAAATTTCTTTCAATAATATTTTCTCGTCAGCTGCGGTCAAAACGTCCATTTCAATAATGGTAAAACGGTCAATCAATGCTCTGTCAAGTACTCTTGTTGCAGTGTACTCATTACCAATATTGGCAGTAGCAATGAAACTTACACCTTTTGCAACCTTGATTGTTGGTGCACCATCTGCTTCATCTAAACGTAAATATCTTTGACCTTCATCTAATACTGTCATAAGAATGTTCATAGCTTCTGGGTGTGCTCTACTTAACTCATCCAACAATACGATTGTTCCTTCTTGTTGTATAGCTTTCACAAACTGTGACTCAGCAAAGTATGTACCGTTTTCTTTCGAGAAGTGAGTGTTACCAATAAGTGTAGCACGTGGGTCTTGTGTTGCACCTAAGTTTATGCTAAACAATTTACGTCCAAATTGTTCGTAAGTAACGTCATAAATCTTGTTATCGTCTAATTTGTTAATTTCATCCTGTGTCATAATTGTGTAGTGTTTTAATTATTAATATACCCTAATATAAGAACAATTTCTGACAATTCCTAATTAATTTGCAAAATATTTATATGTTATTCAACATAATATTCATCATGCATCGCCATTATTTAATTTATATTTGGACAACATTTTATCAATCATATAACCGGTTGTATTATATTCCTCAGCTAATGTCCGACCAGACTCACCGTTATTTATTCTATCTGATATTATTATCATATCTTCATATGAAAGGATAGTTTTTGGTGGTCTACCTCCATTATTCAATTCTCTTTTATTATGTTTCCACCAATCTACCTTTTGTTGGCGTCTTAATTCTTTTTCTTCATTTGTTGCATTATCCCACCAACGCTGCACTCCATCTGAGTGAGTTTGCCTATATTCAATATTATCCCATAATATTCTGGTTGTGTTACCTATACGTGTCTTTCGATTAGGGTCTCTGATATATGATTCAATATTGATATTAGACATTTTTTTGCTAAAATTTAGCCAATTATCTTCAGTCCAACCCTTAAAGTTCCCTGCACCATAATTCTCTTCGGCTATATTATAAAAACTTCTATCTAGAGCTGCATTATAATACTTAATCCAATACACTTCTCGTTCACACATTTGTTCATATGAACTACATTCTTCGATTATTTCCTTCTTGAAGTTATCTTTACCATACTTGCAGATTGCCTGACAAATATATTTACCAGACCCTAAATATTGTGGATTATCGTGTTTATCTTTACCAATATACCGTTTATTGTTGATTAAATTTGTCGTGATGTAAATGACCATATAATACTCCTTTTATATAAATATGGTCATTGACAAAAATATCATGATGAAAATCAAATTATTTTATGCTTATAATTTCGAATCGAGTACCTTGAACTCTGTTCTTAGCTAACTCTTTTATTTCAAATCCCGTCATTTTGCGTGTGGTAATTCCCATAGATGTATTTTCAAAAGCTTTCTCGAGACATTGTACTGCGAATGTTTTTCCACATCCTGTTGGACCACACATCATAATGTTTTTTCCTCTAAGTACGCTTCTTACCAAATATTTCCATCTGATAGGAGCCATTTTAAGTTTCGTAGGCTTCAATGAAATAGCACTGTTAAGGAACGCAATAGTTTCTTTTCTTTCGTCGCTCATTACTTCTTTCTCAACATGATTAGTTGCAGTAGCCATCATCATAGTAAACTCGTCACTTACAGCTTCGGCAGCCATATATAAATCAATGTTACAAGCTCTGTAAATTAACTCACCGTCCTTCTCAGAAACACGAATACCATTGTTTCTTCTTGCGTTGACTTTAACAAATTCCTCAGCGGCATCACGTCTGTGGCATTTGAAGGTTCTACCAAGTTTATCTACTAATAAATATTCTCCGTTAAGTTCTACTGGCTTTACAATTGCTACGTCGTTCATAATTCAATTTTTTTAGTGTTTGTTAGTGTTATTTTTAATTTCTATACCCTAATATAACACTATTTTCTGACATTTCCTAATTAATTTGCAATTATTTTTGATTTATTTTGAATTATTTTTATAATTCAATGACCCTTACTTAAAATCTTCTATGAGTTCGTTATTAAAATCATAGCAAATTTGATTGATGATAACTTGAGCGTTCAATAGCCCCACTATAAGAGAATTTTTATGCAAGAGATCTATACTTTTATCAGTGCCGGTTATTGCTATAAACCTATCTATTTCACCTATTTCATCCTTAATCTCAGATATCTTATCCTCAATTTGCTTTTGCATTCTATTTTTTAATTCAATGTTGCATGCAATCACATTCTCGAATGAATCAAATTCTTTTTTCATAATTCAATTATTTTTTTGTTGCTTTTCTTGCTTCGTGTGCAGCCTTAAATTTTTCTACAAATGCTTCAAATTCTTCTCGCTCGTTCATGACGTTTTTAATGTCAATTCCCCTTACAAGTTCACCAGTACAGCTGTGACCATAATTCATATTATACAATGAAATTTGACCTTTGATAAGTCTAATTTCATATTCGTCTACTTTCACTGTGCGTACAAAATCTTGATTTTTCTGTGTCATATCTTTAACTTTTAAAATTACGATTTAATGAATAATGATTTGTCTTTTGGTGTAATTAAAATTGAATGACACCAACTTTCTTTTGCCCTGTCAACATTAAACATATCTGGGAACATTTTATCAACAATCATTCTCACTTTTAAAAGTGAGTTTTTTGATGAAGCATCATAAATTTTGGTTCTAAAACCAGTCTTAATTCTAGGTTCTGAATAAATTCTACTATATTCAATGTGATTTCTAACCTCTTTCATTATTTTGTTAATGCATTCAAAATAAGTTTTGTCATCAAATGTTGGGCTTGTAGCTCTATTACCGCTGTAACGTGCTTGTGTACTCATCATCATTGTCATTTCTATTATTGTTTTAATTATTAATATACCCTAATATACGAGTAATTTCTGACAATTCCTAATTAATTCATGATTATTTTTGATTTATTTCATAAAAAATAGAAGAATATTGTAAAAATATCCCCCTAATTAGATGTAAGTCCTGACATTTGGAAGGTCTGACTCAAATCATTTGTTCCACTGCGCAGTGAACATTAACATTTCAGGTGTTTTTTATGTATTAACCTTAGCAATGTAAACCACCTCAAATGTTTTTCACCTTAATATATTATAACCATTGCCTTTCTACTCAATTAATCGTATGACTACAATTAAAAGTCTGTCGGTTCTATAGATAGTTTGTTATCTTTGATATAATCGTGTATGACTTCGTTGATATCTAAATCGGATCGTCGAATCATGATCGGCTTATCATCCACATATATTAAAAAATCATTCAAATTAACTGCATCGCGTCTAATCATTCTATTGCTTATGTGAAAATTCTCGCCGGACATTAATGGTATGCGACCAGCTATATGAACATATTCTATTCCTTTCTCTACTGTCGAGTACGCATATAAGTAGACATGATTATTGATATCCTCTTCATCAGCGTACTGCGTAAATAAAAAGTCAACCATAATTAGAAGGTCCTCATATTCATATATGCAGTGGTCCAATATTCTTTTAAAATTTGGTTTAAGAAAAACTCTGTATATGTCTGATGTTATTATAACACCCGGATTTTTTGTTGCATATCCAATTATTTCCATCAATGATTATGTATTAAATACCTTAAGACTGTATTGACCAATAACTCCCGCTTCATATGATTTATAAACCGAGAATTGTAGTTCATTCTCATCTGAGCGATGTTGCTTGTTTAAGATAAATGGCATTCTAGAACCTGTCTTAGGGTTAACCAATATATAAGCCAAAGCCATCAAGACACTATTTGCTCTGTTAACAAGTGTGTTCTCAGCCAATGGCATATCACATATATTATGACTCTCCAACATTGAAGCTTCAGTGGAAAACACATGAGTGTCTTTATGGTATAATACTAAATTCCTATTAGTAATATCAATTTCATTTGTGAATACTGCGTCTATCATGATAAATATTTTTTTTAGAAACATGGGTCTTGATAAAATCTTCTATTTCCAACATAAATGGTATTATATCGTCCAGCCCTTTTACCACGAGTTGATAACTTATGCCTTATTCTTTGACCATTCAAATTTGATGCATACATATAATTTTGATTGCCATAAAAATCAAACTCTGGTGCGGGAGTGGTTGAATCTTTTGTAACATCAATCCAACTATAATCCGGTGCAATAGCAACGACTGTATATGGATAACAATCTGAACCAACACTTATCGTAGCACCCATTCCTATTTCCGGAACCACTCTGCCTGCCTTATTTATAAGGTCTAGATTTCTTGCTAAATTATTCGTTGCCATATTATAACCAATGTTTAATTAATTTACCTAACTTCTCCATTCTTGTTTCCCACATCACAATCTTATAAGCTTTGACGTAAACTATCTTGCCACATTTTGTGCATTTATAGTCTACTCCGTCAGTAAACCATTTATCTTCGGTGTATAAGTGTCTGCAAAATAAGCGTTTAATTTTCATATTATTATGCGTTAACGCCACAAACTAAGTTAATATCAACATTTGTAAAGCTCAATTGAATTTGTTCTAATGCCTGTACCATTGTGTTTTGTTTTAATTATTAATATACCCTAATATAAGAATAATTTCTTATACTTCCTAATTATTTTGCAACTATTTTTAAATTATTTTTAGGGCGATGCTTAGACCTAAAACATTTATGTCTATTATATCATGAAAAATTAGCCTGACACATACTTATAATAAACGTAAATACAATGTAAAGATGAAAAGACTATTCAACATTAAGATGCCAGAAATTCTACGAGAGTATATAGCCGAACAAGCTAAGGCACAGTACACCACAATGACGCAGATAATTATCAACCTAATAATTAAGGATAAGGATGAACGAGATAGAAGTCATGAGAATATTAAATCAACTCATTAATGAGTTAGTTAGTCGGAGAGGCAAGACCGGGCGTTCGAGTATTAACCAACTTTCAAAGGTATTACTTAGTCGTCACGTGCACATATTTAATTATATCAATGAAACAAACAAACTCGACATTGGTATGCACGAAAAAATATTTATGTTCATAAATAATTGTGAAAAAGCTACATGCCCTCAATGCGGTAAACAAACTAGATTCGAATCAGTAACATACGGATATAGATATTATTGTAGCGACACATGTGCCAATTTAGACGAGTCAACAATTAATAAATCTAAGAAGAGCTTATTAGAAAAGTATGGTGTAGATAACCCATTTAAACTGCCAGAAAATATTAGAGCTGCGAGATTACGTCGCATTACAAGTGTACAAAAAAGTTTAAAAGATGGTCATCAAATTAGTCCAATTTATAATCCTGCAGGTTGCCAATATTTCAATCAATTGATGCTTGAGTCAAATACATTTATTCAACATGCTGAGAATGGTGGTGAATATTATATTAAAGAGCTTGGGTATTGGGTTGACGGATACGATAAAGAAAATAATATCGTTTATGAATATGATGAGGATCACCACTTTGCATATGGTAAAATATGTGAACGCGATCTACGTAGACAGCAAGAAATAGAAAATTTATTAGGATGTAAATTTATTCGTATTAATGCACGCAATAAAAATAAATCATGAATTTTACCGTATGGGATGACGACTAATAATAAAAAAATACGCAATAATAAGCGTAAAAGCATAGGAATGAATTTTACCCTGCATACAGACACGCAAAATATTAAATCAAGACATACAGACACGCAAAGTATATTAATGATTAAGAACTACGCTTATATAGACACTCAAAGCAATAAGAATACAATACACATCATGAAAAAAAAAGATGCTACTCATAAAAAAATTTCATGCCACCCGTATAGAATTAATGAAAAGTGTAAAAAAGGTACTAAAATTATGATGAAAATATGTGATATTGACCGCAAAATGTAGTGATTTGCGCTAAGAAACGCGAGGAACTGTGTAAAAAAAGAGGAAAATTGAATGAATTGGCGCTAATTTTCGCGGGAATTCCGTAGACTACAAGGACCATTCTACGGCGGTTTCATAATCCATTTCGCGACCATTCCCGACTTCTAGACTACTATCTAAAAAGCAGATAATATCGTTGTACTAAAACTCTAAAATTATGTTAGCGATAAATATCGCGGAAAATGCGCTATTTATCACAATTCCAGCCATATTATCTTGGTGTGAATACACATAGATATAGGTTGATATCAGGGCATAGCAAGTTACTAATGCTACGGTATGATATTTAATATTATTTCTATTAATACTTAGGGTAATCTGTTTATCTATTTGTCTATTTAGAGGTTGATTAATATTGTATTGATTATTAGCAATGAATTGTATATCATTATTTTTCTGTATGATGTTACTAAGCATGATATTTTTATTGATATTATGATTAATACTTAGCATGATATTATTCTGAGATATACTACTATTAGTCACGAAATTAATTTCATTGGAATTGTAGATTGACTTAGGCACGAAGTTTTTATTGATATTGAGTTGTTGGGCATTTGTTGAAATGCTAATGAATAATACAATAATACATTGCATGATAATTTTACTCTTAGTCATGATTTTAATTTTTAAAGATAAGCGTTCACTCCGTTTCCTCTACTTCGTACTTAATTGGCTTTATTTCATTTGCCAGATAAACCTGTGCTAAATTTTGAGTAGTATTTAAGGCAACTGCTCTTAGCCTCAAACGTTAGCTGCAAGCACTACATTTGTGTTTCAAATAATGTTCCGCGAGAAAAACTTTTATTAAAATCTCCCACCCTCTTTAAAATAATATCGTAATACTTTTGTTCTTTTTCCATTACTATAAATTGGCGGTTTGTGTTCAAACAAGCTATTGCAGTAGTTCCGCTTCCTGCACAATTATCAAGTATTAAAGCACCCTCATTTGAATAGGTTTTAATTAGGTATTCAAATAATGCTATCGGTTTTTGTGTAGGATGATGTGAATTGTCTTTTTGATTATGATTTGAAAATTCTTGAATAGAAACAGGATACCTTTTTGAGCTATCAAAATCTTTGGCGTATCTAACAGGTTTATTTGCTATTATTAATCCATCTGATTTTCCTATATTATGTGAACCCCTTTTATTGTATGGGATACCATCAGTCATTTGTGGGTTGTATGTATATTTCCCATTTGAAAAAACCAAGCAACTTTCGTGTATTTTTAATGGTTCTCTTTTTACCCCATAAATATTTGTTCCTTTATGTTTCTTCCATATCCACTCATATTTAAACCACTTTAAATTACTGCAAGTCAAAACACTTGTAAATGGTTGTGAAGCGGTCAATACTATTGCTCCATTTTTTTTTATTATTCTTTCATATTGTTCCCATAGTTTATCAAATGGAATAATAGTGTCCCATTTACAAGCCGTTGTTCCATAAGGTAAATCACAAAGTATCATATCAATACTTCCGTTTGGTATATCCTTCATAAG
>Ga0116157_10003905_pt1 | contig 14112 bp, 9 predicted proteins | sample AD_UKC048_MetaG_FD_89882 | JGI IMG/M metagenome (GOLD analysis project Ga0116157, IMG submission 89882) | Active sludge microbial communities of municipal wastewater-treating anaerobic digesters from USA - AD_UKC048_MetaG | ecosystem: Engineered > Bioreactor > Anaerobic > Digestate | place: USA...
GGGAAGTGGTCGGCCTCAGGTCTGGGAAAACCCCGAGAAAATCTCTTGCGCCCTGCGGTTTTAAGACTCATCGTCTCTGGACTTATGAGGCTTAACCCAGCCTATTCTGTAGGCCAATGCCTACGATTCAGGAGCTGGTCGGTGCGCGAGTGCGCGAACTGCGCAAGGCGCGCGGATGGACGCTGGAGGAACTCGCTGAGAAGGCCCACAAACACTACACCTACATCGGCGGCTTGGAACGTGGGGACCGGAACGTCACCCTGGAAGTCCTCCAATCCGTCGCCACCGCTCTCGATGTTCCGCTCAGGGAGCTTTTCAGCCTTGAGCCCCACCCGCTCGAAACCAAGCTTAAGGCGTCGGCTCACGACGTTCTTTCCGCCATTCTACGAGGGTTTCGCGCGATCATCGACACAAAGGGAAAACTGGCGGAGTATTTCCTCAATCGTGAATTGGAAGACTTGCAGAAGAAAAGGGTCATTAGCGACCTCGTCTGGTCCGATGCCGATGGCAAGCCCGACTTCACGTTCACGTTCCACGGAAAGCCGCTCCGGCTGGAGTGCAAAAACGTCCGGTCGCCGGACCCGAAGCGCAAAGTCGATTCGTTCCGCGCTGAATTGCAGAAGACGCGGAATTCCAAGGACGGCACCCCCACGCGCGCCTATCGCGTGGACCAATTCGAGATCCTGTCCGTGGCCCTGTTCAACCGCACCGGCAAGTGGAACTACCTGCACATCTCCGTACGCAACCTCGCTTGCCGCCGAGAACTCCCTGAGATGTTGGAAATCATGCAGAGTGTTCCGCACGTCGAGCCTTACGGCCACTGGAGACACTCGCTCGTCGATGCGCTGACAGATTATGAGAGGCAATCGAAAACTCCGTGAAGAGCCGCGAGCCTACGGCGTCACACTGCCCAAGCCATATTTCAAGACGGCCTTCGGTGCCGCCTATTGCGGCAAGGCGGAGGAACTGCTGCCAGGGTTGGCCGATGAGTCGGTGGACCTCATCTTCACGTCGCCACCATACGCCCTCCATTTCAAGAAAGCTTACGGCAACGTGGACCAGAACGAGTATGTCGATTGGTTCCTGGGCTTCACTTCGGAGTTCCGGCGCGTGCTGAAGCCGAGCGGCAGCATGGTGATTAACATCGGCGGCAGTTGGCGGCCTGGACACCCCGTCCGCTCGCTCTGTCACTTCGAGCTTTTGATTCGGCTCGTGCGCGAACACGGTCTCCATCTCGCACAGGAGTTCTTTTGGCACAACCCGGCCAAGCTCCCGGCTCCCGCGGAATGGGTCACCGTGCGCCGCATCCGCGTCAAGGACTCCGTAGAAGCTCTCTGGTGGCTTTCCAAATCGACCCAGCCCAAGGCCGACAATCGCAAGATCCTCACGAATTACTCCGAGGACATGAAGCGCCTCCTGAAACGCGGCTATCGCCCCAAGGAACGGCCGTCCGGTCACCGCATCACGCACAAGTTCACCGAGCAAGCCGGTGCCATCCCGCCAAACCTGCTCACTCTGGGAAACAACGACTCCAACGGGTACTATCTGAAACGCTGTGCCGAAGAGAAGATCAGGCCGCACCCAGCCCGCTTCCCCATTCAGCTTCCCGAATTCTTCATCAAATTCCTAACTGACGAACGCGACACGGTGCTGGATCCATTTGCCGGCAGTTGCACGACTGGTGAGGGTGCGGAACGACTGCACCGGAAATGGATTGGGTTTGGAATTCGATCTGAGTACTTGGACGGGGCCCACTTCCGCTTTGAAAGAGGCGGCCTTGTGCCGGGAGAATCACAGTCCGCCGTCACCCCGAAGGATGGTCGTGCCCAACAAGAGGAGATGGCATTGTTCTAGATCTTTGCGGCAGCTTCAATGGGCCAACCAGACGCCTCAGCCAACGCCGGGATCGCGTCTCAGTTGACAATCGGACATCAGAGGCCCGGCGTCGGTGTGCCGGAGCGTTCGTGGTCCAGTTTGCGGGGGGAGACGAGAACCACGAATCGCGAATGACATGAATGGCTGAGGCGGCCGGGCGATCAGAAACAGCGAGAAGCGCCGGCCAACCTTCCGGAGCCGATCGATGCCGAGCCCGTCGCACTTTCGTGGAGGGACTTCGCGCTTCCGCGGCGCGGGGAATCCTGGTAAGGTTCAAGCATGAACACGTTGGTAAATGAGGCCGAAGTGGATGCCTCGCCCGCATGTTCCATGGATTTGTGACCACGGCGAAGCCGGAAACTCCAAGACGTGGACTCGTGCGGGCCAGAAGGCTCCCGGCGCGCTGGAGGTGGTTATCATCTGGTGAAAGATAGCATGAGCGACACCGTGCGGATCGAGTTGCTGCCGTTGGGCCGAAGGTTGACGGTGGCCGCGGGCACATCGCTGCAGGATGCGCTCTTCCCGCAAGGGGTCGAGTTCCCGTGCGGCGGTCGCGGCCGGTGCAAGGGCTGCCGTGTCCGAGTGCTCGAAGGGAATCTGCCGGTGACGCCGGAAGACGAGCGCGTGCTGACGCCCAGGGAACGGGCTGAAGGATGGCGGCTCGCCTGCCGGGCGCATGTCTGCAGCGATTTGCGCATCGAACTGGCTCAGTGGGAACTCTCGATCCTCAGTGACAACTCGACATTCGCCTTCACGCCGCGGGACGGATTGGGCGCAGCCGTGGATCTCGGGACGACCACCATCGTCGCGCAGTTGGTGGACCGGCGCACGGGCAACGTGCTGGGCGTGCGCATGGGGCTGAATCGGCAGTCCAAGCACGGCGCCGACATCATGAGCCGCATCGATTTCGCGATGTCGTCCGGGGGCCAGACCACCTTGCAGACGCTCGTGCGCGAACAGATCGGAGGCTTGCTCGCCGAGTTGATGTCCGAGGCCCCGCCCGGGGCGCCGCTCGAACGCGTTGTCCTGGTCGGAAACACCGTGATGCATCACCTGTTCTGCGGCCTGAGCGTCGAACCCCTCTCGCATCACCCGTTCGATCCGCCCGAAGACGGGCCGAAGACTTTTTCCGCGTCGGATTTGGGCTGGCACGGACTTGGCAATGCGACGGTTTGTTTCCTCCCGTGTCTGGGCGGCTTCGTGGGCAGCGACGTATTGGCGGGCATTGTGGCGACGCAGGTGGATGGCAGCGATCGGTTGGTGGGCCTGGTCGATCTGGGCACGAACGGAGAGATTGTCATTGGGAACCGCGACCGCCTCCTCTGCGCCTCGACCGCTGCCGGCCCGGCGTTTGAAGGGGCGCGGATTTCGATGGGCATGCGAGCCGCCACCGGAGCGATCGCCGAGGTGGCGTTGCACGACAGCGCGATGCAGTGCCGGGTGCTCGGAGGCGGCGCTCCGCGCGGCATTTGCGGGAGCGGCCTGGTGGACGCCGTGGCATGCGGCCTGGACCTCGGGCTGGTCCGCCCGACGGGGCGGTTGGCATCGGGCGATCAATGGACGTTGGCGGCGCCCGTGGTGTTAACGCAGGCGGATGTTCGCGAGCTGCAACTGGCGAAAGGGGCTATCGCCGCCGGCTTCCGATTGCTGTTGGCCCAATGGGGAGCCGGGCTCGAGGACTTGGAGTGTCTGCACCTGGCAGGCGCTTTCGGCAACTACATCAACCGCGCCAGCGCCCGGCGCATCGGCTTGCTTCCATTGCCGCCCGATCGGGTGCGTCCGGCGGGGAACACGGCCCTGCTCGGAGCGAAGCTGGCGTTGTTCCGGGAATCCGGCGACGGTTTCGAGTATGGGGCATTGCGCCCGAAGATTCGCCATGTTCCGCTCAACGAAGACCCTGACTTTCACGACATCTACGTCAGCGAAATGCAATTTCCATGAACCGTGATTCCGTAGCCGTCCCGCCGCCGCGGGATGAGTCCGCGCCATCTCGCTCCGTCAAGAGCAGGAATCAGCGCCGACTCACGTCGGCGGCTACAAACCGGTTCATGGTCATCGTGTGCATTAAGGTGTTGAATGTCCATACTTTCCATGAATCCCGCTCCGAGTCTCCGTTTCTTCACACTGACTTACCTCCTTTTTTGCAGCCTGGCTTTGGCGCTCCGGGCCCAGCAGGGCCAGGCGGCCCGGGATTCCGACGCCCCGACCGGGCTTGCCGAACGGTTCGTTCAACCGCCCGTGCAGACCCGCATTCTCAAGATCATTCACGGCTGGCCCGATGAGCCGGGCCGGCAGGACGACCTCATCCGCAGACTCGAGAACCAGGGCTTCGGCGGGGTGGTCTGCAATGTCGGATTCGAGGATTATCTCGAGAGCGAGGCGAAGTGGGCTGCTTTCAAGCGGGCTGTTGGGGCGGCCAGGCAGGCCGGGATGGCGTTGTGGCTGTACGACGAAAAGGGCTATCCCTCGGCCAACGCCGGCGGGCTTGTGTTGCGGGACCATCCCGAGTGGGAAGCGCGGGGGTTATTGGCGGCGGATGCCGAGACGGGCGCCGGTCCGGCGACGCTCGAGCTGCCCCCCGGACGTCTCCTTTTGGCGGCGGCCTATCCGGTGCGGGAGGGAACTCTCGAGTTCGACGGGCGCGTCGATCTGAGCGCCCATGTGCGGGACGGACGGGTGTCATGGACGGCGCCCGAGGGGCGTTGGAGACTCCTGGGCGTCACGGAAGCGCCTCTCTACGAAGGCACCCATGCCGACGGCAATCTGTGGCGGAAGATGCCCTATCCGAACCTGCTCGAGGCGGCCCCGACCGCCCGTTTTCTCGAACTGACGCACGCCCGCTACGCGAAGGAAATGGGGCCCGACCTGGGCCGTCACTTCGTCGCCACATTCACCGACGAACCGTCGTTGATGAGCCTGTTCCTGCGGCGGATGCCCTATCGGCCGCTGCCCTGGTCGACGGGGCTGAGCGCCGAGTTTCGCAAGCGGCGCGGGTACGCGCTCGAAGAGGCCATCCCGTCGTTGCTGGTGGGAACGGGACCTCGAGTGGAACGGCATCGCCACGATTTTTGGCAGACGGTCGGCGAGTTGGTGGCGGAGAACTTCTTCGGACAGATTCAGGACTGGTGCCGGCGCCACGGCGTGCAGTCGGGCGGCCATTTGCTGGCCGAGGAGGGACTCACGGCGCACGCGGCGCTCTATGGCGACTTCTTCGCCTGCCTGCGCCGCCTCGATGCGCCCGGCATTGACTGTCTGACAAGCCTGCCGCCCGAGGTCCCGTGGCACATCGCGCGGTTGGCGGGCAGCGCGGCCGAGCTTGACCGCCGCCCGTTTGTCATGTGCGAAACATCCGATCACGGCCAGGTCTACCGTCCGGCGGGCGACACGCGTCCCAAGCGCGTCGTGACCGAGGCCGAAATCCGCGGCACCTGCAATCGGCTCTTCACGGGCGGCGTCAACGTGATCACCAGCTACTACTCGTTCACAGCGATGGATGACGCCGCCCTGCGGCGCCTGAACGAATGGGTTGGGCGCTGCGCCACACTGCTTGTGGGCGGCCATCAAGTGGCGGATGTGGCGGTTGTCTATCCGATCGAGAGCCTCTGGACGCATTTCGTGCCGGCGGCGCACTGGGCCAATGCATCGCCTGGCGCCAACCAAATCGATCATCTCTATCGCAACGCGCTCGAGAGTCTGTTCGCGTCACGCCGCGACCTGACAGTGATCGACAGCCGCACGCTCATCGAGGCGCGCGTTGTGGAAGGCGAGTTGGCGCACAACGCCCTCCGGTGGCAGGTGGTGGTGTTGCCGGGAATCGACACCCTGCCCGAGGCTGCCTGGGATCGGCTCGATGAATTCATGCGCCAGGGCGGAACCGTGATTGCCCTGGGCGCGCGCCCCGCCAATACGGAGTCCGAGTTCCCCGACCGCCGCATCCGGGCCTGGGGCGAGCGCGTGTTCGGAGAGATGGGTGACGGCCCGATCGCCCGCACGGCCGTCGGGCGCGGCGCAGGCGTCTTTCTGTCGGCGGGCATCGAGGCTCTGTTGCCCCGGGTGCTTGATCAGATCATCGAGCCGGATTTGACGGTGCCCGACCCGCGCGCGCCGTTGCGTCTGACGCATCGGCGCATCGACGGCCACGAAGTCTACTTTGTCATCAACGACAGCCCAATGCCCTGGCAGGGGGCCGTCGAGTGCCGGGCATCAGGCGCGGCCGAACAGTGGGACCCCGCCACCGGACAGCGTTCGGTGTGGCCGGGCAAGGCGGACAACGAACTGGTCTTGGCGCCGTATGGGGCGAGCTTCCTGCGGTTCGACGGTCCGCTGGGGCCGGCGAGGAAGCTGAAGCCGGGCGTCTTGCCCTCGATGACATTCAAAGAGCTTCCCGCCGCCCAACCAGCGGTGGCTCGGGGCGAGTTCGTGCGTGAAAGACTGTCGGCGGACAGCGAGGCGGCTCGACCGAGCCGTCCGGGATGGCGGGTCGAGGGCACGCTGACCCGAAGCGAGGTCGACACATTTCTGTTTCTGCGTTTGCCATTTCAGGATTCCCTGGACTTGAGCGCCGCCGATCTCCTCGAGATCGAGAGTTGGGTGCCCGAGGGACAGCACACGCCGACACAATTGCTCGTCATCCTGCACGAACGCGGCGGCGGGGATTTCCTGGCCAGCACACCGCGCTCGCTCTCCGCGGCGGGCTACGACCGCTGTTATCTCCCCCTGGATCGCCTGCAACTCGCAGGCTGGTCAAGCGACAGCGACGCGACGCTGGACCGGCGCCGCATTGACGAAATCCGCGTCGGCTGGGGCGGGTACGTGGGCCGCGAGGGCGAGCGGATCGAGTTCAGCCTGCGGATGCCGCGTGCCGGAGCCATTGGCGCCGGCACGGGCGCCGATGTGCGATAGTCCAGAGCCCGCATTTCAGGTGAAATGCGACGGTGACCGGTCAGACGACATCAGCAATTGGTGAGAAATGCGGGCTAACGCAGACGGATAAGAACGGTGCTGTCGCCCGGGATCGGGATGACGAGACCCTCGCCCGTCAGTTTGCGCACGTCCAGGGCGCTTCCAACCGCGGGGTCGGAATCGTTCGGACTCGGGAGTCCGGACGCGACGAGCGTGGCGGTGGTTGGGGCGGGGAGAGGGTGGGGGAGTTGGTCCAATCGGACCGCGCAGCGGACCTGCTTCGGGGCGGGATCGAGATTGGCCACGAGCAGGTAGGATTGGCCGGGGCGGCTGTAGACCGCCGAGGCGCAGTGATCACCTTCGAGGCGGACGGCTGTGTTGCGCCAATCGGCAAAGCGATGCGAGGCGATGTCCTCGATTTGTCCCAGGGGCGCGAAGAGAGTGAACGTCTCGGGGCTGGCCGGCCAGGGTGTGACGCCGCTGACCAGGGCCTGGAGGGCGAACAACCGGTGGAGATGCCTGTCCGCATTGGCGCCGATCTGGCCGTAACTGATCACGCCGCGGGACCGGGCTCCGACCAGCGACCATTCGAGGGGAAGGTCCTTGAGTTCCGGCGCCTTCTCGGACCAACTGCCGTAGCCCCATTCATTGGCCACCACATAATCGGCGAAGTTCTCCATCACGAACATCGGGGTCGTTGTATTGTGGACGATGACCAGGCCGTCGGGACCGACGCGTCGGCGAGTCCATTCCATCAGATCGAGCAGTTCCTCGATGTCCCAATGGCCCGCGGCGGCGACGCCGGGCTCCTTGCCCTCGTGTCTCGGGTTGGAGCAGAACAGGGCGACGTTCCAATCGTAATAGACCCCGTCGAGCGGGTGCTTGTCGAGCACGCGGTCGATCGAGAGCTTGAGGAAGTCGAGCCAGCCGGAGCGCAGGCACATCTGCACCCCGAACTCGCTCTTCTCCTTGAAGAAATTGTGTTGGAGATTGCCTTTGCGGTCGTTCCGACCCCATTCGGTCCCTCGCTCCTGGAATTCCCTGGTGCTCGAATGGAGTTCCTTGTTCGAGAAGTAGGTCGCGACGCGAATCCCGTTCTTGCGGCACGCGTCGAGCACCCGGTCGTACCGGTCCATGTCGGGGTAGGGCGGATAGGACCCATCGCGCCAGAAGAGGCCGTCGTCGTAGTAATCGCCGTCGTTGTGGCAGTGGACCGTCTGGATGCCCGAGTCCTTCCAGCGCTGGATTTGGTCCGGACTCACCCAGTCGCCCCGGTTGCGATTGAACGAGGTGTGAAGCCACGGCTTGAGGGCGCGGCCTTCGAGCAGAGGCAGGCCGATGTAGAAGTCAAAAACCAGTCGCCCCGGCAACGTCACGGGCGCATCCGCCATCCAGAGAGGCGAGATCGACACCGCCATGCCGTCCGGTTCCGTGCCGCGGGCGAGATGACACCGGCCCTGGCCGCGGCGACCCGTGCACTGGGTCTCCCATTGCGGGAGGTCGGAGCCCACAAACCACTCGAGCCCTTCGACCCCCGGATCGGCGAACATCATCGAGCGCGGCGCATAGGGCGTCTCGACGGGCTTGTCGGCCGGAACGCCTTTGCGCAGTTTGCCCCACCGGTTGCTGCCGAAGGAAAAAGGCGGCGCACCCTCCTCTTCGGTGGTGCCTTCGCGATACCCGTATTCGCACAGGTTCGGCGCCAAACGCGTGAAGAACGGCGTAAGCTCGCGCGCGCGGACGGCTCCGTCCGGACTCGTGAGTTCCTTGCGCACCTTGATGTACCCCCAGTGGTATTCGAAGACTGTGCGCGCGCGCACGCCCGAGGCGCGCGCCTTCTCGTCCGCCAAAACGCCTTCCACGGTCACGATCTCGGTCGTGCCTTCCCGGCGATGCGTCACGCGGGGCGCCCGGTCGTGCACGTCGGCAAACACCGCATCGCGGTCGTCGCGGACGCGGGTTTCGATGGGGGCCATCAGGAGGTTGGTCGCCTTGCCGTGCGTGAGGGTGATTTGGCAGATGGCGCCGCCTTGCCGCAGGTCGTGGCGCACTGTGTAGAAGGGCGTGGTCAGAACCAGAGCGCCCGAACCGTCATCACGCCGGACCGAGTAGTCCTGCGGCCACGTGCTCGATGGTTTCGCCCCGGCCGCGGCTGCCGCCAGGAGGGTCGTGCCGGCGATCAGGGCCAGAAACAGCCCGACTGTTGAAAAACGAAGGCCGAACGAGAAGCGCGGGGCATTGATCGGGTTGATGCGTGGTTTTGCTTTCATAATGACTCGAGACGATCATTTTCACCAGACAGGGCCTCTCCCGTCACCGCGGGATGGGCCCTCCGAGAGAGATGGTCCATTGGAGACTCAGGCTCGGCGTTTGCCGCTGCCCAGGAAGTCCACATCCAGGGCGATTGTCAGAGTCTTGCCGCTGGCCGATCGCACCAGCAGGCCCTCCCCCTCCCTCGGGCTGCGATCCACAGCCGCCACACGATCGAATCCGGCCGGGATGCTCGAGACCGCCATGATGTAATTGACTTCGAGCGGGCGATCCGGGCTGAGCCGAATCGAGGTCGCGTAGCCTCGCCGGGACAAGCTGTTCTTGCGGGCCGACTCGGCGAGTCCGTAGTGGAAATAGGACGTCACCTCCTCGAGTCCCATCACATTGACATGCCGCCCGCTCCAGGGCGGGTAGTGGCGTCCACAATTCGAAAACCAGAACACCGTCGAGCGCAACACACGCGGGTCTTTCAACCCGATCCACACATAGCGCTCGCGCGGAAATGTCACAGCCGTCCAGGCAAAGGGCGCCGCCGAATCGCCGACAATCAAGGCGAGGTCCTCGAAGCCCCGGCGCGCCGGGTAGCAGCTCAGATCGGCCGTCTCCCCGGTGATGGTGGGCACGTTCTCGAGGGAGGCGAACTCCGCCCCCGGTTTCAACAGGGAATAACCGCGCTGCTCGGGACGTTCGGCTGGTTCAGGCAGCACCTGCCCGAACAGGAAGGGGCTGGTCGACACCGCGCCGCTGCCTGCAGGGTCGGGGAATCGCAGCATTGCGTGGTGCCCGAGGCACATGGGGCCTTTCATGCCGCTGATCCGATGCCGCGCATAGACGGCCTGGTGGCCGTCCACCAGCGTGATGAACTTGTCGACTCGACCGCGGCGAGCTTTGGTTTTGAGACTCAGATGGAGAGTCGAGGCCGCGCCTTTCCTCTCGAGCGATTCCAAAGTCCACGACGCATTGGCCGTCTCGCCATGAAGCGGATGGCGCTCGTTCCCGAATGCCTTGGCATTGCCGCCAAATGGCAGGCAGAAGAAATCCCCCCGCAAGGCGCGCAGAATCGGCGGCAGCGCAGCCGCCTGTTCCTCCTCGGCCCAGGGAGCGACGGCGAGGGGCTGCACCCGGCGCCCGCGGCGGTCGAAGGTGACCGGGCCGACCTGGCCCCCCATCCGGGTGACGAAGGCTTCGACATCCGCCGAGGCCACCCGCCATGAAGGCTGGCCCCGCACAACACGCAGGATTGGTTTCATGAAAGTCCGTTTGTCAGGCCCGTTCAGTCCGGAGCCGCCGCCTCGAGACTCGGCCTCGAGCCGTTGACGACCGGCCCGCTTCGAATCGATCGACTCTGGGCCTGGCAGGAATACGCGACGCGAGTATGAGACCCGCGGGGGGTCATGGTCAACCCGCGATTGTCTTCGCGGAACGGGCGAACGGGCTGGCCTTTACACACCCAAGGCCGGTGTTACAGTGCGCCCATGACGTCGCCGTTCGAAGAGACCGACTTTGTGGATCGTGATGTGGAGACCGGGCGGGCCGCGCGGATGAGTCCGGCGGGCGCGCCGCCCACCGCCGGGTCTCCCGTGACGACTCGTCCGCCCACGCGGGAAGAACTCGAAGTGAAGGTCGGCGAGACACAGAGCCGCATCGCCGAACTCAAGCGGGCCCAGGAGGAATTGGAACGGCAGCGATCCGCGCTCGAAGAGGCGCGGCGGCGGCGGGTGGAGTTCGAGGCTGGGCGGACCGAGACGACCGAGCATTTGACGCGCGGCATCGGGCTGCTCGAGAAGGCGGAGTTCGAGGCGCGTCGCGACGCCGAGCAACTGGCCAAGACCCTGGCCGGCTTTCGGGAAGCGCTGGCCAGGATCGAATCGATCAACGAGAAAGCGTGGACAACGGAGACTTGGAGCAACGAACTCACGCGGGCCCTCACCAGCATCGAGAACGCGCGCATGGAGTATAACGGCGCACGATTGAAATGGCCTCTCCTCGACGACTCCGCCGCGCCGAAGGGCGAGGCGTCCGCCGCCGCATCGGCCGACGATCCGCTCGGCGGCTGGACCCGGCGTCCTCTGGGCGAACTCTGTCGTGTCGGCCTGGCCCTGACCTGGCCGCTGGCGGTGGTCGGCGTGATCGCGCTGATCACGTTTTGCGTGCTGCTGCTGCGCCAATAGTCCTCGCACCCGACACGCCTTCGAGTCTCAGCGACCATGCGGTTCTTCCGCAAGAAACCGGATCCGATTGCCGAGAGTGAGCGCCAGCTCAACGCGCGGCTTGAGGCGCTCCAGGGTGAACTGCGCCAACTCAACGAGCGGCTCAGCGCCCCGCCCACCACATCCCGACCCGGCAGCCCGACCGCGCATTCCGCATCTTTGGCGGGTCGCATCCCGGCGGGGGCGCGCGAGCCCAGATTCGAGGCGATCGACCATCTCGGCGTCCAAGGGGCGGCGGACCGCGACTCGACTCCGGACCACTTCAACCAACTGGGCGTGCGCAAGTACGATCCCATGACCACGCTCCGCAAGTGGCTGTCACAAATCCGCGGCGCCCCGACGTCGAATCCGAAGCTCGTCAACTATCTCGCCGCGGGCAGCATTCACGGGTTGCGTCCGTTGCGGTACGAAAAGCGCGTGGCGCGCAACCGTTTTTTGGCTCTGCTGGCGTTCTTCGTGGCCATCCTCTGGGGCCTCATCTACATCTACATGAAGAACCGCTAACCCGCCCATTCTGCACCCCGTCGGTGCACAGGACGGTCAGACCTTGCAGGATGACTGCCATGCGGGTTAGAGCCCGGTCGGATGATCCACGAATGACCAGGGCAGATGGAACTTCTTGCCCAGGTGGGCCGCGAGCGCCTTGACCCCGAACGTCTCGGTCGCGTAATGGCCGGCGTAGAGCACGTTGATCCCCATCTCCTCCGCCAGCCCATACGTCCAGTGCGGGCCTTCTCCGGTGATGAACGTGTCGACACCACCGGCGGCTGCGAGGCTTAACTCGGCGCCGGCGCCGCCGCTGACAACCCCAATGCGCCGGCAGATCGCCGGGCCGCCGGGCACCACACGCACGGGCCCCCCAACCGCCCCGCGCAACCGTTCGGCGAGGTCCGCCCGCCCGATCCGCCTGCGCGCGGCACAACCGATCGGCTGGCCCTTGCATTCGAAGAACGGCTTGATGCGCTTGAATCCGAGCGCGGCGCAAAGCCGCGCGTTGTTCCCAAGGCGCGGATGGGCATCGAGAGGCAGATGCGCGCTGTACACGGCCAGGTCGTGATCGAGCAGCAGTCGCAGCAGTTCGTAGTGCCGGCCGGTCCAGGGATGGCGCGCAGACCAGAACAACCCGTGGTGCACGAGGAGCAGGTCGGCTCCCGTCTCGATGGCCAGCCGCACGGTGACGCGTGTGGCATCCACCGCGGCGGCGATCCGCGTCACGCCCCCGCGATTCTCGACCTGGAGCCCGTTGTGCGCTCCGTCCCAGTCCTGGAACTGGTCGGGCCGCAACAGCCGATCGCACTCGGACACAATCGCAGCGGTAGAAGACTTCGGCATACGGCGATGCTAACCCGCACTCGGCGGCTTGTGAAGCGGGCTGATCGTTGTTGCCAATTGTGAGACACCACACTCGAACGTCGGAGTTGCGACGAACCGCACATTGCACTCCGGGACGGCACGCGAATCGGGTCGGGAACCCGTTCGGATCGAGGATGTAACAGAAAAGTTGCGAAAGCCGTCGATTTTCCTTGCAACCACAACCCATTGTATTAGCTTCTGCCCGCTTGCCCAACTAAATGGGGTTTCTTGCTTTGCCTTCACATCGCAAAACCCTTTGTTTGGCGGGCACTTTTGCTCTTTGGGAAGGCGTGTCGGGCGTTGTCCCGGCGCAGCCCGAGTTACAGACTTTCACTGATCAAATCGAAGCAGCCAACAGCCATGATTGCCGCCCGCGAAGAACTTGTTAAGCCCCCTGCCTCGCCGTCCGCGCGCCGGCGCAGCGCGCGCCCCTCCCCGTCACGTTCCGTGTCCGAGAGGCGCGTTACGCCGAGGCGGCTGCGGATCGAGCGTCTTTTCAGCGATCCGAAGGTCAAGCCGTTCGATCAAATCGAGTGGGAGAAGCGGACGGCGGAGATCACGGATGACACGCGCAAAGTGATTTTCAAGCAGGAGGGGGTCGAGGTGCCCAGGGGGTGGTCGCCTTTGGCCACGAAGGTGGTCTGTTCGAAGTACTTCTACGGCGATCCGCAGAAGTCGGAGGAACGCGAGTATTCGGTCAAGCAGTTGATCCATCGGGTGACGCGGACGATTGCCGACTGGGGAGTGAAGGACGGTTATTTCAGCGCGGCGGACGGGGAGGTGTTTTACGACGAATTGACGTGGTTGTGTGTGAACCAGCATGGGGCCTTCAACTCGCCTGTCTGGTTCAACGTGGGTTTGTACCAGCAGTATCATGTCGGCAAGGAATCCGCGCGCGGGAACTGGTATTATCATCGCGCGCGGGGCGAGGCCGAGCGTGCGGCGACGCAGTACGAGTATCCGCAGGGCAGCGCCTGTTTCATCCAGAGCGTCGAGGACAACATGGAGAGCATCATGCATCTGGCCTACAGCGAGGCGATGCTCTTCAAGTATGGATCGGGGACGGGGACCGATCTGACGCCCATCCGGTCGAGCAAGGAGAAGCTGAGCGGGGGGGGGCGGCCGAGCGGGCCGCTGTCGTTCCTGAAGGTTTACGACCAGGTCGCCAACGTGGTGAAGTCGGGCGGGAAGACCCGTCGGGCGGCGAAGATGAACACGCTGCGCGACTGGCACGGGGACATCGAGGAGTTCATCGAGGCGAAGGAGAAGGAGGAGCGGAAGGCCTGGGCGCTGATCGAGCAAGGGTACGACGGTTCGTTCAACGGCAACGCCTACGCGTCGGTCATGTACCAGAACGAGAACCTGTCCGTTCGGGTCAGCGACGAGTTCATGCGGGCGGCGCTCGAGGGGCGGGAGTGGTGGACGCGGTCGGTCACGACGGGCGAGCCGATCGAGAAGAAGGATGCGGGCCTTTTATTGGACAAGATTGCCGGGGGCACGA
>Ga0116157_10003906_pt1 | contig 14106 bp, 19 predicted proteins | sample AD_UKC048_MetaG_FD_89882 | JGI IMG/M metagenome (GOLD analysis project Ga0116157, IMG submission 89882) | Active sludge microbial communities of municipal wastewater-treating anaerobic digesters from USA - AD_UKC048_MetaG | ecosystem: Engineered > Bioreactor > Anaerobic > Digestate | place: USA...
GGTCGATGTCTGATGCGGTTTTGCTTCGCTGCGCTCGCCTGTCGGCTCGCTGCGAAGAATCGGGACGGGCAGAATCGGGCTGGTGCGCAGTGGGATGGCGGGGCGGAAGAACGGGGCCGATGCACAGTAGGCTGGCAGGGCGGAAGAACGAGGCTGGTGCGCAGTGGATGGCGGGGTGGGGCTGAATTGACGAAATGTTGAAAGCCGCCGGTCCCTGAGCGCCGCACTGAGCCTGTCGAAGTGTGACGGCGAAGCCGTTGTATCGAAGGGCGGCGGCAACCTGGTTTGGGCCGTCGCGCAAGAAGCAGGCCTTGGTGAGTGCCTGTTGGTGGGGTTTGGGAATCGGGGTGCGGGGGTGCATGGGGTGGGGTTATGTTGGGGGGAGGGTTTGGGGTCCGGGGTTTGACTCGGGGTTTTGGGTCCGGAAAGTCTTGCAAATGCCCGCTTCCAGATATCGGTTCCGTACGGCACCACGCATCGCAGTCCTGACCTGCGATCGGGCCGGGGCATTCTACCTGGGGGATACCCTCTCGCAAATCGATACCGAGGGAGGAGCTCCGTTGGAGAGGGTCCTCTACGTGGAGGGAAGCCAGGACTTCGCCAAGCGTTTGGAGACCTGGCTGGAAACCATCAAACACCGCGGCTGGACCGTCGTTCATCTGGGGGAAAAGCTCGGAGGCCTGGAATCCATGCGACGGCTGTTGCGCATGGAATCCGTGCACGGGAAGGATCTCCTGTTCTTCGAGGACGATCTGGAACTCTGCAAGAACGCGGTCCAGCGCATGGCCGAGCTTGAAGTGCCATCGGATACATGGCTGGTGTCGTTCTTCGATGCCAAGGAACTTTCCCAGGATTCCCCGATGGGCATCCATCGACGGCTCGCCCATGGCCTCCAGACTCCCGGTCTGCGTGGCACCCAGGCGATCAAGTTCAAGGCCTCGGCGGTGCGTTGCTTGGCCGAAGCCGATTGGTCCCCGATCCTGGCCGACCAGCCATTCCCACAACGAGACCAGCGCATCGGCGCAATCCTGTCGTCGCAGAATCTGGGCTCCCGGATCGGGATCCACATCCCCATCTGGTGCAGGACCTCGATCAGTCCACCTCCACCCATTCCGCCGTGGATCTCGAGGGTCGCCCCTTGGTGGACATCCGGTTCCCCGGCAGGGAATTCGACGCACTCTCCCTGCCTCCGATGTCCTGAACGGGGCATCCACGAGAGCTCGGAACAAAGACAGAAACTGACTCATCTGCCGGTCCGCGTCAGCGACTGACGGGCCGAAGCGATGTTCGATGGTTACCTCTCTCGGTTCGTTCCTTGTCCCGGGACGACTTGGGATTAATTTCAATCCATGAAGACCAAGGTGATCGTTTGCGAGCCGGGGAAGAAGGTGCGGCTGGATCGCATCCCCACCGATGCCGAGGGCAGCTCCGAGGCGAAGGAACAGGGAATCGCCCGCACCGAGGAACTACGCCCCAAGCTGCGGTCCTTGCAGGAGCGATTCTACGCCGAGGGACGTCGCGGTTTGGTGGTGGTGTTCCAAGCCATGGACACCGGTGGCAAGGATGGAGCGGTGCGGAACCTGTTCACCGGAGTGGATCCGGCGGGTGTGGATGTGACCGGCTTCAAGAGCCCCACTTCGGCGGAACTCGCCCACGACTACCTGTGGCGTCTGCATCAGCGGGTACCCTCGCGAGGGAAGATCGGGGTCTGGAACCGCAGCCACTACGAAGACATCCTCGCCGTGCGCGTACGGCGGTTGGTTCCCGACGAGGTCTGGAAACGACGCTTCGGACATGTGAACGATTTCGAGCGGATGCTCACCGACGAAGGCTTCGTGGTGGTGAAGTACTTCCTGCACATCAGCCGCGACACGCAGAAGAAACGACTGGAGGAGCGATTGGCCGATCCTTCCAAGCATTGGAAATTCGACCCCTCCGATCTGGAAGACCGGGAACTCTGGAGCGAATACCACGACGCCTACGAGGATGTCTTCGAGAAATGCTCCACCGCCTGGGCACCCTGGCGGATCGTTCCCGCCGATCGCAAATGGGCCAGGAATCTCGCTCTCATGGAAGACATGGTGTCCATCCTGGAGGAGTTGGATCCACGCCCGCCCGCATCCAAGTTCGACCTTTCCAAGATCACGATCCGCTAGGCATCCGACTGCGGCGATGTCTAAAGCCGCAGCTCAGCATCCATCACTCCCCCACCTAGCTTGGGATTTACACATCCCAAACACTTCCTCAGGAATGTTTGGGGCCCTTATTGGGAGGTGGAGGCGGAGGCATGCCTTGCCCCTCCTCAACCACATCCGGTGGGAGTTCCATCGGTGGAGGAACGACCGGCGGGAATGCCGGGCATCGAACGACCACCGCGGCATTCGCGTCGAAATTGGAGTTCTGGTTCATCGGGGAGGTATCGCCCTTGCGACTTTTTTCCATCACCTCCAACGCTCGCGAACCGAAATAGAACGCCATGACCATCTTGAAGACGGTGTTGATCTGTTCGAAATGGCCATCCAAGGAGTCCGGCGAGACCATCGAAAGCGACTGGACCAGGACGAACCCCACCAAAGCGGTCAGGGCCAATGTCCCACGGACCGTTCCCGGTGGGAGCCCGAAGGAATCCTTTTCATACGGGTTGTTCTGAGGCTCGGCCATGGGTTTTCCAGTACGCCGCTCCAGGGAGGCGCGCCGTTGGAGGTACTGATCGATCTCCTTCTGGTCCTCGCAGTAGATTTCGGGGTGCAGGACCTTCCACTCCTGGGGACTCAAGCCCCAGTTGAGATTGTAATGGCGGATGGCCCACCAGAAATACAGGATCACCCCGATCATCCAGGCGAGGAACAACCAGAAGACGATCGCGGAAGCCACGGTGGGATTGGGAATCGCGCACTTGGCCACCCAGCAGCGTTGGGTGGTCGTCGCTGCGGAATCCACCGCCGCCCCCGCGAACTGCAGCATCGACAGGACGATCGGATTCATGGGTTCCCCCTCAGGAAGAATCGATTGGCCACCACACCGACGGCCGCGCCACCGATGGAATAGAGGATGGTCGTCGTGGGTTGCGAACCGTCGAAGCTCGCGCCAACCAATCCACCGCCGATCGCACCCACCATTCCGCTGGCCAGATAGCTCTGTCGGATCAGATGGCGATTGAGCTTGATCGATTCGTCCAGCAGGGAATCGGATCGACGGTAGTAGGAATGCAGGCGGAAGAACGCCATCGTATCCGTGGCGTGGATTCTTTGCCATTTTCTGTCAAGAGAATCGCCGAGCATCGCAAATCGGGTCTGGAGGGAATTCTGACGCTCGGACAAGGCAAGCAGGATCGAATCCTGCTTGAGTTTGGCGATCACCATCCGCTTGGTTCCACGCGAAATCATGTAGGCGGTGGTATCCACCTGGACCGTGTCGCCAATCGCGAGCTTGGAAGCATTCGCCCTGGATTCCCCGAGAACGATCCGATCCTTCGGATGGATCTGGAATTCGGCGGCCGAATCCGATGACACCCCCGGAGCGGTCGAAGGGAATTTCACGAGCTTTCCCGCCTGGGCGAATGCCGATATCGCCAACACAATGGTCGCGAGCTTCATCAGATTCCCTTTCCGCCCATCAAGGGGCGATTCAATTCGTCGTCGGTGACATCATTGGCCAATTCGCCCAAGGGACGGCTCTTCACCGCCTGGATCTCGTTTTGCACCTGCGTCAATTGGGCGCGCACGGATTCCATCTCCGCGCGCGTGGCCTGCATGGATTGGATTTCCTGACGCAGGGTATCGCGCCGCCACTGGAGAAGTTCGTCGACCTCCTTGCGCAGATCATCCCGGGCATCGGAAATCGCGTCCACCTTCCGGCTCGCCCCGGAAGCGAACAGGCTTCCGATTCCATCCCTGAATCGCCTGAACACATAGACGATGGGGGCAACCATCCCCGCCACCCAAAACGGCAGATCGTTCTGGTCGGCAAGGTCCTTCGCCAAATCCCTCAAATCCGGTACGAACCAGGACAGCAGCAGCAACACACCAGCCATCAACACCAGAAGCAACAGGATCGTCAGAAGAGTTCGGATCGTCTTGGGCATCTGGCCTCGCATGCGGTGGGAGGAACGACATGGAACCCGATCGGGCTCGACAGTTCGTGTCTGCTAAGGTACCACTTCGAAGGCGAACCCAAAGGATTCACAACCACAATAAATAGGGATCCATATATCCCAATTCAAAATGATCCAAGCGAAACACCGATCCGTTTGGTTTTGAATCGAATCCGGCGCCTTTCTAAGGCATGGATTGCGTGAACGTGCATCTGGGCGATTGGCACGAACCTTGGATCTATCGAGAGTGTTCCCAAACTCCTTGGAGAACGACATCGGTACTGCAAAGGCGCAGTACCTGGTACTCTGCAACACCCAAACACTGGAGACATCCCATGTTCACCCTCACTCCCTCTCGCAACCTTTTCGACGAACTGTTCCGCGACTTCGATTCGGCTCCTTCCAAGTCCACATTCAATCCTGCCGTGGATGTCCTGCAGGTCGAGGATGGCTTCCAGCTTCGCGCCGAACTACCCGGAGTCGCCAAGGAAAGTCTTCAGGTGGAGCTCAAGGACCAGACCCTTTCCATCTCGGGAGAAAAGGCCGCACCAGCCGGATCAAGCCAAGGGTACCGCTACTCCGAAATCCAATACGGCAAATTCCAGAGGCATTTCCAGCTTGCCGAAAGCATCGACCGGGATCGTTTGGAAGCGAAGTTCGAAAACGGCATTCTGGACATCCGCCTGTACCTTCGCCCCGAGCACGGTCCTCGTCAAATCCAGATCGCCTGATTCGTCGCTTCGGTCGTTTCGTCCAAAAAGCCCGAGGAGGTCCAAATGGAACTCTCGGGCTTTTTCGTTTTCAGCCTTTTTACGGAAACTCATTGGATCCATTTTCTTTCTCCATGAGCCACGACCATCCTCTTCCACCCGGGACGCCCACTTGTCGGCTGTTTGTCTACGGCACTCTCCGCAGCGGGCAACCCAACTCACCTCGGCTAGGTGGCGCAACCATGTTGGGGATGGCAACCATACAGGGCACGTTGCTCCATCTTGGAGACTATCCAGGATTGATTCAGGGCGAGGGGATCGTCCATGGCGAGCTCTACGAACTCCCGATCGCGGCCTTGGATCGCATCGACGATCTGGAGGGATTCGATCCACTGGACCCGGGTTCATCACTGTTTCTTCGCGTGGACTGTTCCGTACGACTCGACGGCAATTCCACACCTCTTCAAGCATGCACCTATGTCTGGCCGCATGACGCAACCGCAACCACAATCCCTGAAGGCGATTGGGTGAACTTTCTCCAGACGACCCGTGGTGGGTACCCTCCGGTCCCGTGGCTTTGAACTCTTCCTTTTCATACCCAACGCTGTCGCTCGATCTTGCCTTTCATCCGACACGTCGGATGCGCCTCCAGCATTTTTTTGTGCGCACCTTGGGTCGTGCGCTTCCGATCCCTCGCGAGAAGGACATCCATCGATTGGCGTCCACTGTCCTGGGCGAACTCCCCTCTTCCTTCTGTCGCACACTCTTCATGAATGCTCTTTCGGAAGCTTGCTGGATCTGGCAGGGAGGATGGAATTTCCTGGAGCTCCCCGACCCATCCTCCGTGGATCCACGTTGGACATCCATGGGGCAATCGACGCTGTTCCTTTCCATGCATCACGGCAATTGGGAGTGGCTGGCCGGCCTACTCTATCATTTACGTCCGGACACAATCGGAGTGGCTAGATCTGCGCACCACCCTTTGGGCCAACGCATCCTCCAATGGGCTCGTGCCTTCCATCGCACTCCTGTCTACTATGACCGCGATGCAGTTCTTCGTGCCTATCGGCAGATGCACCGCGGCGGCTTGGTCGCGTTCCTTGCCGACCAACGTCCACCGACTGGCGGTCAACCTGGCCAATGGCTCAACAAACCGACACTGGTCACGCCACTGCCCCAGCTTTGGCTGACTCCTGGAGCATCTCTTTGGACGGGCTGTCTTCAGCCTATTGGCTCCACTCGGTACCGGCTCCTAATCCAAGATCTTTCGGCGCACACCTTCGCTCACTGGCATGAAGCTTTGGATGAGGCCTTCCTTCCCTTGGTCCAGCAGTCCCCCGCCTTCCATTTCGGGTTCTTTCATCGCCGCCTTGTTTCACGTGAAACATCTAGGCAAGCATAGACGTGCGATAGGTTCCTGCAGACTTGCTCGAGAGTCGCGAAGAACAACATCACTACAGCTTTGGTTTGGCAAACAGCGAAGACGATCTTGTTGCCGCATGCGTTTTACGCCGGTCAGATCAACATGATCGAACAAGTGTTGGGAACACTCCACCCCATCATGGACAACGGACATCTGCCATTCTGCATTCAGGGAGAGGGCTTTTCTGCTGCAGCTTCCTCTAGAAGTACTCCGCCCCATCACACCGCACTCCAACATCGCCATCAGTGAAGCGACTGCTAAAGACGCACGCTCCAACAAGATTCTTTTCAAGAACAAGAACCTTCACCCATCTTCACACTTGGCGAGGGACAGTTCGTGATGATTTTCTTGAGCCTAGGCAGTCATCCAGTTCATTGACTTTCGCACCAGATTGGTTCCACGTGAAACATCCAGAACCCACTCCCTCTGCACCAGCTCCATACCTGGAGAACTTGGAAGCGCTCAAAAAATTCATCCTTCATGCCGCCAAATCACAGAACCTTGTGAGCCCAGGTGACCTCGAACATCTATGGGAACGTCATATCCTCGACAGTCTTGCACCTCTCCTTTTTGCAGACACACTTCATCTATCATCACCTGGAGTTTGGATCGACATGGGATCAGGAGCAGGATTTCCCATCCTGCCTCTTTCCATCTGCATGCCGGACTGGACCTTTTACGCAATCGAGCCTCGACGTCTTCGCGTCCAGCATCTGGAAGAGGCTGCGCTTCAACTTGGACTCTCCAACTTGAAGGTGGTTGGATCAAAAGCCGAATCCGCCGCATCCTTACCAACCTTGCGATCTAAAGCCAACATCGTCTCATCTCGTGCCGTCGGTAAAATCCCAGAGGATGCAAAACGCGCCATCCCCTTCTTGCGGGAAAACGGCGTTTTCCTGACGTTCAAGCACATTGAACACGTTGACAGAATTGACGGGTACCACCCCCTGTCCTATGTTCCCTACCGTCTTCCATCAGGGGACCAACCCAGGAATCTGGTACTTGCCCCCATTACTCATCTGCAGGCAAAGTCATGACCCGAATCATCGCAATCTGCAACCAGAAGGGCGGCGTGGGAAAAACGACCACTGCCGTGAACCTTTCTGCCGCTCTTTCCATGGCCGAGCGACGGACTCTGTTGATTGATGCCGATCCTCAAGGCAATGCCACACAAGGTGTGGGGATCACCGTAGGTGATGAACCAACCCTATATGAGGCGCTATTGGAAGACGAAGCGTGGACGCCTGAGAGTGCGGCTGGGTACATCATGAAGACCCAGCTTCCGTTTTTGGATATCGTCCCGGCGACCCATCATCTTGCCGGAGCCGAGATCGAACTGGTCAACGCCGTTTCACGTGAAACACGACTCCGCGAGTTCATGAAGATGATCGCGCAGCGTTACGACTACATCTTGATCGATGCTCCTCCTTCCCTTGGATTGCTCACATTAAACGTCCTGGTGGGAGCCCGGTCCGTGTTGATTCCCATCCAATGCGAGTACTACGCTCTCCAAGGTTTGGCGGAATTGCTCAACACGATTCGCTTGACCCAGCAATCTTTCAACCCCGACCTTCAAATCGAGGGCGCTTTGCTCACCATGCACCAAAGCTCCACCGTGCTCTCCAAGCAGGTGGTTGAAGAGGTTCGTAATTCCTTCCAGGAGAAGGTGTTCCATTCCGTGATCCCTCGGACAATCAAACTCGCCGAAGCTCCTTCTTTCGGAAAGCCCATCCTTCTGTACGACATCGCCACACCGGGAGCCGTGGCCTACATGAAGCTTGCGCAAGAAATCATGGGGATCAAGCAATGAATCGACCCAGAGGTTTGGGTAAAGGGCTGGGAGCGATTTTCCAGGAAAAGAATCTTGCTCACAAGGATGACCTTCCTGGGACTCCCCCACCTGATGGATCCAGAGTGGAAGTCCTCCACATCTCGCAGATCCAACCAAACCCGTTCCAGCCACGCAAGGAATTCAATCAGGAAGAACTGGAAGACCTTGCCCAATCGATTCGGGAAAAGGGTGTCTTCCAACCCATCCTGGTCCGCCGTCAAAACAACATCTTCCAGATCATCGCAGGCGAACGACGCTTCCGCGCCAGCCAATTGGCAGGTAAGGATTCCATTCCCGCTTTGATCCGCGACCAGGTTTCCGATCGCGACATGAGGGAAGTGGCGCTGCTGGAAAATATCCAGCGCGTTCAACTCAATGCCATCGAAGAATCGCTCGCCTATCAGGAATTGATCAATTCCTGCGGATACACCCACGAACAGCTTTCCGATCGATTGGGAAAAAGTCGACCAGCGATTTCCAACAGCCTTCGACTGTTGAAGCTGGTGCAGCCTGTCCAGGCGATGGTTTCGGATGGATCCTTGTCGGCAGGTCATGCTCGAGTCTTGGCTGGACTTGAAGATTCTCTCCAGGAGCCCTTGGCCAAACGAGCCATATCGGAAGAATGGAGCGTGAGGACCTTGGAGTTGGAAGCGGGAGCCTCCAAACCAGCCAAGCCCAAGACCGAGAAAGCGAAGCCGGAAAAGAAGCCCACTCTGGAAGACCCTAACCAGGTTGCCTTTATCCGAGACTTGGAAAAGCGCCTGGGAACGCGTGTTCACATGGAAATGCAGGAATCAGGAAAAGGCTACCTGAAATTTGATTTCCTCTCCAAGGAAGACTTGAATCGGTTGGCCGATATTCTCCTGGGACTTGAGCGGATCTGATCGATGCCTTCCAAGCGGGAAAAAATCCGATTCCTGATTCTCAGAGACATCACTGGTGAATCGTGGACCTTGGGCATTCCGCTGTATTTCTTCAAGTTCCTTGTGATCTCGTTCGTGATCCTGGTCATCATCGCGGGAATCACCGTGACATGGTTGGGTACCATTTCCATCAGGCTCCAGGCTGCGGAAATGATGGCCCAGGAAAACGCGATCCTGAAACAACAACTCAAGGAAGTGGGCTCGCTCCAGGAGGAATTGTCCAAGATCCAGGAGCGGGAGAAAGCTCTCAATGCCCTGACCCAAGCGTTCTTGGACGATCCCGATTCCTCGCAGATCCAGGAAATCCAGGAATCTTCTTCAGGCATCTTCGACGAAAAGGCGCGTGCCAAATTCCTCTCGGAAGTTCTTTCCGTCAGGCGCACCCAACTTGCCCACAGCAACCTCTCGAAGGAAATTTCCCACATTCCCTTTCTTTCCTCTCCAATCCGCGGCGAAGATGCGCTGTCATTCCTTCTGGATGCTCCCGGTCCCGACCGAGAAAGAACGGTCTTTTGCCGAGCTGGGAGCACCATCCGGAGTCCCGCGGATGGAATCGTGCTGGAATCCGGATGGACTCCCAGGCGCGGTTTGAGAATTCGTCTCGCATTGCCGGAAGGATTGGAAGCGACATTTTCCGACCTCGGCGAACTGGAAGTCCAGGCCGGCGATCTTGTGAGGCGAGGCGAAATCATCGGAAAGTCCCGCCTCCAAGGTGGGGAGAGTTCCTCCCGCTTCCGCATGACACTTTCCATCCACGAGCTTGCCATCGATCCATGGTTTGCTATGATGCGTTAGACCATGTCGGAAAAATCCTCCAACAGCAAGACCTGGGCGCACATCAACACGGGTACCGTCGTGTCCGGCGAGCTTCTCGTGGAAAACGACCTGACCGTCGAAGGCACGGTGAAGGGAACCATCCGTGCGACCGGCGAGGTTCGGATCCATATCCAAGGTGTTGTGGAAGGCGAGATCCAGGCGACATCGATCAAGATCGGTGGCAAGGTCACGGGCAACGTGACCGCGAGCGATCGCGTTCTCATGGAAACCAAGGCTGTGCTCGTTGGCGACATCCGCACCCGGGAGCTGGTCATCCAGGAAGGGGCCATCTTCCAAGGCAAGTGCGACATGCAACCCAACCAGATCGCAGGTGGCAAGCACTGATCCTATGCGGTGGCTCTCCTTGGGTGGAGAGATCGCCATGTGGATTCTCGCGCCCACACTGATCGGCGCTTGGCTTTCCTCCAAATTCCATTCGCCTGCGTTGCTTGTGGTCTGTGCTCTCCTGGGAGTGTGCATCTCCCTTTGGCGCATGATTCGTAGTTTGACCAAGCCATGATCCCCTCTTCTGGATCCATCTTCGGCTGTCGCTTGCTTGGTACGCTTGGCTTCGATCACGTTACCTGCCCCATGACGCTCGTGGCTCCAACCGAGTCCACCATGTGACGATGAAAATCCGCACACTCCATCTCTGGTTCCTCTGCCTGGCGATTCCGTCCTTGGCTGGCGCAGGATGGATGTCCCTGCATTGTCTACAGAGGGATGGCAACCTTCAGATCCATGCGCTGTGGTGGGCTTCGGCCACCTCTGGACTTCATGCGATCCAAGGGTGGCACCTGTGGAAACAACACTTGCAGGTCGAGCACTCCAGAATTGCCAGCGGATTAAAGATTCTTGGCGTATGTTTTTTCACCGGTGTCGGCCTGTTCGTGACGGGGATTGTCATGAACCCAGAGGCCAAGGAAGCTTTCGCCACAATGTGGACGGGATTCTTTCTTATTCTTTTCGTCTCCGAGACGATCTTCTTCATCAAGGGAGTCCAAGAACTTTGAGCGGCAGTTCTGGCAACCTAGCTGAGTTCATTCTCCACCACATCGTAGACGGCGACACGTGGACTCCCCTCCCTGGTTTGGGAATCCACCTTCCGCATCCTCTCACGTTGCATGTCCTCATGCTTCTGATCGGAGCCGTCTTCACCTTCATCCTCGCCCGTACGGCGACTCGTCGAGCGGGGTATCTCCCTGTCTCCTCGATCGGACAGATGGTGGAGATCCTCCTGATCTACATCCGCGACGAGGTCGCACGCCCCAACATCGGCAAGAAGGAAGGCGACAAGTGGGTTCCCTTCCTCGCCTCGTTCTTCTTCTTCATCCTGGTCCTGAACTTGATGGGACTTGTTCCCCTCTTCGCGGGTGCCACGGCGAACATCTCGGTGACCTTGGCCTTGGCGCTGTTGGTCTTCGTGGTGTTCAACATCGCCGGCATGGTGCGCAACGGTCCCTTCCACTACGTGAAGAACCTGATTCCCAGCGGAGTCCCGTTCTGGGTGCTTCCCATCCTGGCTCCCATCGAAATCATCTCGCTGTTCATCCGCGCGTTCTCTCTGACCATCCGTCTGTTCGCGAACATGGCCGCCGGTCACATCATGATCCTGGTGATCACCGGTCTGATCACCATCCTTTCACCCATGGTCTCGCACTCCCTCCAGAGCACGCTGGGTGGAGCTTCGGACGGTGTGGCCATCGCCCTGATGGCACCGCTTCCTCTTGCGTTCCTTCTCTTCGTCCTGGTGATCAAGGTGGCCGTCTGCTTCCTGCAAGCATTCGTGTTCACCTTCCTGAGCTCGCTGTACATCGGCGGCGCTCTGCACCAGGAACATTGATCGTTCCTCAAACCTTTCCACCAAACAGGAGAATCAAATGGACATCGGATACGGATTGGCCGCCATCGGAGCTGGGCTTGCCGCCATCGGCGCGGGATTGGGAATCGGCAAGGCTGCCGCAGCCACCGTCGAATCCATCGCTCGCCAGCCCGAGGTCAAGGACGACCTGCGCGCCAACCTGATCCTTGGTGCGGCGCTGATCGAAGGCGTCGCCCTGCTCGGCGCGGTCATCTGCCTCCTTGTCGTCCTGAAGTAACCCATGGAGCAGGAGGTCCAGGCTCACACGGCTGCTGAAGCCGGGGGTGGAATCGCCAACCAGCTCATGACACCCAATCCCGGGGTCATGATCTGGGTCTGGGTGGTGTTCATCGCGTTGCTCGTGCTACTGCACAAGTTCGCGTGGAAACCCATCCTGTCGGCGGTGGCCGATCGCGAGCGCAGGCTCAAGGAATCCCTCGAGCAGGCCGACAAGGCCGTGGCCAAGGCCGCGGACATCGAAGCCGAACAGAGGAAGATCCTGGACGAAGCCCGCAGCGAAGCCTCGCGCATCATCTCCGAGCAACGCGACTACGCCGCGAAGTTCAAGTCCAGTTCGGAAGCCGACGCGAAAGCGGCGGCGGAAAAGATCGTGGACGAAGCCAGGTCGGAAATCCAGGTGGCCCAACAGCAGGCCCGCACCGAACTCAGCCGCTACGCCGCGGAACTTTCCGTCGGCGTCGCGGAGAAGATCCTGCGACAGAAACTGGACACCCCCGCCCAGGCGTTCGCCCAGCGGATGGTCTCGGAGGCTTCGAAGGGCTGATGTCCAAGGCCTCCACCCGATACGCCAAGGCCCTCCTGGAGATCGTGTCGAATTCGGCCGAATCCTCCAGGGCCCTTCCCGTCTTCCGCGCGCTGTCCCAACTTCCGGATTCGCTCGCCGCCCGTCTGGGCGATGCGACGATTCCTGTCGCCACCCGGTCCCGGGCACTTCTAGCCGCGTTGGGTTCGCCTTCGGGCGACTCCCTGCTGGGAAGGCTGGTATCCCTCCTTGCTTCGCGTCGCAGGCTCGGAGAGATCTCCCAGATCTCCCGGGAGCTTCTATCCATGATGGAAGCGCGCGCGGGAATCCTCCATGGAACCGTGGTCTCGGTCAAGCCACTGAGCACCGAGCAGATCCAGACCCTCGAGAAGTCCCTTTCCGGTTTCGGTTCCCGCGTGGAGCTCGCCCAGGAAACCGACTCTTCCCTCCTCGGCGGTTTCCGCGTCCGTTTGGGATCCCAAGTCCTGGACGCATCCGTCGCAAACCAGTTGAACCAGGCACGCCGCGCCCTACTTTCGGCATAGAGCAACAAGGAAACCATGATCGACACAGTCCGACCCGACGAAATCGCATCGCTCCTGCGAAAGCAGCTGGAAGGATTCAATCCTTCGATCGAAAGCCACGAGACGGGGATCGTCCTCACGGTTGGCGACGGCATCGCTCGTTTGCAGGGCCTGCCCACCGTGGAAGCCGGCGAACTCGTCCAGTTCGAAGGCAAGGAGAACGTCTACGGTCTGGTGCTGAACCTGGAAGAAGACAACGTGGGCGTGGTGCTCCTGGGCGACATCCAGTCGATCCGGGAAGGCGACGTGGCGCGACGCACCAAGGTCCAAGCTTCGGTCCCCGCCGGCAAGTCCCTCCTGGGACGCGTCGTGGACGCGCTTGGAAACCCGATCGACGGCGGACCGGCAATCGTGGCCGAAGCCCACCAGCGCATCGAGGTCAAGGCGCCCGGCATCATGGCGCGCAAGAACGTGCACGAACCGCTGCAGACCGGCATCAAGGTGATCGACGCCATGACGCCGATCGGTCGCGGCCAACGCGAACTGATCATCGGCGACCGCGGTACCGGCAAGACGGCCATCGCCCTGGACACGATCATCAACCAGAAGGGCAAGGACGTCAAGTGCTTCTACGTGGCCGTCGGCCAGAAGCAGTCGACCGTCGCCCAGGTGGTGGAGAAGCTCCGCGAGCACGGCGCCATGGAATACACCACGGTGATCGTGGCCGGTGCGGCCGCCCCCGCGCCACTGCAATACCTGGCTCCCTACGTGGGCTGCGCCATGGCGGAATTCTTCCGCGACAACGGCGGCCATGCGCTGATCATCTACGACGATCTCACCAAGCAGGCCCAGGCCTACCGCCAGATGTCGCTTCTCCTGCGTCGTCCTCCGGGGCGCGAAGCGTTCCCTGGCGACGTGTTCTACGTGCACTCCCGTCTCCTGGAACGCGCCTGCAAGCTTTCCGACAAGAACGGTGCGGGATCGCTCACGGCGCTTCCGATCATCGAGACCCAGGCCGGCGACGTTTCCGCCTACATCCCGACCAACGTGATCTCCATCACGGACGGCCAGATCTTCCTGGAATCGGGCATGTTCAACGCGGGCTTGCGCCCTGCCATGAACGCGGGCATCTCGGTGTCGCGCGTGGGTGGCGACGCGCAGA
>Ga0116157_10003907_pt1 | contig 14098 bp, 30 predicted proteins | sample AD_UKC048_MetaG_FD_89882 | JGI IMG/M metagenome (GOLD analysis project Ga0116157, IMG submission 89882) | Active sludge microbial communities of municipal wastewater-treating anaerobic digesters from USA - AD_UKC048_MetaG | ecosystem: Engineered > Bioreactor > Anaerobic > Digestate | place: USA...
CGGTAGCTAATTGTTCTCCTTTTAAAAGTCCTTTATACCAATGATTTTGGGCTGTTCTATAAGTTACTCCTTTTTGTCTAGCATATTCACTTAATTTCATGTATCTATATATAAATAAAAAAACATCAAAAACTGATTTTTAATGAATTATTTTCATTTATTTTCATTATTTTTCATAAATTTATATAAAGATATTTAATACTAAAAAAATAATATCACCAAACGAATTAGATATTTATATTCCTGAATTGAAATTAGCATTTGAGTTTAATGGAGTTTGGTGGCATAATGAATTGAATAAAGAAGATAATTATCATTTAAATAAAACTGAATTATGTGAAAAACAAGGAATAGAATTAATTCAAATATGGGAAGATGATTGGTTATATAAACAAAGTATAGTTAAATCCATGATATTAAACAAATTGGATAAAATAGAAAATAAAATATATGCTACAAAATGTGAAATAAAAGAAATAGTTGATAACAGTTTAGTGAAAAATTTTTTAGATAAAAATGATACTCACGGATTTATTGATTCTAAAATTAAAATAGGATTATTTTATAATAATGAATTAATATCATTAATAATTTTTGGTAATCACCGAGATGAGATGAATAAAAAAGAAATTAATGAAGGTGAATATGAATTATTAAGATTTTGTAATAAATTGGATACCAATGTTATGGGAGGAGAATTAAAATTATTTGAATATTTTATTAAAAATTATAATCCAAATAAAATAATAGCATATACAGACAGATCATTTAGTCAAGGAAAGTTGTATGAGATATTAGGTTTTAATTTTATAAATAAAACAGAACCAAATTATTATTATGTTATTAATGGTATTAGGAAGAATAAACTTAATTATAGAAAGGACACTTTAATAAAAGAAGGATTTGATCCAAATAAAACAGAGCATGAAATCATGTTGGATAGAAAGATATACAGAATATATGATTCTGGAAATTTAAAATATATTTGGAAAGCATTATCTAATTTTTAAAAAATATTTTTAATATATACTTACTAATGAGATATATTAAAAAATATGAATCTGAGTTTTCGACTGTACCGAAGGTAGGAGATTATGTTATAGTTTCACCTGAATTTAGTCATGAAGATTCTAATTTATTTTTATCTAAGCAAGTAGGAAAAATAGCACGTAAAAAGGATAAATGGTATTTTATAGAGTTTCGATTTACAGCTAAAGAATCTGGTGTTGAAGTATATGATTTTCTTAGAACATACTTTTGGAAAAATTATTTTATAATACCATTTAGAATGGATGAGATTATATCTTTTTCGAAGAATAAGAAAGATTTGGAGACAATGAAAAATATAAGAAATTTTAATTTATGAAATATATTAAAAAATTTGAAACTTATAGTGAAGATCTTTTAGAATTATGTCCATCTTGTTTTTCTAGTGATTATTTGATGGATTTAGATGATGATAAGCCTTCAAGTCAGTATCTTAGATTAAAATGCAATTGGTGTGGATGGGTAGGAAAAGAAGATGATTTAATATTATATCTTGATAAAGATGAAGAATTTGCAAAATATAGAAAAAATAATAAGCCAAAAAAAGGAATAGATTTTAAAGATTATAATAATCCAGATGATTATTTTAAAGATGCTTATCCAGACTATTTTTTATATAAAAAATATAATTTATGAAATATTTAAAATATTTTGAAAGTAATAAGTTTAAAGTAGGAGATTATGTGTATCCTAAGCCAGAATATTGTGGGACTTTTAAAGTACTTAAGCCAATTAAATATAAAATTATTGAACTTAGGGAATTTCGCAGATTTACAAACCGTAGAGAGCAATTTATAGAAGTAGATCAAATTGATACATTAAAATATGATAATACTTTTCCTGCTGATTATTTTATGTCAGAAATTGAGTATGAATTAAAAAAATATAATTTATGAAATATTTAAAATATTTTGAGTTAGCAAGAACTGGTAATCAATTAGATTATGATGTTGGTGATATTGTAGTTTGTGTGAGTTCATTTTATAAAAATCATCAAGAAAGAGTACCTATTTTAGAAAAAGATAAAAATTATGAAGTTTTAAAAATATATAAAACACCAGAAGATATATTTTTAAGGAACCCTTTTATGAGAGTGGATGTTAAAGATTTAGAAACTGGAAAAATTACAAGGGGTTGGGAATCAAATAGATTTAAGATTGAAATGGAATATTTTTCTGATTTATATAACATGTAAGATTTGGTAGATTCTAATTTTTTTCTTATATTTGTATTATAAATTAATTTTTAAATTTAATATATAACAATATGATTACTAAATTTGAAAAATTTAACGAATATGTTTATTATAAGGGTCCTGGTGCAGCTGTTGGATTTAAAACTTCTAATCCTAATAGACCGTATTTTTTATCGGTTGATTTAAAAATCAACCCGAAAAATGAAGAAAACGTTAAAATGATCTTATCTTTTTATAGTGTACCTGTTATTGGGTTAGAATTTAAAAATAAAAATAAAAAATTTGAAACTTTAAATCTTAAATTTCTATCTTATAATGAAAATGAAGCAGAGTCAATAATTAAAGAATTCTTTGATATTTTAAATAATGCAGGTGTTGTATATGATCCTAAAAGTGTGATGATATTTCCTAGATTTAATAAACCAACACCACAAATTCCTATTATTAAACATAAACACACTTTTTCTTTTTTTAAAGATAAAGAAAAAAAGGAAGAGCCAATAAAGAAAAGACCTGTTGGATTTAAAAAGTGAAAAAGACTGAGAGGTCTTTTTTTATTTAAACATTTTTTTGGTTTTATAATATATTCTTATTATAAAATAATAGTAAATATGTTAAATATTATAGTCTTCAGTCGTGATCGTGCATGTCAATTAGAATTATTTATTCGATCAATGAAATTTTATTTCAAGGAATTTAGTGAATATAAAATAAATGTTTTATATACATTTTCTGATTTTAAATTTAAAGAAGGATATGATAAGCTTTTCAAAATACATAATGATTCTAACATCAATTATATTAGGGAGAATAATTTTAAAAATCAAGTTATAAGTTTATTGAATTTAGATAATCCTTATACAGTTTTTTTTGTAGATGATATAGTGTTTAAAAATCCTTTTACATTAACTTCTCTGCCTTTTAAATTACTCACATTAAGAGAAGATATATTAACATTATCGTTAAGATTGCATCCAAAATTAACTTATTGTTATCCTGCTAGACTTGAAATGACTCCACCTGAATTTGACACTAGCAATGCTTTTAAATGGCATGGTTTAAGGGGCGATTATGGATATGCTATGTCTTTGGATGGCCATTTTTTCCGGACTAAAGAAATTTTAGCGATTACTAAAATACTTACTTTTAAAAATCCAAATTCATATGAAAGTATGTTAGCTGGTTATCCATTGAATAGACCAAAAATAATATGCTTTGAAGAATCTATAATTATTAATAATCCAATAAATAAGGTTCAAAATTTTAATAATAATATACATGGAAATATTACGGCAGAACATTTAAATAAGAAGTTTTTAGAAGGATATATTATCGATCTAGAAGATTTTAAAGGTATTAAAAATGATTCTTGTCATCAAGAGGTAGATATAAATTTAATTAAGGAATGAGTTTTGAGAATAAAGAAATAAAAGCATTATTTTGGAAGCAACCTTATGCTAATTTAATGTTGCATGATAAAATTGAGACTAGAACTTGGAAAACTAAATATAGAGGATTAGTTTTGATATGCTCTAGTTTAAAACCATATAGGATCACTGAATTTGAAGATATTATAAAATTTGATATTAATAATATTTTATATAATGAAGAAATTAGGTTAGGTTACGCTATTGCAATTGGAGAACTAGTAGATTGTAGACTAATGACAATTGAAGATGAGAAAAAATGCTATACGACATATAGACCAGGATTATATTGTCATGTTTATAATAATGTTAGACCAATATTACCTTTTAAGATAAAGGGTAGTTTAGGTTGGATGAATTTAGATTTTGATACAAAGTTAAAAATAAAAGTATTATGAAACAAAGAATTAAAATTATAGATTATTTGTTTTTTCATGCTAAATATAGTACTGATTTCCAAGACTCTAAATATATTGAATGGGATAGAACACCATTATCTTCCAATGACAGTATGGTTTTTTATACAGATTATAGTTTAGATAGAGTTGGCGATAATAATTTAAAATTTGCTTGGTTGTTAGAGTCTCCAGATATTACCAGGCAATCTTATCAATGGATTTCACATAATAATAAGAAATTCACTAACGTTTTTACTCATAGTAAAGAATTATTAGATAGAGGTGAAAATTTTCTTTTTTGCCCGACAGGAGGATGTTGGATTAAACCAGAAGATCAAAAAGTTTATGATAAAACTAAATTATTATCTACAATTGTATCAGCTAAAAAAATGACACATGGTCATATGTTAAGACATCAAAGTGTTTTGAAGTTCAAGGATAAAATGGATTTATATGGTAGAGGTTACAATCCTGTTGAGTATAAATTAAAATGTTTAAAAGACTATGCTTTTTCTCTAACAATAGAAAACACTAAAAAGGATTATTATTTTACTGAGAAGTTAATAGATTGTTTTATGACAGGTACGGTTCCTATTTATTGGGGGTGTCCTTCTATACAGAAATTTTTTAATATAGATGGTATTATAACTTTTGATTCAGTAAATGAATTATCGGATATTATAAAAAATTTATCAATAGATAAATATAATAGTATGATTGATGCAATTAAAGATAATTTTAAAAAAGCTAAAGAATTTTTAATTGCAGAAGATTATATTTATGAAAAATATATTTTAGATGTTTAAAAAATTAATGATAAATTATATAGATGACAATTCTAATTGGAAGTTATTAGAAAATAATTTCAATAAATATTATATTGATAATAAATCAATTAATATAAATATTCCTAAGAAAATACATCAAATTTGGTTAGGTGGTAAAATACCTGAAAAATATGATAGAATTAGAAAAAGTTGGATAGATAAAAATCCTGATTGGGAGTATAAATTGTGGTGTGATGATGATATTAAAGATTTTAATTTACAAAATATAAAGCAATTTAATAGTATTAATAATTTAGGTGCAAAATCTGATATTTTAAGATATGAAATTCTTTATCGTTATGGTGGCTTATATGTTGATACTGATTTTGAATGCTTAAAAAGCTTTAATGATTTAACATATTTAAGTTTATTTTCAGGTACAGGTCATGTAACACATCCTGAAGTTTTTAATGGTTTAATAGCTTGTAGACCAAACCACGAATTAATTAAAAAATTGATAAACGATATTAATATAGTTAATACTAATGATTTTAATTATATTATATCATTAACTGGTCCAAAATACTTTTCAAGCAAACTTTTTGAGTATGTAAAAAATCATATAAATGATGAAGTTGTTATTTTTCCAACCGTATTTTTTTATCCTTTTCCAGCATTATATCGTTATTTAGTTAGAAATGATACTATTGATAGTCAGAATATAGTTAAAGGGTATTGTAATGAGAGATCTTATTGTGTACATTTATGGTATACTTCTTGGCAAAAATAATTTTTTTATGAATTTTATAGTTGGTGAAAAATTTTACTCTATCGCAGATTTTATTTATTCTTCTAATACCGTTGAATATAACAATGAAGATTATAATAAGTTAGAGAATACATTTGATATTAATAAATTGAAAGAAATTAATATAGTATATCTTCATACAATGTATAAGAATCAATTTTTTAATTTGATTAAAAATTTGGATAGTAAATTTATTATAGTTACCCATAATAGTGATATAAATATTGATAATGTTGATAATTTACCAAAAAATGTGATAAAATGGTATTCTCAGAATGTTAATTGTAAAGACGAGAGATTATTTTCATTACCAATTGGTTTAGAAAACAGTAAGTGGTTTCCAGAAATTCAAAAGCAAAAGAAATTAATAAATAAATTACAAAACAGCAAAAAAATCAAAAATTTAGTTTATATGAATCATAATATTCGGACAAATGTAGTAGAAAGAACAAAAACTTATAATTTATTAAGTAATAAATCTTTTGTTACTGTAGAATTTGGATCGAATGGTCAAAATTATGATAATTATATCGATAATATTTATAATCATAAATTTGTAATTTGTCCAGAAGGAAATGGCATTGATACTCATAGAAAATGGGAAACTTTATATTTAAATTCCATACCAATAGAAAAAAGAAATATTAATAGCTCTTTTTATGAAGATTTGCCGATATGTTTGGTTGAAAATTGGAATGAAATAAATGAACAATTTCTTAATAGAGAGTATGATAGGATTATGAATACAAAATGGAATTTGGATAAATTAGATATGTCATATTGGATTAATGAAATAAATAAATTATGAGTGATAATTGTGTTATATTGATGTGTAATAAACCTTATTTAGATAAAGCTAAAAATACAATAGATCAAATAAGGAATATTGGAAAATATAAAGATGATATTGTATTACTTATAGGTAACGATTTAAAAAATGAAAATATAATTATAGATAATGTAATTATTAAATATTTTCTAGATATTGATAGAAGTGATATTATTGAAATTTTAAAAATAAAACCAATATCTGATGGTAGAGAATTTAATAAAATCTTTCAATGGCATAAAATTCATATCTTTGATATTTATTTTAAGAAATGGACGAAATGCTTATATATCGATGCAGGTATGCATATTTTCAATCCAATTGAAAAAATATTAAATTTAGATTGTTTCAATAACTTGGTAGCACATTCTGATTCATATCCAACATATGAATGGAAGTTAAAAAATCAATTTGATTTTAAACAATTTCCAGAATTATATAATGAATTATATTCAAAATATGATTTAGAAATTGATTATTTTCAATCTGGTATATTGTTATATGATACTAATATTATTGATGCTAATACAAAAGATAATTTATTAGAATTATCAAATAAATATATTAATTCAAGAACAAATGAGCAAGGTATATTGAACCTTTATTTTAATTGTATTAAAAAAATATGGACACCAATGAAAATTAAAGATGATGAAACATATTATTACGATTATTGGGAAAGAAACAATTTAAAATATTCGAATTATATAATGTTAAAATATCCAAAAACAAGATAAAATGGAAAGTGTTGCACTTGATGAATTAGATTTAAAATTAAGAAAATATATATCGTATGATAATGGTATTTTTTTGGAGGTTGGCGCAAATGATGGAATTAGGCAATCTAATACATATATTTATGAAAAAGAGTAAAAATATAGATATTTTAAAAAATAATTATAAATTAGGCGTTACTACATGTCTTTATAGTAAAGAAATTAATAAATGGACAAGAGTTTTATCTTAAAAATTAATTTTTAAAAAATCTTCAAAATTATAGATTTTTGATTCTTTTACTTTTTCTGGAAGTTTTCCTTTATTTTCCCATTTTTCATCCCAGATCCATTCCCATTTTTTTGGTGTATTTTCTTTTGATCCATATTTGTTTCTTCTTGCAAATATGAGTCCTCTTTGAGATTGCGAAACTGAAGGCATGTTATTATATTATTTTTATAAATTATATTTTTTTGAATTAATATAAGAGTCAGGATTTTTTAAGAAAGTTAAAAGATCTTCAAAATCATCTTCTAAAATATATATTTGTTCAGTAAAATCAACATTGTAATTTTCAGTGTCAATACGAATTTTCATTTTTTTATTATTATAGATATAATGTGGATATTTAAAATATTCAATATCTACAATTGTAGTTGATTCAAAATAATCATAATAATCCGTCATTTGTGGATTTAATAATATATATTGTTTTAACATAGATGCTAATTCTAATTGAGTTGAAAAAAAATTATTTTTTAAATTCTGAAAATCATTTAATTTATTTTCATCCCATGATTCTTTAAATTTATCAATTTTCATGTTTATTTTTTAATAATTTTTTTTGTTCTTCTTCTAGTTCATGAATTTTTTCAGATATTTTATTGTATTTTTCTACTTGCTCAGAATATAAATATTCAACATTTTTAGGAATTGTTTTAGTTTTTACTTCTTCGTAAAAATTATTTTTCTTAATGTAAGGTTTTTTTCCTTTTTTAATATTTATATGATATTCTGGTGATAAATTATCTTTAATTTCAGAACTATTTATAATTATATGTTCTTCGAAAGTTTTAATGCTTTTCATTTTTTAATTTATTTTTATATATTATATGTTTTTGAATTAGATATTAAATCTAAAGTTTCTTGATCGTAATAAAATTTTTTTAAAATATTTTATAGGTGAATTGATCTTTATATTTACGAACTTTACCATTTTCAAGATAAACTGTTAATTCATCTCCAGTCCATAAAGCATTTCTAACAGTCGAATCCATAGAAAGTGGAAGAGCAGTAAATTGGTCTTTATAAACCTTAACAACATTTTTATTAACTTTTACTACACCAAAATTGACATATTTTTTATCCCAAGACATAATTTTATTTTATTTTATTAAAAACAATCCAAAATCCGAAACCTTACATTTTATGATAGCTTGAAAAGTTTGAGGTTTTAAAGATTTAGAATTATTAGTTTTCTGAATATATGCTACTAACCAGATCATTTCATTTCTACTAATTTCTTTATTATTTAAATCTGTGTTAATAGTTATATTTTCTGGATTTTCAGTTATTTCATTTAATTTTTTAATTTTTTCAGGATCTTTAATAATATCTGTGATACTTATTATTTTTATTGAACCTTCTATTTTTTCAACTCCTTTTATTTTCTCAAATGAATTATCAACTGTTTTAAAGGCAATGATATCATTTGATAAAGGTTGAAATTCTTTATCTTTTTCAAAATCTTTAATTTTTTTATTTTTGAAATCATCAAATTTAGTTGTAATATCTGTCATAATATATTATGTTTTATTGAACTTCAATTTCTGTTGCGAGACATACTTCTCCGTTATCTTTGATTAATTTATCCATATCATCAAATGAAATATAAGCAAATCCTTTTTTACCCCATTCTCTACTCCAACTATTTTTAATTCTTAATAATTTTTTATCTACATTTACACCATCTAATAAATATGCATGACCTCCTAATTTAGAGCCAGTAGCAGTAATTAAACCGTCTTTATTTGGAAATAACATATCGTGAGTCCACCAAGTGCCGACGACTACTGGTCCTAATGTAAGTAAAGCATTTACAGTTGTTTGAATGTCCCAGGCCCAGTTATATTGGTCAATAAAACCATTATTTTTTAATATTTTAGCTCCAGCTCTTACACTTGTACCATCATAATTTTCACCTTCCCAAGCATCTACTTTCTGAGCTTCGTTATACAGGTACGTAGTATCAAATGGAGCAATTCCTCCTTCTCTTTTATTTTTTTGTGTGATTGGTCCAGAAGCCAACCAATGTATCCAACTGTAAGCGACACAATGAGGAGTGCTACCTTGGTCTCCCCACCAACCACTTGACCACCAGTATTTATATTTTATATTTGGTAATTGCTTTGGTAATAGGGATGATATTTGAAATCTCATATCTCTATCATCGGGTATAAAAATCCTACTTAATTTTACGTTTTCTATGTTCATAATTTATTATTTATTTTTTATTTAATTCTAAAAATTCTAATATATTGTCTAATATTTCGTTGACATGTACCATGTCACCAACATAGCCCCAATTCCATGAATTTTTTGTTTGTTCAATTGCCATATCATCTAAGCCAATTTTTATTGTTTCTATTTTTTGAAGACATTTTTGATAATTGAGATTAAATTCTTCATTAATGACTTTATTTTCTTTTAGTCGTTCTTCGTTTAAATTTGTAAATTTTTTCATTTTTCTTCGAATTTTTTTATAAATTCCGGATTTTCATCATCGGAAGATAGTTCTTCAATATTTGTTACAGAATTATTTGTATCAATTTTAGTTTCGATTAAATAATCTATAGCATCCTCGTAAATACCTTCAACATGTTCATCCATTGATTTTAAAAATTCTAATAAACCATTAGAGATTTCTTCATTATCTAGATTTTCATGAACATGATCTAATTTTAATTGGACTTCATTTATTCTTTCAGAATAAAATTCATCTATTTTGTAGATTTTTTCCATCATATATTATATTTTTTTGCATTTCTATGAAAATTTGAAATTTTAGATAAAAAATTCATTTTTTCTTGTTCTAATCTTTCCTTGCTTAAGTTGGAACCTATTAATTGCCAGCCATAATTATGTTCTATTCCTGGTATTTTTATTCTTAATGAGTATAAATTTTCAGTTCCTCTTGATTTTGATACCTTGAATGTTATATCAGTCTCAATTGTTATAATAGTTTCACCGATTATAGGATCTTTAGCTTCGTTAAATTTTTCTATCTTCATCTTATATTTTTAAATTCTTTTAATAAAAATTCTTTATACTTATTTATCAATTTATCAATTAATATTTCATTTGTAAATTTTTCATTATCAAGATCATAAACCAATTCGTTATTTATTTTAATATTGATATTATTTTCTGAATTATATTTTGATAATTTTGCTTTTATGTTATCATTATTTGATAAATTTATAATAATATATGTTTTATATATTAAATTAATATTTTTAAAATCCCTCTTATTAAAATAGCCGGATATTTCTTTTATTCTTATAGTTTTAGGACTATTTCTTTTTTTGTATGTAATAATTGATAATTCGTGTTTTATTTTATCAATTAACTCTGGAATTTCATTTTCTATATTAATTATTATATCACTTAAATCTATATTTTCATATAAGTCTTTAAATTTTGTTATCATATTAGCATACTCATTTTTCATTTTAGTATATATAAAAAACTAAAGAAGAAAAATTATAGATTGAATTTCGAAGATTTAGTATTAAATATCTCCACCCTATTTTATATCTAGCTATATTCAGTATTTTCAAATTTTTTTATTTTCATATGTTATATTTAAGTGCATTTATTTTTATTTTAAGATTTTCTAAATCCTTATCGTGAAGTAATATATATTTTTTCTTAAATGGTATAACATGATTAAATTCATTTTTTATTTCTTCATTATCATCATCGTTGAAAATAAAATAAACAAAAATGGTCCGAAGATGAGCTTCTTCTACGACTCCAATATGGTTTTTTAAAAATTTATTGAGTGATTCTGCATGATTTATATTGTCGGTGCTATCTAAATATACATAATCACCTTCTTTTAGATCATCATATTCTTCAAATTTTTTAATATATCTCATTTTAATTATATATTAATATGTGATTCTAATTTTTTAACCACATCTTCGTCATATTTAATTCTTAACAATTTAATGTTATTTTTATTGCAATATTTATTTTTTGCTTTATCTCTTAATTTAACTAATTTAAATTCATTATCTTCACCAAATCGAAGACGGTTTAAAAAATCAGGAGATAATTGATAGATTAAAAAAAGAAAATATTATATTGCCTAATAGTAATATGTAAATTATGTTTAACTATTGGGTAAAACAAAATCATTCGAAACGCCTCCAGAATTTCCTCTTGCTGCTGGTGAATAATCTGTGTCCACCGGCTGTTCATTCGTCCAACTAGGTTTAAATGGTTCTTTTATATCATCAGTTTTATTTATAACCATGTTTTTGTCAAATGGTATAGGTCTTTGATGTGGAAATGGATTATTAGATACATTAAAAGAAAATTGATGATGTATTCCATCTTCAGTTATTATCTTAACTGGTACAATTTCTCTTTTATCTGTTTTTGGTACTTTGTATAATATTAATACTATATCACCAAGGTTATAACCTCCAAGTTGTTCATATAATTTAAATTTTGTTATCATCGCTTATATATTATATTTTATAGAATTTGTATGTGTAATATTTATTGTAAATTGGTTGTTTGCAATACTATGAAATTTACCATTAACTTTAAAATATAAAATCTGGTTATTTCTATCATTATTATATGCTACATCTTCAACAATACCATTAATTATTGTTCTATGATGAATTTTACGATTATCTTTGTCAATTTCTTCCTCAAAAGAAACATAAAAACCAATATATTTTTTTAATATATTTATAACATAAATATAGTTTTTATTTTTCAAATGAATACGCTCACCGGAAGGAGCTTTATTTAAGATATTATTTAAATCAACATCTTCATATTCAAAATTGTTATCAAAATATTCAAATATCTTAAATTTTGTTATCATATTTATAAATTATATTTTTTACTAAATATTTTTTGTTCTAATTCATCTTCTGTCATATCTATGAAATATTTTGCATATACCTCGCCATCGTCATAGAATTCATGAATTATAAATGTAAAAATAGAGTCTTGAGTTACTATTTTGTCTAATATAAAAGAATTTTTATCTATTTTATCATGTGGAGTTTCTCCCCATTCAGGTTCATAATTTTCATCTTTTGCCAGTTCATCATATCTTTCAAATGCTATCGGTGTAGTCAATTCAATAAAATTATAATATTCATTAATAGTGCTTTTAATATGTGAAATATTTATATTTTCAAATAATTTTATGTGTTTCATAGATTATATTTTTTTGAAATTAAATAAGTTTCAATTTCTTCTTTTGTTAAAGCCTTAGTTCTACTTTCATATATGCAATATTGATGTGGGTAAATTTTATTTATTTTAATCATTTTATAAAATGCTTCTTCAAAATTATCCATAACATGTCTAGAAAATGGCTCTTTATCATCGGTTGTAGAAACATAGTATTTAATTATTATTTTATCTGCTTCAAATTTTTTAATTTTTTCTTCAATTTCAGGTGTATAATTTGTTAAATCAAATTCTATACTTTCAAATTTTTTAATTTTCATTTTTAAAAATCTTTTTCGTTTTCTACTTTAATTTGGACTATATTACCATCAGCCCAATCATAAATATCATCCCATACAGATGAACTTTCCGTTATATTATCTTTTGATTCACTTAATCTATTAATCAATTCTTCTAATTTAATCCAAGAATTTTCTGATGTTTGTTTAATTATTAAATTTTTATTGCTGTTTAAAAAATTAATATATTGCTCATTAAATAAAATTAAATCATTATTATTTTCATATAATGAATCTTTCCAAATTTTAGAAATATCTAAAATTAATTTCCAATTTTCTTCTTTTTGTTCAAATAATCTGAATTTTGTAATCATGTATTTTATATATAAAAAAAATGAAATGAAAATTTAAAATTTATATATAGTTTATAAATTTAAAATTTATATATAGAATAAAAAAAGTCTTTTAATGGCGAACATAATAAGAATTAGAAATTTAGAGCCAGAACGTGATTTAAATAATGTTTTAATTCCTGTAGATAAAAATGAATATGGTGAATATGCCAGAGTAATACACATTAATGATTTAAGAGATTGGATATTATCAGGTTATACTCCTGTTATTCCAACAACTACTGCATCACCAGTACTAGATTGTGATTTGGAAGGAGATATTGAATGTTTACTTTGTGATTTAGATGGAATAATTGAATGCTGTGATTTAGATGGAATAATTGAATGCTCAACATAAAAATACAACTTAAAAATAATTATATATATTGTATAAAAAATAAAAAAATATAAGATGGCAGTTAGAATTACAATTACAAGCGCAGGCACAAATATTAGTAGCACTTTAGACATATATACAGGAGCAACACCGAGTACCCTGGTTTTATTTGAATCTGGTGTAGCATTATCAGCTTTAAAAGAAGGATATACTTTTACGCCAGCCGCTAATGCTTATTATTACGAAGTAAGAGATACTGGCTCTTGTGGCTCTGTTTTATCATTAAGTTGTAGTCCACCAGCAACAACGATAGCACCTACAACTACAACGATGGCACCTACAACGATGGCACCAACGACTATGGCACCGTCACAAACAACTACAACTACAACAAAAGCTGAAACAACGACTACAACAACAAAGGCTGATACAACAAGTACAACAAGTACAACAAGTACAACAAG
>Ga0116157_10003917_pt1 | contig 14081 bp, 12 predicted proteins | sample AD_UKC048_MetaG_FD_89882 | JGI IMG/M metagenome (GOLD analysis project Ga0116157, IMG submission 89882) | Active sludge microbial communities of municipal wastewater-treating anaerobic digesters from USA - AD_UKC048_MetaG | ecosystem: Engineered > Bioreactor > Anaerobic > Digestate | place: USA...
AACGAGCCCAGCCGCGGGTAGGCGTCGAAGCCGAGCACCGCGTCCGCCTCGGGCAGCGCCTGGGCCAGCTCTGCGCCGTACCGCTCGGCCATGCACCCGACCGCGACGACCTTCGCGCCGGTGTCGGCCGCGGCGAGCACGGCGTCGATCGAGTCCTTCTTGGCCGCGTCGACGAACGCGCAGGTGTTGACCACGATCACGTCGGCCGGTTCGGCCTCGTCGGTCACCAACTGGTAGCCGTCGGCCTGCAGCCGGCCGGCCAGCTCGGAGGAATCCACGTCGTTGCGGGCACAGCCCAGGGTCACCAGACCGACGCGGGTGGCTGCCGTGGAACCTGTGGACACCGGCTCACCTTAGTCGCTCACCGACCGGTCGCCGGTCACGCGACGGACCTGGCCTCGCGGGCTCGGCCGACGCTGTCCGGATGGTGGCCTCGCCAGCTCGGCCAACGCTGTCCGGATGGTGGCCTCGCCAGCTCGGCCAACTAGGGTGATGCGTCGTGACTGCCGATCACCGCCCGCCTCCGGGGCTCGGGCCGAGCGCCGGCGCGGACGGCCACCCGGTGGGCCCGGTCGCCGGGTCGGCAACCGGATCGGTGACCGTGCAGCGGGCCCGGGTCGGCGACGTCCGGGAGATCAAACGGCTGGTCGATGCTTACGCCGGGCCGATCCTGCTGGAGAAGACGCTGGCCAACCTGTACGAGGACGTCACCGAGTTCTGGGTGGCCCGGCTGGGCGAGACGGTGGTCGGCTGCGGTGCGCTGCACGTGTTCTGGGAGGACCTGGGCGAGATCCGCACTGTGGCCACCGACCCGCGGGCCCGGCGCCGCGGCGTCGGCCGGCTGGTCTGCGAGGAGATCATCGCGCACGCGGTGGAACTGGGCCTGCACCGGCTGTTCGTGCTGACCTTCGAGGTGCCGTTCTTCCGGTCGCTGGGCTTCGAGACCATCCACGAGCTGGACCTGTCCCCGCAGGCGCACGCCGAGCTGCGCTCGTCCTACGACCGCGGGGTGGCCGAGTTCCTGGACCTGCCCTACGTCAAGCCGAACACCCTGGGCAACACCCGGATGCTCAAGCACCTGTAGCGCGCCCGCGCCGGGCGCGCGGGCATCAGGCGCAGCCGGCTTCGGTGATCTCGGCCTCGTACTTCTGGTCGTCCGGCAGCTTGCTGGAGCCGACCACGACGGTGGCGATCTCCTGCGGGGCCAGCGCCGTCCCGGTGGTCTGCTCCACCGTGGCCGCGGCGTCGTTGCTGCCCTCCGGGAAGATCGTGAGCTTGAGCGCGACGCCATTTGGACAGCCGGCCGGCGCGGTCACCTTGACCCCCCAGCACCGGTTGAACTCGGCGTCGCAGTCGAACGCGTCGTGGTTGGTCTCGAACGCGCTGTAGACGCCGTTGCCATTGTCGAAGAAGTCCGCCGGCGGATAGTCCGAGCTGCCGGCCCCGGCGGTGACGGTGGTGGTGACCGTCTCCTCGGTGGTGCTGCGCACCGTCTTGACCACGGTGGTGGTGGCGGTGACCGTGGACGGTGCGGCCGCGACGGTGGTGCTGCCGCTGCCGGCCGACCCGCACCCCACCACCAGCAGCGCACCGGCCAGGACTGCGCCGGACATCGCGAACATTCGCCTGATCGAGATCACTGGTCCACCCCCGCAGGACGTGCGCCGCCGGACGCGGCGATCAGCGAATCATCGCTCAGCTGATTCACATCAACAACGGGTGATCGGTGCTTTGACCTGTTCGGGTCACCGGACACCACGATCGAGTGATCGAATGCCCGGTGATCGGTCAGCTGCGCGGGGTCCGCTTGTCTTCGATCCGGGCCAGGGCCTCGGCGAGCAGGGCCTCGCCGTCCTCGTCGCTGCGCCGCTCCTTGACGTAGGCCAGGTGCGACTTGTACGGCTCGACCTTGGTGGCCGGCGGCGGGGCCGCCCGATCCCGACCGGCGGGCGACCCGCAGCGCGGGCAGTCCCACAGGTCGGGGATCTCGGCGTCCATCGCGAACGCCAACGCCGTGGCGTGCCCGTTCGCGCAATAGAACTCGAAGCGTTGCCGGGGCGCGGACTCCCCGCGATCAGATTCGCCCATCCGGCCCGCGCCGACCCGGGACCCCCGGATCGGATTGCCAGCTGCCATGCCAACCGCCTCGTCTTGGACTGTGGCCGATACCGCTGGAGTCAGGCACCGACCTTGAGCAGCAACCCGACGCCGACGATGGAGATCGCCCAGACGGCCGCGACGAACAGGGTCAGCCGGTCCAGGTTCTTCTCCACCACCGACGATCCGGACAGGGACGACTGCATCGTCCCGCCGAACAGCGACGACAGCCCGCCACCCTTGCCGCGGTGCAACAGGATCAACGCCATCAGCGTGAGGCTGGTGATGACGAGCAGGATCTGCAGGAAGAGAATCATGACTGCCTTGCGTGCGGGGTCAGGGGTCCGCCGAGTCTAACCCGCCGGGTCAGGGCAGGACCCCGACCGCGTTCGCGGCCAGCGTGGCGAATTCGGTCCCGTCCAGCGACGCGCCGCCGACCAGGGCACCGTCCACGTCGGTCTGCGCGCAGATCTCCGCGACGTTGCCGGACTTGACCGATCCGCCGTACAAGATGCGGATCTTGTCCGCGGTCTCCTGCCCGTACTTGCCGGCCAGCGCGACCCGCAGCGCGGCACAGACCACCTGGGCGTCGGCCGGGGTGGCCACCCGGCCGGTGCCGATGGCCCACACCGGCTCGTAGGCCAGCACGAGGGATTCGGCCTGCTCAGGGGTGACGTCGGCAATCCCGGCCAGCAGCTGGTTGACCGAGTACGCGACCTGGTTGCCGGCTTCCCGGATCTCCAGGCCCTCGCCGACGCACAACATCGGGATCAGCCCGTGCTTGTAGGCGGCGTTGACCTTCTTGGCCAGTTGCTCGTCGGTCTCGTGGTGGTACTCACGCCGCTCCGAGTGCCCGACCAGCACATAGGTGCAGCCGAGCTTGGACAGCTGGATGCCGGAGATCTCGCCGGTGTAGGCGCCCGAGTCGTGCGCCGAGACGTCCTGGGCGCCGTACTTGAAGTCGATCTTGTCGGCCTCGATCAGGGTCTGCACCGAGCGCAGCGCGGTGAACGGCGGGAAGACCGCCACCTCGACGTGCTTGAGGTACTTCTCCGGCAGGGTGAACGAGATCTTCTGGACCAGGGCGATGCCCTCCAGATGAGTCAGGTTCATCTTCCAGTTGCCGGCGATGAGCGGGGTGCGGGTAGCCATGTGTGTTCAGTCCTCCAGGACGGCGATACCGGGCAGTTCCTTGCCCTCGAGATACTCCAACGAGGCGCCACCGCCGGTGGAGATGTGGGTGAATCCGGCCTCGTCCACGCCGAGCGTGCGGACCGCGGCGGCCGAGTCGCCGCCACCGACCACGGAGAAGGACGGCGAGGCGGCGATGGCCTCGGCGACGGCCTTGGTGCCGGCGGCGAACGGCGCGAGCTCGAACACGCCCATCGGGCCGTTCCAGAACACGGTGGCCGCGCCGGAGACGACCTCGGCGAAGTTGGCGGCACTGGCCGGGCCGATGTCCAGGCCCATCCAGCCGTCCTCGATGCCGTCGACGCCGACGGTCTTGACCGCCGCGTCCGCGGAGAAGGCGTCGGCCACGACCACGTCGGTGGGCAGCACGATCTTGTCGCCGGCGTGGGCCAGCAGGTCCTTGCAGGTCTGGATCTGGTCCTCCTGCAGCAGCGAGCTGCCGACCCCGAAGCCCTGCGCGGCCAGGAAGGTGAAGGCCATGCCGCCGCCGATCAGCAGCTTGTCCACCTGGGGCAGCAGGGCGGTGATGACGCCGAGCTTGTCCGACACCTTGGACCCGCCCAGGATCACCGCGTACGGACGGTCGGGATCCACGGTCAGCTTCTTGAGCACGGCCGTCTCGGTGGAGACCAGGTAACCGGCGTAGTGCGGCAGCCGCTGCGCGATCTCGTAGACCGAGGCCTGCTTGCGGTGCACGACGCCGAAACCGTCGGAGACGAACGCGGCGTCCGAGCCGACCACGGCGACCAGGTCATCGGCCAGCGCACCGCGCTCGGCGGCGTCCTTGCTGGTCTCGCGGGCGTCGAAGCGCACGTTCTCCAGGATGGCCACCTGGCCGTTGCCCAGGGCGGCGACGGTCTCGGCGGCCGACGGGCCGACGAAGTCCTTGGCCAGCGGGATGTCCGTCTCCAGCAGCTCGGCCATCCGGGCCGCGGCCGGGGCCAGGGAGTACTTCGGCTCGGGTGCGCCCTTGGGCCGGCCCAGGTGCGCGGTCACCACCACCTTCGCCCCGCCGGCGATCAGCGCCCGCACGGTCGGCAGGCAGGCGCGGATGCGCCCGTCGTCGGTGATGACGTCGCCGTCCAGGGGCACATTCAGGTCGGCGCGGACGAGCACGGTCCGGCCGGCGACGCCGGTGGCCAGCAGGTCATCGAGGGTGTGCACGCGAAACTCCTAAGACTGTTCGGGATGTCGCTGGTGAGTCCACAGCTGTTGAGTCCGGGCCGCGGGCGGCCCGCAGACAGCACGCGGGTGCCGTCCGGCCGGTCGAGCCGGACGGACAGCACCCGCGGAAAGGTCCTACAGCTTGCTGGCGACGATCGAGGTGAAGTCGACCAGACGGTTCGAGTAGCCCCACTCGTTGTCGTACCAACCGACGATCTTGAAGAAGTTGCCGCCCAGGGCGATGGTCAGCGGCGAATCGAAGGTGCACGAGGCCGGCGAACCCTGGATGTCGCTGGAGACGATCGGGTCCTCGGAGTAGAACAGCCGGCCGGCCAGCGGGCCGTCCGCGGCCGCCGCCTTGAACGCGGCGTTGACCTCGTCGACGGTGGTGCTCTTGTCCAGCTCGACGGTCAGGTCGGTGACCGAGCCGGTGGGCACCGGGACGCGCAGCGCGTACCCGTGCAGCTTGCCCTTGAGCTCCGGCAGCACCAGGGCGGTGGCCTTGGCGGCACCGGTGGTGGTCGGGATGATGTTGATGGCCGCGGCCCGCGCCCGGCGCAGGTCCGAGTGCGGGAAGTCCAGGATGACCTGGTCGTTGGTGTACGCGTGGATCGTGGTCATCAGACCCTGCACGAGACCGAAGTTCTCGTGCAGCACCTTGGCCATCGGCGCCACGCAGTTGGTGGTGCAGGAGGCGTTGGACAGGATCGTCTGCGAGCCGTCGTACTTGTCATCGTTCACGCCGACGACAACGGTCAGGTCCTCGCCGCTGGCCGGCGCGGAGATGATGACCTTCTTGGCGCCCGCATCGATGTGCTTGCGCGCGGCCTCGGCCTTGGTGAAGAAACCGGTCGACTCGATGACGATGTCGACGCCCAGGTCGCCCCAGGGCAGCGCGCCCGGGTCGCGCTCGGACAGGGCCTTGATGTCCTTGCCGTCGACCGACAGCACACCGTCGCCGGCCTTCACCTCGTACGGCAGCTTGCCCAGGATCGAGTCGTACTTCAACAGGTGGGCGAGCGTCTTGGTGTCGGTCAGGTCGTTGATGGCAACGATCTCGACATCCGTATCCAGCGAGTCCACCGCTCGCCAGAAGTTGCGGCCGATGCGGCCGAATCCATTCACACCTACGCGCACAGTCACGTTCTGTCCGCCCTCCTCTATGGGGTTCCCCCAGCAGGGTCGCGCTGACCCCGGCGGGATCGATCAAGAGACGTCGCCCACGTCTTTGCGGGTGTCTCGGACTCACTGTATCGGGATGGCAACGGCCCGGCATGTCGGCTCCCGCGTTGGCGCCGAATTGGGGTCTTTCGGCCCCCCGTGACCGGGTCGCGCGGCCCGGTCGAGGCCGCCCGGGCGGCCGGACGCAGGCCTGTGACCTGCGATGAATGGGTTTAGCTGGGCCGGCGCGATCAGGAGTCGAGCATGTCCGCGGTGACGGCGGACTCGGTGTCGGGAATGCCCAGTTCGGCGGCCCGACGATCGGCCATGGTCAGCAAACGCCGGATCCGGCCGGCCACGGCGTCCTTGGTCATCGGCGGGTCGGCCAGCTGACCGAGCTCCTCCAACGAGGCCTGACCGTGCGCGATCCGCAGCCGTCCGGCCTGGCTCAGATGATCGGGGGCGTCCTCGCCGAGGATCTCCAGGGCCCGCTCGACCCGGGCCGATGCGGCCACCGCGGCCCGCGCCGACCGGCGCAGGTTGGCGTCGTCGAAGTTGGCCAGCCGGTTCGCGGTGGCCCGGACCTCCCGGCGCATCCGCCGCTCCTCCCAGGCCATCATCGAGGAGTGCGCGCCCAGCCGGGTCAGCAGCGCGGCAATCGCGTCGCCGTCCCGGACCAGTACCCGGTCGGCGCCCCGCACCTCGCGCGCCTTGGCCCCGATGCCCATCCGCCGGGCCGCGCCGACCAGGGCGAGGGCGGCCTCGGGGCCGGGGCAGGTGATCTCCAGGGACGCGCTGCGGCCCGGTTCGGTCAGCGAGCCGTGGGCCAGGAACGCGCCGCGCCAGGCTGCCTCCGCATCGCCCACCGAGCCGGCCACGATCTGCGGCGGCAGCCCGCGCACCGGCCGTCCCCGCTGGTCGATCAGACCGGTCTGCCGGGCCAGCGAATCGCCGCCGCCGACCACCCGGACCACGTAGCGGGTGCTCTTGCGGATTCCGGAGGCGGCCAGCACCTGCACCTCGGCGGCATGCCCGTACAGCTCGGCGATCTCCTTGCGCAGCCGCCGGGCGACCGCGCCGGTGTCCAGTTCGGCCTCGACGATCACCCGGCCGGCCACGATATGCAGACCCCCGGCGAAGCGCAGCAGCGCCGACACCTCCGACTTACGGGCGGAGACCTTGCTGACCACCACCCGGCTCAGTTCATCCTTGACCGAGGCCGTCATCGCCATACGGGCCGCTCCCTGTCGTCATTCACGTTCGTTCCCCCACTGCCGCCGGTCCGGTCACCGGCGCCGCCCACTCCGGGACGGCCCGGCCCAGCACGGTGGCCAGGGACGTGGCCAGTGCGGCCGGATGGTGCCGGGCGGTGCCCGCAATCGCAATATCGTGCAGATCCAGCTGCGCACCCAACCGCTGCGCGGCCGAGGCCAGACGCTGCGGCAGCTCGACCCGGGCGCGGTCCGCCAGCACCGAATCGATCCGGAGCTCGGGGGCGTGGTCAGAGAGTACTTCCAGGTGCTGCTCCGGCGAGAATCCTTCGGTCTCCCCCATTTGCGCGGCCAGGTTCAGCACCACCAACCGGTGCGCGCGGCTGCCGATGATGGCGGCGGCCAGGTCGGGCAGCATCAGGTGCGGCAGCACGCTGGTGAACCACGAGCCGGGCCCCAGGGTGAGCAAGTCGGCCTCCTGGATCGCCTTGAGTGCCTCCGGGCAGGCCGCCGCATCGACCGGGTCCAGCGCCACCGACCGGACCTGACCGACGGTGCTGGCCACCGCGACCTGACCCCGGATCCGGCGGATCGCCATCGGATCCTCGTCCAGGCCGGCCACGTCGGCGACGATGTCCAGCGGCTGGGCCGACATCGGCAGCACCCGGCCGCGCACGCCCATGATCGCGCCGGCCGCGTCCAGCGCGGCCACCGGATCGCCGAGGACCTGGCTCAGGCCGACCAGCACCAGGTTGCCGACCGGATGTCCGGCCAGCGCGCCGTCGCCGCGGAACCGATGCTGGAAGGTCGAGCTCCACAGGGTGCCGGTGGCGTCCGGTTCGGCCAGGGCGGTCAGCGCCATCCGCAGATCCCCGGGCGGCACGATGCCCGGGACCTCGCGGCGCAGCCGGCCCGACGAGCCGCCGTCGTCGGCGACGGTCACCACCGCGGTGATCTCCACCGGCAGCTGGACCAGCGCCGAGAGCATCACGTGCAGGCCGTGGCCGCCCCCCAGGGCGACCACCTTCGGCCGGTCCGCACGGCCGGGCCCGGCCATCACTCCCGACCCAGGTCGCGGTGCACGACCTGCACGGTGAGGGTGTCGGCGTTCAGGCGGCGCTTGAGTTCCTCGGCCACCGCGACGCTGCGGTGCTTGCCGCCGGTGCAGCCCACCGCCAGGGTCAGGTAGCGCTTGCCCTCCCGCCGGTAGCCGCCGCTGATCAGGTCGATCAGCTCGACGTAGCGGTCCAGGAACTCGGTCGCACCCTCCTGGGAGAGCACGTAGTCCGAGACCTCCTGCTCCAGGCCGGTGTGATCGCGCAGCTCGGGGATCCAGTGCGGGTTGGGCAGAAAGCGCATGTCGATGACCAGGTCGGCGTCCAGCGGCAGGCCGTACTTGAAGCCGAAGGAGACCACCGTCATCGACGCCTTGCGTTCCGGCGAGGAGTGGCCGAACGCTCGCTCCACCTCGGCCCGCAGCTGGTGCACCGACAGCTCGGAGGTGTCGACGACGACGTCGGCCTCCTGCCGCAGCGGTTCCAGCACGGCCCGCTCGGCGGCCACCCCGTCGGCCAACCGGCCGCTGCCCTGCAGCGGATGCTTGCGCCGGTTGGCCTCGTACCGGCGGATCAGGGCGGCGTCCCCGGCCTCCAGGAACAGCACCCGCGGCCGGTAGCCCTTGGCGTCCAGGTCCTTGATCACCGCGGCCAGGTCCTCGGTGAACGCACGCGAGCGCACGTCCAGCACGATGGCGATCCGGGTGACGTCGCCGCTGGTCCGCGAACCCAGATCGACCATCGTGCTGATCAGCTCGGGCGGCAGGTTGTCGACCACGAACCAGCCCATGTCCTCCAGGCACTTGGCCGCGGTCGAGCGGCCGGCCCCGGACAGGCCCGAGACGATCGCGACCTGGATGACCGGCTCGTCCTTGCCGCTGCCCGTCGTGGCCGCGTCGGTGCTGCTCATGTCCGGGACCCCCCTTCTGCCCGTCCCTGCGTCACGAACTGATCACGGTATCGGTTCCGGCGCCACCGGAACCGGCGAGGGCGGCGACGACCGCCTCCGCGGTGCGCCGGCCCACCCCGGGCACCTGCAGGATCTGCTCGACGTCGGCCCGGCGCAGCGCGGCGACCGACCCGAAATGTCGCACGAGCGCCTTGCGGCGCACCTCACCCAGTCCGGGGACATTGTCCAGCGCGGACACCGTCATCGACTTGGAGCGCTTGGCCCGGTGGTAGGTGATGGCGAACCGGTGGGCCTCGTCGCGCAGCCGTTGCAGCAGGTAGAGGGCCTCGCTGGTGCGCGGGAAGATGACCGGGTCGGCCTGGAACGGCAACCAGACCTCCTCCAGCCGCTTGGCCAGGCCGCAGACGGTGATGTCCACGATGCCCAGCTCGGACAGCACGGTGGCGGCCGCATTGACCTGCGGCGCACCGCCGTCCACCACCAGCAGCTGCGGCGGGTAAGCGAACCGGCGGACCCGGCCGGTGGTCGGGTCGATCCCGGCCGGCACCCCGGAGCCGGCCGGTGTCGGGGCCGGTTCCGGGGTCGGGGTCGAGTCGGCCTCCGCCCGCTCCCCCGCCTCGGCCCTGGCCTGGTGGGTGAACCGGCGCCGGACCACCTCGGCGATCGAAGCGACGTCGTCGCCGGGCTTGTCCCGGATGGCGAAGCGGCGGTAGTCGCTGCGCTTGGCCAGCCCGTCCTCGAATACGACCAGGGAGGCGACCACGTCGGTGCCCTGCACGTGCGAGATGTCGATGCACTCGATGCGCAGCGGGGCCACGTCCATGCCCAGGGTCTCGCCGAGCTCGGACAGCGCGGCCGAGCGGGCGGTCAGGTCGCCGGCCCGCTTGAGCCGGTGCCGGGTCAGCGCCTCCTGGGCATTGCGGGCCACGGTCTCGGCCAGCGCCCGCTTGTCCCCGCGTTGGGCCACCCGTAGCGACACCCGCGAGCCCCGCAATGCGGAAAGCCAGTCGACCATCTCGTCGTGGGTGCCGGCGTCCTGGCTGGGCAGCACCGGCACCAGGATCTCCCGCGGCACCGACGAGGTCGGCCCGCCGGCATTGCCGTCCGTGGCCAGGTCGCCGTAGAACTGCAGCAGGAAGTTCTCCACCAGCAAAGGCAGACCGTCCCGGTCGTTGCCGTCGGCGTCCACGTCGGCGTCGACGTCGACGATCCAGCCACGCTCACCGCGGACCCGGCCGTCGCGGACATGGAACAGCTGCACGCTGGCCAGCAGTTCGTCGGCCGCGATGCCGATCACGTCGGCGTCGGTGCCGTCGCCGAAGACCACTGCCTGCTTCTCCACCGCCCGACGCACCGCGGACAGATCGTCGCGCAGCCGGGCCGCCCGCTCGAAGTCCAGATCGGCGGCCGCGGCCGTCATCTGCTTCTCCAGCCGGCGGATCAGCGGGTCGGCCTTGCCGGCCATGAAGTCGCAGAAGCCCTCGACGATCTCCCGGTGCTCCTGCGCGCTGACCCGGCCGACGCACGGCGCCGAGCACTTGCCGATGTAGCCGAGCAGGCAGGGCCGGCCGATCTGCGCCGACCGGCGGAACACCCCGGCCGAGCAGGTCCGGGCCGGGAACACCCGCAGCAGCAGGTCCAGGGTCTCCCGGATGGCCCAGGCGTGGGCGTACGGCCCGAAGTAGCGCACCCCCTTGCGGTGGGCACCGCGCATCACCTGCAGCCGCGGGTACTCCTCGCCGACCGTCACGGCCAGGAACGGGTAGGACTTGTCGTCGCGGTAGCGGACGTTGAACCGCGGGTCGAACTCCTTGATCCAGTTGTATTCCAGCTGCAGCGCCTCGACCTCGGTGGACACCACGGTCCACTCCACGCTGCCGGCGCTGGTCACCATCTGCCGGGTCCGCGGGTGCAGCGCGGCGATGTCGGCGAAGTACGAGTTCAACCGCTGGCGCAGGCTCTTGGCCTTGCCGACGTAGATCACGCGGCCCTTGGGGTCGCGGAACTTGTACACGCCGGGCGACTCCGGAATCGTGCCGGGGGCGGGGCGATAGACGGCTGGATCCGGCACATCGGCGAGGGTAATCGAACCCGCCGACAGGCCGTCGGGGTTGGCGTCGGGGCCGGCGTCCGGGCGGCTGTCGCGGGGCCGCGCGAGGCCGAAGTCGGCGGGTACCCCGGGGGCGGGGCGGCCAATCGGAGACGATCCTGACAGTCGTCCGACACGGCTTCCGGCGGCCGTCCCGGCTAGGGTTACCGGTCGTGGGACGCCGTCCGCGGCGCCCGCCCAGCCGGTCAACGGTGACGGACATCTGAACAAAGTTGCAGGTAGGAGCACCGATGGAGATTTGGCCGGGACGACCCTATCCACTGGGTGCGACCTTCGACGGAACCGGGACGAACTTCGCGATCTTCAGTGAGGCCGCAACCGAGGTCGAGCTGTGCCTGATCGGCGAGCGCGGCGGCGAGACCCGGATCAAGATGCCCGAGGTGGACGGATACGTCTGGCATTGCTACCTGCCGACGGTCCAGCCGGGGCAGCGCTACGGCTACCGGGTGCACGGCCCGTACGAGCCGCATCACGGCAGCCGGTGCAACCCCAACAAGCTGCTGCTGGACCCCTACGCCAAGGCCGTGTCCGGCGCGATCGACTGGGATCCGGCCCTGTTCAGCTACAACATGGGCGAGCCGGACAGCCGCAACGACGCCGATTCCGGGCCGCACATGATGCACGGCGTCGTCATCAACCCGTTCTTCGACTGGACCGGCGACCGGCTGCTGAAGATCCCTTACGCCGACAGCATCATCTACGAGGCGCACGTCAAGGGCCTGACCGCCATGCACCCCGAGGTGCCGGCCAGCCAGCGCGGCACCTACGCGGGCGTGGCCCATCCGGCCGTCATCGACCACCTGACCCGGCTCGGCGTGACCGCCATCGAGCTCATGCCGGTGCACCAGTTCGTCAACGACAGCACCCTGATGGACAAGGGACTGTCGAACTACTGGGGTTACAACACGATCGGCTTCTTCGCCCCGCAGAACACCTACAGCGCGTTCGGCGAACGCGGCCAGCAGGTGCAGGAGTTCAAGGCGATGGTCAAGTCGCTGCATTCCGCGGGCATCGAGGTCATCCTCGACGTCGTCTACAACCACACCGCCGAGGGCAACCACCTGGGTCCGACCCTGTCGTTCAAGGGCATCGACAACGGGGCCTACTACCGGCTGGTCGAGGACGACAAGCAGTACTACATGGACTACACCGGCACCGGGAACTCGCTCAACGTGCGGCACCCGCACTCGCTGCAGCTGATCATGGACTCGCTGCGCTACTGGGTGACCGAGATGCACGTCGACGGTTTCCGTTTCGACCTGGCCGCGACCCTGGCCCGCGAGTTCTACGACGTCGACCGGCTGTCCACGTTCTTCGAACTCGTGCAGCAGGACCCGGTGGTCTCGCAGGTCAAGCTGATCGCCGAGCCGTGGGACATCGGTCCCGGCGGTTACCAGGTCGGCAACTTCCCGCCGCAGTGGACCGAGTGGAACGGCAAGTACCGGGACACGGTTCGCGACTTCTGGCGCGGGGAGCCGGCCACCCTGGGCGAATTCGCCTCCCGGCTCACCGGATCGGCCGACCTGTACGAGTACTCGGGACGGCGCCCGGTCGCCTCCATCAACTTCGTCGTTGCCCACGACGGCTTCACGCTGCGGGACCTGGTGTCCTACAACGAGAAGCACAACGAGGCCAATGGCGAGGACAACAACGACGGCGAGTCGCACAACCGGTCCTGGAACTGCGGCGTCGAGGGCCCCACCGACGACGAGCACGTGCTCGCCCTGCGGGCCCGCCAGCAGCGCAACTTCATCGCCACCCTGCTGCTCTCGCAGGGGGTGCCGATGATCGCGCACGGCGACGAACTCGGCCGCACCCAGCTGGGCAACAACAACACCTACTGCCAGGATTCGGAACTGACCTGGATCCACTGGCTGGAGTCGGACGAGGCGCTGATCGAGTTCACCGCGTCGGTGGCCCGGCTGCGCCGCCAGCACCCGACGTTCCGGCGGCGCCGCTTCTTCGACGGTCGCCCGGTCGGGCATGCGGCCGGCGAGCCGCTGCCGGACATCGTGTGGATCACGCCCGGCGGCGCGCTGATGAAGCCCGAGGACTGGGACGCCGGCTTCGGCCGGTCGGTCGGGATGTTCCTCAACGGCAACGGCATCCGCGGCACCGACACCCGCGGGCAGCGGGTCGTCGACGACTCGTTCCTGCTGCTGTTCAACGCCCACGACGAGGGCATGGACTGGGTGCTGCCGCCGGAGGAGTTCGCGCCGGCCTGGCGGCTGGTGGTCGACACCTCCGGCGTGCCCGAGCATCTGGACGCGATTCCGGGCGGCGGGTCGGTGCCGGTGGCCAGTAAGGGCCTGGTCGTGCTGCAGGCCCTGGCCGGGGCCGAGGAGCCGGTCGGAAACGTCCAGGCGGCGGCGGCCGTGCCGACCATCGCGCCGGTTCCGGTGCCGATGCGGTCGGAGGCCCTGACCGGTAGCGAGTCCGCCACCGGTCCGGCCGAATCCCGCACCACCGAGCAGGTCTCGGAGACGCCGGAGCCCGAGGCGGCCCCGGCGCCGGCGGCCGAGCCGCCGGCGCCGCGCCCTTCCCGCAGCCCGCGCAAGAAGAAGTCGTAAGCGAGGGAGTCGTCATGAGCCAGGTCTGCGCAGCGACACACGAGGGTGAGGCGGCGGCGTGACCGATCGTGATCCGGCCGTTCCGGTGTCCACCTACCGGCTCCAGGTCACCGCGGACTGGACGCTGGCCGACGCCGCCGACCTAGTGCCCTACCTGTCCGCGCTGGGCGCGGACTGGGTGTACCTGTCCCCGATCCTGGCCGCCGAGCCGGGATCGGGGCACGGGTACGACGTCGTCGACCATGGCGAGGTCGACCCGGATCGCGGTGGCGACACCGGCCTGCGGCGGGTCGCCGAGGCGGCGCACGGGGCCGGGCACGGCGTTCTGGTCGACATCGTGCCCAACCACGTCGGGGTGGCCACCCCGGAGGCCTCGGTCTGGTGGTGGGACGTGCTCACCCATGGCCTGGACTCCCCCTACGCCCAGTACTTCGACATCGAGTGGGCGGTCTCCGGCGGCAAGGTCCGGCTGCCCATCCTGGGCGACGGGGACGACGAACTCGACGCGGTGACCGTGCAGGACGGCACGCTGCGCTACTACGACCACCGGTTGCCGATCGCCCCGGGCACCGGCTCGGGCACTCCGCGCGAGGTGCTGGCCCGCCAGCACTA
>Ga0116157_10003921_pt1 | contig 14075 bp, 2 predicted proteins | sample AD_UKC048_MetaG_FD_89882 | JGI IMG/M metagenome (GOLD analysis project Ga0116157, IMG submission 89882) | Active sludge microbial communities of municipal wastewater-treating anaerobic digesters from USA - AD_UKC048_MetaG | ecosystem: Engineered > Bioreactor > Anaerobic > Digestate | place: USA...
CGGAGATCGCTTCGGCGGAGAGTTCGGCTCTGAAAATCGAATTGATTTTTGTTTTCTCTGAAGAAGGTTGTTGTTCTTCATTCAAGAGGGATTCCCGATCGGCCAGTTTCTGGTGTTCAATGTAGGAAAGTTGGATAAAGTAGTCATCCATGGATAAGGGACCCAGCAGGGCGGCTTTATCGCCGTTGATCCGGATCTGGGTAAAGTCGGAGTAGGTTTTGTAGTGGTTGGCGAGGTGGGTAGGCAGGTGATAAGCCACCTGTAGTTTTTTTTCAATTTCGGGTTCGGGAAAAATCCGTAGAAAAATTCCCAACAGGGCGATGGTGATCGCGATCAATCCGATGAGGGGTTCGAAATAATCATTGGAATTCGATTTTTCATACCAATAGATGGTAACAATCAAAATCAGCACAGAACTGATGATGGTGGTCCAACTTTCTAATATGCGGCGCATTCTCAATCAGTTTTGGGGGTAAATGTACGGTAGAAAGCGTTGGTACGGATTGAATGACTTGCCGAATTACAATCCATTTAGCAAGTTACTTTATTTTTGAATGCAAGTAAAAAAGACCTGCATCCGGAAAAGGTGGCAGGCCAACTTAATTCCCGTGACACGCCGCCAAATGTTCCCATAGGAGCAGCCTTGGCGGGGATTTTGCCGGTGGGGTGGATAACAGCAATCTGCGGTCGAACATGCAGCAATTATATCTGGTTTGTCTATTCATCTTGTTTGCAATCAGGGCATATCGTATTTCGTATTTCAGCCTTTATACTTGGCAACACCTCTTTACTTTCATCTATGTCAGCATGAGTAGTATTCTCTATTAAACAATTTTCCGGCTCCTTTCCATTTTTACTCGCTTTTGTCTGTCCGCCCAAGGATTGTGTTATGCCTTTTTCTCGGATTTTCTGGAAGCGATTTATAGATTTTTTTACATTATCATTTATTTCGAAGTCAACCGTCAGATTTCGTCCAGCACCAATAATTCCATCAGTAGGGTCAACTGTCTCTAACAGTTCAACCTTAATTCCTTCTTTTTCTAACTTATTGATCAATGCAAGTGCTTGTTTGCCTCCATAACTATAACCATAAATAATTACTTTTTCGCCTTCTGAATAATTCGCCTTGATAAATTTAACAGCACTGCGTGTAGCTTTTCTTGTTGTGGCACCAGATTGAACTACTGCACCATCGAATTCAATATTATTTTTTTCAGCAAACGCTTGAGCATCTTTTACAATTGCACCAGTAGTCCCAGTATTGGCCTGAGCAAATTTCACGTCGTCTTTTACATTTGTAAGCTTATTCTTCCCAAATACACCTCCAGTAAATGCGACTACAATATCTTCGCCGGCTGGATCAATAAGCATTATTGGATTATCAATAGTATAATTATAAGGTGATAAAAAAGGATATTTTTTCCAGAAAGGGTCTATACTTAACCATCTCCCCAGCCTCGAATCATAAATCCTCGCCCCAAAATCCAAACTATTCCCCTCCCCCTTCACCTCATCATCATTTTCCTTCCCATTGAATCCATATCTCCCTGAATCCCCAAACTCCCGCCCATCTAAAACCACCCCAAAAGGACTATAATCACTCGAGCTCAACACGTCCGGCTCAAAATAATCAATTACCCCATCGCTATTATTATCACGGGGTATTTTTCGGTCGGCAAAAACCGTCAGCACATTGCCTAGGTGATTGCTGCCCTCATAATGCTTATGGCCAAGGGTTCTGGTTAGTAGTTTTGGCGCAGTGGATAAGCCCGTCAATTCTACTTCCGTATAGTCACTCCCTAACCGGCTATTTCCATACAGAGCACGCTCTATCACCTTAAAACTCGGACCTCCTGAAACCGTGATATGCTTGTATATCCCCATCACATTCGCCTGCGCATCCCGGATATAATACGTCGCTATCCACTCACTTGACGGTTTTACGCCATTCGCATCCCGCGGCTTTTCAATTTTAGCGATCCGGTTACCGCCGGCATCGTACCTGAATTCCAGGTCGGATCGTAAACTGCCCATAAAGCGGGTGATGCTTTTGATTTTACCATAAACCGTCCAATCAATGCGCTTGATTTCTTCCTGGCGGTCCTGGATTAAGTTGCCTATCGAATCGTACATATAATTATTGGTGCCATCATTCGCATTCAACGAATAGAATGCGCCTTGTTTATCAATATCATCGTTAAAGACAGTAGCGCTTACCTGATCATTGACATGGTATAAACGGTTCTGCTTCGTCCGCCCGGTTGCGTCTTTGGCATACTTATAGGTCAGGGAATCAATGATTTGGCCCGTTCCATTCGCCCTTAACTGGCCTAAAATATTGCCGTTGGCATCGTATTGAAAAGTGTTGTGGTATGAGCCGGCGTAGGTAGAACCTTGCTTCCAGGTATTGGTCGTCACATCCAGGTTTTGGAAGGCCTTCATTTCCAGCAAACGGTTCAACTGGTCGTAGGTATAGGCCGTACCCTGCGGTAATTTATTCGGCACTTCATTGGGCGCAGCAGTGTATATTTTCGGCTCTTCGATGCTGGTGACCATGCTGCTGATGTTCCCGTTGAATAGGTCGAAACTGGCTGCCATTAAATCACTATTGGGGGTGAGGGCCTCGAAACGTACTGCCGGGTTGCTCCATTTTGATCCGTCGAGGGGTTTGTAGTCGTCGGCATGGTAATTCAACGTATAGCCGAAGGCGTCTTTGGCCACTCGCAAGGGGCTGCCACCCAGGCCGTCATTCCCGATATCGTTTTTGGATTTTAACAGGTTACTGTTCACCCCTTTTATCCAGCCCAGTAGGGTATAGGCATAGTCCATCCCCTGGACGTGCAGATCGCCGATCACCGTTCGGGCTAAAGGGCCGTGGTCATAATAAACATAGCGGGCGTCCTGGTCCCAAAGGATGCTGTCTTTGCTGGTGTAGACTTTGGTGATGCGGTTGTCGGCATCGTATTCGTAGCGATGGTAAAAGGCGTCGGGTTTGCCGGCCTGGTAGTGCACTTCGTTTACCTTTCCGCTGATCTGATCGTAAGCGTAGTCTATTTGCTTGAAGCGTTGACCGGTTTGGGCGGATAAAGGCATACCGTAATCTACCAGATTCACAGTTAGCAAGAGCACTTGGAAGAAATATGGGTTTCTAAATAGCTTCATCAAAGATTATTTTACAGTTATCTCAATCTTACAGGATTTTTATTTACATGCCCTTTTCAGTGCGTATTTTGGAAAGCCGAACACTTGGGGCCAGCAAAGAAACTTGAAGACCGCACATTTGGGTTGCAGAACCCTCCTGAGAGCGCGTTTTTCTGGGTTTTGTAGTTATGGAACTAATGACTGTTGAATACTTGCTGCTAGCGGGGTAAGAGGCTACTTTTTTTCTGAACCAGATGCTGGTACAATATTTAAATGAGATTTAGGGTCAAGTTTAACACCTGTGTCATGGCAAACAGTGCAAGAATCTTTTCCGCTATTTTCTTTTGGTTCTGTTTTTATCAAATCCTTTGTTTTATTTATAATTTCACCTAACTTGCTTCCCCCTTCGGCTTTATTTTTTACAAACTCAATCCAACTCTTAGCACTTTTAGGTAGCTTTTGCCAAGAACCTGAGCCTGCTTTATAGTTAGTACCTTTTAAACCTTCCATTGGGGCTTTAACAGCGGATGCGAGATCGCTATAACTCATACCACTAATAATTGCATTTTTAGAAAAATCTCTTCCTACAGGACTCTCACCTGTTCCCGAACTACCAAAATCAATACCAAATGAAACTTCTTTTCCGTAATCTGTTCCAGTTAACCATGTCTCCTTCTTTGTTTTTCCAGCGTCGGACCCAAACCATGAAATATCAGTGTCTTTTACTCCATTTTCGAAAAGTATTTTTGTTGCTGTTTGAAAAGTTTTAGAGCCGTCTGCATTAATTGTTGTAACATTAACTGTGGCATAATCATAATATGCCACTTCTTTATGCCAATCTGCATCGTACCAACTACTTACTTCATGCTCAACCCCATCAGTCATTACACTATTAGCCGTTTTAACTTCCATGGCCGCCTTACCTGATTTGGCATCAACTACAATATTAACTTGATATTCGGTTTGCCCTTCTTTATCTGTAAATAAAATTGGATTATTTAAGAAACTTTTGTAAGGAGACCAACCTGGTTGCATTTTAAACATTAAGTCAGTAGAGTACCATCTGCCTAATCTTGGATCATATCCCCTCGCCCCAAAATCCAAACTATTCCCCTCCCCCTTTACCTCATCATCCTTCTCTTTCCCATTAAATCCATACCTACCCCCAATCCCAAACTCCCGCCTATCCAAAACCACCCCAAAAGGACTATAATCACTCGCACTCAACACCTCCGGTTCAGAATAATCAATCACCCCATTCCCATCATTATCTCGCGGAATTTTCCGGTCGGAAAAAACCGTCAGCACGTTACCCAAATGGTTACTTCCTTCATAGTGCTTTCTGCCAAGCGTCCTAGTCAGTAGTTTTGGAGCCGCCGATAATCCTGTCAATTCCAACTCCGAATAATCACTCCCCAATTGGCTGCTTCCATATATATTACGCTCCAGCACCTTAAAACTCGGACCTCCGGAAACTGTGATATGCTTGTATATCCCCATCACATTCGCCTGCGCATCCCGGACATAATACGTTGCTATCCATTCACTTGCCGGTTTTACCCCATTCGCATCCCGCGGCTTTTCAATTTTAGCGATCCGGTTGCCACCAGCGTCGTATCGAAATTCCAGATCGGACCTTAGACTGCTCTGAAAGCGAGTAATGCTTTTGATTTTTCCATACAGGGTCCAATCAATGCGCATGATTTGTTCCTGTCTGTCTTGGATTAAGTTGCCTATCGAATCGTACATATAATTATTGGTGCCATCATTCGCATTCAACGAATAGAATGCGCCTTGTTTATCAATATCATCGCTAAAGACAGTAGCGCTTACCTGATCATTGACTTGGTATAAGCGGTTCTGCTTAATCCGTCCGTTCGCGTCTTTGGCATAGTTATAGGTCAGAGAATCAATGATTTGGCCGGTTCCATCCGCCCTTAACTGGCCTAAGATATTGCCGTTGGCATCGTATTGAAAAGTGTTGTGGTATAAGCCGGCGTAAATAGCACCTTGTTTCCAGGTGTTGGTTGTCACATCTAGATTCTGGAAGGCTTTCATTTCCAGCAAACGATTCAACTGATCGTAAGTGTAAGCCGTACCCTGCGGTAATTTATTCGGCACTTCATTGGGGCCCGCGGTGTATACTTTCGGCTCTTCGATGCTGGTGACCATGCTGCTGATGTTCCCATTAAATAGGTCGAAACGGGCCGCCATTAAATCACTGTTGGCGGTGAGGGCCTCGAAACGTACTGCCGGGTTGTTCCATTTTGATCCGTCGATGGGTTTGTAGTCGTCAGCGTGGTAATTCAACGTATAGCCGAAGGCGTCTTTGGCCACTTGCAAGGGGCTGCCACCCAGGCCGTCATTCCCGATGTCGTTTTTGGATTTTAACAGGTTACTGTTCACCCCTTTTATCCAGCCCTGTAGCGTGTAGGCATAGTCCATACCCTGCACCTTGTTATCGCCGATCTCTACACGAGCCAAGGGTCCATGGGCGTAGTAAGCGTAGTGGGCGTCCTGGTCCCAAAGGATGCTGTCTTTGCTGGTGTAGACCTTGGTAATACGGTTGTCGGCATCGTATTCGTATCGATGGTAAAAGGCATCGGGTTTGCCGGCCTGGTAGTGCACTTCGTTTACCTTTCCACTGATCTGGTCGTAATCGTAATCGATCCGCTTGAAGCGCTGACCGGTTTGGGCCTGCATACTAGGCAAGGTCAAAAGCGACAGGACAAGTGCAAGGACTGAACTGGCAGCGGATTGTCTTAGGCTACGGATAGGTTTCATAATGCATGGCTATTTTATGCCTTCCAGGGATGGGTTATCCTGCAACAGCGTTTTCACATTCCCGTGTATATCATAACTATAGTGCGTAGCATGCTGATAGGTCTGGTCATTATTATCATCTACGTCCTCATAGGACACCGAAGCCACCCGTTTGCGCAGGTTTTCCTGGATGATGGGCAGACCGGTAATGACCGTAAAGTCGTAATAGGTTTTGGTTACTTCCCGGCGAACCCCTGCGTTCAGGAAAGCATTTAGCTTGGCGTCGTCCACAACCTGCGGATTATACTGCCCGTTGATGGAGGTACCGAAGATGCTGGAAAAATTGCTGGCGGTGGTGTTGTCGCTGATTTCGCCTACTTCTTTGATCCGGCCAAGTTCATCATACCGGGTATAACTGTAATCCGAGCGATCCAGCTGGGTCGGCAGGTTTTTCCGATTGTATTGTTTGGTATTTTGCGACAATACCAATCGCCCCAACTTGTCGTAGGTAAAACGCGTAGAAAACAGCTCGGATTCATCGGTGACCAGCCGTGCGTAGTTCACGGGGGTTCCGGTATTGAAAGATCCGCCGAGGAAGCCCCGATAGCGGGTGGCAAAGTCGATGGTCACTAGGTCAACCGTTGCAGGGCTGGTAACCCCGTTGGTGCCGGTCAATAGCTTTATTACCCATCCAGCCGCGTTTGCACCAGACTGTTGGATATTCTTCGTGAAGGTAGACCGCAACACATAGCTCCCGACACCCGGACCGCCAGAACCCACGACGTACCCGGTGCGGTCGTCATGGAAAAAGACGTCGGTAAAGACCAAGCCGTTGACCGAAGGTGGAATAATAGGAGCTGGATGCGGCAGCCAGGTTAGTCCATTGAAATAGTAAATTTTTTTCTGACTGCCAACGGCAATGACTGTTTTATCCTGGAAAATATGGATTGCCCGGAACGTGGCCGTAGAGGGAATCGGCGTCATGGTCGCAAACGTATTGCCGTTATTGATGGTCTTAAAAACAATGCCCGACTGCCCGACAATATAGCCAGTATCTGCTTTTACAGCTACATCGAATAAGTTACTACCGCTTCCAATATTGTAATAGTTCAGCGTTGTACCGGCTAGTCCGCCGATTCGTCCGACGTATCCGGCATTGCCGATAATAATGGCCTTATCAGGTTGGGTCGTCCACACCCCGTTTAAAACTGGCGTACTGCCGGCAATATTGGCGGAGGTAATCGGCTTGACATATTTCCAGGTTTGCCCCCCGTCGGCTGTATGTCGAATAATATCGTTTCCACCGACTATATAACCATTGAAAGCATTCAAAAAGTTGACGTCGTTCAGGCCGGGGGTGAAGACCGCTTTTATTTTGGCGCCGCCGGTGTTGTTGTAGGAATACACGGCGGCGCGGTCGCCTACGGCATACACCTGGTTGGTACCAATTTTATAGGCCAGGCCCCGGAAGTTTTCGGCAGGTTGCAACGCAGCGATGGATGGTATGGGCGCAGACAGCGCGATGTTGGGTATCGAAACGATCGTTCCGTTGGCGCCGCTGACGTAGGCTTTGTTGGTGGTGTTTAAAGCGATGTCGTATAGATTGCTGTTGGTAGTCAGGGTAATCTTGGTCAGGTTTGCCCCTGCACCGCTAATGGATTGCTTATACAACAGGCCGTCGTTCCCCGCGATCAGGCCGAGGGTGCCGGGTATGGCGGCGGTGTTGGCGGTATTAAATTTGATCGCATTCAAGTTGGTTACTGTGCCGGTTGGCAGGGTTTTCCAATCGGCGCCGTTGGTGCATTGAAGGAAGTTGCCTTCGCTGCCCACGGCGTAAATGGCTTTCGCGCCGGCAGCCTGGAGGTCATGGATGGCCAGTGGCACGACCTTTTTTGATAATTCCGTCCAGTTGACGGTAGCCGTATTGGCATTGTTAGCCTGATAAATATCGCCGTTCAACCCGGCGGTGAAAACATCAGTGCCATTTTTAGCACAAATAGACCGTACATTAAGTTTGGTCGGTATGGAGCCACTGTTGCCAATCAAGACCAAGGGTGCGCTGGCAAAATTGGTCTTGTCGATGGATTTCAATTGACCGAGCGCTTTGTCATAGAGAAACACTTTGGCGTTGCTGTCGTCGATATCGACCACATCGTCGCTGATTTTCAGGAAAGTATAATTTGTTCCAGTGGGGGTAGTGGAGGTGATTTTGTACACTTTTTCATTTGTTCCCAGTAAGAGTCCGGCATTTTGGCCAACAACTCCAATGGCGCCGAAATAGACCTCTTTAAAATCAACTCCGGTTAGGCCGGTACTGACCGGAGTCCAGGTCGGGAAATTGGCGGTTCCGTTGGTGGTGTAATAGATTGTAGAACTATTTCCAACCACCCACCCTTTATCGCCGTCGGAGAAAAAGGCTGCGCTGATGTTGAAGCTGGCCGGCAACCCGGGAATATTGACCAGGCCGAAATTTCCGCTCAGCACTACGCGTTTCATCACGCCTTTCTGGCCCAGGGCATAGCCTTTGTCCATCGAATAGAAATGAAAACTGTTGAAATAGATGCCGTCGTGTTTGCTCAGCAAAGACCAGTTCTGCCCACCGTCGGTAGTTTTGTAGATCAATCCGTAGCCGGGGATACTGTCGATGATGGCCACACCTTTGTCCATATATTTAAAGTATACATCCCGGAAGTTGGCGGAGAGCCCCGTAGCGATAGTAGTCCAGTTACTGCCGTTATTGGTGGTTTTCAACAGTGTGCCGTCGATTCCGATCGCGTAACCGGAAGTGCCGGTCACCATTTGTATTTTTTGGAGGTCGGTGCTGCGAAGGCTGGATTGGAGGGTCCAGGTAAATGTAAATATAACGTTGATGTTGGAGCTTTTCCAGATCTCTCCTTCTGTTCCGGCAGCGTTATTTTTGCTAACGTAGAAATTTGTGCCATCGAAGGTGATGGACGAGAAATTATAGTTTGTGGGCTGCGGAAAACTAAGCATGGACTTCGTAAAAGTCAACCCAGCGTTTTTGGTAATCATAACCAAGCCGCTATCGCCTACAATAATCCCATTCATAGGGCTGGTAAAATATAAGTCGTTGATGTCGGCGGCATCCTGCTCATAGCGTTGTTGGCGCATGTCCCAGGTAGTTCCACCGTCTACAGTACGGAGGAAAATGCCATCGCTGCCGACGGCAAAACCGATCTGCGCATCGACCATCTGCACTTTTTTTAGGTCGGAGGCGACCAGGTCATTGACTTTGGTCCAGCTTTGGCCGCCATCGTCGGTGGTATATAAGTAGCCGCGTTTATAAGCCGATGTACCGGCACCGATGTCGATATTACCGGAGAGATAACCTTTGTTGGCCGTTACAAACTGCGTGGCGGTCACTTTCAGGCGAGGATCCAGGCCGCTGGGCAGGGTATATTCCCAGATGTCCATTGGATCGTGATCGGGCATATTTTGGCGCACCAGTTGGTTTAAACTGTTATACACGTAGGTGGTGGCCATGGTATGATCGGTAAAATAGGTATGCCGCTTGAAGGTCCGATCGCTGTTGATTTGCAGGGCTGCCGGATCCGTGGGCTTGCTTATATTGACCAGGGCCACGCCTTCCGGCGGGACTGTTTTGATTAAATTTCCGGCCTGATCATAGTAATACAGGGTGAAATGGTATTCTTTATCCTCATATTTGGCCGTAAACGATTCAAAAGCCTGCAAACAATGCGCGTTATAGGCAGCGGCGATCCAGGTGGTCAGACTATCCACATATTGTTGGTAGGCGTTGGCGGCATTGAGGTAGGCCAAGTCAATCTGGTATTGGACGCAAGGGTTGGTGTGCGGTGTATAGTGTGGTGATACGAAAGTAGGCTGTGGTAAGGGCGGATCGCAGGGTGGCTTAAGGTTGCCGGGGCACTTGGAGGCGATATCCAGTTGCAATAATAACTCCTTTTTCGAGCCTTTTAAAGTAATGGTGCCGTTGATGATTGCCTGTAACAACGCCACGTATCCGTCGACACAATGACAGAACCCGGTGACGGTGAAATCGCTTTCCTGATAGTTGGTTTTTATTTTAGGTAATTCCAGTTTGGGGTGTTGATCGACATAGGCGTTGTAAGCGGCCACTGCTTCCAGATAGCGTCGGTAAGCGTCTTTGCATGGATCGCCGGTTTGTGGTTTGGTGCAGCCCGGAAATTGATCGATATTAACTGGTAAGCCCAGTTTCGAGTCCTTGGGTTCTATCAGATAGGGCTCCAGGTATTTCAGGTAGGCCGACACGCAATCGCAAAAACCGGCTTCGATAAATAATTTATACGAACCGGGTACCGGAACCAGGGTAGTGTTATGCGATAATGCATACACAGAACTATTGTATTGGTCGATCGTCCGGATATAGATCGCGTATAAGCGCTCGCACTCTTTAATGTTCCCAGGATTGATGGAATCCGGATTAGGCATGGCTCCCGGACAGGGTGGCACCGAATTAAATGCGTCTATGTAGTTAATAAATAATTTCAACGCTTTTTCATTGCTACACAATCCATTGTTTATGAATTGATCATAGCTGTAAAACGGGCTGGTGTTTTTATAATCTTTGCAAAGTTGGCTAACCTGTTTTCTATTCTCAAATTTCCGGTAGGTGCTGACATACTGGGCATATAGCAAGGAGCATTGCTCCATCAATTTTTCATCCACCCCGGTCAGACTATCAGGTCGTTTTGAAATATTAGGATTCCGGTTGGGCATGCCCGGCTTTCCGCAATCATTTACGACCACGGTCATCTCTGCCAGAAGGAGTAATATTCTCGGGCAACCAGGTTTTACAATGTTGGTTAAAGTAACCGTGTATGTCCCAGTGTCTTTATACGTATGTGTTGCGAGGGATGAAACAGTTCCGTCTCCGTAATTCCAGGCCACTCCGCCGGTGCCCGCGCAGCCGGCCGTTTCAAGGCGAAAGACCGCCGGCTCGTTCTTGCAAAGGGATGTCGGCGGGAATACCCTGATCGAATCGCAAACACCGCAATCCGGTTTGGCGTCTTCTGGGCAGGGATGGCATATTTTCAACGGTAGGCAGCTCTCGCCCCAAATGGTATCTTGAAAGGTAGAGGCCCCCAGTTTGTAAATCCCGATAATATAAAATGTATAATAATTATTATCTGCGGCGACCGCTCCATAAGGGGTTAAAGGGCCATCAAATCCGATCAGGTGTTGGAAACGATGTGGTGGCAACTTGGCTCGGTGGTTTAATCGCATTTTACAGGTATCCTGCTCGGAATAAATCGTAAAAGTCAATGTATCCGTATAATAGCCCCCCGATTCAGTATAGGTGTATACGCTGCCGGTGTGGGTTAAGCCTTGAGGTAGGTAGGACTGGAGCAAGCCGGTGTAATTGCCGTTTTGCGTCAGGTCGATGTTGCCGTTGAAAGGGCGTTTCAGTAGTGCACTATACAGCAATTTCTCCAGGTCTTCCCTTAATTTGTATTCGACTCCCTGACAATCAAGGGGTGCAGGTAAGCCGACGCTGCCCATGCTCACGCCGGTAGACACGCTGTTCTCGACCAGTTCGACCGAACCATTGATGATTACCTTCGTAGCATTACCGGCGTTTATGCCGCTGAATTCGAAAAAGTTTTGGTACTTGCTTTTGATGTCTTTAAAACCGACGATTTGCGGAAATAAATTGCCATTTTGAAAGCTGCCCGGCGCGAAACTGGCGAATTTGATCACCAGTTTCGCGCCGGATATATTGTATAACTCATACTGGGTTCCAGTGAATACCCATATTAACGCGGTACTTGTCGTACCTAGAACGTTTTTAATAGCCGGTGTTACAAACAATTGGTATTGCTGGAACTGCGGCTGGGCAAAGTCTATAGCGGATGTACTCTTCAAATGATTATTAGCTTGCAGCGCCGACATCAGGGCGCTCAGATCTTTGGCTAGCTGGTTGGCCGTGCCTTGGCCTTGAAAAGTGCAGCCGGTAATTTTCAGGCAGGTCGAACCATGGAGGGTTTCGTATACGTAAGCGCCGCTCACTAATTTAATGGCCGTGACGACTTCAAATTCGTAATTGGCGCCGACAGTACCGGTATATTTAAACCGTACAATATTGTCAATATCATCCCAAGCAGCAATGCTCGTACCGGTTTTATCCAGTGTGAATGCGCAAATCGAGGTATTGGTCAGCGTGTTTACAAAATTGCCGTTCAGGATGTTCCCGGAAACAGTGGTGGCTTTCCAGGCATAGGGAATGTAGCCGGCCGGCATAATCCCGCCGCTGACGGCTGTATACAGATCGCCGGTAAATTCCCCATAGGGTTGCAGGGGCTCACCCGCCGGGTTATCAAGTTGATCCTTGGCGGCCAGCGCAGCGATCAGATACTGCAGGTCGACGGCCAGGGGGCATTGCCCCGTTTTCAGATACATTTGGTAATCGGATTCCTCCGGGCCGAGCGCATGGATGTCGTTCGGGCCGACAAACCTTTTTTGTTTTTTCAGGTAAAAAGGATAAGCCTGCATGGAACAGGGGTTCTCCGATTTAAAATACGGGGAGCTAAAAAAATTATTAATGGTGCCACCGTAATTGATCATTCCCGAGGCATGAGGATTGTAAGTTGAATCGCCGATACAGCCGTTGTAGGTATGACAGGCTGCCGCTCTTGCCGTATTATCGGCCAGTTGCTGTTGAATTTTCCGTTTTTCGCTTAAATAAAAATTCTTGAGTAAATTCCATTCCTGGTCGAGCACCTGGATGGGATCCGGTCCGGTAATTTTTCCAAAATCCGTACATCCCGGCGCCGACGGTTGGGTTCCGTACAGGGTACCACAACGCGCAGTAATAGCCGCAACCTCGACCATGGAATAGATAGACCCTAAGTTTTGATACGCGTTGAAAGCGTTCATCAACTGTGTCCCATAGCCAGCATAGGTGACGCTGTTCAGGAAAGGGTCGAAAATTGGGTTCGTACTGAGAACAAACCGGGCCATCGGAGTAGCAGGTCCTCCGGGCGGATAGGAAGAAGCAACCAGCTTTGCCGCGAACGCCGCCGCATACGTATTGGTGACCAACATGATGGAGTCGAAAGCATCCGAGGATAGTGCGTCGCCGGGCTGCACGACATTGTATTTTGCACAGGATTCGTAATAGCAATATTCGGGGTGGTATTGGACCAGTGATTTCGCCCAGTTTTCTTTCCAGTTGGCTACGAAATCCACTACGTCGCGCAGTTCTTGGGGGTAGACGTAAGTAACTCCCGCCGGGCTCTGCTTGATTATCGCCGAGCTTCTAAGGGCTGGAATCCAACCGCTTCCATTCCATTGAACAGGTACTATAGACCGCTTACCATCCACTTCCAAATATTGATCGTAATTTTGACCATTTATATTGATGGAGGGGTTCTGCCAGTTGGTCGGAATCCCGTCAAATGATTTAGGCAGGGAATTGCCAATGTGTAAAACCGAAAGTGTCAAATCCGGCGCCTTTCCAGCAATTGTAGGCTGAAACTCCGCATACTGGCCATCCGGACTGACGTCCAGCAGCATTTGCTGATAGGTGACTTCGCACCAGGTCACCGTTTTGCAAGGCGCACCGCATTCTTTCAACAAGTAATCGAATTCCAATTCCGTACCTGTTCCGGCAGCTACATAAGCATCGCGTGCATCCTTAACGTTCGGGTAATAGATGCCATTGACCGTTCGCAAAGTGCTGTCACAGGTTTTACAGGTTATGTTACAATCGGCCGTATCAATTTTGGCGAAGGCTGCCAGTTGAAAATCGGCCAGACTTTTAACACAGGTATTATAGGTCGTATCCAGATAGGTAGCCACATAAAAATCCCGGGCAGCGGTATTGACGGTCAGGATTTTACTAACGGTATAATTTCCAATCGGGAGATTTAATTTAAAGGATTCGCTGTGGGTAAATGGCGCTGTGCCAGTACAATCCCGATTGAATGACGCAACATTACCACTGGCATCGGCAGTAAAATGGCCGACAGTTTTGTTAACCGGTTGATTTCCAGTCATGGGCGTTACCAGTTGGCCGCAATCGTCGGTTACTTTTATCTCCAGGTCGTACACGCAGCTGAAACAAATGTCCTTAACCTTCAGGCAACTATCGGTCAGTTGGCCGATATTCAAATCGTATCGGAATTCGTATTCACTTTCATAGGAGACTA
>Ga0116157_10003923_pt1 | contig 14071 bp, 24 predicted proteins | sample AD_UKC048_MetaG_FD_89882 | JGI IMG/M metagenome (GOLD analysis project Ga0116157, IMG submission 89882) | Active sludge microbial communities of municipal wastewater-treating anaerobic digesters from USA - AD_UKC048_MetaG | ecosystem: Engineered > Bioreactor > Anaerobic > Digestate | place: USA...
AAGTTCAGAGCAGCACTCAAACAAGCTGTGAGGGATGGCATACTAAAAACCAACCCTGCCGAAATGGTAGATGGCTTGCCACAGGGCGAACCAGTAAGAGAGTTTTTAACCCTTGATGAATTAAAGACCTTAGCCAAAACCGAATGTAAAAACGAGTTGATGAAGAAGGCTTTTATTTTTGCTTGCCTTACTGGTTTACGTTTCAGCGATATTCAGAAATTGAAATGGAGTGAAATGCAACAATCAACAGAGTTAGGGCATTACATCCGTTTCGTACAGCAAAAAACAAAAGGATCTGAAACATTGCCCATATCTGATGAAGCCTATAATTTATTAGGAGAAAAAGGAAAGCCAGCCGACCCGGTATTTCCTGATTTGATTTACTCCGATAGTCGCAATGCTGATTTGTACAGATGGATGATAAAGGCAGGTATTGAAAAGCACATCACTTTCCACTGTGCAAGGCACACATACGCCACGTTGCAGCTTACTTTGGGTACTGATATTTTCACAGTATCAAAATTGCTTGGACACAGGCATTTAAAAACAACACAGATTTATGCTAATGTAATTGATGAAAAGAAAACAGTAGCAGCTAACAAAATAAATATTGGCTTATAATGGAAATAAAAATATTGAATAGCATTTTGTTCAAAGAACTTATGCCCTGGACTTTTGATGCCAAAGGCACAAAAGCCATCAACGAGAAAATAAAAAAGGTAGGCAGTAAAGAACCCACCACAGAAGCCCAGTTGGTGCAACAGCTTCAAATATTGTTGGCTGATTATTCCGACCTCTCCAAATGGCTTACAAAGCAAAATACAAAGGGAACCAGTACTTTGAAAAACCATTGCTACGCAATAGATTTTCCAGCTTACAGCGATGCAGTAAGCAAGTTTTATAATGCAGTTATCAGCCTTGAAACACTTCGTGTTTACAATGCTTTTAATACCAAGATGCAGAAGTACAGCAAAAAGGTGGATATAGTGTACCACACCACCATTGCATTAAAGAACATCAAAGCACTTACAGTAAACACAGTTAAGGAGATTAAGGAAAGAGGATTTGAGGAAGCACCTACCGAGCAAAGCTCGTTACCTCATTTTGTATTGCAGTTATTAAGGCAACACCTTACTATTTTATTTTTTGATATTCAGGAATTGAGCAAAGCCAGTATTGACAGCCCCACCAGTATTGAAGATTTTTACTTATTGGATTTGAATTTACCAAAGGCACAGATTAATGAATTGCAGAAATTAGAAATTGAAACAGAGAAAGCCGAGAAGCCAACCGCCAAAGAGAAACTATCATGCTAAGTAAAGGAGACAAAGAGTATAACAAAAAAATAGAAGCCTCCAAAAGGATAAAAGACTTTCCGGCTGAAACAAAGTTAGGAGCTTTAGTATTTTGCACTATCGGGGCTTTAATAGGCTTTGTAATACTTCTTTTTTTAATGGCGTTGATAACTATTTAAACACCTGAACTAATGGCAAACAAGAAACGAAGTGAATAAAAAAACCCTGCAAAAGACTATTAATCCCGCAAGGTTTTAGTACATTGGTATCGGTTAAACAACAATGTAATGACAAATATAGAAGAAATTTGGAAAGATGTTCCTGGGCACGAAGGATTATACAGAATAAGTAATCTAGGTAGAGTAAAGTCACTTCGATATAAGGGGTATAGCGTTGCAAGAATTTTAAGGATATCAGTTGATCCGCATGGATATCAGATGATTTGTCTTACTAAAGACAAAGAAAAACGTACAAAAAAGATACATAAGTTAGTCGCTATTGCATTCCTAGGACACGAACCATGCGGTCATAAGTTAGTGGTTAATCATAAGGATTTGAACAAGTTAAATAATAACCTATCAAACCTTGAATTGGTATCATCCAGGATAAACGGTAACAAAAAGCACCTACCTCATTCAATCGAATACACTGGCGTTTCTTGGAATAAAAAAGACCGTAATTATGAATGTAAAATTATGGTTAAAGGCGTTTCTGTGTATTTAGGACGCTTCAAAAACGAAATTGACGCTCACTATGCCTACGAAAATAAATTAAAATCACTGCAATGAAGCACACGCATCAATTTTATAAAACATCTACTCCTCAAGTATGGAAGTGTAGGTATTGCCCATGTAAAAAACTATCATCATGAACAAAGACTTTAAGGTATCCGTCAAAAGCGAGGAGGTAAAGAGAAGGCACAACGAAATAGTCCAACTCATGCGCGAACTTTCAGACGAGGAGCATATTGACGCGCTATTTGCCTTCGCTTCGGCTAAATGGAATCGGTTAAGGAATAGCGAAAACCCCTCTTTTTCCGCTAAATCAGGGAGTTTACAGGGAGAGGAAAAATAGTTTGAAAAATAATCTTGAAAAGTGTTGCAATCTTGAAAAAAGTAACTACCTTTGATTCATCAATTAAACGAAACGAATATGACAACTGCAAGCATTTTTAACAAGCCAATGACTGAAAAAGAGTTTAATTCAATTCAAAAAGATGTTGTTACAATATCTCTTACTACACAGTCAAAGAAATTTGATTACTATTCAGTAACTTTTAAAAATGGAACTACACACCAAATAATGGTTAAAAGTGAAATATAGTTATTGTCCTTTTTGTGGTTCTGTAAATTCTCTTTCTATGAAACAAAAAGTATGTACAAGGATTAAGGAAAACAAAGTAGTAAAGGGAGTATTTGATGTATGGACTTGCTCTAAATGTGATGAATCATTTTTTTCAACATGGGAGTTTAAAATAAAATAAAAATGAAAAAACAACACGGAGGCTCACGCGAAGGATCAGGCCGAAAGAAGAAAGAGCCGACTAAAACAATCCGCGTACCTATATCAAAAATCCCTGCAATAAAAGAAATGTTAAAGATTAAAACACCAAAATAACATGAAACGATATTTTTTATTAAACATCAAAAAAGAAGTTTTATTTTCGGAAATAAATCGACCGCCTTACAGGGGTTCAAAATATCCATCATTTAGCGAGGTTTCTTCGTTAGCTTACCATTATAGAGAACATGGTGAAAAAGTTTTTATTAAATCAAATTAAACACCAAAATAACAAAGCCATGAAAAAGCAATCAGATTACGATTACTACGGACTAAGCAAAGAAGAGCGTGAGCTTATGGACTGGAACGAACGTGACCAAGAACCAGGCAGCCTTCAAAAAGCCTTAAAGAGTGCCACATTTCAGCTATTAGTTACTGCATGTTGGTTATTCGTTTACGCCATAACATTGTTTTCAGAAGAAAAAGGCTGGCAAATAGTAAACGCTTTTGCCTTGACGGTAGCGGTTTTATTCTTTCTTCTGTTCATTTCCTTTCACGGGGTTAAAACTGCTAAATCTTTCTTTAAGTGGGTGTATGAGGTTGTTACGTATCCTGTATCATGAAAAAGCCAGTTTACAGATTAAAAAAATCACTCATTAAACCTAATACATGGGTTGTACAGCGTGAATATATGAGCATCTGGTTTACTTTTGGTCATACTCCAATGATTCTATGATTACCACAAGACACAAAGAGAAAAGCCTTTCAGCATTAAGAGATGAACTTGACGGATTGGTATCTTTATATGTAAGGTTAAATGCTGCTGATGTGTATGGGATAATTGTATGTATATCATGTGAAGATCAGGTTTGGTGGAAGGAAGCTGAATGTTGCCACTATAAAGATCGTGAACACATGGGTACTAGGTTTTATCTTCCAAACCTTGCTGCCGGGTGTCATAACTGTAATTGTTTTGAAAAGGAATCCCACATTGAAGCATGGGAAAAGAAACTAACTGCACTACAAATTGATGATTTAAACCACCGTTCAAGATCATTAATGAAGTGGACAAAATACGAATTAACCGAGATGATCGAAGACTACAAAACAAAGGTGAGTGAACTAAAGAAATTGAAAGGATTATAGACATCAAAAAATAGCCGTAAGGCAACACTTATTTGGGCGTATTCCCATTGACTCCTCTCGGAAGAGATATAAACGAATGCTGATCCGGGCTGCATTAGTAAGTGATTTTTTGAAGATGCTGGAGAGTTGGAACTGGTCTGAATTAACAGGCAGCTAGGCTAAAGTTACAGGCTTCCAACTCAATAGCTGATAAGGATTAAACGTAAACCCAATCATTAAGATGAAGACACTAACTGCAAAACAAATTTTAAACAATAGCTGTGAGTCTGTTGGTGATGGTGACGATAAATACATAAACATTACCGAAGGATTGGCTATTGAAATAGTGGAAGAATACGCCCAACAGTTCATCGAAGAACTAAAGACTTTGAAAGAAGATAAAGTTCGAGTCGTTGAAGATTACAACATCCTTCTGGAATTGAATCGTAATTTGAAGCAAGAGAACGAGCGATTGGAAAATGACCTTAGATTTAAAGAGGTAATTCAAGAGATTAAAGAAGTTAAAATCAGTGAGCTTGAATCCGAGCTATTAAAGGCGAAAGAGCTGTTTAAGGATATTCAAAAAGTACTTGATGACACAAACAATGGAGTAAGAATGAGAGAGCTAAATTCTAAATTGTGTGATAGAGTTGATGACTTTGTTGCTCCAGTAGAACAGACTAAGAAAACGGAAGAGAAGATACCAAACAATGCAAGAGAGTTTTTCTCAAAGTACTTTAAACCTGTAAGTGAGAACCAACCGGAAGAGAGTAAAGAGAGGATAACCGAAACGAGAAAAAAGAAGAAATCAAAAAGTCCATTTGATGGACAAGGAAGTGAATGGGAAACAGGAAGAGCCGGACACTGTGAGAATTTTTAACCCGTAAGTAACCAATACCAATATGACAGACACTATTATAGCACTGGAAGCAGCTTATGAAACTTGCAAATTAATCAAATATCATTGCGGTAATGTTATTGCATCCAGTGGATTTGAGGAATCAAAATCAGATCAAGAATGGAAGCGGCAAGCGGAAGTATTTATAAAGTGGTACGATCGAAGAAAATTAAGAGGCGGTTCAAATTGGGCTGAGAAGCTTGAAAAACAAATGAGTAAACTACTTCAAGAAATGGATAAATTTTGATCACCCACTAATCTAACAGAGCATGAAGACCGAATCAAAATATAAAGTTAATTTCCAATTTGATGTTATGAAAGGAAATAATATCAAGCATAAAACGGGTCAAAATGATATTACGTCAAATAAAGATGAAAAATATTTGATTAACTCCACTGAATTAAAAACAGCCTTAATGCAAGAAATGAGGTATCGTTTCGGAACTATACTTTCCTTAGATATAATTTCAGTAACCCCAACTACTTAAACATGGAGCCAGAATCAAAGAGAAAGACGGTTATAGACCAGTTGATTGAGAAACTTCAATTAAAAATTGATAATTGGGATACAAGCACAAAAGAATCAAGATCCAGAAGAGGATGTTATGTAGATTGTTTAATGTTAGCTGAGGATTTGAAACCTGTTCATCGTGAAGAGATAGAGAAGGCATACAATAAAGGCGGACAGGATGAGTACACTCCACCCTACAAGGATTTTGATTATTACTACCTAAAGACATACATCAACGTTTAAAAATTGATCTAAAGGTATGATCGAAAAACCTACTAATTGGAGAGAATGTTAAACAATCGTATATTTGGGTATGTGTTGCCAGTCCGCTAAGAAAACCGCAAAACTAGTTGCTGATATAGCAAGAGGTGCTGCATACCTTGCAACTGGTAAGAACGAGGATTTAATGCAAAGGAGATTAAAAATTTGTAGCAATTGTCCTCACTTTAGGGGCGGACTAGTTTGTAATTTGTGCGGGTGTCCAATGCACTCAAAAGCAAGATTACCAGAATATCAATGCGAAGACGAAAAGAACAGGCGATGGCTTGCGGAACCTAATTATAAAGTAGCATGAAACAAGAAGTAAAAAAACTACGTGAGGAAAATAAAGTATTGAAATACATGGTTAGACATGTAGGTAAGGAATTAAAATCTATAGAAAATGAATTTAAGTCTGATACAAAGGAATTAGAGGCCATTAGCAAAATGTTGGATAAAAAGAACATAACAGAAAAAGAATGGCAAATTATCGATAAAAGATTTGCACGATTAAACTCTAAATTCAAATGAAAGACAAACTAGTAAAAGGATTCAAGTGGACACTATGGGCTATGGTATGGGCATTTGTCCTAACCCTCGCAATCCCAGTAGTAAAATTGATTGTAAACTATATTTTATGGGTATGGAAGCTGATTTAAAAACTAATCATATCCAATATCCGAGTTCATTACGTGGTTTAGCTGTACAAATTAATGCCATAAAAAAGAGATTATACGATTGTAAGGATATTGAATCAGAGTATTGTAGAGCGTTAATTATTGTTCTTAATCGACTTGATGATGATTTTAAGATTGCTGCTTCAAATCTTAGAGAGATAAAAATTGATATTTATTTATGAGTCAAGAATCTAATCCAGTAGGAAGGCCAACTATATTCGATGATTCGATAATGGTCAAAGCAATTGACTACATAGAATCATGCGAGGATGTTGAGGAAACAAAAATGACCGGACAAAGCGATTCATTCACTAAGTACGAAACAAAGCTGAAGGTTAACATACCAACTATCGAAGGATTAGCACGTTATCTTAAAATTCACAGGTCAACTTTATACGAATGGCAAAAGGAAAAGCCTCAATTTTCCGACATTATTGAGCAATTACAGCAAAAACAGGTTGAAAGGCTGTTAAATATGGGTCTTTCCGGTGACTATAACAGCACTATTGCAAAGGTTCTACTTACCAAGCACGGGTATAATGACAAGACCGAAATAGACCAAAAGACCGAACTATCAGGATCAGTAAAATACTCAGGTATTGAGATCATCAACCCCAACGAGCCTAAAGTTTAGGCACGATCCAACAAAGAAACAGTTCATTTGTCTGCAATTATTGTATGACTACCATACTAAATACCCACTATTCGGAGGCGGGGCAGGAGGGGGAAAGTCTTGGTTAGGTTGTGAGTGGATAGCGGCCATGTGTTTAAACTATCCAGGCGTTCGTTACTTCATGGGACGGGAAGAGCTATCAAGTTTAAAGGACTCCACCGTTAAGACCTTCTTTAAAATGGCTCGCCATCATGGCATATTTGATACCTTCAGATATTACGAACACTATTCAGCAATCAGGTTTCATAATGGATCTGAGATAGCCCTTCTTAACCTAAAATACATACCAAGCGATCAGCTTTACGAACGATTCGGATCAACTGAATATACCGGAGGCCTGATAGAAGAGGCAGGTCAAGTTCATTTTAACGCATTCGATACTTTAAAATCCCGTGTCGGTAGGCATTTAAACGATCAGTACAACATCCCTAAGAAATTACTTGTAACCTGTAACCCGAAAAAGAATTGGCTTTACCATACTTACTACAAGCCGTGGAAGGACGGACAACTTGAGGACGGTTATGCCTTCGTTCAGTCTTTAGCTATCGAGAATGAGAAGATTGACAAGGGATATGTTGAAGGATTGGATGATATTAAAGATCAGGTTCTAAAGAAACGCCTAAAGTTTGGCGAATGGGAGTACGAAGATGATCCGTTATCTTTATGCCAGTACGATACTATACTAAACATCTTTACAAACGACTTTGTATCTGGGGGCAAGAAATACATAACCGCAGATATAGCGCGATTCGGAAAGGATAAAACAAAAGTCAGGGTTTGGGATGGGTTACGAGTAATCGAACGCATTGAAAAGCAAGGGTTAAAGGTTACTGAGTCCGCAGAATTGATAAAAAGTCTTTCCAGAACCCATAAAATCCCAATGAATCAGGTAATTGTAGATGAGGACGGTATAGGCGGGGGAGTTGTTGACTTACTGAATTGTAAAGGATTTGTTGCTAACTCTTCACCACTTTATAAAGACAATTTCGATAACCTTAAAAGTCAGTGCGGTTACAAATTGGCCGAATTAATCAATGATAACCGTATTTATGAGGACTGCAAAGATACCAAGATTAAAGAATCAATCATCGAACAGATTTCCCAACTGAAAAGAAAGAATCAGGATGATGATAAGAAGCAGGCTTTAATGCCAAAGGATTTAATTAAGGATTTGTTAGGGTATAGCCCTGATGATTTGGATACATACATCATGCGAGCATACTTTGAGATTTATAAGGTCGGTAATTCATCTTCAGGAGCATGGTAAAATTCAAAATCAACGGCAAAACATACAAGGCAAAAACAAAGTGGTCGGAAGTTGACCCCGATAAATTGATGATGTGCGATGGGATTAAAGACGAGTTAAAATGTCTTACCGATGTTCCACATGAAACAATTGACTCAGCAACCGAACTACAATTATTCCCACTTTACACCTTGATAAGCTTCATTGATGATGTGGAAGAAAATATAGATGAACCCTATATTAATTTTTGGGATAAGATAAAGTCATTTGTTGGTATAAAGAAAACTAAGGCGATCGACATTGAACAAGCACCATATAAAACTTTAGAGCTCGCAAAAGTCAATCTGAAAACTGGTAAGTCATACGCTAAAATCCTAAAGGCTGGGAGAATCTACTACCCTGATGAAAAGAATCCTGTACTTTTATTAGGACTAGGTGCAAATATTATTAACCAAATAGCTGTATTTTTGGAAAAGTACTCAGAGATGATTCAAAGCGAACCGGATGCAGACGAAGTTTGGGCGGGGGTTGAGTCGCTTAGTGATTTCGGGGCATGGGGAACGGCTTACAATCTGGCAGGGGAAGACATTCTAAAGCTTCAAAGTGTTTTAGAGTTGCCAGCGCTGAGAGTTTACGAAGCATTAAGGTATAATTACAGGAAGTCACAGTATCAAAAGAGGCTATTTGATTTAAAGAATAAGACAAAGTGAGCTATCAAACCACAGTAAACGAAATACGCGCGGCTGCTGAAGCTGTTAATCCAAACGGTAGGTTCATTAACGGTAGGCATCTTGATATTTCTCAGGCTTTCGATGGTGCTTACTCTGTCATTTGCCTTTATCCGATCAATATAAACAAAGTTATTGACCCTGAATTTATAGACTCATCGGTTATCCTATTGGGGTTCTTTAAACAAGATCGGCCAGACACAAGCAACGATGAAAGGGAACAGATCATTGCTGATATGGATGAATTGAGCGATTTATTTATCGAACAATTGTCAGAAAATAAGCTGATAAAAATCAGTAACATTACCAAAGAACCTCAATTTCAGCAGTATTTAGGAACAATTTCAGGGTTCGCGGTTCGCTTCAACTACCAAAACTTCACACCGTGTGAGTAAAGACCTAACCACATATCAATCACTCGTAAAGGATCATTTAACAACAATGCTTTCAAAAAAGCCATTGGTTAGCAAGACCGTAATGTTTCAAGCCTGTGAAAAGGAATTAGTAATTGATACGGCTATGGCTTGCGGTTATACCCCTGTTTTCGGCATCTTGTTAGGAGACTATCAAACGGTTAACTTCATTGAAGACCAGCCGCCATGTTGATACTTTCATCATTCATATTACTTGAAACCTTTGCCCAAAAGTTAATCGAAGGCATAAAGCAAAACATTCGTAACAAGCAGGTAACGCCATTCGGAGCGATGCACACAACCGGACAAGCTGAGAATAGTTTGTTCTATCGCATTGACGCGAACCGGTTAATCATTGGTTCCACCTGGGCATACATCACAGTTTTAGAGGACGGAAGAAAGCCCGGGAAGTTTGCCCCGCCTGAAGTTATTGACAAATGGATAGAGGACAAACCGATCATTGGTGACATCAGTAAAAAGTCTTTGTCGTTTCTAATTAACCGGTCTTTGAAAGAAAAAGGTAGCTTGCTTTGGAGACAGGGCGGAAACTCAGGAATACTTTCAGATTACATAAATCAAGACTACATTCACAAGAATTTAACAGAACCTTTAATGAGTTCTATGGTAAAAGAAATATCGAGTAGATTGTTTAAAATAGCAGCGTAATGGCATCAATAGAATTTTGGCGAGATATATCAGGTTCAAGTCCTCACATAATGATGGATCGGTATCTATACGATACTGTCACTACTGTGGTAACTCACGTGGGGCCAATTGACATCGGAACAGGTGGATTAGGTGCTTACAATCCTCCTGCTGGCACTGTAATATTTTCAGAATGTTCAGGGCTTGATTTTGTCGAGTACAAAGGAATCGGGAATAATACGGATGTTGATGTGGTCACGACTGAAGACTATGCGCCATGTTGTACGCTATCAGTAAGTGATTTCGAGGTAGTAAGAACAAACAACACGATAATCCTAACCCCAAACGGTACCATAACTATTACCGCTCCTGTTCTTACTATTGCAGACTATGAGGCTTCAATAGATGGCGGGGCTAATTATGTTTCACCCGTAGGATCTGAAATACTTTTCGAGGACTTACCCGCAGGAGAGTACACGATACTAATCAGGGCTTCGGCTGGCGTTTGTCATGTTTCCACAGCGATAACCATAGCCGATAACATTACCTATCCACCTCCGATTGTATCCGAAACCACTTTACCAAGCCTTTACAGTCCCGTTTTTTATCCGATTACGATAGGTTACAAGTTGGATAACAACGAGGCCACAGTTAAAGAGGACGGTTTTGGAACTTATATTGAGGTGGCCACCGCAGACGCTCGGGAATATCTGGCAACACTTCCAATAATCAGGTTAATTGATAACGTTGATTATGCAGGAACTTATCAGGTTCTTTCGGTTGATGATGTTGACACCCCTACTAAATTCTACATTGATGCAACCTATACAACCGATCAGGCAGTTTTGTTTGTTCCTTTCGATAGGCAGTTATTTCAATTGTTCGCTGAAGTGTCATTCGAGAACTACCAAAAGATTGCAGACATAACCGCTTACCCTGATGAGGAAGGGGAATATCTTTTCAGATTGGAAGGCTTTTTACAGTCTGTTTTCGAGGTAATGCAGCCATTAAACGAAGGCATTGAAATTACTTTGCTTCGTAAATACTACGTTGTTCCGGTTTATTTCGATATGGAGGACTCACCAACGATTCTTAACGCGGTTTATTCTGCTATACCGGACTTGACCAACTATCTTGGAACTTTAATTCCACTTGGCCCCGCTCCGATAAACTTTATTAACGAGCAAACGCAAAGAGGTTTTCCGGTTCTATTCTCGTACATCGACACTACCACAGGGAGAGTAGTAAACATTACAAGTTCAGACCAAACGAATATTACAAGCACATCGGAAACAGTTTATATTTCCGCTTTGCCTTTGAACACTTACACGCTAACATGGATTAACCCAGCCGGGGCGATCGCTGCTTTAAGTGTAGATCCTGCTTTGCCAGCGTGGATAGTAATGACCAACCCGACATCGGATACTATTGTTTTAGAAATCGATACTAATGTTACATCAGGAACAGGGGATTACGATGGCGATGATTATGATGGAGACGATTATTTAACAGGGGGGCCGAATGCTATTGTAGGGTGTTATACTTATGAGTTTTTCGATGGTGCAACATTACTATTCACTTTAGAAATTTGTGTTTATCCTCTACAAAAAGCGGATTCACTTTGCCCAGATAACGTGGCAAATATTGCATGGGTAAACCGTGAGGGTGGATGGTCTTCTTATGTATTTGACGGACGTAAAACTTATGGGAAAGATATTTCAACGGTCAACACGTACAAGCGCGGGACTGAATTAAAGCGGTCAACGGTTGAGGATGTTTATGATGTAGTTGAAGTCAGTGTAAGTAACAAGGCAATAAAGGATTTGATATTCATTGCATCACTTCGTCAAAGTATTCAGGCATATCTATACGATGAAAGTACTTTACAATGGAGCATACCGATATTTATCGACAAAGATTCATTCCCGGTTTACTCAGTTCCTTTTAAACAAATCAGAGTAGATCAGAAGTTTACTTTTAGAATGTCAAACGAAATTATAATTCAGAAACAATGACAATAACATCTTTCGACTCAGACATCCCGATGCAATTCATTAAAGAGAAATCTTTACAGGGACGCATTGCTATCTTCTTAAACCATGTAATGTGCAAGGTTTTAAAGCGTGACCTGATTAAAAAGGAACGTGATAAAATTTCTTTCATCGTTGTGGACAAGCAGAACATGGAATTGAAGTACGATAACAATTTCATTGGTATGGTGAGCATGGTAGGCATGAGTAAAGATTTCATTTTCAAACAATGACAACCGAAGTATTTATTAATGGTGAATTGATCGACATCGATAACGATGAAACCGTAACCGCAAGTTATGGTAACATTACTTTTGGTGAACTTTCGAAACGTAAAGGGGTAAAGTCTAATACCTGGAAAGCTCCATTTTCACCACGTAATAAAAAGATCATTGAAAACTCAGAAGTGATTGGAAGTAATTCAGATTTTCCTTATCGTAAATGTTCAGTAGAAGTTCAGATAAGTGGAACAGTGGTTTTCTTAGGTTTCGGAGTTATCGAAGAATCACAAACTAGTTATTCAATTAATAGCTACGGTGGTACGTCTGATTTTTATACGTTCATAAATAACAGGAAATTAACCCAACTCGATACTACTTCTTTTAATCATCAATGGAATGAGACTAACGTAAAGAACAGCCAGTTTAATACTGAAGGTTATATTTACGCTTTTCTATTCAATGGTAAAGCCGGTGCGGGTGGTTCTATTGTAGACTACGTTCCTAAAGACGCTCTACTACCTCACATGTTTTTTCACTCACTGATTAAACAAATTGCTTTAGATGCTGGGTACACTTTGTCAGGTAAGGTGCTAACGAACTCAAGATTTGTAAATCATTTAGTGCTTTGTAATAAATTCCCTTTACCGATTTCATTCGGTGGAGACTTTGACATTGCTTTAACTTTGCCAGACTTAGCACAATCAAAACTATGGTTGGACTTTGCTAACATTTACGGACTTCAATTTGACATCGATCAGGAGTTAGGAATTATAACCTGTGATTATATTGATGATATTATTTTCAGTGAGTCACAGGACTGGACAAACAAGATTGACAGAACAGAAAAACCAACAGTAAGTTACTCGCTAGGGTACGCGCAAAAGTCTTATTTACGATTCAACTCAGATGATGTTTGTTTAGTGGATTACAACAAAGAGATTTTAATAGATGACGAAACGTTAGACGAGGAAGTTGATATTTACAAATCATCTTTCTTCATGGTTCAACATACCGGTACAGTATTTAACGAAGGCTTAGGTTCTTCTTTCACGTTCACTTTAAAGGACAATCAAAACTTTAGAGGGGCATGGGTTACTGGTCAAGATTATTTTGCGTCTGCATTTCAATCTGTGTGGCATAACGGAACGTATTACAAAGCAAAGATTGACAGTAATAGCAATGAGCCACCTAACGAAACTTACTGGACTCCTGTGGATCAAACAACTATTTGGACAATCAAAAGCCGTCCGATGTACGGTTACCTAGTTACCGATCCTGCAAGTACCGTAAACGTTATATTTTCAACAGGAGAAGAACAGATTACTAAGGTAGTTCATAATACTAAATTGAATTGGTCAAACTCTTACGATCTTCACTATAAATTATTCGATAGGATAAAAACTAAGACTAAGAAATTACAAGTTGATGTTCGGTTGAATTACAGCGATGTGAATCAGTTGGACTTCACAAGATCGAAAAGAATTGACGATGAGATTTACATACTTGAGGATGTGACACAATTTAAGTTGAACAGAAATGATTCAACTATTTGCAACTTTATAAGGCTATAACATGGAAGAAAATATATTACTGAATATCGAATTTAATAACACCGACATCGAAAAAGCGGTAAAGAATATCAGTGAAAGCCGTAAAGCTATCGACTCATTACTTGAGGCAAATAAACAATTGGTTGCACAAGGTCAAAAGAACAGCCAGGCGTATGTTCAAAACGAACAGGCGATTAAGAAACTAAACACTGAGGTAAATAATAACTCGAAGTTAATTCAGGCCAACACGCAAGCGACAAATGCGAATGCTAATTCTATTGAGGCTTTGAAGAAACAGAAC
>Ga0116157_10003927_pt1 | contig 14063 bp, 15 predicted proteins | sample AD_UKC048_MetaG_FD_89882 | JGI IMG/M metagenome (GOLD analysis project Ga0116157, IMG submission 89882) | Active sludge microbial communities of municipal wastewater-treating anaerobic digesters from USA - AD_UKC048_MetaG | ecosystem: Engineered > Bioreactor > Anaerobic > Digestate | place: USA...
CGGAGGGGATTATAAAATCAATACTACTTTCAATAGGCTGAAAGAAGCTTTTGGTTTGCATATAAAAACGAAACCGGAAGATATCTCTGAGCTAAATGAAGCCAGCAATGCCTACAAGAGCAAGGCGTCAGAACTCATGAGAGAATTGATTGATGAAATCAAAAATAAAAATCTGGATCCAGAGACGATGAAAAAGGAGCTGGGCAATTTGGTGAAATATTTCAACTATGACGAAAAAATGAATCTCTATGAAGCCAGAACAAGTGCCAGATCTGAAGCCAACAAGGATAATAAGGCCTTTGAAATATTGAAAAAGGGAGAACAATTTATTAATTGGTATCGCAAAGTTGATTGGAAGAAGAAAATGGCTTTTTCTTTTGGTCTTGGAATTATAACTGGAGGCTCATTGCTACTCGGGCAAAGAGCTCTGGGCAGTGTGGCAGCCGGAGTCGGTGCGGTGGCGGGCATGGAGGCTTACCAGAGACGAAAAGAACAAAAAAAATCTGAAGCCCAAAAGGAAGAACTGCTCAAGAATTTTGAAAACTCGCAGGAAAAAATGGATGAGATTATGCAAAAACTCCAAGGAGAAATAAATGATTACGAAAAAAGTCTGGATAATGAACAAAGAAAAGCTCTGGGGAGAAAATTTATAGGATTAGGTGCAGCTTTGGGAACATTCGCGGTGGGTACTCTGGCCAGCGGAGCGATGAAGGATCTTAGTGGACAGGCTTTTGAAAACATTAAGAATTTTTTTGGAATTGGAGAGACTATTTCAAATGTAGATCAGCCAGACTTGCCACAAAAAGGATCAATTGATAGTGAGAACTATTTAACTTCAAACGATGCGCCCACTGGTCCAAAAAATATTCCAAATGCGGAATCTCTTTCTGATTCCGGAAATGTTATAGAGAATGATGTAAAGTCTGGTGTCTTTGCTGAAAAAGTACTGGAAGTTAGAAAAGGAAGTAGTCTTGAGGGAACGCTAATTAAGCATCTGGAAGGCACGGGCTTGAATCATGAAGAGGCCGGAAAAATGGCACATAAAATGGCGATTGAGTATGCTAATAATAATTTGAAAGACGGACCGTACAGTTTGATTCACGAAGGCGCTAAGCTAAAAATAAGTCCGGAAGGAAAATTAGTAGAAATTTCTGGTGATGATCATTTGAGCTATTTGTCCAAGAATGAAATTCCCACTAGTGGTGGAGGCAAAGGCCAAATTTTTGAAAATGCAAGACCAAAGGGAAGTGTTGAACCTCTGACTGTCGACAAAGTTAACGAAGTTCCCATGGAAAAATTCGATCTCGGTATCAATCAACAGCACGACATTGCTGATTTGAATCACAAAATCAGTGAAATGCGAGCAGAAGTGGATGAGATTAGAAGTAAAGGTTTTGGTTTTTCAACCGAGCTGGATCAGGCACGCGGAAGCATGACCAACGGGGGCTGGGCGAATATTCAGGAAGCAAATATAAGAGATCTCCAGATAGAAGCAGCCAAAAAATATGGTAGTATGTTCAACCAATTTTTGGGCAATGGAAATTTGGAAAACCTAAAAGGTATAAGCGGTCTGCGAGCAGCGGATGTTTTTGAAAACAGGAGCAGCGGCGTAAGAAAAATATATGAATATTTAATGAACAGAAGTGATATCCCAGCTGACGACAAAAGTTGGCTCAAGCCAAGCACCAATGAGAAAGTCAGCAATTGGGTTACAAGAATTTCAGCTGGATTAGCAAAGCGGGCTATTTAAAATGATAAAAAATTTAAAAAATATTATGACAAATCAAACACAAATAAAAGAATCTTTAATTGAAGAAATGGGGCTTGGTGACTTACCCGAGGAAAAACAACAAGAACTAATAAGAAAAATGTTTGAAGTTTTGCTGAAAAGAATTTATGTTGAAGCTAATGATAAATTGAGCGAAGAAGACAAAACTGCTTTGGATGAAATGATAAGTAAGAATTCTCAGCCAGAGGAAGTGGAAAAATTCTTGCAAGAAAAAATTCCGGATTATTCTGAAATGATAAAAAATATTTTATCCGGTTTTAAGGAAGAAATGTTAAAGATATAGAAAATATTTTCCATGTAATTTGTTAATTTTAAAAATATGTCTAATTTGGAGCCAATTGATGAAGGGGATTTGGATTTGAAGAGTAAATTTCAAGGAGAAATGGAAGACACGAAAGCTGAAATAAAAAAAGACGAACCAGCTTCAGACGCAAAAGTAATAAAAAATCTTGAATTTACCGAAGAAAAAAAAGAAAAAGCGCAAGAACGAGCATTGGAAAAGGAAAAAACTTATTCCAAAATACTTTCCAAAATGAAAAGCACACAAACTCCAGCTGAAGATTCTTCTGATAATGTTGCAAATGATGCACAAGAAACTGCCGAGACGGTTACGCCGGAAGCCAAGGTTGATAAACTGGTGAAGCTGGCTATGACCAAGGGAGTTGTACATGCAGTCAAAGTTGCCAAACATATGGATGATAACTATACCTTGGACGAATTTCATGATAAGTTAATGGCAGAAGAATTTCATAGTGCTTTGGTGGATAAGGGCATAATAAAAGAATTATAATTACAGAAAATATTAAAACTAAAATAAAAAAATAGAATGGATTATGTATTCAGCTTGATATTGTATATTCTTTTAGGCATTCTGGCTCTTGCTAGTTTTGTGAGCGGACTTCTTTTGCTTGTCCGCAGTTTTTTCGGTTTTCGCGCTCACATCAACAGATCACTAAGTTTGGATTTGGAAATCGTCCGTGTTTCGAAGGTGAAAAAACAACAACAAACCGAGCAAAATGATGACAGGCAAGAAATTTGGAAAGAAGAGATTGGAGCCATGGAACAGCTATTGTCTTCACTTTCAGTTATCCGAGAGAAAAAAGGTTTTTTCTTTCGCTTGCTCTATGATGTGCCCTATATCTCCTTGGAAATTGCTAAGCCTTCGCATATGGATGAAATAATTTTCTTCGTAGCTATGCCGAGAAAATTCAGAGAATCAGTGGAAAAACAGATACACAGTTTTTTCCCCAATGCCTCTATTGAAAAAACAGAAGATTTTACAATCTTTAATCCTAAGAGTTTTACGGAAGCCGCCATTCTTAATCTCAGTAAGAATCATATTTTCCCCATAAAAACTTACGAGAATTTGGAAATTGATCCTCTGAATAAGGTGACTAATGCTCTTAGCAAGCTCAATGAAGGCAATGAGGGAGCGGCTATTCAATTGATTTTGAAGCCGGCCGATGCGGGCTGGAGATATGAAGGCAGGTCAATTGCTCATAAAATGCAACAGGGGAAGAGATTGCATGATGCTAACGCTTCAGTTTCGAATAAAATTATGCGAGAATCTGGCAATTTTATGCATGAATTATTTTTCAGAAAAAAAGGTGAAGAAAAAAACCCTTACAATGCTAAAACTGTCCAGCTGACACCTGAGGAGCAAGAGTTGGTTAAGAGTTTAGAACAAAAAGCGGGCAAAACCGGATTTGAAGTAAACATTCGCCTGATTGCTTCAGCAGATACAAGGGAAAGAGCGCAACAAATATTAGGACAGCTGGAAAATGCCTTTACTCAATATGAGAATTCAGATATCAACCATTTTTATTCCAAAAAGAGATTAAAAAAACAGGACATTTCTTTCGACTTTATTTTTCGGAATTTTATTCAGGAAGACGCTATCATTTTAAATGCGGAAGAAGTGGCGAGTATTTTTCATTTCCCAATTTCAACTATTGAAACTCCAAAAATCAAGTGGTTGAAATCAAATGCGGCTCAGCCTCCACTTAATATTCCGTCCGAAGGGCTTGTTCTTGGTTTTAACAAATATCGCGATGCAGAAACTGTCATTCGTCTTTCCGATATGGACAGAAGAAGACATCTCTACACCATCGGTCAAACTGGAGCTGGAAAGTCTAACTTTTTGCAAGAAATGGCCAAACAAGATGCTAGAGATGGCAAGGGACTTTGCTTTATTGATCCGCATGGTGATGCGATTGAAGATATTCTTTCAGCTATTCCCAAAGAAAGAGCTGAAGATGTTATTATTTTTGATCCAGCTGATACAGAACGACCATTTGGTTTAAATATGTTGGAATATGATATTAATCTGCCAGAGCAAAAAACTTTTGTTATCAATGAAATGATTGGTATTTTTGATCAGCTCTATGACTTGAAAGCCACTGGTGGCCCAATGTTCGAACAATATATGCGAAATGCGATGCTGCTCATTATGGAAGACCCAGATTCTGGTTCAACTTTAATGGAAATTTCCAAAGTATTGGCGGATGAAGATTTTAGAAGAATGAAAATTTCCAAATGCACCAATCCAATTGTTTCTGACTTTTGGACCAAGGAAGCGGAAAAAGCTGGGGGAGAAGCAGCGCTAGCCAATATGGTTCCTTACATTACTTCGAAACTCACCACTTTTATTGCCAATGATATGATGCGCCCGATTATTGCTCAGCAAAAAAGCACCATCAATTTCAGGGAAATTATGGATAACAGAAAGATATTATTGGTTAATCTTTCCAAAGGAAAAATAGGAGAGATCAATGCCAGACTTTTGGGGATGGTAATTGTTGGCAAAATTTTGATGGCTTCACTTTCGCGAGTGGATACGCCAGAGGCGGACAGAATAGACTTCTATCTCTATATGGATGAATTCCAAAATGTAACTACTAATTCTATCGCTCAAATTTTGTCCGAAGCTAGGAAATATAAATTGAACCTGATAATTGCGCATCAGTTTATTGCTCAACTCAAAGAAGAAATTTCCAAAGCTGTTTTCGGAAATGTTGGATCGGTTGTGGCCTTTCGGGTGGGAGCCGAGGATGCCGAGTTTTTGGTTAAACAATTCGAACCGGTTTTCACAACCAACGATTTGGTAAATGTGGACAATTACAATGCTTTTGCCAAAATTCTCGTGAGTGGAGTTGTGAGCAAGCCTTTTAACATTCAAACATATCCCCCAACTGCCGGAAACAAAGATATCGTAACGCCATTTAAAGAGCTATCGCGTCTCAAATATGGTCGCGATCGAGATATTGTTAATCGAGAAATCATGGAAAGATCAAAGATACGAATGGCAGGCAGTGAAGTTTAGACAAATTTAAATGAAAAGAAAACTCTCCATAATGGAGAGTTTTTTTCTAATCTTTTAGTTATTTCTTTTTCTTGGTTCCTGCTTTTTTAGCCGGGGCTTTCTTTTCAAGTTTGGCGGCTTTTTCAAGCCTAGCTTTTTTGGTGGCCTCTTTCTTTTCGGCGGCTTTTTCAGTCATCTTCCTGAATCTGTCAACTCTTCCGGTTGTATCAAGAACTTTCTTTTTACCAGTATAAAAGGGATGACAAGCAGAACAAATTTCCACGCTCATTTCCTTGACGGCTGAGCCAGTTTTAATGACATTGCCACAGGCACAAGTGATCTTTGCATCGTCATAATATTTTGGGTGGATATTCTTTTTCATATATTTTTAGTTGGACAATTTGATTAACAAAATTTAGCTTAGCATATAGAATTTCAATTGACAAGAGTTTTCAGTCTTGGTATATTAAAAAAGCGTTTTAAAGTGTCTACTTGAGAGGGTAGTTTTCTTTTCAAATAGGCCTAACTCATACTTTTTGTGGCTTCCATCCTGACCCCTAATGGGGTTTAGGAAGCTCAGATGTCCTTAAATGGGGATCTAGCAAAGAGTAGCGGCTGTTCAGCCTTGAGAGAGGCGGGACATAATTAATTAAGGATTCATCCCATTATTTCCGATTACTCGGTATGGCGGCTTACCGCAATCTAGTGGGATAAAAAAATATGGAAGAAAATAAGAAGGTTTCTTTGGTCACGGATACCGAAGCCAAGGAAACTAAAAAAGATCAAAAAGGCGAAGATTATTTTGCCGATTTTGACTTTGCCGATCTTGAAGTAAGCATGCAAAAAATGCTTAAAAGCGGTGTTCACTTTGGTCACCAAAAATCAAGAAAGAATCCAAAAATGGAGAAATATATTTTTGGAACAAGAAATGATATAAATATCATTGATCTCCAAAAGACAGTCGAAAAACTTGAAGAGGCCAGAGTTTTCATTGAGAAGATTGTATCCGAAGGCGGCGTTATTCTTTTTGTCGGAACAAAAAAGCAAGCCAAGGGTCTGATCAGATCAGCGGCCACCAGATGTGGCATGCCATATGTTGTTGAAAGATGGCTGGGCGGAACTTTTACCAATTTCAAAAATATTGCCGAAAGAACGAGATTCTTGCGCGAAGGTCAGGAAAAATTGAAAAATAATGAATATTCGAAGTACACAAAATTTGAGCAAATGAAAATTTCCGAAGAACTAGAACGACTGGAAAAGAAAATGGGAGGCATAAAAGAAATGACCAAGCTTCCTTCTGCAATTTTTGCAACATCTTTGAATGAAGATAATCTGGCTATTAAAGAGGCTCTGTGTGTTGGATTACCAATTATCGCTTTGACAGATACGAATGTTAATCCGGAATGCATTGACTACCCAATTCCAGCCAACGAAGATGCCATATCTTCATTAAAGCTAATGTTGGGTTACATTTGCCAAGCCGTTCTTCAAGGCAAAGAAAAAAAAGGAAATGTTGAAGAAAAAAAATAAACTAGTTTGCAGTTTTTAGTTGGTGGTTTGTAGAAAAACCTATGGCCTAAAAATTAAAAACTGGAAACAGGTTAATAAAAAATTTATAAAACTATGAATTTAGAGCAAATAAAAAAAATAAGAGAAAAAACTGGAGCGGGGGTCGTGGAAGTTAAAAAGGCATTGGAAGAAGCTTCTGGAGATGAAACAACGGCCATTGAAATCCTGCGAAAGCGTGGTCAGGAAAAAGCTAATAAAAAATCAGAAAGAACTACGCGAGAGGGATTAGTGGCGACCTACGCTCATTCCAACGGAAGACTCGGCGCCATGGTTAAGCTTTATTGCGAAACTGATTTTGTCGCCAGAAATGAAGAGTTTAAAGAATTAGCCAAAGACATTGCGATGCATGTTGCGGCGATGAATCCAAAGTATATTCGTCCAGAGGATATGCCACAAGAATTAGTGGAAAAAGAAAAAGAAATTTGGATTGCCCAGCTCAAAAATGAAGGAAAGAAAGACGACATTATACCAAAAATTTTGGAAGGCAAAGAAAAAAAATTCAGAGAAGAAATTTCTCTTCTGACGCAGCCTTTTGTTAAAAATCCAGAACAAACCGTTGAATCTCTAATAAAAGAGAAAATTGGTAAAATAGGAGAAAATATTCAAGTCGGCGAATTCTCCAGATTAGAACTGTAATTTATAAAAAACGATATGCAAGTCCTTGTAACTATTTATTTTTGGGATAATCCCAGATCATTCGTGAGTGATATTGATCTGAAAGAAAATGATCAAGTGATTGTAGCACTTGATCAAACTATGGAAATGGGAACGGTCAAAAGTACTAAGAATGAATCAAGAGAAAAACCCCATGGAAAAGTAGTGAGGCTTGCTACCGAAAGAGATAAGAAAAAATTTACTGATTTTGAAGATAAGAAAAAAGAATATCTGAATTTTTGTCGAGAGAGTTCTAAAAATTTAGAATTGGATATGAAGTTTATTGATGCCGGAATGAGCTTGGACGGAAAACAAATAACATTTGCCTTTTCGGCTGATAGTCGAATAGATTTCAGAGAATTGGTAAAAATTCTTTCCAGCAAATTCAAAAAGCTGATAAAAATGCAACAAGTTGGTTCAAGAGATGAGGCCAGAAAAATTGGAGGGTATGGAATTTGTGGCAGAGAACTTTGTTGCAAAAAATTCGGAGGAAATATGCAGAGTATTACCACGGAAATGGCAAGAGTTCAACAGGTAGCTCATCGCGGAGCGGAAAGAATCTCTGGGCTGTGTGGAAGGTTGATGTGTTGCTTGTCATATGAAGCTGAACAATACAAAGAAGCCCTGAAGGGTATGCCTGAGCTCCACAGCACAGTCAATACGAACAAGGGGAAGGGTGTGGTTATCGAGTTAAATGCTGTTTTGCAGGAAATTAAAGTTAAAATGGAAAACGGAGAGTATGTTAGTTTTAAAAAAGAAGATATAAAATAAATTTTAATGAATATGTTTTATTTAATTTTACCTCCAATAATAGTAGTCCTGAGTTTAGTCGGAATTATCATTTTTTTGGTCAAAAAATCTTCGCAGATAAAGAAGGTTTATCAGGATGAAGCTATCGAACTCGCTAAAAAAGAAATTGCAGGAAGGAATGCGGAAGAAGTGAATGGTGAGAAAAGCCAAGGCTTTTGGAAAAAATTTGAAAGAATTCTTCTGATTATTTTGGAAAAAACAACCAGAAGGCTCAGAGCATTATTTTTGAGATTGGAAGTATGGTTTAGCGGTTTGTCTAGCAGGATAAGAAATAGAAGAAATGGAGTAACTCCGTTATCCACAGAAGATGATTCAAAAAAAACACCGCAAAAGGATGAAATACTGGAAAAAATAATCGATTACAAGCCCAAAGACATTTCTGGAGATAGGCCAGTTATGAGGGAGAGCTTTAAGCTGGACGAAGAAACAGAAAAAATTGCTGAGCCAATGATTAGTAAAAAAGTAACTCTGCCAAGAGTAGCGCCTGGAGTAAAAAACAAACTAGAGGAACTTTTGATCGAAAGAGTCGCGGCTAATCCTAAGGACGTAGAAGCTTATGAAAGACTAGGAGAATATTATATGGAAGTAGAAACATATAATGATGCCAAGGAGTGTTTCAAGCAAGTTATGAAGCTTTGTCCGACAAATAGAAATGTTAAATATAAGATAAAAAGATTGGAACGTCTGCTCGGAGAGTAATCCTTGCATTTGTTTTCCATTTTGCCGGCTTAGCTCAGTGGTAGAGCAACTGTTTTGTAAACAGTAGGTCGTCGGTCCAAATCCGTCAGCCGGCTCAGATAAGTTAATTTAAACTTTTTAGTTTACAATTTTAAATCAATTTTTTAATGTATTAATTTTGAATTTAATCATTGAGATTTGATTGGAAATTGGAAATTGGTTATTGAAAATTGAGCCCGTAAGGGCGATATTTGGGTAGGTGGCGGACCACCGCTAAAGCGGGGCCACGCCAAAGGCGGCGAGTGGCCAATTATAAGAGTGAGTTATGTATAAAGTTTATATATTAAAAAGTTTGGTAAATGGTAAATATTACATCGGACACACTAAAAACTTGGAGGCAAGACTGAACAGACATAATGGGGGATTAGTGAAATCAACGAGGGCATACAGACCAGGGAAATAGTTTATAGTGAAAGAAAAAAAATAAAAACGAAGCATACAAAAGAGAATTTCAGATTAAGTCTTACAAGGGAGGAAATGCATTTAAAAAATTAATAGATTATTTTGGGTAGGTGGCGGAGTGGTCAATCGCAGCTGACTGTAAATCAGCCGACTTATGTCTACGGGGGTTCGAATCCCTCCCTGCCCACACTTCGACTCAAAGTACATTAAAATTTAGAAAAACGATATTCTGTTCAGGAGGTAGTTGACTAGAATTTGCAAAAATTGTAAAATATAGGCATGAACAAAAAAATGTTGTTAAAATATTATATAAAAGAAAAGAAATCCATTTTTGAGATAGCTAAAATTTTTGAAAAAAGCGAAACGTGCATAAATTATTGGATGAGTAAACATGGAATAAAAAAAAGAACTATCAGTGAAGCTATCTATTTGAAAAATAATCCAAATGGAGATCCATTTAAAATAAAAAAACCAAACACCTTATACCTGGCTGAACTCAAGGGATTTGGACTTGGGTTGTACTGGGGAGAGGGAAATAAAAAAAATAAGAATTCAATTAAGCTTGCAAATACTGACCCGCTTCTAATTAAAAAATTCATTGAATTTCTAGTTAAAATTCTCGGAGCAGAAAAGAAAAAGATAAGATTTTCCTTGCAGGTTTTTAGCGATGTTGATCCCAATGAAGCAAAAAAATACTGGTTAGATAAACTAAGAGTTAAATCAGATCAGTTTTGCAAGAAAACTACAGTTACTCAGTCTGGGAAAATTGGAAATTATAAAGAAAAAAATAAATACGGAGTTCTTACTATTTATTATAATAATACCAAATTAAGGAATATCTTAATTGATATGTTGCCGTTGTAGCTCAGTTGGTAGAGCACATCCATGGTAAAATAAAACAATTTTGCCTGCCACTTGAGAAATCAATTGGTGAAACCTGAATTACGGTTAAAGGCCAACACTGGTCAAGACCGTGGCACCTATTGTGGGGCCCGAACGACTGACAAGGGAAGCTAAATTCTTATGGAATATGCTTAATATACAGTCTAATCTTCTGATAAGTGCTATAAAGAAAACAGAAGTACAAATGAAGGATGAGGTCACCAGTCCGATCCTGGTCAACGGCTCTAAGTTAGTTTTTGGTTTGTGGTTGGTAGTTTTTAGAAATTTTTAAAAACTAACAACTAACAACTAATAATTTAATCAAATGACAAGAGATAATCTAGCCAAGTTGAAATGCGAAGATTGTAAAACTACCAATTATTTTACAACCAGAAATAAGAAAAAACTCAAAGAAAAATTGGAAATGAAAAAACATTGTCCAAAATGCAAAAAGCACACAGTGCATAAGGAAATGAAGTAACCTGTCAGTCGCGACTGACGAATTAAACCCGTCGCTCGTGAGCGACATGCGGGGTTCGTATAGTGGTAGTACGGGACTCTCCAAAAGTTCTGGCGTAGGTTCGATTCCTACACCCCGTGCATAGTGCTAAGAAGTGGACTTAATTGTCCGCTTTTTGCTTTCATAGAGCCATTTTTCAGCGGTTCTAACCTTTCAAATTCACGCTGTATATCATCGTGCTTATTTACTACTGGTAAAAACCATTCTTTGGCTTGTATAGCGGTTATTTGGTCTTTTATGGCGTGGTTCGAACCTAAATGAAATATAAGCTCTCTGCGAGTTTCATCATCGCCAGTTAGGAATGCTTTGTGGGCATAAGCGTAAAAGGCAAAAGTTTTTTCAGTTAGCTCAAGCGTTTTTTCTTTTCGGTCTTTGGCACTCACTGGTTCTTTGCCAAGCTTCTCAATTTCTTTTTTTATCGGTTCGCTTTGGATTCTAAATTCCTCATCGTCAATCATATCGTTGCTTCGCATTCGTATTAGATTTGATTGTTGATTCTTTAATTTTCCCAAAGTCTGCTGGCGAGTCTCGGCTATTATTTTTTCATCGTCTGCCTTGGTTTCTTTTCTGCTTGCGATAATTTCCAATGCCAAAGAAAGCAACTCTTGAGGTATGGTGTATTTTGCAAGCTCGTATTCGAGTTGCTCGGAAAGCTTGCCTTCTTCCAAGACTTTGTTTTGGGTGCATTTTATTTTTTTGCTTCTTCTGGTGCAATGGTAGTAAGTATATTTTTTTATCTCGCCAGTGCTTTTGATGAGTTTTCTTTTTGTCTCAGCGGTATACGCACAACCGCACTCGGGACAACGAAAAATTCCAGTAAATGCGAAGTGATGTTTTTTGGGTCTCGGTTTTCCCTTATGTCCCAAGATAACTTGGACTCGGTCGAACTCATCCATCGTAATCATCGCCTTATGCTTGCCTGGATAGTGTGTCCCTGGGTCTTGCTTGCTTTTTTTATGAACGATGATTCCGGCATAAAAAAGATTGGTGAAAACTTTATACATTCCGCTCAATGCCAAGGGCTTATCTCCAAGTCGTTTTTTCTTGATTGTTCGAAAGCCCCATTTGTTATTAAGTTTATCGGCAACTTGAGGCACTGTGTAATTTCCAGTCAAAATTAAATCCCAGGCTTTGCGAAGCAGTCTGAATCGTTTGGGGTCTATCGGTAGCGTATGCGTTGCCAAATCGTTCAGGTAGCCCGTGGGTGCGATTCCAGGTCTCCAACCGTCCTCTCGCTTCTTTTGATTTCCTCTCTTGACGTTCACGCTCAATTCTCGGCAGAACTGATTTGCCATTCCACTTTCGACACTGAAAAGCAAAACATTATCCTCGGGTCTAAATTCCTTTTCCATTGTCTGGATTGATTTGATTACTCCTTGCTGGAGAAGCCAACTTATTTTTCCGCTGTCTATCGGGTTTCTGGAAAGGCGATTAAGGTGCCAACATAAAATTCCGTCTACTTCTCCGCTTTCAATTCTCTTCATCATTTCATCAAAAAGGGGGCGGTTGTTTGGTTTCTTCGCTGATTTTGATTCCTTGTAAATGTGTTTAATCTGAAAATCTCTGTCTTTGGCTAATCGTTCCAATCTGCCGACCTGGTCGTCAATTGATTGCACTTGGCGGTCTTCGCTTTCCGAAGATTTTCTCGCATAAAGGAAATACTTAATTTTTTTGTTGTTTTCTTTCATAAATTTTTTATAGCCTATTATATTATAAATATATTTTATCAAATTAAATATATTTATAAGCAAAGCTAATTTAATAAATATAGTTTGACAAATAAGGAAATTATTTTTTTATTGAAAACGAATTTGAAAGTTCGTTTTTTTTGATTTTTAGATAGTTTAATTTAATTTCATTGGTTATTTTTGCCCAAATTGCTTTTTCTCCTACCTGATACATTCTTTCCATTCCTATTTTTAGTGGTGTTATTCCAATGTCGTTGCCACTTTCCCAAATTGAAAATCCTCCGATTTCCTGCGATATTCCAAAAATTGTGAGTCTTATTCTCGCATTAGCGACCAAACTGGGTCTTGATGAGTTTGCCACTTTTTTTATTTTTAACACCTCTACGCTAATCGTATTATTTTCCATATTTTTTAGTTGTTATTTTTCTTTAATTCCTTCCATCTCTTTTTTGACTTCTCGTTGAGGCTATTAAGATTGCTCCTGGGCACAAAAACGAGGGTGGTGTCAGGCATTTGCCTTCCTCCAAATATAATTTCCCGTTTGCCAATTATTCTTCTTGAGACTTCCATTGAAAAACGGCATTTATCTTGTTTTGTTCCACTTCTCAAAAAAAGCTCAAAATCCAGGGGACAAAAATTTTGGGAACAACTTTGAAAGTAGGGACATTTTTCCATATTCTCAACGATTTCTTCCTGGGTATAATTTTCCATAGTCATTTTTTTAATTTGTTAAAAAGTTTTTTTCTCCTTTTTTCTACCATCGCCAATTCCTTTTTTGTCATTGGCTTATATGTTAGCTCGACCACCCTAACAAGGCTTTCCGCTTTTTCGCATATATCTTCGAAACTAAGTTTAATTCCAAAGCGTTCTTCGTATAATTCTTGGTATTTTTTTAGCTGTTTTTCATTTAATTGCATAAGGGTAAATATATTTCTTATACCCTTAATGGCGAATCTACGACAAAAACAAAAAAAGCCTTTTGGATAAGGCATTTTTTTCAAAAATATGTTTGGGTGAATTCACCCAGAATTTATTCAGGCAAAAGTGTAAATTTTAGTTTATAGATTTTTTCTCTCTCATAAAGCTCAAAGGGGTCATCTCCCAGTTGAAAGTAATCACGCAGTTGTTGTGATAAAAGTTGCTTTCTCTTTTTTATAAGTAGCGAAGCGTTGGGATTATCCCAAGAAAAAATTCCATTGTTTTTCGAAAGAGCTTCCAAGAGTTTCCACTGAACATTTGGGAGTAATCTTCTGCTGTTTTGAAATCCCATCTCTTTATAGTTGGCTACGTATTCAAAATCATCCTTATTTTTCAGAGTTATCCGAATATCGTGTCCGTTTCTGAATTTTATTGTTATGTGTTCCCATCGTGTTCCTTCTGGTAGCGTAATCGGGAATAATCCTTTCATTCGGTAGGAATTAAAAGCAGTTCTGGGATTGCTAAATTGACGGCGTATCTTCTGAAATTCTTCGGGGAAAACTCTTAATTCAAAATGATTATCTTTCTCTTTTAGTATTTTTAATCCTTTTCTATCTTCGAATTTTTTAACATTCCTTCTCTGCTCTTCTGGCTTTGGAGCAGTGTCGTTTTCTTCTACATCGAACCAAGTATCTGCCGTTCCGCAATGCAAAAAATTAGCCCATATTTTTTCAGCTGTCCAGCCTACCGCATTTGCTGTTTTTTCTTCTGTATCCATAAGGTCATTTTAGC
>Ga0116157_10003929_pt1 | contig 14055 bp, 8 predicted proteins | sample AD_UKC048_MetaG_FD_89882 | JGI IMG/M metagenome (GOLD analysis project Ga0116157, IMG submission 89882) | Active sludge microbial communities of municipal wastewater-treating anaerobic digesters from USA - AD_UKC048_MetaG | ecosystem: Engineered > Bioreactor > Anaerobic > Digestate | place: USA...
GATTCGCAACATCACCCCCAAACAGGTCCATGCGTGGCTCGATAGCGGCCACGTGGTCATCGTCGCCGGCTTCCAGGGCCAGACCCCCGAAGGCCAAATCACCACCCTGGGACGCGGCGGCTCGGACCTGACCGCGATCGCCCTGGCGGCGGCCTTGCGGGCCGATCTGTGCCAAATCTACACCGACGTCGAAGGCATCTACACCGCCGATCCCAGGATCGTCCCGGGCGCCCTTAAGCTCGATCAGATCGCCTACGACGAACTGCTCGAACTGGCCGGCGCCGGCGCCAAGGTCATGCAACTCCGTTCGGTCGAGTTCGCCAAGAAATTCTCCGTCATCTTCGAGGTCCGCTCCAGTCTGAGCGACAAACCAGGCACCATTGTGAAAGAAGAAAATAAGAGCATGGAGGACGTCGTCATCCGCGGCGTTTCTCTCGACAAAAACCAGGCCAAAATCACGCTCATCGGCGTGCCCGACCGCCCCGGCATGGCCTCGCGCGTCTTCAAGGCCCTCGCCGACGCCGCGATCAATGTCGACATGATCGTTCAGAATATCAGTCACGGCGCCGCAAGCCCCACGACGGATCTCTCGTTCACCGTCGACAAACCGGACTTGCTCAAGTCGCAAAAAGTCATCGACGGCCTCACGAAGGAAATCGGCTTCAGACAGGTCATCCCCAACGAGGCCATCGCCAAGCTCTCCATCGTCGGCGTCGGCATGCGCAGCCACTCCGGCGTCGCCGCCCGCATGTTCGAAACCCTCGCCCTCGAAGGCATCAACATCGACATGATCTCCACCAGCGAGATCAAGGTCTCGGTGGTCCTCGACCTCGCCAAGGGCGAACAGGCCATGCGCGCCGTCCACGCCGCCTTCCTCAAGAGTTGAGCCGCGCGCCCGCCTGGGCTTTCCGCATCCGAGCCCGGACCTGAGAACCCCCAGCCTTGTGAAATGCCCGGGCTAACGGCATCATGAGCGTGCACCCCGACACCCCAGGTCCCGACCGCCCCTTCGGACATAACCCATTCGAAGACCTTCAGCCCACGGGCCTGCCACAAGGCCCGCAATCGCCAACCACACCGCCCGCCCCTCCCGCCCCCAAACCCAAATCGCGCGGTCGCGTCGAAATCCGCCGTCAGAAGGCCGGGCGCGGCGGCAAGACAGTCACCGTCGTCAGCGCCTTCGTCGGCATCGGCTTGCCTGAGAAGGAACAAATCGCCCAACGCCTCCGCAAGGCCTGCGGCACAGGCGGCACAGTTAAGGAAGGGCGCATCGAAATCCAGGGCGATCAGCGCGAAACCGTCGCCCGCATCCTCGCCGAAGCCGGCTTCCGCCCCGTCTTCGCCGGCGGATGATCCCCGATCCCAAACCTCCAAACCAACGCGTCATACTCGGCGCGCCTCATGCTTGGGCGCAACCCCCTGAGCCGGTTGGCCGGGCGGATGCGGCATTTGGGCGCGACCCTGAGTTCCCATGACCAGAACCAGGGCGCGGCGGCAAACACGCATCGAATTGGGTTACGGGCGCCAGTCTTTTCGGTCATTTCCATACCCTCAAATCATACTAACCCAAATCGTCATCTCAATCCCACTCTGAATCGTGATCCCAACCCGAATCCCGCTGCCACGTTTGGGGCTTGTGGGCAATCCCCCCCTACCCTACCCTTTCCCCGCAAATGTTTCCGAAGGACCAGACGCACACACACCAATGAAAGCCTCGGCCTCGTCTCGCACCTTCGCCTCTGCGCTCGCCGCAGCGGTCGTCCTCGTCTCAGCTCCCACGACCCAATCGCAATCTGCTTCCCAACCAACCATGTCCATCGAAACCTCCTCGTTCGGCCAGATGCCCGACGGCACCCCGGTCAAGCTCTATACCCTCCGCAATGGCGGCGGGATGACGGTCAAGATCACCGATTACGGCTTGATCATCACGGAAATTCGGGTCCCCGATCGGACTGGCACACCGGGCAACGTCGTGCTCGGATTCGACAATCTTGACCGCTACCTCAAGGGCCATCCGTTCTTCGGCGCGATCGCGGGCCGTGTCGCCAACCGCATCGCCAACGCCCGCTTCACCATCGATGGCAAAGAGTACGCCGTCACCAGGAACAGCAACCCCAATCACATCCACGGCGGGGCCATAGGATTCGACAAGAAGGTCTGGGCGTCGACGCCCCTGGCAGTGACCCAGGACGAGGCGGCGGTTGAGTTCTCCTATCTGAGCCCCGACGGCGAGGAAGGCTATCCCGGCAACCTCTCGGTCACGGTCCGGTACACGCTGACCGCCCGCAGCGAACTGCGCATCGATTACTCGGCCACAACCGACAAGCCGACCCCTGTCAACCTGACCAACCACAGCTACTTCAACCTGGCCGGGACCGGCGACGTGCTCGGACACGAACTGGCCCTCGCCGCCGATTTCTATACGCCTTCCGACGAAGCCCTCATCCCGACCGGCGAGATCCGCGCGGTCAAGGGTACCCCGCTCGATTTCACCCAGCCAACAACCATCGGCGCCCGCGCCCCCCAAACCGGGCTCAAACCCGGCGGCTACGACCACAACTTCGTCCTCCGCGGCGGCGGCCAATCCCTCGCCCTGGCCGCCACGGTCTATGAGCCGTCAAGCGGGCGCGTGCTCGAAGCGCTGACCACCGAGCCGGGCGTCCAGCTCTATACCGCCAATCACCTCGACGGCTCGATCGTGGGCACTGGCGGCGTCAAGTACCCGCGCCACGCCGGCTTCTGCATCGAGACCCAGCACTACCCCGACTCGGTCAATGAACCGCATTTCCCATCGGTCGTGTTGCGTCCCGGCGAAACCTATCGCACCACCACCGTCTTCCGTTTCTCAACGCGTTAGAAGTTCATCCACACGCACGAACCGATACCCGCGCCTGTCGAGCCAATCCAGAAGCGCGTCGAAGCGACTGTGCATCTTGTCGGCGCGCCCGGGTCCGGCGCCCACGTGCAGCAGCAGTAGAAAGCCGTTCAGTCCGTGCGGATCGGTCCCTTCGCGCCGCACAATGCTCTCGATGATCGCCTCGGACGAAGTGAAGTTCGCATCCTCCTCGCCGGTGTAGTCGGCCGCCGAGCGCGTGCCCGGACTGTAGTTCACCAGCGTCAGCCCCAACTCGCGCGTCCATCGGGCAATGTCCGCGTTGAAATGCTCGTACGGCGGCAGAAAGACCGGCGCGGCCCGGCGCGTCACCCCGAACGCCGCCAGCTTCCGGTAATTCGCATCGAGATCGTCGCGAAAGGCCTCGCGCGTCACCAAGGTCCGTCTTTCTGTGCTCCAGTCGCAGTACAGCAAATGCCTGTCTGAATGCGCGCCAACATAGTGGCCCTCGCGCACGATGCGGCGCACCAGCGACGCAAACTCGGGATTCGCGAGAAAACCACCTGTGAGAAAAAACGAAGCGCGCGCCTTGTGCCGCCCCAAACCGTCGAGAATGGCCGGTCCGCCTTCGGCGAATTCGTGTCCGGTAAAGACCAGCGCCAATCGACGACAATCCGTCGGCCCGCGGATGATGGCGCCGCCCTGCCACACAACGCCCGCTGCGCCTGCACGGTCCGGACCCGGCCCAACCGCACTCGATGCTGAACCCCGTTCGAGCATCGAATCCCGCTGGCAGTTCACCACGATTGCCGCGATGGCAATCCACAAGGCCGCCAAACGGGCGCGCTGGCCCAGAAGACCGCGCCGCCCGTGTCCGCCTGTCCATCGCGCTCGCATGACCCGACCACGCTGTATCGACACCCCCATGCGCCGTCAAGACGCGCGAAGCCAGAGCCAATTCATGCAGTGGCGCTGGCTAACGGATCAATCAACTTCGAGCTTTCAACTTTCAGGTCTGAGCCCGACCATTCCTCCTACCAAACATGAATCCATTCACAGACGATAAAGCCACGTTCTCGCGCCGACGCTTTGTCGGGCAATCCGCCATCGCCGCCGGCCTGCTCGGGACCGTCGGAGCTTCCGCCCAGACCGCTCCCGCGGCCCAACCTCAGTTCGCTCAGATCGATGCGCGCGCGTTTGGCGCGCGGGGCGATGGCCAGACCGACGACACCAAGGCCCTTCAAGCCGCGCTCGACGCCGCCCGCACGGGCGGTCCGGTATGTCGTGTACCGGCCGGATTGTATCGCCTTGATGGGGCTTTGACCGTGCCGCCCGGTGTGACGCTCTGCGGCGCTTCGGGTGGCGTGCCGCACAGCGAGCATCCCATCGGCACGGTGCTTCTTGCGTTTGGGGGGCGCGGCCAACCCGAGGGCGAGCCACTGATCACGCTCAAACCCAACGCCGTCGTGCGCAATCTGGTGAGCCACTACCCCGAGTAGACGCTGCCCGAGGCGGCCGCCTATCCGTGGACCATTCGCGCCGACGGCGAGTTGTGCCAGATTCTCGACCTCACAATCACCAACCCGTACCAGGCGATCGACGTGGGCACCAAGTGGAACGAACTGCACCTGGTGCGGAACGTGTTCGCCTGCCCGCTGAAAACCGGCGTCTACATCGACCAGTGCACCGATATCGGACGCATCGAGAACGTCCATTTCAACCCGAACTTCTGGACGCGCATGGCTCTCAAGCCCCCCTTCCCCGGTGGCGACATCCAGGCCTACCTCGAGAAGAATCTCGTCGGATTCAAGATCGGCAAGACGGACTGGGAGTTCATCAGCAACAGCTTCGTCATCTTCCCGCTCGTCGGGTTCCACTTCGACGACTTCGGCCACGGCCCCGGCAACGCCGTCATCACCCAGTCCGGCAGCGATATCTGCCCCGTCGCCGTCCGCGTGGACCGCACCCAGAACCACGCCGGTGTCCAGTTCGCCAACAGCCAATTCATGTCCACGATCGAGATCGGACCGGACAACCGCGGCCCCATCAAGCTGGCCAATTGTGGCTTCTGGGGAACTGATGCAACCCAGGAACACGTTCGTCACAACGGACCAGGCACCCTCGCGCTCACCGCATGCCACTTCACCGGCTGGGACCGTGCCAAGAAAGGCGATCCCTGCATCCGCGCTGCCCGCGGACGCCTGATCGTCAGCGGCTGCGAGTTCATGGACCCCGGCAAGCAAGCCATCCTCCTCGAGAAAGGCCTCGACGCCGCCACGGTCTTCGGCTGCTGCTTCCGCGATGGCAAGGGCGTGCGCGACGACTCGGGCGCGGACGTGCAGGTGGGATTGAACGCCGACGCAACAACCCGCTAGCGCGGAGCCTTTGACCGATCCGGGCGCGGGCCGATCAGCTCGATAAAATGGCCGTCCGGGTCTTTGACGACCGCGATGTGCGTGCCGCCCCCCAGGTCCACTGGCGTCTCGCCAAGCAAAGGAACGTTCGCCCGCTTGAGCCGATCGAGCGCCCGATCCAGGTCCTTCACGTACAGGGTCAAATAGCGGTAGCCGAGAGTCGAGTGGATGAACCGCTGGTCCGCTGGCGCCGCTTGGGCAGCCGGAAAGGACAACACCTTCAGACGCGTCGCATGCTCACCCTCGGCCAGCACGAAAACCCGCACATCCACCGCATGACCGTCGATGAGCCCAATCTTCCGGCCAAGATCCGCGCTGACCGGAAACCCGGACACCTCCTCAAAGCCAATGGCGTTGGTCAGAAATGAGGCGGTCCGCGCCGCATCCTTGACCACCATGCCAATGTCGATGCGGGGATTGGCGAATTCTGTGGGCGTTTCCGCCGCGCGCGCCAAACAGACAATGGCCATGCACACCGCGATGAGCGCCGCTCGCCAATGCCGATACCCATGAACGCTGCAAGATGAGGAAGTGGTTTGCATGGGGCCAAGAATAGGAGAAGCCGATCCAACCGCAAGCGCCTTTAGCGTCCGTCCTAATCGTTCTAATCGTAATCTCTATTCCGATCTGCCTTCGTGAACCCGGTCATGCGGCTCGCGTCGAGTACGATTGCGATGACGATTGCCTGAATCCCGGAGCAACGAATGTGGAATGCCCTCGTCCACCCCCGACAACGACGCCGATTCGACTGGCACCGTCCGCGCAAACTCACTACTCTTCCAACTAATCGAACCATGTCTGCGCCCCTCCTCTCGATCGTCCCGCATGCTCCGCGGCGGAGAATGCGTCACACCACAACCTCCCTCCTTTCCCCGCTCCTCGGCACGCTCATCGGAATGACCGGCCTCGCGCAGGATTTGGCGAAGGACTTCGCCAACCCGCCCGATTCAGCCCGCCCGGGGGCTTATTGGTACTTCATGGATGGCAACCAGGACCGCGAGGCGATGACAGCCGACCTCGAATCCATGCACCAGGCCGGCTTGCGCAAGGCCCTGTTCCTCGAAGTCAACATCGGCGTGCCCCGCGGTCCGGTCGATTTCATGAGCCCGATCTGGCAGGACAATTTCGCCCACGCCGTCCGCACGGCCGACCGGCTCGGCATGGAAATCATTCTCGGCACCGGCCCCGGCTGGAGCGGCGCCGGCGGTCCCTGGATCGATCCACCCCGATCGATGCAGCACCTCTGCGCCAGGTCGATCACGGTCGTCGGCCCCGGCCACTGCACCGCAACCCCCCCGGTCCCTCCCCCGCGCGCTCCATCCCAATTCGCCGGCCTGTCGCCCGACCTGGCCGCCCAGCGCGACGCCTGGCATGCGGATGTGGCCGTCCTGGCGTTCCCGACGCCCGCTGCGACCGAACCGCCGGAGCATCTGGCCGTCAAGGCACTGTACGAGACGCAGCCCTACTCGATCTGGAAACACGTGCCGCGATTCATCCCGGCCCCGGCCACCCACATCGAGCCGCCCGCAGGCGCCATCATCGACCCGAACCAGGTTCTCGATCTGACAACGCGCTTGCGCCCCGACAGCTCGCTCGACTGGAGTGTCCCGCCAGGCGAATGGACAGTGATCCGATTCGCCGCCCGAAGCACCGGGGCAACCACCCGCCCAGCCCCCACACCCGGACACGGCTTCGAGACCGACAAATTCGACGCCGCGGCATTCGCTTTCCATTTTGACCAGTTCCACAACAAACTGCTCGAACGGGTCGGCCCGCGGCGTCCTGGACGTGGCTGGACGGCTTTGCACCTCGACAGTTGGGAGATGAGTTCACAGAACTGGTCAGCCCGCGTTCGCAGCGAGTTCCAGCGGCGGCGCGGGTACGATCCACAACCGTTCCTCCCAGCCTACACGGGCCTGATCGTCGGATCGCGCGAGAGAACCGAGCGGTTCCTTTGGGACTTGCGCAGGACTGCCCAGGAACTGGTGATCGAAAACCACGCGCACGTCATCCGCCGCCTGGCCCACCAGAACGGCTTCTACTACTCGAATCAGCCCTACGACATGAACCCCGCTGGCGACATCGAGTTGGGCGCGGTCGCCGACATCCCGTCCTGCGAGTTCTGGATCGCCGAGGTGGACACGGTCTATAGCTGCATCGAAGCCGCCTCGGTCGCCCATACGATGGGCCGCCCGGTCGTCCGCGCCGAAGCCTTCACCTCGCCGCCCCGCCACGGTTACCCGGACAACCCCGCCGATCTCAAGAACCAGACCGACTGGGCCTTCGCCATGGGAATCAATGACCTCATCTTTCACACGTTCCAACATCAGCCGTTGGGTCTCGACGCCCCCAAGCCAGGCCTCGCCATGGGACCGCACGGCATCCACTGGCACCGCCACCAAACCTTCTGGCCCATGGTCCGCCCGTATCACGATTACATCGCCCGCTGCGGCCAAATGCTGCGTCAAGGCGTCTCGGTGGCCGATATCCTCTACCTGGTGCCCGAGGGCGCCCCGCACATCTTCCTGCCGCCAGACGACGCCTTCGAGGGTCAGGGATTGCTCCGCGAAAAGAAGGCGTACGGATTCGATGCCGTCAGCCCGGGCATCCTCATGGCTCGCGCAACAACCGAGGGCGGGCAAATCGTGTTCCCGGAAGGCACGACCTATCGCCTGTTGGTCCTGCCGATCGTCGAGACCATGACCCCGGAACTGCTCGCCAAACTCGAAGCCCTCGTCCAACAGGGCGCCACGATCGTCGGCAATCCCCCAGTCAAGTCCCCCAGCCTGTCCCAGTATCCCCAGTGCGACGCTCAGGTCCGTGCGGTGGCCCAAACAATGTGGGGCGCACTCGATATACCGCACGCAACAGTCGAGCGCAGTTATGGACGAGGCCGGATCGTGTGGGGCGGCCCGGCAACCACCCCGACACAAGCCAGTCACCCCAGCCTCATGCACCAGCACAGCCACTGGATCTGGACGCCCGAGGACGATCCCGCCACACACGCGCCAGCCGGCGTGACGCGCTGCTTCCAAAAGACATTCCAGATCGAGACCGGGCGCACTCCGCGGACCGCGCGCCTCCACGTCACAGCCGACAACAGCTTCGAAGTCTGGCTCAACGGTCTCGCCGTGGCCTCAGGCAATAACTTCAACGAAATCCAACAGGTCGACATCCGCCCCGCCCTCAAACCGGGAACTAACCTGCTCGCCGTGGCCGCCTCCAATGCCGGGTCCGAACCCAACCCCGCCGGCTTGATCGCCCTCGTTCACATCGAGTTCGAGGACGGGTCCGATTGCCTCATAGGCACAGACGCCGCCTGGCGCGTCGCGGACAAGCCCGAAGACACCTGGCAGAGCGAACCCAAGACGGGTTCACACTGGCGCGCTGCCCAGGTCTTGGGTCCCGCCTCGATGGGACCCTGGGCTAATGTCATCCCGAAGTCCGGATCGGCCTCCCTTTACCCGAGCTGCGAAACCACTGTCGCATTGCTCAAGAAATGGGGTGTCCCGCCAGCCTTCGACACCACTGGTCCGCTGCGCTATCACCAGCGCCGCACCCCGACCCGCGACATCTTCTTCGTGGGCAATCGCACTGCCGAGCCGGTCGCAACCGAGTGCGCGTTCCGTACAGACGGCGCCGCCCCCGAACTCTGGGATTCCGTCACGGGCGCCCGCCGATCGCTGCCCCGCTACACCATCCGCGACGGGATCGTCTCCGTGCCACTCCAGTTCGCCCCGCACGAGAGCTGGTTCGTTGTGTTCGATCGCCGGGCATCAGGCACAGCCGCGCATGTCCAGGACGAGAATTTCTCGGCGGAGACGATCCTGAAGACTCTGGATGGACCTTACGAAGTGACGTTTGATCCCGCCTGGGGCGGCCCCGACAAGCCGGTTGCCTTCGACACACTGCTCCGATGGGACAAACACGCGGACGAAGGCATCCGCTACTACTCGGGCCAGGCCGTCTATCGGAAGACTTTCGATCGCCCCAAAGACCTGCCCGACAGGAACCGCACCATCCTGGACCTGGGGACTGTCCACAAGCTGGCGGGCGTGAAGCTCAACGGGGAGGTTCTGGGCATTACCTGGACTTCCCCGTTCCGCGTCGATCTCCCTGCCGACCTACTGCGTCCCACGGGCAATCTCCTCGAAATCATGATCGTCAACACCTGGGTCAACCGGTTGATCGGAGACCAACAACCCGCCCACAAGGCGGTCCGACAACTCGAGTGGAAGTCGGGCTTGCTCGGCGGCGTCCCGCATCCGGCCGGCCGCTACACCTTCACAACCGCCGCAGGCGACTACACGGCCAACTCGCCTCTCGAACCAGCCGGCCTGCTCGGTCCAGTGACGCTCCGGACCGTTGCCGTGGGCGCGTTCGCCCATCAACCGCTAAGAGCCGCGTCGAACACACCCGCGTCCCCTGTGAACTCCGCCCCTGCCGGTGCGAAGCCATCAACACCCGTGCCGCTCCAGGCGCGCGAGTTCCCGCTCTCGGCGGTGCGGTTGCTCGACGGCCCCTTCCGGCGCGCCATGGATGTCAACAGGGCCTATCTGCTGCGTCTCGAGCCTGATCGCCTGCTCGCCGGTTTCCGGCGGGAAGCGGGCCTGGCAAAGAAGGCGGATTCCTACGGTGGCTGGGAGACAATCCCCAGCGATGGCCGCTATTCGCTTGCGGGGCAAGCCCTCGGTCATCACCTGAGCGCCCTCTCGCTCATGGCCAGCGCCACCGCCGATCCCGAGTGCCGACGCCGGGTCGAATACATCGTCGCCGAGTTGAGCGCGTGTCAACAGGCAGCCGGCAGCGGCATTCTCTGCGCGTTCCCGGAGAGCAAACAGATTTTCTCGGAGTTGGCGAGGGGCGAGATCAGATCGGACCATTTGTTTGGGCTTAACGGCGGTTACGTGCCCCTCTACGTAACCCACAAAGTCATGGCTGGCTTGCGCGATGCCTGGCTGCTCCTGGGCAACCCCGACGCGCGCGACGTCTTGGTCCGGATGGCCCAGTGGCTGGGCACGGTGGTTGCGCCCCTGAGCGACGCCCAGATTCGCGAGATGCTCGAGACCGAGCACGGCGGCATCATGGAGGTGGTGGCCGACGTTCACGCCATCACCGGCGATCCCCAATACTTGGCCCTCGCCAAGCGCCTCAACCACCAGAGCCTCTTCGCCCCCCTGACCCGCGGCGAAGACACGCTCAGCGGTCAACACGCCAACGCCCAAATCCCCAAGGCCATTGGCATGGAACGTATCTTCCAGTTAACCGGCGACCCCGCGTATGGAAAGGCGGCCCGGTTCTTCTGGGAACTCGTGGCGCGCACCCGCTCCTTTGTGATCGGCGGACACGGCGAGAACGAGTTCTTCTTCGCTCCCGACGACTTCGCCGCCAAGGGCGTGGTCTCGTCCACCGGACCCGAGACCTGCAACACCTACAACATGATCAAGCTTTCCCGCCGGCAATGGCTTGTCGAACCATCGGCAGTCCTTGCCGATTTCATCGAACGGTCTCTGTACAATCACATCCTCCCCTCGCAAGAGCCCGACCGCGGCGGCTTCGTCTACTTCACCTCGATGCGCCCCGGCCATTACCGCACGTACTCGAGCGACACGGAGGATTTCTGGTGCTGCACCGACACCGGCATGGAAAGTCACGCCAAGCACAACCAGTTCATCTACGCCCACGCCGGCTCCCGGCTCTGGGTCGATCTCCTCATTCCTTCGGAACTCGACTGGGCCGATCAGGGTGTGCGTCTCCGGCTCGAAACGCGTTTCCCCGAGGATGGAAAGGCAAGCCTCATCTTCGACGCCAAGGAGCCGCGGAAGCTCGAGATTGCCGTCCGCTATCCGGGCTGGTTCGAGTCCGGGGCCATGAGGCTCGCGGTCAACGGCAGCCCGCAGAAGGTCGAGGCCCAGCCCGGTTCCTATGCCGTGGTCGAACGCACCTGGAAAGCCGGCGACCGCATCGAAGTCGAATGGCCACTCAGCCTCCGCACCGAGATGCTGCCCCGCAGCCAGGAATGGATCGCTGTCCTCTGGGGGCCGATCGTGCTGGCCGGCGAACTGGGCAACGAGGGGCTCGATGGCCTCGATTTCAGCCAAACGCACAATTACGTGGCCACGCAAACACTCCCGATCGAGCACGCGCCGGTCTTCGTCGGAAAACCCGGCGACGTGCCCGCCAAGGTCAAACCCGTGCCCGCTCGGCCCCTGGCCTTTCGCACCGTCGGACTGGCCCGTCCGGCCGACGTCTCGCTGGCCCCCTTCTACCGCGTGCACCGCCAGCGTTACGCCGTGTATTGGCGCCTCATCGATTCCGGCGCTGACCACGCCAATGCGGACCCGCAGCGATAAGCGAACTCGCTCGCGTGCCGGACCCGTGTCGTCTGGGCGCCATGAACCGGCAGGACAGCCAATCAGCGGGTCGGGGCGGTGGGCGACAAGTCCACACTGACCAGATCGCCGCCCTGGTTCCGGCAGCAGCCGCATTCACCCGGTGCGAAGTCTCCCACGCGAAGCGGGCCACGGGCGGCCCGCCGGTCAACCGGTATATGCATAATCCGGCGGCGTCGAAAGAGGTCACCAGCTTCTCATTGCCGCGGCTGAAGACAACGGCTGAGGAATACCCGGCGGTTTCGCCTCCCATCTTGGTGACCAACGCGCCGCTCTTCCGGTTGAAGGCGAAGACCTGATCAGAGTGTCCAGCCCTCGCGGTAGTTGTAGTGCAACAGCGCATTCGCCTCGGGAACATTCGTCACCCTCAATTGGGCGCTGTCCCAAAGCAGTTTCTGTCCGATCAACTCCCGCCCCAATCGGATCGCCACACTCCCAAGCAGCACGGCCTCGGTCAACGGTCCCGAAAAGCCGAAATGCGATTCGGTGGGCGCGTTCGTCTTGCAGGCATGGATGAACTCCTGGTAGTGCCCCATCGAACGAGGCAGGTTCTTGGCCGGCGGCGTGAACTCCGAGTGTCTTGCTGCCGGAATGAAGCGCGGTGTCTGTCCCCCCCACCCTTCGACGAGAATCTTGCCCTTGTCGCCAACAAAGAGAATGCCATCTTCGGGATCGAGGACACGGTCGTTCTCGAGTTCCTCCGGGCGTTCCGGCAGCAGGCCGCCGTCGTACCAGTGGACTTTGACCGGCGGCAGGCCCTCGCGGGCCGGGAACTCGTAGTGCACCATCGCGGCCAGCGGCACGGTTTCCTCGAAGACCGGCGTCGAGGTCGCGGTCAGACTCGTCGGCGCACCCAGCTTCAGTGTCGAGAACACCGGCGCAAGGTTGTGGATTCCCATGTCTCCGAGCCCGCCCGATCCGAAGTCCCACCAGCCGCGCCATTTGAAAGGGACATAGGCGGGATGATAAGGCCGCGACGGAGCTGGGCCGAGCCAGAGGTTCCAGTCAAGGGTCGGCGGCACGGGCGGCGTCTCTTTGGGGCGTTCGATGGCTTGGGGCCACCAGAGCTTCGTCGTGCCACGTTGGGTGGGCCGATCCGACCACACGTGGACCTCGTGGACGCCGCCAATGACACCGCCCCAGATCCATTCCTTCAAAAGACGGTTTCCTTCGAACGCCATGCCCTGATTGCCCATCTGGGTCACACGGCGGGTCTCTTGGGCCACCTGGGCAACGATCCGCGCTTCCTTCACCGTGCGTGTCAGCGGCTTCTCGCAATAGACGTGTTTGCCGTGGCGCAGGGCGGCCACCGAGATGATGGCATGCTGATGATCCGGTGTCCCGATGACCACCGCGTCAACCCCTCGTTCCTTGTCGAGCATCTCGCGATAATCCACGTATCGCTTGGCTTTGGGATACTTGGCGAAGGTCTTCGCCGCATAGGCCGAGTCCACGTCGCAGAGCGCCACAATGTTCTCGCTCTGCATTTCCTCGAGATCCGCCCCGCCCTGACCGCCGATGCCGATGCCGGCCAGGTGCAGCTTCTCGCTGGGCGGCACCTGCCCCCGGCCAAGCACGCAGCGCGGCACAACCAGGAACCCCGCTGCCGCACCGGCCGCGGCCTGCAAGAACCGCCGTCGGGGTCTCGGACCAGTGAAGAGACTCGTGGTGTGGTGCATAAGCGGCCAAGTCAGATCGAGGACCCACCGCAGGTCGTTGCGGCGGGTTTCTCCCGGCGTGCCAGTTCCTCTTGGGCCCGGGCGCGGAGGTTCTTCATGTGCTCCAACGCGAGACGGGTTTGACTGTGGGCGTATTCAATCCCCGCCACGCGTCCATTCTCTATGGCCACATGGCGAAACTCCCATCTGCGCAGTCGGCGTCGGCCACGTCGCCGGCAAGATCGAGAAACTCGGCAGGCTCTTGCAGATCAATGTGGCCAACGCGCGTCGTCCGCTGGGCGCTCGTCGCCCCGTGGATGCGGACCTTGACCTCGCGAGGTCTCGGGGAGGTGAGGCGATAGCGGACAACCTTGCCCTCCTTCCAATCGATGTCTACGGTGACATCTCCGCGGGCCTTCAGGCCCTTGACCGATCCTTCCGGCCACGCTTTCGGCAACGCGGGCAACAACTCGATTTCGCCTGCGTGCGACTGCAGCAGCATCTCCGCAATGCCAGCGCAGCCGCCGTAATTGCCGTCGATCTGGAAGGGCGGGTGCGCGCAAAACAGGTTCGGATACGAGCCCGCGCCGCCGCCGTCGTAGGTGGTGGAGCGGTCGGCGGGACGCAATAGTTGGCCCAGCAGCTTGTGCGCCCGTTCGCCATCGCCGAGGCGCGCCCAGAGGTTGATCCGCCAGCCCAACGCCCAGCCGGTGCTCTGATCGCCCCGGGCATCGAGGGTCCTCCGACAGGCCTCGGCC
>Ga0116157_10003945_pt1 | contig 14010 bp, 11 predicted proteins | sample AD_UKC048_MetaG_FD_89882 | JGI IMG/M metagenome (GOLD analysis project Ga0116157, IMG submission 89882) | Active sludge microbial communities of municipal wastewater-treating anaerobic digesters from USA - AD_UKC048_MetaG | ecosystem: Engineered > Bioreactor > Anaerobic > Digestate | place: USA...
CAAATGACAGAAGAAATATTACTATCCGAAATTACAACACAGGACCATTTTCGGTGAATAGGGCAACCGTTCGAGTAAATAGTGATATTTTTGATCGCATATCTAGGAATATCGACATCGATCAAGAAATTGACGTTGTTGTTAATACTGGAGACAATACAATATCTTTCAACACCCGGACTGGCTCGATTAGCTCCGGTGACGTCGATATCAATATCCGATAGGATTTTTTAACAAAAAGACCGCTTAGTTAGCGGTCTTTTTGTTGTCTACTCTTAACCCTTGATTTCGACTGGCAAATATGATTAAATATAAACATAAAATAATCGTAGCTCTTGATGAGCTGCGTTTTTTGTTTGCATTTGCAGACTCATGCTATAATTACAAATATAAAAGAAATTGTTCCGAAGGATTTTTATCCTGAGTAACGTCTAAGGAGAAACATGGTAAAAAAAGTCAGTCCATTTATGTCCGCTATTGATGAAATTTGCGAAGAGAAGGGCCTTGATAAGGCCACTGTTCTTGAAACTGTCGAGGCTGCACTTGCAGCTGCTTATCGCAAGGACTATGGACGTCCACGTCAAATCATCAGGGCAAAAATGGGAAGCGACATCAACGACACTGAAATGTTTCGCGTTTACAACGTGATGCCGCCCGAGGAAGAGATCAAAGAGCCTGAGCACGAGCTTACACTAGAAGAGGCAAGGGCAATTGATCCCGAAGCCGAAATTGGCAAGGAAGTAGTCATACCCCTTCCACATCATGAAGATTTTGGTCGGATTGCCGCCCAGACTGCAAAACAAGTCATTATTCAACGCATCCGTGAAGCAGAGCGCAACATCCTCTTTGAAGAATTCAAGGACAGAGAACAAAAAGTAGTCTCGGCAACAATTTCTCAAATTGATGGAAGAAATGTAATTTTCGCACTTGGCAAAGCAAATGCGATCATGTATCCTTCTGAACAGATCTCGAACGAAAGATATTACGTAGGCCAAAGGCTGAAAGTATACGTCAAGGAGGTGGCACAAAGCGTAAAGGGACCGCAGATTATTGTTTCCCGAAGCGACGAGGGTCTTATTTCTTGCTTATTCGAACAAGAAGTACCTGAAATAGCCGCAGGAACAGTAGTAATCAAAAGCATCGCCAGAGAGGCTGGTTCACGCACGAAACTTGCGGTAATTGCAACAGAAGACAAGATTGATCCGGTCGGATCCTGTGTGGGCCAAAGAGGAACGCGGGTGCAGGCAGTGCTTGAGGAGATCGGTGAAGAGAAGATTGATATCGTTCTTTGGGATGAGGATGTGCAGCAATTTATTATGAATGCTCTCTCCCCAGCCAAGACAAAAGAGATTTCAATCTCTTCCAAAGATAATAAGGCAACTGTTTTCGTAGATAAAGACAACCTCTCCCTGGCCATCGGCAAAAACGGTCAAAATGTCCGTCTCGCTTCGAAGCTCACAGGCTGGGGAATCGACATCAAGCAAATGGAAGAGACTACTGATACTGATACTGAGGCATCTTCCAACTCCTAAATCTGATACTTTACTAAACCATTCTCCTGCCACCAAGTGGTAGATTTAGGTTACCAAATCGAAAGGAAGGCATGAATAACGATATATTTAAAAAATTTAGTCCAAATCTGAAAAAGGCATTAGTTGAAGCTGAGCGAATGGCAAAGGAAAAAGGTGTTCCCCTGAATACGGACCACCAACTTTTGGCACTTCTTAGAAATAAAGAAACGCTCGCTTACGAGATTCTTTCGAGTTTTGATATTACCGAAGATCGTGTCATGGTCATTGCATCGCTTATCAATCCCGATAAACCAACTCCTGGCCTCATCTCTGAGGATGCCCGCAAATCAATTCAGCTTGCCGTTCAGTTCGCTTCTAAATACAAACATCTGACAATAGGCTCAGAGCATCTTTTGCTTGCGCTTGTTTCCAATAAATCGTTCAACGCATATGTGATACTTGAGCGGACCGGCAGTGATCCTAAAAAGATTAAAAAACAAATTGAGACCATATTTTCCGGAATTAGCGACACCTTCACAGAAACCAAAGACCAACCCACAATCGAAAGTATGTCCATGGACGATAACAATTTTTCCGGAGACTCGGACTTTATGCCCGGTGGAGGTATTCCTCCCTTTGTCCAGCAACAGACAAGAACCAAAAAAGAATCGGCACTTGAGTCATTTTCAACCAACCTTACCAAGCTTGCAGAACGCAAGAAGCTAGATGTTGTAATCGGACGAGAGAAAGAAATCGCCAGGGTGATTCAAACCCTCTCACGACGCACCAAAAATAACCCTATTTTGGTTGGTGAGCCAGGAGTAGGAAAGACCTCCATCGTTGAGGGCCTGGCACAGAGAATCGTCTCTCAGGATGTGCCCGAATCGTTAATGAATGCAGAAATTCTTTCGATCGATCTTGGCTCAATCCTGGCCGGAACAATGTACCGCGGTCAATTCGAAAGTCGGATTAAAAAGATTTTGGCAGAAATCGAAAAGGCCGGCAACATAATATTGTTTGTCGACGAAATACACATGATGGTGGGAGCCGGATCGACGGAGGGATCAATTGATGCCGCCAATCTCTTGAAGCCCATGCTTGCGAAAGGAACCTTAAGAATGATTGGCTCGACCACTTTTGACGAGTATAAAAAACATATTGAGAAAGACCCTGCCTTCGAAAGACGATTTCAACCAATTCAGGTAGCGGAGCCAACAATTGAGGAAACTATACCGATACTCAAAGGAATCAAAAACCACTACGAGAAGTTTCACTCAGTCATCTATGATGACTCTGCAATCAAAGCCGCCGCTGAACTTTCCAAGCGATACATCAATGACCGCTTCTTACCAGACAAAGCAATTGATTTGATCGATGAAGCTGGTGCAGCCATAAGCGCCCGCAAAAATTCTGACCCGACGGGGGAGCTTAAATCCGAATTAATTTCGATAAACAAACGGAAAGAAACTGCAATCTTGGCTGAACGCTTTGCTGAAGCTGCCATGCTTCGAGAAAAAGAGTTAATTTTGGAGAGCAAAATTCGTGCTCTTTCTACAACTGTAAAACGCATTCCCGTTACGATCTCGGAGGGTGATATCGCAAAGCTCGTATCCGAATGGACAGGTGTCCCTACCATAAAGCTATCCAGCAAGGAAAAGATGCTTTATGCCAACCTGGAAAAGACTCTCAAGAAATTTGTAATCGGACAGGATGAAGCTGTCTCCGAGGTAGCTGCTGCCATCAAACGATCAAGAGTGGGCATATCCAGTCCGACCAAACCGATAGGGTCTTTTATCTTTCTTGGCCCGACAGGAGTTGGAAAAACCGAGCTAGCTAAGGTAATGGCACGAGAAATTTTCGGGAGTGAAAGCGCACTTATCAAGATTGATATGTCTGAATTCATGGAACGACACAACATGTCGCAGCTTATTGGTGCCCCTGCCGGCTACGTTGGATATGAAGAGGGTGGAAAACTGACCGAGCGAGTCAGGCACAATCCATATTCTGTAATTCTCTTCGACGAGATCGAGAAGGCGCATCCTGAAATATTTAATATCCTGCTTCAGATCATGGATGAAGGAGTATTAACAGATGCGAAAGGAAGAAAAGTTGACTTCAAAAACACGATCATTGTGATGACCTCAAATCTCGGATCCGACCTTCTGCGCCATCAGAGCGTGATCGGCTTCAATAAGGCGGGTAATGTTTCAGAAAGAATTGCAAAGCTAAAAGAGAACGTACTTGAAAGCGTTGAAAAAACCTTCCGTCCGGAGTTTATCAACCGCTTGGACAAGGTAGTGGTTTTCTCGCCACTGGACAATGAAGCCATTAAAAAAATTGTGGTTCTTCAGCTTGCTGACCTTGAGCAGAGACTCAAAAAACAAGGATACAAAATCGAAGTTAAGAATGATGTTATTGACTGGATTGCAAAAAACAGTTTCAATCCGGAGTTTGGTGCCCGCCCTATTAAAAAAACAATTGCTGAAAAGATAGAAGCGCCAATAACGGAAAAAATACTTCGGGACAAATACAAAGAAGGGGATACCATCAACGTGGAACTGAAAAACGACGCAATCTCTCTGGCCTAATCGCAAATAGTGCAGAACTGAAAATATGCGCAACCAACTGCCTTTAAAACTTTCAAGAGTTATCTCTAGTCATAATTTTGATACGGAGTCAAAAGAACGCATCAGTAAGGCTTACTCTTTTGCTGCACAAAAACACTCGGGACAAAAAAGAAAGTCGGGAAGCCCGTATATTCTTCACCCCCTGCGTGTAGCAATTAATCTAGCCACAGACACCCAGAACGCACCTCTTATTATAGCCGGGCTCCTACATGATACAATTGAGGATACAGAAACCACGCTTCATGAGATTGGCCGTCTTTTTGGTCAGGAAGTTGCCGACTTGGTCTCCGGTGTCACAAAGGTATCTGCAATTAAACTAAAAGACAAGGCTAAAATATTTTCGGATTCAGAACTGTATTTGGAGCAAGTGGACAACTACAGGAAGCTATTGATTGCAACTGCCCAAGATCCCAGAATTATTGTGATTAAACTATATGACAGGCTGGATAATGCTGCGACAATCCAATGGCTGCCACCTGCCAAGCGTGAATTTTATGCACGAGAAACCATAGAAATTTTTGCTCCGATCGCAGAAAGACTTGGGATGGGTTACCTGAAGGGGAACCTCGAGGACTATGCCTTCCCATACGCATATCCGGAAAAATTTAGGGAGTTTTCAAAAACCACAAAAGGACTCTACCAAGCACCCAGAAAAGCTCTCGAGGGCATATCCCCAATAATCGAAGAAAACCTCAGATCTGCTAACATTCCGATTCACTCTCTCGATAGGCGAACCAAATTCCGATATAGCCTCTTCAAAAAGCTGGAGAGAAAAGGTAGCCTGTCACAGATTCACGATTTGTTGGCGCTTCGAGTGATTACGAATTCAGTCGAAAACTGCTACAAAGCCCTTGGTGTTCTTCACTCAGTTCTCGAGCCTCTCCCAGGTCAGATCGATGATTATATCGCCAAGCCAAAGGAATCCGGCTACCAATCACTGCACACAACCGTCAAAGATACATCTGGCAATGTCTTTGAGATACAGATCAAAACGGATGAAATGCATGATTTTGCCGAACATGGAGTCGCCGCCCACTGGCACTACAAAGAGAGTGGCGGGAAACAAAAAAGAAAGACTGATAATTTTTCCAGTGAATGGCTAGCCGAACTTTCCAAGATCAGTAAGGTCAAAGATGATGGCGAGTTTTTAGAGGAACTAAAGGGGGAAGTTTTTTCTGATAAAGTTTTTGTTTTCACACCGAAGGGCGATATCATTAAGCTTCCCGCCGGCTCCACCCCTATTGATTTTGCATACAGAATCCATACTCAGCTAGGACACCGCTTGGTCGGCGCAAAAATTAATGGACGAATTATGCCAATTGGTACCAAACTTGTAAACGCCGACACCGTCGAAGTCACATCCGCAAAGACTGCAAGGCCATCGAAGGACTGGCTTGCCTTGGCCAAGACCAAACAAGCTCGAAATAAGATTAAGGGCGCCCTTCGCGAAGAACTCGATGCAGTCATGACAGAGATTGGAGAGAAAAAGTTCTATGATACAATCAAAAAACATGCACTTTTGCCAATTGATAAGGAGAGGCTGGAAAAGCTGTTCTCCAAATCCAGGCTTCCCCACAAGACACTAGGAAGAGCATTCCGATCAGTTGGCAGTAACACTCTGCCCGTATATAAATTAATCAAGTTATTTTATCCCAATTTTTCTCCTTCAGAGGAAAAGTTCGTTAAGCAATCACCATCGGGAGCTTCTACCAGAATTATGGAACTCGAAGGTATCCGGCACGATCTTGCAAAATGTTGCAAACCAAAACCAGGAGAGCAAATTGTCGGCTATACATGCAAAGAGCACTTGATCCGTGTGCATCGAGTCCAGTGCAAAAGGCTTAGAGACGTGGACCAACGACGACTTTCCGAACTCAGCTGGGAAAACTTGTAATATTGATTTGACATCTCTTCAGCACAGTTGGTACTATGGCTGCAAGCGCTTCATGAGCAAATTTTAATTTTTTTGAATAATTCAAAGGATTCTCTTATGTCCAAGCAAACTTATCAGACACCCCGAGGGACTAAAGACATTTTGCCGAATGAACAGCCCTATTGGGCCATGCTTAGAAATACCTCCGAGCATGTGCTTTCCGGACTTGGTTTCAGCCGCATTGACCTGCCGCATTTTGAAAATTCCGAAATTTACACTCGGGGGATTGGCGAAACTACCGATGTTGTTTCTAAAGAAATGTTTGTCTTGGAAAAAAAGAGCGAAGATGACAAAGCAACTCTTGCACTTCGCCCCGAAGGAACAGCCGGTGCCGTACGATCATATATTCAAAACGGAATGGGTAGCTGGCCCCAGCCGGTAAGGCTCTACTACACGGGAGCAATGTTTCGACACGAGCGACCACAAAAAGGACGTTTTCGAGAGTTCTATCAGGTCGGAGTCGAAATCTTTGGTGATGATTCAGCCCAATCCGATTATCTGGTAATAATGTCTGCCTGGGAGATTTTACGACGGCTTGGTCTTAAGAATCTAATGGTTTATGCCAACTCAATCGGTTGTCCGAAGTGCCGCCCGAAATACCTGGCCAAGCTCAAGAAGTACTACAAAGACAAAGTCAAGGATCTCTGTGAAGATTGTCAGCGACGCTATGAGACAAACCCCTTGCGCCTGCTTGATTGTAAGGCCGAAGCCGACCAAAAGTTTGCCAAAGAAGCTCCAGTCATGCTTGACTCCCTATGCCCTGAATGCAAGAAACATTTTTCCGAAACCCTGGAATATCTTGATTACTTTAATATCCGCTATGATCTAGACTCAACCCTGGTTCGAGGACTTGATTACTACACCAACACTGTTTTTGAAATTGTTGAGACGAAGGACGCCTCCAGGCAGGGAACCATTGTGGGGGGTGGCCGCTACAACGGGCTAGTGGAAATCCTTGGTGGACCATCTACGCCCGGTGTCGGCTTCTCATTTGGAATGGAGCGCGTCATCAACCTCATGAAAGAGCAGGGGGTTACCCCTCCTGCACTGCGCGGAATTGACGTTGCAATCCTTCAGCTCGGCGACAAAGCCAAAGAAGTTTCAAAGAGCATTTATGACAAGCTCTCTCAAAATGATATTAATGTTTACTTCGTCCCATCCAACGAGGGCTTAAGACAACAGATTCGCAACGCATCTAAGCTTGGCGCACACTTTGCAATAATTATAGGCCAACAAGAAGCACTTAAGGACGAGATTATTTTACGCGATCTGACTGCTTCCTCTCAAGAAGTTTTTCCCAAGAAAGTTTTGATTGAGGAAGTAAAAAATCGACTAGTGAAGTGCGGCTGCTTCCCTGTATAGAGCTCAATTATGGTTAAATTGTTGAATTGTTCTATCGTTCCCTCTCCTTTTCAGGGAGAGGGTTAGGGTGAGGTTAACAACCCAACAACGAAACATTTTTTAATGAGAGATATTTAATCCGTCCATTAACCATGAAAAAAATCTATCTCATCCTCAATAATTTAAGGTCGATGGAAAATGTCGGATCTATTTTTCGTACAGCCGATGCAGCCGGAGTCAAAAAGATCTATTTATGCGGCACCACCCCCAAGCCACCTCGAAAAGAAATTGACAAAGCAGCCCTCGGGGCAGTTGATTTTGTGCAATGGGAATATAGGGGGTCGGCAATTGATTTAATCCATGAACTTAAGAAAAAGAATATTCCGATTTTTGCGCTTGAACAAACGGAAAATTGCGTCGTTTACAATACGGTCAAATATCCAAACGAACTAGCTCTGATCGTCGGCAACGAAGTAGATGGCGTGGATTCATCACTGATCAATCTTACCGATATGGTTATCGAGATTCCGATGCTCGGCCAAAAAAATTCGCTAAATGTGGCAGTTGCGACAGGAATAGCAGTGTTTGAAATTCGAAATTATAAATTTCTGATTTCAAAATAAATTCTAATGAAAAATTTATCAATTTCTCAATTGGCCATTGATTGGTAATTAGACATTCTTAATTTTTATTTTTTTAAAGCGCTTCTATCTTCCTGTCAACATCACGATCGACTGCTTTCAGAAGAAATTCCTCAAGCCTCGAAGCCATCTCTATCTCTTCATCGACAATTTCAAGAATATTGTCACGGACATCATCTTCGCCACAGATCTCTGCAAGATGGGCTATCGCCAAATATCTGGCTTTTTCCAAGTGCTCTCGTGAGTGCTCCTCGATAAGATCATTTATTATCTGCTCATTGGCCCCATATGTTTCGACAATCTTTCCTTCATCCTTCAATTCGGCAAAGTGGCTGGAGACAGCAATCACACTTCCCAGACGATCAATTTCAGCCTTGATGAGCTTCATGTGGCGCTTTGTTAACTCAAGGTGTTCTGACACCATGGATTCAATGTCGGGCATTTCAGCTTTATTTGCATCTTCGCGATGTTTCGAGAGAAGAACAATCCCTTCGTTTTCCAGGGAATAAGCTTTCTGGAGCCACCGAACAAGCATTTCTTCGCAAATCATGCCTCTCCTTTGCCAATTGATATTCTAGATATTTTGCAGCTTCATGGAGTAATTCTCAATGGGTGAATAGACAAACATTGGTAGCTTCTGCTGGACATTTACATGAACCTTTGACACAATTAACCCGTGGTTTAATGAAACAGCTTCTCAACCTTACAATTGAAAAACTCATTTATGAAGGATATGGGCTTGGCCATGACAAAGACGGCAAGGCTGTTTTTGTGAGAAAAGTTGTCCCCGGAGATACTATCAAGGCTCGAGTACACAATGACAAGAAACACTTTGCCTATGCCTCGATCGAAGAAATTGTCACCCCCGGAAAAGAGAGGATAGCACCTCGTTGTCCGCATTTCTTGCAATGCGGCGGATGTGATTACCAAAACCTATCCTACGAAAACCAGCTGAAGGAGAAGCAATTAATATTTAATGAAATTTTTTCCAGAGCTGGACTCAGCACCGATATCAGACCAGTTATCAGCGGGGGAAACAGCCCGTATTATTACCGAAATGTCATGCGCTACTTTGGCACACAGACGAAAGATGGCACATTCTCCTTTGGTATGCACGATGCAACAGATTACAATAAAATTATTCCGATACACCAGTGCTTTCTAATGTCTGAAAAGTCTAACGAGATAATGCAATCACTTGCCGCCAAGCTCAATGAAGCAGACAAGCCGGATATCGAATTGCGTATTCGAGAGACAAAAGAGCCCATAACCCACATGATAGAGCTCATCACAAGAGAAGATAGCCTTCCCCTGAAAGAAGAGATTCTTATGCTATTAAAATCGTTTCCAACTGTCGTTTCTGTCTATCATACAATCAACAGGGGAGCGACCCTCACACAGGCCAGGCGAAAACTTCTATTTGGCTCTCCCGTCTTGAATGAAAAAATTGGCCGTTTTTCGTTCTATCTCTCTCCCGAGTCATTTTTTCAGACCAATGCCGTCGGCGTCAAAACACTTTATGATCTCGTGAAACAATATGCCGATCCATCCCCACAGGATACAGTACTAGATCTATATTGCGGCACCGGAACCATTGGGATTTATCTTTCAACCCTTGCCAAAAAAGTTATCGGCATCGAAAGCGTACAGGAGGCAATCAATGATGCCCGTGGCAACGCCAAACTTAATAATGTATGTAACGCAGAATTTATTTGTCAGAAAGTTGATAGTTACCTGTCTGATAACAAATCAACAATTCAGCAATGGAACAATCTAACCATTGTTCTCGATCCTCCTCGCAATGGTCTAACCAAAGAAATAATCGAACTCCTTTCTAAATTGAAAATTGATAATTGCAAATGGAAAATTATTTATGTTTCCTGCAACCCGTCAACCTTTGTCCGTGACTGTAGAAACTTTGAACAACATGGTTGGAAGCTAGAGAAAGTCCAGCCGATCGATATGTTTCCCCAAACTCACCATATTGAGTGTGTTGGATTATTGGAGAATATTAGAAGTTGATAGATCAAATGCAAAACAAGAAAATCATATTTATCCACGGCTACATGGCTTCGCCGCAAATTAACTTTTATCCAGCTATCTCTAAAAAGCTGGATGAGTTGGGTGTTGATTACGTAATTCCAACATTACCAGGCCATAAACACCCAAAGAGCAAGGAGTGGCTGGAAATTATTGACAGGGAGGTGAAAGCAAGCAAGAGGCCGGTAATACTAGTTGGGCACTGTTTAAGTACTCGGGCAATTCTTCTCTATCTTAACAAGTATGAGCAAAGAGTCGACACCATCATACTAGTTGCTCCGTTCAACAATGACTTTAAAACAAATGCGAACAGAAATGAAGGGCGTTACGCTGGTTTTTTTGAAGAGAAGTTGGACATTGAAAAAATTAAAAGACTAGTCAACAAATTCATCGTAATCCATTCCTTGGATGATACTACTATTCCTTTCGCCGAAGGAGAGAAGATGGCTCTCGACTTAAGCGCAAGTCTAGTCTCTTTGAACGGTCGAAATCACTTTTGCAATCCCGAAGATGCAGATGACATATACAAAGTATTGGCAGGCAATCTACTTGGCTGATAAAAGCTATGAAGGACTAATAAAAAAATCGAGCAGGGGTAGCTGCTCGATTTTTTGGTTACCAATTGTGAATTATTTTTCCATATACCGGCTGTTCTCTAGGGCGATTCGTCGCTGCTAACTTACTTTCAAACTTTTCCTTTCGAGCTCTCTTTTGAGAGAGAGCTATTATCTGATCTGCCAGTATTCCATAGTGAAATGCTGTATCCACCAAACCTCCATTCATTAATTCTTGTATTAATATTAAGGTTTGGTGGATCTACTTGCGATAGATTATTTCACAAGTAGGTATTAGGTATGATTTTTAATTATTATCCTTTGCAGACCATGTTAAAATCGACACACGAACAAGAATAATTATTTGTTAATTATTCACAAAAAGCAGCCACGGTCTTAGTTGCAAAAGTTTTGTCCATAGTTTTCAAGCGTCTTCTTTGTCTCTGCCGTACAATCCATTCCTTGCTCTATAAAAGCGAGAATGCGATAACCGACGGCAGCAATGGCATCGGTTGCCTCATAACGAACGGCGGCATCACCGTGCTGTTCACACTCCTCCGGAGTTTTGCATTTGTTTGCGCAAGCGTTGATCTGCTGGCGAATCGCGGCCTTGTCGGCTTCATCAAGAGGACAGAGTGATTCAAGTGTTTCTATTGCCTCAGCCTTCTTGTCGCAGCTTGAAGTCGCTCCCGAAACTTGATAGCGCAACATACTGCAAGTTCGCTTTTTCATATCTTCTTCCCAATCAGAGCCACCGGTATCATTGCGTGCAGTTTCATCAAAATCGGGCAACTCACTCGGCCAACTGCCATCAAGGGGTTCCTCGGCTTTTACAGCTTTCGAGAAAAAATTTTGAACCTGCTTTCTTTTCTGTTCTAGCTGAATCAAGAGGGCAGCATAGCGAGGATAGTACAAGAAGCTTGCTTTGAAATTACTCAAATTTTTCTCAAAAGGATCTTTAAAATCTTTAATTCTTTCTGTATAGGTGTCCTTATCATTCACTGCCAAGGCAATGATCGCGGTCTTAAGAACTTCCCTTGGATAATCTTTTTTCTCTTTTTCAAACCTATCAATCTGTTCCTTGAAAGGCGCAAGATCGCCCCCGAGAGTCAAAAGATGCATCAAGACCTCTGATTTATTGATGATATCGGCTGACTCAGAGTAAGTCTGCTTTGTTAAAACTAGTGCCTTCTCTTTTCCTATCTTATCGGCAAAATATGCACCGGAACGAAAAACATGAGCATTCCAAACATTGGTCTCTCCGATAGGAATTGTGGGATTTAGAACAATTAATTCCTCTTTGGCATCGGCATGGACAACTACTTTTCCCGGCTCAACGCCGCCATAAAAAGGCAGCTTTTTTGAACCGGCACATACCTCCGGATCAAAACCACGTGATCCGATATTGCATCGACCCCATGTCACAGCCTTGTATTTCCCAATCTCCGGCATGGAAGTATTGGGTTGAATTGTTAAAAATGCCGGTCGGATAAAAGAAAAGCTACCATCGAGAAATACGCCGGATCCGGCGACCGCCTCTCCGTATTCCGCAATTGGAGATTCCTTTAATGGTGACATGGTTATTGCAGTGGGCAAGATCAGGGCATCCGGCGGCACTGTCAGCGTATACAGCGTTCCATTGCCTGCTCGTATAGACATAGTGTCTCCGACCGGCCCGAATGTTTTTGTGATCGTATTGTCCTTATCGACCGCCGCTTGCTGGATTTTTAACTTTCCGGGAAAATTATTCTCCTCATCGGGCTCAAATTGGTCTGATTCTTCCTGGGCAATGGTGCCATCGGACTCACCTTCCTGTTCTTGACTCTGCACTTCTATCTCACTTTTCGTATTTGCAGTTTTTTTGTCGGGCTTGAGAAAGTACCATCCTGCTAATACTATCAAAACAACGACCAGAAAAATTATCACCCATTTTTTCTTCGATCGTTTTGGTGGCTGACTAAGCGACTTATCTACACTGCCTCCGGGCAATGATGTCTCCATTTGATCTGACACTCTCCCTCCTTGTTAGCACTTAAAAAAATATATCGATAAACCCTTACCAATCGCTCTTATGTAAAAGTTATCTAGTGTCCATAATAGCTTCGGCATTCTCAGACTGATAGTATCGCACGCCGGTGTATCCACCGCCACCAACACCAAGCGAGCAAACAACAATCAACGTAATAAAGTAGGTTGGACTCCTTGCCCTGACATTTATAATGTCATTATATCAGGAATGTTCAATTGAAATAAGAAGGCTTGCTAATAGCGCCATACTAAAAAATTTCTAACAAATTTTTAAGACAAGTAAATGGAAATGATCTCCTTATCCTGCTATAGTGAGTATATGAAGAAGCTTTTTTCAACAAGATGGCGGATCAGTTTTCAAGTGCTGCCTTTTATTATTCTGATACTTTTGGCGAAACTAGTAGTTCATAGTCAGGGATGGGAGTTTATCACTCTCAGTTCTCTTTTTACTGCGCTTATCTCAGCCAACATTTTTTTAATTGGATTTTTAATCTCCGGCGTTTTAGTCGATTACAAAGAGGCCGAAAAGATTCCCGGCGATATGGCGACGAGCCTGGAAACGCTTGCCGATGAGTGCCGGATACTTTTAGAAAGTAAACAAGCGGACTCAGCCAAAAAATGTCTTACCCATGTCATGTATCTTAGCAACCTGATTCTTGATTGGTTTCACAAAAAAGAGAGGTCAGCCACGATCATGGCCGAATTAACAAAGCTTAACTCCTACTTCTTGCTATTCGAGAATCTGACTCAAGCCAATTTCATCGTCCGGATGAAACAGGAACAAAGTAGTTTACGACGACTGGTCAATCGAGCTAATACAATCCGGGAAACATCCTTCAATCGTTCAGGATATACAATCGCCGAAATCATCTCTTTTTTTCTAATTGTCGGGTTGGTTCTCACCAGGCTCGACCCCTTCTATGAAAATGTGTTTTTTGTCACTTTTGTTTCGTTCATCTTAATCTACATGATCATGCTTATCAAGGACCTGGATAACCCCTTTGAGCACTATATCCAAAACAAAGAAACCGCCGACGAGGCCTCCCTTAAACCGCTCTTGGATCTAAAAAATCGGCTTGAATACTAAACTCCAGGCAGTATCCCATCACGATTTTGGTATACACCGTCTAGCAGATAAACTTAGGGTATAAAACAAAGGAGCGCATGACCAAAGAAAAAGAGTGGGAGAAGAAGGCCGAAGCTTGGGGCAAAAAGATGGAAGAAAAGTGGGGCAAGAAGGGCGAAGAGATCGGCAAGACAATTGAAAAGAAGATTGAGAAACCAGCTGAATACACCGCCACGATCGTTTTTAGTTTTATCTTCCTCTGGATTTAC
>Ga0116157_10003953_pt1 | contig 13984 bp, 12 predicted proteins | sample AD_UKC048_MetaG_FD_89882 | JGI IMG/M metagenome (GOLD analysis project Ga0116157, IMG submission 89882) | Active sludge microbial communities of municipal wastewater-treating anaerobic digesters from USA - AD_UKC048_MetaG | ecosystem: Engineered > Bioreactor > Anaerobic > Digestate | place: USA...
AAAGGCAAGGCGATTACCAGAATTCCGAATGGCATAACCACAGGGAATAACAAATTCGATTTTCGCACTCTTTTACCGACACCCGGCCTAAAAAACTCATTGCCTGTCTATGCTGACAAGGTTCACCTTTCGGAGATTTCACCCCATCCAGCTTCCGGTAGCGACAATGAATTCATTGAACTTTTCAATAGCGGAGAGATTGAAGTCGATCTCTCCGACTGGCAAATTGATGACGGGGTTGGTGGAAGCGCTCCATTTACTATCCCTAAAGGGACAAATATCGCTCCTTCTGCCTACCTTCTTTTAGGTAAAAGCATGACAAAAGTTGCCTTTAATGATTCTGGAGATAGCGCGAGACTTATTGATCCTAACGGTGAGATAAAGGAAGAGGTTGTTTTTGGAAAGGGCAAAAAAGACGAGAGTTATGCGCGCTTTGGAGAGGTCTGGGAGTGGACCAATCAGATGACTGCAGGATTACCAAATCAGCATAGTCTTGCGCCTCCGGTGATACCGGAGAAGGGGAGCGGAGTGATTGCAGTCATTCCAATTCGAAACATTACTTCCTTGCCAGAGGAGGAAAAGATAGCGATAGAAGGCGTGGTCACGGCGCCACCCGGCACACTCTCTGAAAGCTATTTTTATCTTCAAGATGATAGCGGAGGAATACAAATTTATTCAGGCAAAAAAGAATTTCCGTCTCTCCAAAGCGGTGACAAATTACATGTTGAGGGAATATGGTCTTTTGCTTATCGGGAGCCAAGAGTTAAGGTCTATAATTTATCAGATATTGTGGTACTGGGGAAAAATGATCTTCCTTCGCCGATCAAAATAGAATCCCTTCCTGTTTCAGAAGAATACATCGGACGGTACATTTCCGTGTCTGGGGTTAAGGGTGTTGGTGATCAAATCTTAATCAATGGGGAACCTCTCAAAATTACTTTTCATTTTAAGGTTGAGAAGGGTAGAGCTAAAGATTCACTTGGAATTGCCGGCATTTATTCCCGCTATAATGATACAATGAGAATATTGCCATTTAGGGAAGCGGATGTTATAATCAATCGTCCAGTTACCAGTCTCCCCAAGTCGGGCAGTAGTGGTTTGAGTGCATTTTTGATCGGAAGTATATTATTTCTATTATGCGAATTATTTCTAAAAACGAGGAAGATACAAAGGCCGAAGCCAGCAGGATCGCTGGGTCTGCTCAGGGTGGCGATATTTTTATGCTTTCTGGTGATCTTGGTAGCGGAAAGACCACCTTCACCAAGGGTTTTGCGGAAGCATTGGGAATATCTGCCCCGATTATGAGCCCAACCTTCGTAATTTTAAAAACCTACCCTGTGCGAAATATTCCCCAAATCAAACGCTTGGTGCATATTGATGCCTATCGCCTTCAAAGCGCGGAGGATTTTGAAGCCATCGGGGGAGTGGAGCTTCTCTCGGATCCAGAAATGATAGGATTAATTGAGTGGCCGAAGGTTGCAATTCCTTTGCTGCCAAATCACAAGCTGATTAACTTTAAATATCTAGGTGAGCATGAGCGTGAGATAGAGTATGATTTTCTATCTACAAATTAGAACTACGGACAAGGAAACAATAATCAGCTTACTCTCAGAGGGTAGTGATATTGTTTCCGAATCCAGCATTCCACTCAACAAACAATCAGAAAGCCTATTGGAAGAGATGGATTTACTCCTTCAAAAAAACAATGTTACCAAAGAGGCGGTTACGAAAGTTGTTGTTGAGACGAAGGGACCATCATTGACCGGACTTCGAATTGCGGTAACAACTGCTAACCTACTTGCCCTTGCTTTAGATGTGCCGGTTATTTCTGGTAATGAAAGTGTTGGGGTTCAGGAAGGTTATGTTCGTTTTGTGCTCCCGAATTATGAAAAACCTCCCCATATTACATATCCGAAGAGGTAAGTACTTAAGATAATGATTGTGCAAGAACTAAGGCGAAGTGGTACTAGACTCCCTCGTACTTTTTCGTTAAAATAATAACTGTTGTCTCGTCTCTGTCTTGGTTGACTAAATTTAATATTGGTAATTTGAATTATGCTCATAAACAAGAAAAAACCTTCGACTTTAACCACTAGGATAAAAAGTTTCTTTCGCCGGAGGCCGGTTAAGATTGTTACCGCCACCCTCTTGGTGATTTTTGTTGTGTGTGTGGCATTTGTTGGTTATCTTGCTTCGTCCGGATCAAAAGTTTTCGAATCTGGCTTTGGTGGCACTGCCTTGCTGAAAACGCTTTATGGACAAGAAAAAATTTCTGGTGAGGATGAGGGCAGGGTAAATGTACTTTTTGTTGGTATGGGTGGCAGTGATCACCCAGGAGGAGAACTCACTGACTCAATGATCCTGGCAAGTATTGATACTAAAAACAACAAGCTTGCAATGATTTCCATACCCCGAGATTTAACAGTTCCAATTCCAGGCAAGAAGGGTGGTGGCAAGATAAACGAGGCGTTCGCTTCCGGAGAGAGGATTAAGAAGGGCAGCGGATCTTCTGTCATGATGGAAACAGTTGAAGGGATTACCGGTGTCCCCATTAATTATTATATGAGTATTGATTTTGCTGGTTTTGAAAAAATTGTCAACGAATTGGGTGGTATTGATGTATTGGTTGACAAAGCCATCAATGATCCATACTTTCCGGACACTGAAATGGTTGGGTACGAGCCCTTCAAAATCTCAGCCGGTATGCACCATATGGACGGAAAAATTGCATTAAGATACGCTCGATCCCGACATACCTCCTCAGACTTTGATCGTTCCAGTCGCCAGCAAAAAATATTGGCGGCAATCAAAGAGAAGGCTGCCAGTGCTGGTCTACTTACAAATCCGAAAAAAATACTTGATATCGCTACCATTATTGGAGACCACTTTAGAACAAATCTTACGCCATCTGAAATGAAACGCTTGGTCGAACTTACCAAGAGTATTGATAAAAATACTTTCATAACCAAGGTTCTTTCCAATGGCAATGATGGACTTTTAGTTTCTGATACTGTAGATGGGCGTTATGTTCTGAAGGCAAAGAAAAGCGATTTTTCGGAAATCAAAGATCTTGCCCGTAATATTTTTACGACACCCGAAGAAGATATAGCAACATCTGCAAAGGTTGAGGTTTTGAATGGTACTAAGACTGCCGGGATGGCTTCTAAAGTGGCCCAGAGCCTACAGAAAAACGAGAAGTTAGAAATTATAAACATTGATTCAGTAAAGGAAGGAGTAAAGGCAACGGTCATATATGATCATACTGGGGGCAAGAAAAAATTGCTCCTTGATTCAATTAAGAAGCAGGTAGATGTTCCTGTTCTTTTAGCAGAAAAGAGTACGATTGCACTGGATCCATTAGCTGATTTTTCCGTAATTATCGGTGCTGATTTTTCGACTTTGAAATAACTAGGACGCGGGTTAGGGATCATGGCTTTTTTATACGATAAACCGATTCGTCGAATTCTTCTAACGGTAATTTTGCTTTGGAGTGTTGGTACTTTTTACTGGATTAATCAAGATGGCCGAACTTTAATTTGGCTGGTAGGCTTGTTCTCTATTTTTGGCCTGGTGGCAATTTGGAAGGAGGCAATTCCTATTGCACTCCTGATCTTTTTGTCTTTTTCCTCGTCATATGCTTTCTATGTATTTCTCTTTCAATTCAATCTTCCGCCCTGGCTCGTTATGATTGGGGTTTTGGTTATCTTTTCTTATCTTTTCACTTACACAGAGCAAAAAATTGGAATACTGGGTAATAAGCGACTGCTATATCTAATTCTTTTCAGTACGATAATACTGGAGATTTTTCTTTTACTGACATTCTTTCTGATTGATCCCATCAATCAGAGTCTGATTGTGGCGCTGACCTGTTATTTGTTTATCGGGTACTGTTACACTATTTTGGCCAAGCATACCGACAACTCTTTTGCCACCTATTTAGCCATTTCTTCGATTGCAGCCCTGGTGATACTAGCCACTTCGAGATGGGGCGGTCTTGTGTAACGAGGTTGAAGTAAAGTATAATCTGCTAGAGAAGTAACTTAAATGAATGGAAGCTGAATGAAATTTGATTTTTTAATGGCACTCAAGATTAAGAAGAATAAAGGTATCGAGGCCTCAATCGGTATCGAGGCAGGGGAAACAAGCTCGTTTATTAAGCGTGTAACCCAATCTGTCCGGTCGGTACTTAGCTCAACTTTATCAAAAAGAATTGCGCTTGCTGTTCTCCTGGTTTTGGCGTTGTTCCAACTTGGAATAGGAATAGCCATTTACGGATTCAAAAGCAGTGCGCCGATAGTTAATAGCGTGAGCAGGATAATTCCTTACCCTGTGGCGATGGCTAATTACGATTTTGTTTCGCATGGCGATTTTCTCAGGGAACAGTCCTACGTTCACCACTTTTATGCAGCCACAAAGCAAGAAGGGATCAATTATCAAGAGGTTGACCAGCAGATCATGGAACAGCTGGTTGAAAATAAATTAATTTTTCAGGAAGCTGCCAGGCGTCGTATTGTGGTGAAAAAAGAAGAGGTGGATACCACACTGGACGGTATTGTCGAGCAAAATGGCGGGAAGGACAAGGTTGAGAAAGTGCTGACTGATCTCTACGGATTGGGTCTTAGCGACTTCCGACGTTTGGTTGAACAGCAAGCTTTACGTGAGAAAGTGAATGAAAAACTGATTAGTCGTGTTGAGGCCAGACACATTTTGGTCCGTGTAGATAAAGATGCACCGGAAGATAAGGTAAACGAAGCAAAGTCTAAGATAGACGGCTTTTTGAACGATATCCGTGGTGGCCAGGATTTTGCCGAGGTAGCAAAAAAGAATTCAGAGGACATTGGGAGTGCTGAACAAGGTGGAAAACTGGAGCCGTTTGCTGTAGGAGAGATGGTTAAGGAGTTTTCTGATACTGCCTTCAAAACCAAAGTTGGTGAAATTTCAGATCCAGTTCGCAGTGAATTCGGTTGGCACATTATAAAAGTTGAGAATAAAACCGGACAAATTGAACAAACTTTTGCTGATTGGATTGCTGAGCTTAAGGACAAATCCGTGATTGTCAGGTTCTATGCGGTATAAAAAAATAGTAATCATCGCTGCCATCTTATTGCTTTTGGTCGCAGTTTTCGCTTACGATAAATTCTTGGGTGGTTCTGGTCCTATCCGTCAGACAGAGGAGATACGTTAGAGCTTACTGTGATCTCTGATCTCTTTGCTTTTGATCTTTCCGTCGTTGTCAATTTCGTACACATAGAGCACTCCAGTGCCAATCTCGAGGGAGGGTATTTCTTCGTCCGAGATTTGCTCGAGGTGTTTGACAATCGCCCGTAAGCTATTGCCATGAGCTGCTACTATGACATTGTGGCCAGCTTTTAGATCAGCCATAATTTCTTGCTCATAGTAGGGAATTGCTCGATCTGAAGTGTCTTTAAGAGACTCCCCGTTGGGAGGAGAGACATCCCAACTTCTTCGATATTTTAGAAACAAGTCTTCCCCAAATTTGTTTTTTGCTTCATCTTTGTTCATGCCGGTCAAGTCACCATAGTGCCTCTCTTTGAGGGCTGGATGTTTTTTAACCAAGATTTGCTCGTGCTTATTTTCCTTTAGTATGATCTCAAGTGTTTCCTGTGCTCGTATCATATCGGAGGTGTGAGCTTTGTGGATTGTGATATCGTTGATTAAGGCGGCCGCCTTGCGGGCCTCCTCTTGGCCTTTTTCAGTTAGCTTGACATCCGTTTGGCCTGCCCAAAGATTTAATAAATTGTATTCCGACTGACCGTGACGAACCAATATCAAAAAAGCCATGTTTCCTTATATTAAGAATTAAGAATTAAGAATTAAGAATTAAGAATGACAAACTATAAGTGTTGATGTTCCATTCCTGATTCATAACACATGATTCTTGATTCACTATTTGAGTATCTTTGTCACGGAGAAACCTTTGTCTATTCCAAGATCTTCCTCGATCCTTAGGAGTTGATTGTATTTAGCGATCCGTTCAGATCGGCAAAGCGAGCCCGTCTTTATTTGACCGGTACTGAGTCCTACTGCAAAGTCGGCTATCGTTGTATCTTCTGTTTCTCCTGATCTGTGGGAAATGATCGAATTGTACCCGTGACTGTTTGCAAGCTCAACGGTCTCGATGGTCTCGGTGATTGTGCCGATCTGATTGAGCTTAATAAGAATAGCATTAGCAACCTTCTTATCGATGCCTTCCTGTAGTCTTTTTTTGTTAGTGACAAATAGATCATCTCCAACAATTTGAATTTTTCTGCCAAGCTTTTCAGTCATTAACACGTACCCATCCCAATCATCCTCTGCAAGTCCATCCTCGATAGATATGATTGGATATTTTTCTATCCATTGGGCGTATAGGTCGATAAGCTCAGTGCTTGAGAGAGTTTTGTTTTCGGTCTTAAACTTGTAGACACCATTCTCATATAATTCTGTCGCTGCAACGTCGAGTGCTATGAAAATGTCTTTTCCCGGTATGTACCCTGCCTTTGTGATTGCTTCAATAATTAGCTCAAGCGCCATCTCGTTGGATGGAATCTGTGGTGCGAAACCACCTTCGTCTCCTACTGTTGTGGCATAGCCTTTGCTGCTCAAAATTTTCTTTAGTGCTTGGAATACCTCAGCTCCATACCGTAAGGCTTCCTTAAAGTTGAGGGCTCCTATAGACATGATCATAAACTCTTGGAGATCGGTTGAATTGGCAGCATGAGCACCGCCGTTCAGAATATTCATCATAGGTACGGGCAGTGATGGCTTTTTACTGGAGCTCAATGAGGCGAAGTATTCATAAAGCTTTTTGTTTTGGTTCGCTGCTTCTGCATGTGCAAAAGCGATTGAGACACCCAGTATTGCGTTAGCACCGAGCTTGTTTTTGTTATCTGTTCCATCAAGAGCAATAAGGGCGTTGTCAAGTGTTTTTTGGTCGAAGTCTTGTCCTACTACCGCATCCTTAATTATCGTGTTCACATTCAAAACGGCTTTGGCTGTTCCTTTTCCGCCGTATCTACTATTGTCCCCATCTCGTAATTCAATGGCTTCGTGGCTTCCGGTGGACGCGCCTGAAGGTACAGCTCCTCTACCAAAAGTGTTGTTTCCTAGTGTAAGATCCACCTCTACTGTGGGATTACCTCGGGAGTCTAGGATTTCTCGAGCTTTGAGGTTTGTAATTTTTGCCATGGGATCTCCTTTTGTTAAGTGCAAAGTATAGAATAGCATTTTGCTAGTCCTTTAGTAAAGATATGAGGCGTTGCCATTAGAGAGAGGTATTGTATGAAAAAGTATGTATGCATGAAAGAGCTGTGTGAATTTTGTAGCAATGATCTTGAAGATGCTTTTGAACATGTCAAGAGTTTGAAGCATCCAGTAGCCGAGGTCGAGATGGAAGACGGAGTAGTTAGTTGCAGTCTTGTTGATCGTCATGAAGGAGATGAATATGATTTTGAAGAGTAAACGAGGTCGAACTCCAGACGATCCCATTTGTATTTAAGGGGGAAGATGCAAAAAGAGAAAACAGTGGTCATTGGTGCTGGACCGGCCGGTTCGAGCTGTGCTATTTATTTAGCTCGGTTTTGTCATTCTGTGGTTGTGGTGGATGCAGGCGGTGATGTGCCCGGTCGAACCAAGATGGCAACGAGCTTGGAAAATTTCATTACCAATTATCCTGCAGGGAACGGTAAGGAGATAATCAGAACTATCCATGAACAGCTTGCACACTTCGGAGTAGACCTCATAAGAGATCGTGTTGTGCTAGTAAAGAAAAATAATGATACGTTCACTGTGGATACAGAGAAAGGCTCGATAGAGGCGGATTTTGTTGTTGTTGCGGTAGGCGTGGAGGACCGGATGCCGCCAATCGCGATACCGGACGAGTACTATGATTTTTCAATATTTCACTGTCCGGCCTGCGATTGGTATCGGATGCGTCACAAGCAAATTGCTTTGATCGGTAATAGTGACCATGCTGTACAGGAAGCCTTAATTTTTCAGTTTATGAACCCAGATCCCTCTCCGATAGTCATACCGGCAGACAGTTCGGCGAAATTCAGTAGGGAGATGCTAGATAAGTCACAAAAAAATAATATTACTATTTATTACAACCCAATAAGACGACTTGTTGGGTTACTTGGTCACCTTAAGGCGATCGAGTTACAAAGCGGTGAACGGGTTGCTGCTGAAGCAATTTTTACCATTCTTGGCCACAATCGACGTGATCACTTTCTTGATGATGGAGGCATTGATGTTCGCCGGGACAGTGAGGGGTTTATTAGAGTTGATTACCGCACCTTTGAAACATCAGTAAAAAATCTGTATGCCGTTGGTCCGTGCAATGATGGACCAGACCAAGCCATAATTGCCGGAGGCCAGGGTGCATTAGCTGCCTTGGCAATTCATCGAAAAATTTTAGAAAAGAATGAACTCTAATGGGGCTCTATAATATCTATCGAGTTGCAAATTGATATCATGCTTTGCGCCATATACATAAATAACCGGTACCAAAAGTGCTTGCGTAAGTCCTCATTTCGCCATCTTCAACTGAGGCTGATATTTTTCTTTCGCCAACATTCATCTCCATTTGATTCCCAGCAATTTGATCAAGTCTAAGCTCAGCACCATCAATGCGATCCCCATCTTCTAATTTGATTGTTAATACATGCTCAAAGTCGTACTGACCCAGAATCTCTTTAGGAAAATTCGCTCCTGTTCCTTCGTGAATCGAATACCCACCTTTTGCAGTGGTAGCTGATAAAACCTTCAACAGGTCATGGCTTGCCTCCCCCTCACTTCCAAAATCACCCATAATTCCACTACCGGGCTCAAATACGCATCTTGAAACTGTTACATCAAAAGGTTCTTCTCCAACAAGGCTTATATAGTTTTCTGAGGTGATAGTTTGCAACTTTTCGGTCTGCGGAACGTTCCCCTCATTGTTGCCTGAAGTGACGCTTTGATAATCGATGCTACCGAACACACCGGCTCGTTGCAGAGGCTCGCGTAATCCAAATCCTCCAATCTCTAAAATTTTCTTGCCTTCAAATGCGCCTGCTTGTTTGAGTCCGTCTCGTAATCCGGTGATTGTGCTTATAGAATATCCTATAGTTTCGAATTGAGGATCCTTTGGAATTCCATACGCAGTTCTTTTTTTCTCGTATATATCCTTTTCTTTTTCGCTGGCGTCGTCAAAGGGGTCGTCAATTGCTAATGCAGTATTAATAATTCTTCTCTTGTACCCATCAATTACTCTCATGGCAAGCCCGTCTTTGTCTATACAGGACAAAATAGAAAACAAAATTTTGTCATAATTTAATGTTTGATTCCATTGTTCATAGCTAGCTCGATTTCGAGAAAGAATTCGCCCGATTGACTCATCCAGTTTGTGCCACATCTCCAGTACTTTTTCCTGGTCTGCATCTTGATCCCCATCCCCAGCAACCGGCAATTTTTCATTTTCCAAAAGAAGTAATTGCAATAATTCTTGGGAGGATAATAGGCGAACAAATGGCTCAGAGCCCATAATCCCAGCAAGATAATGCTCGTATCCGACTCGAGGTAGTGATTGCAAGCTCAATAACTCCCGAGCCACTCTACCACGCAACTCTAGCATAGGTTCTAATATTTTCAACTCGAACGATTTCGTTTTTTCTTTGTTAGCGGTTGGGGCGCCCTTGATTATATCTTTTGGAACATATGTCTCTCTATCCATTTGAGCCCTTTTGAATATAGCTGTATTCATAATATACAACAACATCTGTTTTTATCAATAAATTAAACTATTTGTGCTTTGTAAATTATTAAGTTACTGACACTATTCTTTGACAAAATTTTGCCATAGTTTGGCATAGACACCATTTTTCTTGAGTAAAGTTTCATGAGTTCCTTGTTCTGCAAGCTTACCATTATCTATGACAAAAATTATATCGCTATCTGTAATAGTGGGGAGGCGATGAGCAATCGAGATGGTTGTTCTACCGGAGGAAACGTCATGGATTGATTTTAAAATATCTTTCTCTGACTCAGCATCAAGATTACTTGTAGCCTCGTCGAAGACGAGAATTTTCGGGTCTCGAATAATTGCACGAGCAATAGCTACCCTCTGTTTTTCACCACCAGAGAGCTTAACTCCGCGTTCTCCTACGATCGTATCAAGTCCCTCCGGGAGTCGTGCGATCAGTTTGTTCAGGTTGGCCAGACTTACGGCTTGAGCTACCTCTTCTCGGCTGGCATCTACTTTGCCAAATTTGATATTCTGGCCAATCGATTCGTTAAAGAGGATTGGCTCTTGTGGTACAAGAGCAATCAGGCAGTCGAACTGTTGCCTGGAAAGATTTCTTACGTTTACGTCGTCGATTGCAATCTCACCGGAGTCTGGGTCATACAAGCGGAAAAGGAGCTTTACTATCGTTGACTTTCCAGCGCCGGATGGTCCGACGATAGCTATCTTTTTCCCGGCAGGAATATTCAGAGTTAGACCCGCTAGTGCGGATCGTTGGCCATATTTAAACTGAACATCTTTAAATTCCACCGCGCCTTTCGGATCAGGGATGGTGACGGGATGTTTTGACTCCTTAATCGTTACTTGCTGGTTGAAAATTTGGCCCATCGAAGAAAGATCGGTGAATCCATCCTTGATTCGACGGTAAACAAAGCCAAGGGTGGCGATTGGGGCAGCAAGACGGACAATATAAGTAGTCAGCAAAACAAGATCTCCAACTGTAAGTACTCTCGTAAGACTTTGGTTGACAGCAAGAAGAACGATCAATCCAAATCCAATCATCAAGATAAAAGCCTGTCCAGCTGAAATTGCCGCAAAAAGTTTATTGGATCGGACGCTGTGATCAAACCATTCTTTTATCCTGTTGTGAAATCTTTTTTTCTGATAGTTCTCATTCCCAAAATACTTTACTGTGTCGATGTTTGTGATAGTTTCCACTTGGACCGCAGAGGATTCATCTTCAGCCATATTTGCTGCCAGTCTATATTTCTGGCGAAACTCCGTTGTCCAGATAGTGAACCCGGCATAAAGAATGATTGTTCCCAGAGTGATTAGGCTGTATTGAGCGGGATAAAGTCTCGCCAAAAAAATCGTAACAAATAATAACTCAAATACTGTTGGCAAGATACTAATTACCAGAAAATCCAATACAAAGTTAATAGATTGAGCCCCCCTGCTAATCCTCCTGGCAAGGCTGCCCGTTTTCTGGTCGTAATGATAGCTTATAGGAAGAGCAAGGAGGCGGCGGAAAACATCCTCGGACACCTTTCTTGCAATTCCCATCTCGACTGGCGCAAAAACATAATCTCGTAAAAATTCAAAGAGAAAGCTTGCCAAATAATAGCCAAAATAGAGAATTATAAAGTTTAAAATTGTTCTATCATCTAAAATCGTGTTACCTAGATGATCAGGAATGTACTCAATTATTTTTTTCAGGTAAAACGGTTGGATAGTTGCTGCAGCTCGAGCAAGCATCAAAAAGATTATGGTAAGTGCAATAACTCCCCTATAGTCCCTTAAGTAGCGGAATAAATACGATAGTCCCAATTTATCTTTTTCAGTTTTTTCCATATTTCCAATTTAGCTTAATTAAGTTTGATCATACAATCAATTGCTCCATTATAGTTGTTTGTCGGTTGTCCTTCAATATAAATTTAGTAAATCACTTGCGTTGACAGTCTGGGTAATTTGCGCTAGACTTTTTGGTGTGGCGGTGGTCTGTATTCCCCCTTGACGGGCTGCCGCTGCATACAAATGGACAGCAGACATAAGTGCAATGGTTAACAAAATAGTTGCCATCAGTATGATAGTCGGAGGTCCATTTTTTGTTTTCATGTATAGGGCTAACTACTGTATGCGAGATTTAGGGTTAACTTGTTCGACAGGCCCACAGGGATTTTTCAAGTCTCAGGTCTTATAGCGAGCTCCGATAGCAACAGGAGTAAGCCTCGTCAAATCTATTGACAAAATGTAAAGTTAACTTTACAATTCTTCACAGTAAAAGGTTATTAATTATTCCCTGACGAGTTAAGGGAGTAGAAAGGAAACACTATGTTTCAACCTCTAGGAGATCGGGTTTTGGTTAAGCCCCTCGCAGCAGAAGAGAAAACCAAGGCTGGTATCTATATTCCAGATACAGCAAAGGAAGCACCTGCCCAGGGTGAGGTAGTCGCCCTCGGTAATGGTAAGTTACGGGAAGGAAAAAAACACGATTTTTCAGTCAAGAAAGGTGATAAAGTTCTCTACTCTAAGTATGCCGGTGACGAGTTGAAGTTCGATGGTATAGACTACAAGGTGATGAAGGAAGATGAAATACTAGGAATCTTGAACAAATAACCAATAACCAAACATCAATAACCAAAGAATAATTTGTTTCTTGTATCTTGGTTATTGCGACGAAAGGAACCTATGGCAAAAGTAATCAATTTTTCAGACGAAGCACGTAGTAAGCTTCAAAAAGGGGTCAATGTTTTAGCAGATACAGTAAAAGTAACTCTTGGACCAAAGGGAAGAAGCGTTGTTCTTGAGAAAAGTTTTGGTGCTCCAACGATTACCAATGATGGCGTTACTATTGCCAAAGAAATCGAGCTAGAGGACAAATTTGAGAATATGGGTGCCCAGCTAGTCAAGGAAGTTGCCAGTAAGACCAATGATGTTGCCGGAGATGGTACCACCACTGCCACCATCTTAGCTCAGGCAATGATTAATGAGGGCATTAAGTATGTTGCCGCCGGCGCTAATCCGATTGCTGTTCGACGCGGTATTGAGATTGCAACTGAAGCAGTCGTAGAGACAATCAAGAAAAATTCTAAAAAGATTAGTAGCAAAGAAGAAATTGCACAAGTTGCTACTGTCTCAGCTGGTGATGCCGGAATTGGTAACATGATAGCTGAAGTGATGGACACTGTTGGCACGAATGGTGTTGTCACGGTCGAAGAGTCAAACACAATGGGACTCGAAAAAGAGGTTGTTGAAGGCATGCAATTTGACAACGGATATATCTCGCAATACATGATTACTGATACCGCTTCAATGAAAGCTGTACAGGAAAATCCATATATTCTGATCACTGACAAGAAGATTTCATCTATTCAGGAAATTCTTCCTCTGCTTGAGTCAATGGCGCAAAGCGGTAAAAAGGATATTGTTATCATTGCCGAAGACGTTGATGGGGAAGCTCTTGCAACACTCGTTGTCAACAAGCTTCGCGGAGTCCTGAACGTTTTGGCAGTCAAAGCTCCTGGTTTTGGGGATCGTCGCAAAGAAATGTTGGCAGATATTGCTGTCTTGACCGGTGGACAAGTTATCTCTGCTGACCTTGGGCACAAGCTTGAGGATGTTAAGATTGAGATGCTCGGGAGCGCCAGGAAGATTGAATCCGACAAGGATCATACTATCATTGTTGAGGGCAAGGGTGCTTTGTCTGAGATTCAGGCTCGTATCGCTCAGATCAAGAAACAGATCGAAAAGGCAACCAGTGAATACGACAAAGAGAAACTCAATGAGCGTCTGGCTAAGCTTTCAGGTGGCGTAGGAGTGATTAAAGTCGGTGCTGCCACTGAGACTGAGATGAAAGAGATTAAATTTAAAGTTGAGGATGCTGTTGAGGCTACCAAGGCAGCTATTGAAGAAGGAATTGTAGCTGGTGGTGGAGTTGCACTTCTAAACGCTGCAAATGCTATAATGGTTGAGCAGATGGGTGTAGAAGAAGCACGCGGGGTGGTGATTGTTCAAAAAGCAATTGAGGAGCCCATCAAGCAGATCGCTGAAAATGCCGGACTTGAGGGTGCTGTTGTATTAGACAAAGTCAAATCTAAAAAGCCGGGTGAGGGCTATAATGCAGCAACAGGCGAGTATGGTGATATGATCAAAATGGGAATTATTGATCCAGCTAAGGTTACAAGAAGCGCTCTCCAAAATGCGGCTTCCATTGCTGCTCTTGTACTTACAACTGAGGCAGTTGTGGCTGATAAACCGGAGAAG
>Ga0116157_10003956_pt1 | contig 13981 bp, 12 predicted proteins | sample AD_UKC048_MetaG_FD_89882 | JGI IMG/M metagenome (GOLD analysis project Ga0116157, IMG submission 89882) | Active sludge microbial communities of municipal wastewater-treating anaerobic digesters from USA - AD_UKC048_MetaG | ecosystem: Engineered > Bioreactor > Anaerobic > Digestate | place: USA...
CAATATATGCTTCTATGGGGTCTTTTTCGAAATCGTGAACCTTGTCCGAATTTTTCTGTGGAACCATATCCAAGTGCCCCTGAAAAACAATTCCCATCCTGTTTTCCATCCCTTTGGTTGCAGGTTTACGGATTATCACATTACCTACTTTGTCAACAGTTGTATCTAAACCAAGATCTTCGCCAAATTTCTTCATAAATTCGATAACCTTAGCTTCTTTCTTTGAAGGTCTTGGAATTTGTGTCAATAAATAGAAGTTTTTCCAAACTCTTTTTGGATTTAAATTTGCAATTTCATTCATAGTTTTAATTTATTTAATTAATACTTTTTAATTTTTAAAACCTTAAAATTATAAAAAATATGCTTATATATTCTATTTTTGCAACAAAATAAATTTCAATATGAAAAAATCATTTATAATTATTGTTTTTCTATGCTTTTCAATTATTCTTTCTGCACAAACTCAGGAACAAAATGTCAGCCCTGTAAAATGGATGAGTTTTGAAGAAGCTTTAATTAAGCAAAAAGAGACGCCAAAAACCATTATGATTGATATGTACACTGACTGGTGCGGCTGGTGTAAGAAAATGGATGCAGCGACTTTCAGTAATCCCGATTTAGCCAATTATATAAACACAAATTTCTATCCCGTAAAATTCAATGCTGAACGTAAAGACACCGTAGAATACAACGGCAAAACTTATGTTAATAAAAATATTGGCAACAGGTCTTCACATGAATTGGCACAATTACTATTAAACGGGCGTATGTCATATCCTACTATTGTATATATTGACTTTGAAAATAATGTAAATCCCGTACCAGGATTTATGGACGTCAAATCAATTGAGCCATTGCTTATATATTTTACAGAAAGAATTAATAAAAATTGTAATTATGCTGAATTTAAACAGGATTTCACAAATACATATTATCCAGATTCAACATCAAAAACTGATGGAATTATAAACTGGATGAATTTTGATGAAGCATTGACACAAATGAAAACTGCTCCAAAGAAGTTCATGCTTTTCATTAATTCTGATTTCAGTAACGGAAGTAAAATTATGCTTGCATCATCACTTCGACACCCTATAATTTCTGAATACATTAATACAAATTTCTACGCGGTAAAAATAGATTTTAACACTACAGATACCTTTAAAATAAATAACTATGTATTTATAAATGAGCAATTATCCGCAAATTATCCTCATCAATTAGTAATATCACTTTTACAGCCTGAAATAAAATTACCTTCAATTGTTTTTTTTGATGAAGAAATTAATGTTATCTTTGCACTCAAAGGTTATTTTCCGCCAATAACATTAGAAAGATATCTGGATTTTATAAGCAGAAATCTTTACAAAACAGGGGAAGATTGGCAGAAATTTAATAATGAGTTCAAATCTAAACTTTAAAAATGGCTGAAGTTGAAATTAAAAATGAAAAGACTTTTTTCTTAAAACCGTTAGATGTCAAAGATTCAAAGGAAATTTTTGAATTAATCAGAACTGAGAAACATGTTATGCGTGAATGGATATTTGGCAATTTGCAAAATATTTCTATCAATGACTTTACTGAGTTTTTAACCAAAGAAATTAAAATTTATGAAAATTATAATGATTCTCTTTATTCTTTTCTCGAGTCTGATTCACTTTTAGGTGTAGTGGGTTTCTTCTATTCAAGTAGATTAAACAATAAAACAGAAATTGTTTTATGGCTTTCTACTAAATCTAAAACTGTTCAGAGCTACTCTTATATACTTAAAGAACTATTGGAAATTGGATTTAAAGTTAAGAAATTCAATCGAATAGGAATAAAAGTACATTCCGATGATTTTGTGTTATTATCAGTTTTAAGAAAAATAGGGTTTACAAATGAAGGTACCGAAAGAGGCGGTTGTCTAAATCATTTAAACAGCTATTCGGATAATGTACTGCTTTCGGTATTGCAAAAGGAGTATATTGATCAGCAAAGTTTTTTTGCTAGAGCAGATAAGCTGTTTAAACGGACAAAAGGCAAAGGGTTTAAATAGTATTATGACATAAAATACACTTCGATTGCTTTTCCGATTGTTTATTGAAGTATTATATTTTTCGGTGTATTTTTTGATAGATAATTTCGACTATTAAAATTAAGAAATATGAAAAAAACACTAATTACATTATGCTTCTCAATAATAAGCATTTTCTGTTTTTCGCAGGAATATAAAGTTGTGACAATAGTCGAATCTATTGTTCCGATGGGATTGGGAAGAAGTCGTATAATCGAGAATAAAACCGAACAGGATGTAGCTGCCCTAAGCACAGAAAGAACGGACGGAAAAACCAGTGATCAGGGGAAAGTAAGCAGAGATGATGTTAAAGTTGAAGAGTTTGAAGAAACCAAATTATTAAATTTCTATTCAGCAGTAGGTATAAATTTCCAAAACATAGCATCAAATGACGCTGTAATAACTGCAAAAATAAACGAACTTGCTCAGGAAGGTTGGAAACTTACTTTTGTTACCAGTGCAGTTGAAAGTGATGCAGGAGAAAAAGACGGTGCAGGGATTTTTGTAACAAGGTTGTTTTTTACAAGATAATTTAAACTCCAGCCTTATTTATCAAGTAATTGACCAGATTGAAAATTTTAATTATATCTCTCATTTTTAAGATTTTCTGATATAAAATTCTTAATATTTCATTTTTTCATATCTTTACCAAACTAATATAAAAACTTAGTTTTATGAAAAAATATTTACTTCTGTCAACAGTTTTGTTTATTTCATCAGTTGCTTTTGCTCAATATTGTGATATTTCTCAAGCCGAGAAAATTGCACTGAATATTATTACCGAAAAATTTGAAAGTAAAGACCAAATCCAAACTGAGTTTAGAATCAAAAATACTCATACCGAAGTTTACAATAATACCGAAGTATTTCATGTGTTCAACCTTGAACCTCAGGGTTTCGTAATTGTGTCTGCCGACCAGAGTGTTTACCCTGTACTTGCTTTTTCAGATAAGTCAGAAATAATCCAAGGAGAGATAAATCCATCTGCATTATTTTGGTTAAATAACTACGCACAACAGATTGAATATAATATAAAGAATAAAATACAAGGAAATCCCGAAACAGAAAATCACTGGCTAAGGTTATCAGAAGAACCTGACAAGTTCAATTCAAAAAAATCTGTAAAAGCTGTTGGTCCAATGCTGACAACACAATGGAATCAGGGGAGATATTACAACACTCAGTGTCCTACAGATGCTGCAGGAACTGATGGACACGTAGCTGTAGGATGTGTCTCAACTGCTCTGGGACAGTTGATGAATTATTTCAGATTTCCATCAAACGGAACCGGGAGTTACGGCTATGAACACCCTGAATATGGTTGGCTTGAAGTTAATTTTGCGGAACAAAACTACGATTATGATCAGATGCCTGTAAGTGCGACAGATTATAATGATAATCTCGCAAGACTATTATATAATATAGGTGTTTCAGTTGATATGAATTACGGACCTGATGGTAGCGGAATGTATAATCATAAAGGTGCATATACTTTACGAACATATTTTGATTACAATTTATCAACAACCTATTATTTCCGTGATAGTGTAGATGCGGAATTTCAATGGATAGATACTCTTATCATGCATCTGGATCAAAAAATTCCTTTGTACTATGCCGGATGGTCGGATTATGAATTTGTGAGCGGTCATGCTTTTATTCTTGATGGTTATAGTGACAGCACTCATTATCATATTAATTGGGGTTGGGGAGGTTCTGCAGACGGATATTTTTATATTGACGACCTGACTCCTAGCGGATCGGACTTTACTTTACTTCATGAAGTCATTGCTTATGCAGTACCAGCATCAGGACCCGAGTATTGTAATGGACTAAAAGAACTGAATACTATTGAAGGTACAATTGAAGATGGTAGCGGTCCATTACATCCTTATGATAACAATCTTGAATGTACCTGGCTTATTGAACCTTATGATTCTGTAAGCGGTATTGAATTTGAATTTCTGAAATTTACGATGGATAGTGATGATTATTTAATTTTTTATGATGGTGAAAATGAGGATGCTCCTATATTGCAAACTGTTTATGGAAGCGACATCCCACAAGAAATAATTAGCGACTCAGACAAGGTTTTAATTAAATTTGTAAGTGACGGAGATTCAGTTAATGATGGATGGTTATTGAAATATTCAGGTATTAAACCTGAGTATTGCAGCATTATAACAACACTAAATGCTGATTCGGGTATAATAAGTGATGGCAGTAATTCATACTTATATCAGAACAATGAAATGTGCAACTGGAATATTGTTCCCGAAAATGCTGAAAACATAAGAGTTACCTTCCTAGAATTTGATATTGAACCTGTTAATGATTATGTTAAAATTATAAACTCATCAAATCAGAGTGTTGCAACATTATCGGGATCAGAATTGACAGAACCTATAATAGTACCTGGTAATAAGATAACTATTATGTTTAAAACAAATACGAGTATAAGACATGATGGATTTAAACTCTTCTATGATATTAATGTATCTGATATTAAAGATAAGCAAACTGAAAATATTAAAATATATCCAAATCCTGTATCCGAAAAACTATTTATCGAAACTGAGTTTAGTGATAATCTTGTAAAACTTAAAATTCTCAGCTATGACGGAAAAACATGCAGGGAAATACATCTAAACAATAGCTCAAGTTTTGAAATAAGTCTTAACGATTTATCACCAGGCTTATATATTGCTGAAATTCAGACTTTAAACTCGATACAAAGAATTAAATTCATAAAAGAATAACTCGGATTTGTTTTAGATTTTTAAAATCCATAAAGAGTAATTACCTGTTTTATTTTTCAGATCGGATAACTCCACCGTTGCATGACTGGAATCAGTATATGACTTTACCGCAACTCTATACATACCTTTTGATTTTGGCAAAACCTCTGAAGGCAATCCAATATCCTTATACTTCTTCTGAAAACTTTCGGCATTTTCATATTCCGAAAAACTTCCTGCAATAATATATGCAACAACCTTATCACCACTTACGATAACAGGTTCAACTACATCTACTGTAACCTCATTTTTTACTTCAGGTTCAATTATTTCAGGCGTTACCGTATTTTCAGCTACATATTCTTCGGTTATCAACTCAGGGTCAATATATAAAATCTGATCTCCGATAACAGTTTTATAATCAGGAAATTCGTCTGTTTTGATATTAGTATCATTATCTGAGTTATTATTTACCATTTCATTGACAGGTACTATATTGGCATGCTCTTTATTAAATGTATTATCGAAAAAATCAAAATGAATTGCTAATGCAACAAGTCCTGTCAATATAGCAGCTGTTGAAACTGTATAAATCAATTTTTTACTTGTTCTATACTGTTTTTTCCTTTTTGCTTTTATCTCGGGTCGTTTTATTTCTAATAATTTGTTTTCGGATTTCAGCATAGGAAAATAAAAGCTGCTAAGACCATAGGATGATTCAAGCAGATCAGAATTCTTGAATGGTGTAAAAACCAAGTTATCTGAAATCATTTCAAACTTACCCAGCTTTCCAAAAACAAGAGAATTGTCTTTTTCAAGTTTAATATTTATCTCGGAGACAAAATCGGCAACATATTCCTTTGCTGAATCCCATTTGACATTTTTGGACTGACAAATAGAATTCATCAACAAGCCATCGTTTGTCTGGAGCTTTTGATTAAAGGCTAAAGTTCGTGATGGCGGACTGAATTTTTGTTTCGATAAATCTATAACTGCTTCACAATAATTTGCGACAAAACCTCCAAATCCGGGAATTATCACACAATCATTGTCGTTAAGCAACTGATATACATCATCATACAGATTCATCCACTCAAAATTTTACATTGTAAAAATAATCAATTTAAATAAAACTGCAAAAGTAAAATCAACAAACATTAAAAATTATAATCCCACAATTACAATTTCGACTCTTCGATTTTGGCTTCTACCTTCTTCAGTATCGTTGTCTGATAAGGGAACCTTATTCCCAAATCCTCTGTATTTCATCCGTGATTTTTCAATACCTTTTGATAAAAGATAATCATAAACCGCTGCTGCTCTTTTAATAGATAGAGACTTATTATACGAGTCTGTTCCGATATTATCAGTATGCCCGCGAATTTCTATCCGCAGATTCGGTTTGGAAATTAGTATTTCGCTTAGATCGTCCAATTCGATAAAAGAAGTTGTGATTAACTCAGCAGAATTGAATTCAAAAAATATTCTGTTAAGTTTAAACTTGGAACCTACTTCAGCATTATCAAAAGCCTGTTTTGAGATTTCCGATTCCTTTAATAATATAGAAGACTCATCTGTCAGACCAGCCTGACCATTTCTATCGTCAGAAATATTGTTATGTGAATTATTATGTAAATTATTCTCGCTTGACAGATTATTGCTATTGTTATCATTATTACCGTGATTGTCAGAACTCCCATTCGAATCGTTGTTAGTATTTTCAGAAGTATTATCAGCAATCAAAGAATTATAACCAGTCTGAGGATTATAGTTTTCCCCAAGCCAATCTGATCCAAAAGACAAATCATTGAGACAACCACACTCAAAAGCATTTTCGATCTCGAAAACCCTTACATCATCAATATAATAATAGGCATAATAAAAAGACGAATCTGTTGATTCAAAATTATTTCTTTTAAAAACTGTATGGTCATTATCCCAGAAATTTCCAATTGTGAGATATTTTTCATTTCCTCTCGCCCTATAAATTCCACATAATTCCTGCCAATAGTCAATATTCTCCATCACATGCCCCGGTCTGTTAATTATTTGCGGTCTTTGAATAATCAGACCTGCATCCTTTGTTCCTATCTGATCTGCAGTGATTGTAACACCAAGAGCATCAACAGCAAAAAATGATCTTGACGAATTTGCATAGTACAGCTTTACACAATAAGTTTTATCTTTTACCAAAGGCATTTTCAGCTTAGTTTGAATATATTCTCTGGAAACGCCCTCATACACCGTTACCGAATCGTCAAATGTTTCCCTAAGAATAATACCGGCATAAGCTGCCCCGTCAGACGGATATATAAATCCTGCAAAATTTTCAGGGACACCGGAGTCTCCCAAACTACACACATGCAAATGATCAGGAGTCCCTTTGTTTGGATTAATCCAGGCAGGAAAAGGTTTTGCCACCGGTAGTTCAGTAAATGATTCAGGACAGGTCCATGCATCTTCAAAACTGTTATTAATAACCAAATTCTGACCTCTGACACAATAAATACTGCTAATAGTTATGAAAAACGCTATAAAAATTCTCATTTATTTTGCTTTCAATGAAAACTGTAAAAATATATAAAAATTATGTAACATCTATTAAAAAACTATCGGAAGATTCTGCTTAAAGTTCTTTTTTCCTCTTTTTTAAACGCCAGTTTTTTAGGTTCAGAATTTTTGGCTTACGGGGAAATATCTGACTCATTCTTATCAATCTGTTATAAGATTTAATATGTCTTTCTTTTTTAGATTTATATATGTCTTTTATATTTATGAGAATTCCTGTCTCTTCTACTCCTCCAAATTCATCATTCTCAACTGTACCAAAACTAAGCATTGAAGGAGAAAGATTCATATAGGCATTTACCAGAGGAGGAATTTTCTCATTGTAATTTCTAACCAAAACATTTAACTTTTTATAATCCTCAGAGTAATTATCCCCAATAAACTGCAATTTGTTATTATCAAATTGATAATCTACAGGATTTTTGGGAACAACGAGTCTTTCATTATCAGGGAAATACATATTAATAAATGTCAAAATAAAATTTCTGGCATTTAAATCAAAATGTTTGTACATTGTAACCTTGCCAAAAAAATATTTCATTTCAGGGTATTCAACAATAAGTGCTCCCAAACCATCCCAAAGGTTATCAAGTGCAAACATTCCTTTACGCGAATTTCTTCCATATTGATATTTAGGCTGTACAAAAGATCTTCCCAACTCTATTGTATATGGGAGTACGCTTTTAATAAAACCTTCCGAAAAATCAAAAAGATGCGAAGTTGCTAATTTTCCCTCAGGGTCATCGAGTACAGATTCTCCTAGAATAAACCTGTAACCTCCGATTATTTCTTTATCATCCGGATCCCAAACTATCAACTGAAAATATGGATCATCAGCAATGTCAAAATTATCAATATCAATTTCTTTTCCGGTTCCTCCTCCTGCCATTCTAAATGTCATTTCACGCAATCTTCCCAATTCTTTCATTAAATTAGGAGAATTTTTACAAGTAAATACGTAAATCTCAGTATTTGTATAATTGGATTTACGCAATAACTTATCAGGCGTTAATTCTCTCAATAACAAACTCTTATTTACCGGTGGAATAACCGGACTCATTACAGTCATTTGAAACCCTTTTTGCTTACAAAAATAATAATTATTTACTTGTTATTTCTCAATTTTTTAAAGAATATGCAAGCTGATACAAATAATCAGCCCATTCTTTATAGTCCTTAGACTTATCAAATGTTGAATAAGGTATAGGTTTCCCAAAAGTTATAACTATGGTTCTCCCTCTTTGTTTCATCATCTCGTCAACAAGATATAACATTTCTATATTAGCTTTAATTCCAAGAAATTTTCTTATCCGGGCAAGATTATAGAAAAACTTCGAATTTTTACCTTCAATATACACGGGTATAATATCTCTCTGATACGCAACTGCTTTACTAACAAAACTTTTTTGCCATGGTAAGTCAACAATTTTTCCTTTGATTTTTCTTGAAACCAAACCTGCAGGAAAAAATAATACCTGCTTGTCTGATGCATAAACATCATTCAGAATATTCGAGCTTTCTCTTGATTGTTTTCCGTGTTTATTTACAGGTACAAACAAATCTGCCAAAGGCTTTAATTCCATTAAAATATCATTAACAACAAATTTGAATTCCGAAAATTTTTCACTGACCACTTTCATCAAAACCATACTTTCCAAACCTCCTAAAGGATGATTAGAGGCAAATACAAACCTCCCCGATGCAGGCACATTCTCAAGCCCTTTAATCTTAGAACTTAATTGCATAAATTCTATTACTGCATCAACAAATTTCAAACCTATTATCCCTTTATTCTCACTCAAAAATGTATTGATCTCCTCCTGATGTATAACCCTTTTCAGATATTTTATCACAAATCGCGGTATCCGCTTTGCCAGTTTAGGATTCTTATTCCTTATCACGTTCTCTACATCAATCTTTAACAATTTTTCATCATGCATAATCAGATTGTTAATTTCTACAAAGATAAAATTAATTTTTGGAATATCACAAATGTCTAATATTCAATCACTTAGAATTTTATTGATTAAAAGTTATTAACAATGTGGAGAAATATGTAGTAAAATGTTTTATTGTGTAGTGAAATATATATATTTTTACGACAAAACAAAAATACACTCATTATGTTTGTTGGAGAATATATTGCAAAGCTTGATTCGAAGGGAAGAGTAATATTTCCTGCCCCACTAAAAAGACAGATCCCCGAAGATGAAATTAATCATCCCTTCGTTGTAAAAAGAGATATTTACGAAAAATGTCTTCTGCTTTACCCTATGAGTGAATGGCAATATCAGACAGCAATACTAAAAAAGAAACTAAATCCATTTAATAAAAAACATGCAGAATTTTTGCGTGAATACTACAGAGGAACAGCAGAAATAATTTTTGACGGAAGTTTTAGACTATTAATACCCAAAAGATTATTGGAATACATAAATGCAAACAAAGACCTTGTTTTTGCAGGACAAGAGGGTAAAATAGAAATATGGTCAAAAGATGTATATGAATCGAAACAATCTGCAGATAACGATTTCGCAAATCTTGCAAATGAAATTTTAGGTGGTGATTTTGGATTTTATAATAATGAGTAAATATGTATCACGTTGCCGTTTTACTTAAAGAAAGCATAGAAGGAATACAAATTAAGCCTGATGGTATCTACGCAGATATCACATTTGGTGGTGGCACTCATTCCGCCGAAATTCTGAAATCTCTCTCTAAAAACGGAAAACTCATAGCAATAGATTGTGACCCCGATGCCCATAATAACAAAATTGAAGATAAAAGATTCGAATTAATATATGGCAATTACAGATATCTTGTTAACTATCTCGAATACATGGGGATTAATAAAATTGACGGTATTATAGCTGACTTTGGAGTTTCTTCTCATCAATTTGATATTGAAAGCAGAGGTTTTTCCTATCGTTTGGGTGGTAAGCTTGATATGAGAATGAACGCAAATCAGTCCTTAACAGCTGCTGAGATATTAAACAACTATGAAGAAGAAAAACTAGTCTTTGTATTTAAAAACTACTCTGACATAATTAATGCTAAGAAACTGGTCTCTTTGATCATAGATCATCGCAGCAATGAGCAATTTGAAAATATTCCCGATTTCCTTAACGTAATTTCGCCCGCGACACCTGCTCACAACAATTATAAGTATCTGGCACAAGTATTTCAGGCTTTAAGAATTGAGGTAAATGACGAATACAACTCTTTGATTGAATTTCTTAATTCATGTCCAGAAATACTAAAGAGAGGTGGTCGGATTTCATTCATTTCGTACCACTCCCTTGAAGACAGAGCAGTAAAAAACCTGATTAAAACAGGAAATACAGAAGGCAAACTTGAAAAAGACATTTTCGGGAAATCTTTTTTACCATTCAAGCAAATTAACAAACATGTAATTATTCCTACAGAAGAGGAAATTGCAAACAATCCGAGAGCAAAATCAGCAAAACTAAGAATTGCAGAAAGAATATGAAGAAAAACAAAAACAATAGCACAAAGGTAAAATCCACTTTCCGTGGACTTTTAAACGGCTCTATTGTAGCGAGTGATTTTGTCCGAAAACAGATCCCCTTTATTGTAGTACTGTTCGTTTTAGGTCTGATATACATTGCTAATCAATATCATGCAGTTAGCATTTTCAGGGAAACGGAACAAGCCAAAAAAGAGCTTGAAGACCTAAGAGCAGAGAAAATAGAAATACAATCGAATTTAATGACAAATAGCAGAAGGGACAAGGTCTTGAAACTTCTGGAAGAAAAAGGATCAACACTAAAAGAATTTTCTGTCCCTCCAATAAAGATAACATATTACATAAACGAATGAGCGAAAGGACTAACATACTGGTAAAATACAATCTGCTGTATATATTTATGGTAGTGTTTAGTCTTTTGGTAATTGGGAAGATTATTTATTTTCAATTTTTCTACGATAAAGAAAAAATCAAAGAAGCAATTAAATCAACACGAGTATATTCTACAATAGAGCCTAACAGAGGTGACATCTATTCATCTGACGGGAAATTACTGGCTACATCTGTGGCATATTTCGAAGCAGGTATTGACCCAAACTGTGATGCATTAACTCAGGAAGTCTTTGACAAAAATATTGATTCGCTAACCCTCTGTCTTTCTCAAATATTTCCTTCAAAAACACAGCAACAGTTCAAACAAGAGCTTATTTCAGCAAGAGATCAGGGCTCCAGATATTATCGTTTCAGTTTTAACATAAAATATTCTGATTTTAAAACCATGCAAACATTTCCCTTGTTAAGACTAGGTCGTACCAAAGGTGGTTTTGTTTATCAGAAAACTTACAGACGTGAAAAGCCCTTTGGAGAATTATCAAAAAGAACAATTGGTACTGAACCTGGAGAAGGGATTAAAGAAGTTGGCTTTTTTAAAATAATAGATTCTAAAATCAATTTGAACAGTACCAATTCCAATAAAGGGCGTAAAGGAGTTGGGTTAGAAGAAGCATTTGATAAAGATTTGCGAGGGATTGAAGGTTATGCAATAAAAGAAAAAATACCGGGCAATATGTGGATGCCTGTTGAAGATGATAATTTTATTGAGCCACAAGATGGGTATGACCTGATTGCAACTATTGACATTGGTTTACAGGATGTTGCAGAAACAGCACTTGAAAAACAACTGATCAAACATGCTGCCGAATACGGAACTGTTGTGGTTATGGAAGTAAAGACAGGCAAAGTCAGAGCAATAGCAAACCTTAAACTTCATCCTGACGGCTATTACTATGAGGAAACCAATTTTGCCGTTGGACATGCTTCCGATCCAGGATCAACATTCAAACTTGCTTCGGTGATTGTTGCACTCGAAGATGGATATATAAAAGCTGATGACCTAATTGAGACAGGTAATGGAATAACATATTATTACGGTAAAGAAATGAAAGATACAAAAGAAGGTGGATATGGAACTATAACTGTTCAAAGAGCTTTCGAAGTTTCATCAAATGTCGGAATATCCAAAATAATTGATAAAGAATACAGGCATCAACCCGGAAAATACATTGCAGGATTACAAAGACTGCACTTACACGAACCATTAGGAGTAATAATTAAAGGTGAGCCAACTCCTGTAATTCATAGTCCCGGCAAAAAGGGATGGTCAGGAATATCATTAACTCAGACATCAGTCGGTTATGAATTACAAATAACCCCTTTGCAAATACTTGCATTTTATAATGCTATAGCTAACAATGGAGTGTTGTTAAGACCTATTTTTGCTGAAGCATTGTCGTACAGAGGTGAAATAATAAAAACCTTCGAACCCGAAATTATTGACTCCCAGATTTGTTCACAAGAAACGATAGATATTGTTAAAAAGATGATGGAAGGAGTTGTTACTGACGGCACAGCAAAAAACATCAAAAGTGACAACTTTAAGATTGCAGGAAAAACAGGTACCGCTCAGATGAATTATGGTAGCGACAGTACAAGTGTTTCTTATCACGCTTCATTTGTTGGCTATTTCCCTGCCGAAGATCCTGAATACTCTTGCATAGTATCAATATATGAACCTAAAAGAGGTGGATTTTATGGGAATGTGGTTGCTGGTCCTGTATTTAAAGAGATTGCCAATAAAATATATGCATCAAATCCAAAATACCATCGTTTTACATCCAACTTTACCATCTCATCCTCAATACCTTTATCAAAAAAAGGGAATAAAAATGAGACCGAATCGGTTTACCATTGGTTGCAAATAATAACTGATGCAAAGAAAGTAGCACAAACAGAATGGATAATTAGTTCTGCTGAAGATCTAAAAGTTGTTTATAGTCCTGTAAATTATAGCGATAAAACAAAAATTCCTAATGTAATAAATATGGGGCTTAAAGATGCTATAGTCATACTTGAACAATGCGGTTTAAAAATACATATATCCGGAAGAGGCAGAGTTAAACGACAAATCCCAGCTCCCGGCAATGGATTTAAAAAAGGTGATTTAATAACATTATATCTTGGAGAATGAATATAAATGACTTTTTAGATATTATAGATGTACAAAAATGCATAATTGAAAATGATGGAACATTTAGAAATATATGTTTCGATTCCCGAAAGATTAAAGAAGGAGACATTTTTGTTGCAATAAAAGGTAATATTTCAGATGGACATGATTACATAACTACTGCAATTAATAACGGGGCTAAACAAATCTTATGTGAAACACTTCCTGAAAATTTACAAAAAGGCATTTCGTATATTCAAGTTAAAGATTCCTCAAGAAGTTTAGGAATACTTGCTTCCGAGTATTATAATAATCCTTCAACAAAGCTCAAACTAATTGGTATTACCGGCACAAACGGAAAAACAACAATTGCAAGCACCTTATTCAAATTGGTAAAGGAACTCGGATATGCAGCAGGACTGATTTCTACTATAGAAGTAATTATAAATAATAAATCATACCCTGCCACTCACACTACACCAGATCAACTGAGCTTAAACAAATATCTGTCTGAAATGGTAGATGAAGGCTGCGATTATTGTTTTATGGAAGTAAGTTCACATTCTATCGTACAAAATAGAATCGCAGGACTAAAATTTATCGGCGGAGTATTTACAAACATTACG
>Ga0116157_10003962_pt1 | contig 13967 bp, 7 predicted proteins | sample AD_UKC048_MetaG_FD_89882 | JGI IMG/M metagenome (GOLD analysis project Ga0116157, IMG submission 89882) | Active sludge microbial communities of municipal wastewater-treating anaerobic digesters from USA - AD_UKC048_MetaG | ecosystem: Engineered > Bioreactor > Anaerobic > Digestate | place: USA...
GACGCAAGAGCCAATCCGATGTCTGGACCGTCGGGCCAAGACTCGCGGTGGGAATCGGATCCAAGGCTGTCGTGCTGCGGATCGCACCGCGCGCCAGGGCGGGGTTGCCCATGTCGTTGGCGAACGCGTTTCTCCAGCTCAGCAAGGCCGCCTCGTGATCCCCGCGGGCCACGGCCTTCTCCGCGCTGCTGCGCAGCATATAGGCCTGCACCTTGTCCAGAAGGCTCACCCTGACCCTGGGACGAAAACCCGAGGGTGTCGTCGGCCAGACCTTGGCCAACACGGCCACGCCCAGCACCAACGCCAGCACCAAGCCAATGACGACCATCCGGAACCAGAAGTGCAGGACCAGAAGCCTGACCAAAGGCCAGTCATTGAGTTTGTCGCCCAAAATCAGCTTGATCTCCAAACGACTCGACGACGACGCCTTGCGGCGAGGCTTCGACTCGGCAGCAGCATGATGCGTCCGCATTCTGCCGTGCCCGGCCTGCGCCTGTCGCCACGGAGGTATGCCCCGGGGAGCCTCGGACGTCTGGGACACCACCGGCGCCGGCGCCTGGGTCGCGCCCGACGGAACAGCCAGCAGGCACGTTGCCTTGCCGGCTGTCTCGACGGCAGTGTCACGCAGACTCGCGGGTATGAGGCAGAACTGGCCTGGGCCGAGGGTCACGGTCTCGCCAGCCCCGGCCACGGCGGCTTTGCCTGACAATATCCCGACAACGATCGGACGATTCGGCGCATTCAGGACCCGCCGATTGGGCGCCTGGCTCTGCCACTCCTCGACTTGAAACCAAGGGGTGTCGGCCAGCCGGCGGGTCACGGACGCGTCGTCCCCCTCGAAGTCGGTACGCACCAGGTCCGGCTCGATGTCGTCGTAGTCCATCGCCGCCAGAGCCTGTTGGATGTGAAGCTCACGAGGCTTGCCGTCAGGCCCCAGCCGGTTCCAGTCAAAGAGGCGGTACGTGGTGTTCGAGTTCTGTTGAATCTCGCACAGGACAATCCCGCCGCCAATGGTATGAACCCGCCCGCCGGGAACGAACATGACATGGCCGGCCTGAACGGGGATGGTGTGGAGGCACTCCAGCACGCGCCCTTCGCCCAGTTTGCGCTCGAATTGGTGGCGCTTGACGCCGCGGACAAGGCCTGCGGTCAAACGGGCCTCGGGCTCGGCCTGAGTGATGTACCAGATTTCTGTCTTGGGCTCGGCGCCCGATCGGGCCGCCACGTCGTCGGGTGGATGGACCTGCACGGAGGGCGCCTCCCGGCAGTCGAGCAACTTGACCAGCAGTGGAAACCGTCCGTTCGCCGAGCCCGCGGACCCCAGCAGTTCGGCGGCGTGATGTTGCATGAGCCATCGCAGGTCCTTGCCGGCGAGGGGTCCGTTGGTGACAACGCTCACGCCCTCAGGGCGATCCGAGATTTCCCACGATTCGCCGATCTGGAGGCCCGGAGGAAGCGCCTTGGCGTAGAGTTCTTCGAGTTTGCGCCCTCCCCAGACGTGCTCCTTGAGAATGGGCTGAAAAACCAATGGGTACAGCATGGCGTGTCTTCTGGCGAATCAGCCATTCTCAGGCGGGCTGGGAACGGCTTCGTCGAAATGACCGAAACTGCGGAACTTCTGGTAACGCTGACGCAGGCGCGCGTCGGAGGGAACGGCCTCGACCTCGTGCAAGTGGCGCAGGAGATAGACCCGCAACGTCTCCGCCATGGTCGGGAGGTCGTTGTGCGCGCCGCCCAAAGGCTCCGGGACAATCTCGTCGACCAGCTTGAGTTCGAGCAGGTCCTTCGCCGTGATCTTCAGGGCCTCGGCCGCCTTGGGCGCAGCCGAACGGTCCTTCCAGAGAATGGCAGCGCAGCCTTCGGGACTGATGACGGAGTAATAGGCATTCTCGAGGATCAACACGCGATCGGCCACCCCAAGACCGAGCGCCCCTCCGGACCCACCCTCCCCCAGCACAACCGCGACAATCGGCACCGAGAGCAACATCATCTCCCGCAGGTTGACGGCGATCGCCTCCGCAATGTGCCGCTCTTCCGCCCCGATCCCCGGATACGCGCCCGCCGTGTCGATCAAGGTCACGATCGGCAGTTGAAATTTCTCGGCCAGGCGCATGAGGCGCAGCGCCTTGCGATAGCCCTCCGGGTGCGCAGACCCGAAGTTGCGCAGAATGTTCTCCTTGGTATCCCGTCCCTTCTGGGTGCCAACCACCAGGATGGGCTCCCCCTCGAGCCGGGCGAACCCACCCACAACTGCCCGGTCGTCCGAGTAGGCCCGATCGCCATGTAGTTCCTCGAAATCCGAGAATGTCGTGCCGAGATAATCGAGGGTGTAGGGCCTCTTGGGATGGCGGGCCATCTGAACCCGCTGCCAAGCCGTCAGGTTCGAGAACACATCACGCCGCGTCTCGGCGATCTTCCTCTCGATCTGCAATACCTCGTCATCCAGGCTGATTTCGAGGGAATGCATCTCGGGATGCCGCCGCATCTCGTCCAGCTTCCGCTGCAATTCCAGAATCGGTTTCTCGAAGTCCAGGTAGTGTCTCATAGCACGAAACCACGGCTCGGAATCCATCTCGTCCGCCGAAGCAGCGTGCCTCTCCAAACCACGGCTAAGAGCTCCCCTGGCCCGGACATTCCATGCCGGAACGAGGACGCCGAGTCCCGTGCTGTGGCGGAACCGCCCCCAGAAAGGCAACCAGGCGCCTCCCGTCGGTTCTGAAGGCGTCCTGTCATGGGAACAGTGTGTTGCATTTCTCGATCTCTCGAACCCGGCGCGGTCTTGCCTATCCAGCCTGCATCGGGCGCACTGTAGACGCCTCTTCCTGGCCCCGCAATGTCGAATTCCCAATCTGTCGAACGCTTGGCCCCCTTCAGCCGCCGTCGCCGCTCCGGCAGGGACCTGCCCTGGCATCGCTGTCCGCCGGCAGCCTCGTCAGGTCGAGACGCTCGGCCAATGTGTCGAGGAAGACTCCGACCAAACGCTGGAGCCGGTTCTGCTGGCAACTGAGCCACCACACATACGCGGGCAGGGCCAGGAGCAGAGACCACCACAACGGCCGCCCCCGCCCGAGGACTCCGATCGCCAGAAGGACGCCGCCCAGAAGAACCCCCATCCCGGCCCGAGCCGGCAGCGTGAGCGCCGGACGCAACCGAACACGCATCCTGCATTGGCCGTCCGAACCCAGATCGGTCACGGTCACCAGGCGCATCTTGCACCATCGCCCTCCATAGAGTTCCAGATCGAACCAACCCCAGCCGCCGTCAACCCGGTGGGCCCACCCCTGTTCGGTCAGACGTGCCACAACCCGCGACAGGAACGCCCGGCGGTCGAACCCCGACGGAGTAAGGTAGACGAGGAGGTCCGGCATCTCCTGGTGTTGCTCACGCCTGAGCGATTCCAAAGTCTCGTGCGCCTCCAACCGCGTCTGCCTGGAAAAGAGACGCCCCTGATACCGAGCCCAGCCCCGCACGATCGGCTGAAGCGCAAACAGGAGCGCGACCAGAGGTTTGGACCAAACACGGCGCTTCCCATCCGGCAAAGCCGCCTGCAACGCGGCGACCACACAGACGCCAGTCGAACCGATCAGGCTCAGCGCCGCGAGCGGCCAAAGCCACGGGACCAACGGCGCCAACACAAGGAGCGGCAGGGTAATCACCAAATGGTACTCGAAACTGGTCAGAACCATCGGCGAAATTGACGACGGCGCGGCGTAGAGGCCCTGGAAGAGGCCCGCTCCGAAGAGACCATGGTAGATCATCGGGCGCCGCGCCCGGACGCCCGTCTCGTGCGATGCGTAGATGCGCCCACGCCACATGCTGCCTCCGAGCGGACTGAAATACTCGGGGTGCTTGCGTTCGAGAAGGGCCTCGGCTTCGCCGTAACCGTGCTGCTGCCTCAAATACGCCTGCACGGTCGATCTCCGGTAATGCCAGACCACCGCCGCCGGACTGAATCCGATCTCATAGCCCCGCTGCTGCAAACGCCAGCAGATGTCGACGTCGTCGCCCGCCTTCCGGAAGACCGGGTCGAAACAGCCAATCTCATCGAGAGCCCACTTCCAGAATGCCATGTTGCAGCCGGGGATGTGCTCCGCCACCTGGTCCGTCAGCAGCACATGCGCGGGGCCTCCCGGTGATACCTGCACCGCCGCCGCCACCCAGGAGTCCTCCGAAGGCAGCAGGTTCGGACCGCCCATCCCGGCGTACCGGCTCCGCGCCAAATCGCTCACCAGGTAATGCAGCCAGTCTTCGTCGACACGGCAGTCGGCGTCGGTGAACGCGACGATCTCACCCCGCGCCGCCTCGATGCCGGTGTTGCGCGCCACCGACAAACCAAGATTCCGCGGGTGACGCACATAGCGCACCCACGGGAAGCGGCCCGCGATCTCCGGAGTCTCGTCGGTCGAACCGTCATCGACCAGAATGACTTCGCACGCAGTGTAAGACAGGGCGCCGAGCGATTCGAGGCAGGCGCTCAATGTGCGCGCCCCGTTGTAACTGGCCACCACCACCGAGACCATCGGGCGGGAAACGGTCCGGAAATGCGGTGCGCCCCCGTAGGCCCTCTGCACCGCCAACGCCGCAGGTTTGGGGACCCGCGTCGCAGTTGTCAGTCCAAAATGCCAGTCCTCGACGGCCAGTCCGTCCTTGAACCACGCGTCCGTGAAGCTGAAAACCACGGCGCCGGCCGCCCCGGCCCGAAAGACGCTCTCGATGCTCGATTCGAGCAACTCCGCTTGGCGCGACTCGCCCTCGCGGAGCGAGTCGAGCCCGAACTCGCCGAGCACCAGAGGCTTGGAATCGGCCAGCACCTGGAGGCGGGCGAGGTAATTCCTGAATGCCTGAGGATGATGGAGGTAGACGTTGAAACAAACAAAGTCGATCGCCTGCACCCGGAGATATTCCGTCGGAGGAAAACTCCCGAACGTGCAGAGGCACTGAGCGTCGACGCTCTTGACCACACCCACCAACTCCTCCAAAAACAACCCAACCACCGCCGGGCCGGTCCAGCGAACGCTGTCGGGCGGCAACTCGTTCACCACGCTGATCCCGAACACGGCCCGATGCCCCGCACAGGCCAGCGCCGCCTCCCGCACAGCCCGCCGGGCCGCCTCCCTGGCCGGAGCATCGTCCAGGCAGGCCTGCTTGTTCCAAGGCACATCCACCAGCAACCACAGCCCCTGCAAAGCAGCCAACTCGAGGAACCACTCCGGCGGCACATCGTACACCCGCAGCAGATTGACCCCCCACACGCGCATCTGATCGAAATCATGGGCCGTCTGCGTCGGCGAGCAAAAGTGCTCGCCGGCAGCGTTCGGCGCAAATGGCCCATAGGTCACGCCGCGCGCGAAGAACTTGTCTCGCCCGAGGCGGAAAAACTTGCCATCCACCACCACTCGGGCGCGGTGTGACTCAGCATCCGGCATCGCGCCCTTAGACGCGCAGGTGCCGCGTCGGATTCAGTGTTGGAGTGTTGGCAACGCATTGCGAACGCTCTTGTCAGCGCCAACGTGGAGTGTCAAACGAGACAACGACTGGTGAATGTGAAGAAGTCCTGTATCAACCGTCACTGCATTCGAGGCGAAGACCCGGTTCGGGGAACTGCTCGACCGTGTGGTCCGCGTCTTCGAGTTTTCGGCTTCGCCGCGGTCAGAAGTCCATGAAATATGCGGGTTGGCCCGCCTCGCCAGCTTGACATCGCATCCGTCAATCTTCATTTTCTTGTTTTAGGCTCACGAGAATCCGACTGATCAACATGGTATGACTGAACCACATTCTTTGCTCGGAACGCTTCAGACTCTGGACCTGGGCGGCGGCCGGACCGGGCAGTTCTATTCGCTGCCGGCGCTGACACAGGCGGGGCTGGGCACCCTGGAGCGACTCCCGATTTCGCTGCGGATTGTGCTCGAATCTGTCCTCAGGAACTGTGACGGGAAGAAGATCACCGAACAGAACGTGCGCGACCTGGCCGGGTGGCAGCCTCGAGCCGAGCGCACGACCGAGATTCCGTTCGTCGTCGCCCGCATTCTGCTGCAGGACTTCACGGGCGTGCCTTTGATGGTGGACCTTGCGGCCATGCGTTCCGCCGCCGCGCGGCTCGGGAAGAGTCCGAAGACCGTCGAGCCTCTGGTGCCGGTGGATTTGGTGATTGACCATTCGGTGCAGGTGGACTTTGCCGGAACCAGCGAAGCCGCCCGCAACAATCTCGAGATGGAGTTCATGCGCAACCGCGAGCGCTATCAATTCCTCAAATGGAGCATGCAGGCGTTCGACCAGCTCAAGGTCGTCCCCCCGGGGATCGGGATTGTGCATCAGGTCAACCTCGAGCACCTGGCCAAGGGTGTGCAGCAATCGCCTGCCACCCTGAACGGAGAGCCCGCGCCCATCCTTTACCCCGACACCCTGGTCGGCACCGACTCGCACACCACCATGATCAACGGCCTGGGCGTCGTCGCCTGGGGCGTGGGGGGCATCGAGGCCGAGGCCGGCATGCTTGGCCAGCCTGTCTACCTCCTGACGCCGGATGTGGTGGGCGTGTGCCTGAACGGCGCGCTCCGGGAAGGAGTCACGGCGACAGACCTCGCGCTCACCGTCACGCAGATCCTGCGGCGCGCGAATGTGGTGGGCAAGTTCGTCGAGTTCTTCGGACCCGGCGCCGCGGCGCTGTCCCTGGTCGACCGCGCCACGATCGCCAACATGGCGCCCGAGTACGGAGCCACGATGGGCTTCTTCCCGATGGACGGGGAGACGGTGGGCTTTCTCCGCGCGACCGGCCGCGGCGAGGATTTGTGTGAGGCGTGCGAACGCTACTATCGGGCCCAGGGGCTTTTTGGCATGCCGGCGCCCGGCCAGATCGACTACTCCAACGAGATCGCGCTGGATCTTTCGAGCATCGTGCCGAGCGTGGCCGGCCCCAGACGCCCCCAGGATCGCATCGAGTTGCCCGATCTCAAACGGACGTTCCTCGATCTGCTCGCGAAGCCGGCGTCCGAGAACGGATACGGCAAGTCGCCCGAGGAATCCGCCCGTCGCCTCCAGGTCAAGGGCCACCGGCCGATCAATTTCCATCACGAGTGGCACGCCGGCTTCAACAAGGCCCGCATCGAGCCAAGCGAGAGCGAGATGCGCGACCAGCACCCCGCGCCCGACAACATCACTGTGAGCCGGGAGACGCTCAAGTGCGAGCTCGGGCACGGGACGGTCCTGATCGCCGCCATCACCAGTTGCACGAACACGTCGAACCCGAGCGTGATGCTGGCCGCGGGGCTGCTCGCCAAGAAGGCCGTCGAGCGCGGCCTATCCGTCAATCCGGTCGTCAAGACCTCCCTGGCGCCGGGGTCGCGCGTTGTGACGGACTATCTCGAGAAGACCGGATTGCAGCCGTATCTGGACCGGCTCGGCTTCCATCTGGTGGGCTACGGTTGCACCACGTGCATCGGCAATTCGGGCCCGCTCGAGACGCACCTCGAGGAAGCGGTGGTGCATCACGATCTCATTGCCGCGTCCGTGCTCTCTGGCAACCGCAACTTCGAGGCCCGCGTGCACCAGAGCATCAAAGCCAATTTCCTCATGTCCCCCCCGCTGGTCGTCGCGTTCGCCCTTGCCGGGCGGATCGACATTGACCTGACTGCGGAACCCCTGGGCCGCGACGCCGAGGGGCGCCCCGTGTTTCTGAAAGACGTCTGGCCGCGGCAGGAGGAGATTCGCGATCTGCTCCACTCGGCTCTCAAGCCCGAGGTCTACCGCCGCCTCTACTCGGATTTCACGACCCAGAACCCGCGATGGAACGAGATTCAGCCGAGTGCAGGCGACGTCTACCAGTGGGACCCCACCTCGGGCTACATCCAGGAACCGCCGTTCTTCGCCTCGTTCTCCCGCCGCCCGAGCGCCATCGCGGAGATCAAGGGGGCGCGCGTCCTGGGCATCTTCGGCGACAGCGTCACCACGGACCACATTTCGCCGGCCGGAGCGATCAAGAAGGACTCGCCTGCGGGCAGGTACCTGCTCGATCACCTCGTGGCGGTCGAGAACTTCAACAGTTACGGCTCACGGCGCGGCAATGACCGCGTCATGACGCGCGGCACCTTCGCCAATGTCCTCATCAAGAACCTCATGCTTGGCGGCGAGGCCGGCGGCGACACGCTCTATCAGCCCACTGGCGAGAGAATGTCGATCTACGATGCGGCCATGAGATATGCCGAGACCAAGACGCCTTTGATCGTCATCGCCGGCAGCGAATACGGCACCGGCAGCTCGCGCGATTGGGCGGCCAAGGGCCCGGCGCTCCTCGGCGTCAGGGCGGTCGTGGCCCGCAGCTTCGAGCGAATCCACCGCTCGAATCTGGTTGGCATGGGCATCCTTCCGCTCGAATTCAAGAGCGGCGTCAGCGCGCAGAGCCTGAAGCTCGACGGGACGGAGGTGTACGCAGTGCAAGGCCTCGGGCCCGGGCTGAAGCCCCGCCAGGACGTCACCCTGTGGGTGCGCCGCACCAACGGCTCCGTCGAACATGTCCCCCTGACGTGTCGCGTCGACACCCCGATCGAAATCGAGTACTACCACCACGGCGGGATTCTACCCTACGTGCTGCGGCAGTTGCTCGCGAAGGCCTGCTGAGGAATCAGCGGGATGCACCACACCGTCACCCTCACCCGTCCCGCATCGCGGGACACCCTCTCCCAGCGGATGGGAGAGGGCCGGGGTGAGGGGTCTGCGCAGGATGTCCAGCCGACGAGGCAGTAACGGTCACGTGCCAAGTGATTGTTGACTTCAGGAAGTGCCAAGTGATCGTGAACTGACGTCCGGACGGACATCCCGCGGCGCCGGATCGAGCAGGAGGCGGATTGCCGTGACGTTGAGCGCCGCTTTCGGAACAAACGAGTCCGCCTCGACGAACTCGGGCACTTTGCTGCCATCGGCGCTGCGCTCCGAACAATGGTCGTTCTGTCCGTAAGGCCCGAGACCGTCAATCGTCGGCACGGCGTGCCACAGCAGGTTGCCGTCGCTTAATCCGCCCCGCTCTTCGCTCTCCAGTTCCATGTCCAGATCACGGGCCGCCCGCTGCCAGACGCTGAAGAGGCCGTCGGTCGCCGCATTGCGCGGCCAGGGCCGGCTCTCGCTGAGAATCTCCACCGCCACGCGGCAGGCATAGCCGTCCGCGGGGCTGGTGACGGCGCCCGGCCCCGCCAACGCCATCAGCGCCGACTTGGCCGCGGCATACGCCTCGGGAGTGAACGCGCGGAACTCGCCCTCGGCCACGGCCTCATGCGGCACGCGATTCAGACCGCCTCCGCCCGAAACACAACCGAGGTTGAAGGTGATGTGTCGCGCATAATCGGTCAGGGCCGCGACTCGCTGGATCGAGTGGGCCATTTGAACGATCGCGTTGGCTCCATGCGGATGTCCGCCCCCGGCGTGCGCGCCCCTCCCGCTGACCCGCAGACGCCAGGTCGCCCGCCCTTTCCGAGCCACGACAAGCCTCGAGACGCGTTCCCGCCGCCCCTCGGCCTCGAACACCAGGGCCGCGCGCGTGTTGCTCTTAATCCGTTCGAGGCACACAACGCCAAAATCGTGCGAAAGGGTCTCTTCCGACGAGTTCCAGAACAGTTTCCAACTCACCCGCTCGAACAGGTCCGGCGCAAGCTGGCGCAGAGCCATCAGCACCAGCCACATCATCACCGTGCCCCCTTTGATGTCGTGCGTGCCCGGCCCGTAAATGCGATTCCCTTCCCGTTGCCAATGGAATCGGTTCTGAACCTCTTCCTCCGGCGGAAAGACGGTGTCCAGGTGCGAAACCAGCGCGATCGCATCCGCGCCCCCGCCTGGTCTCGACAGAATCAGGTGATCCCCCCAGAGCGGATTCGTCGACGCGACACGTTCCGCCTCGAATCCAAGCGGCGCAAACATCTCGACCGTGATCGCGCCGACCCGGTTGACCCCGTCGCGGTTGCCGGTGTAACTGTTGGTCTCGACCAGGCGGCGCAGGAAGTCGAGCGCCTCCGGCATTCGCCGTTCGAGGCAGGCGACAAGATCAGATCGGTTCATGGGTGCCCTGGATCGAGACTCCGCGGTTTGGCGGCGTCCCAACTCCCCCCCTGGCCAGGGGGCGCGCCTGAATCGGGCACCGGGGTCCGAGGCATCCCCAACTCGCGGCGGAGCATCGGCCAGAAATCCCGGCCGACAAACACATGCCCGCCCTCGTGCACCGTGAACACCACGGCGGACATGGCCTCGAATACCGCGTACGCGCCTTGGATGCGCTCGAAAGCTCTGCGACCGATCTCGACAGGGAACCCGCCCGGCGCGCGCTCCTGCGCGCCCAGTTCGACCACGAGAAGACGTGGGGCGACCAGCGCAAAGATGTCGGCGAAATCGAAATGCTCTTCGAGCCCGGGGAAGTTCCAGCATGGGCAGTGGCCGCGCTTCATATTGTCGACCGTGGTGAGCCAACCGCTGCTGCAGGCCAGCCGCAAGCGCTCATCGAGCGCGGCCACGTACATGGTGGTCTCGCCGCCCAACGAAAGTCCGGCCACGGCCAGGCGGTTCGTATCCACCTCAGGGCGCGTCACGAGATAGTCGACGCAACAGAGCGCATCCCAGACGCGCTCGCCCATGAGACTCCAATTCGTATGTTGGAGGTCATGCTGCCCGATGTCCGGCGCCACCACCACGTAGCCCATTTCGACCAGGGTCCGTCCGTACCCGTAAGGGCCCTCGCCGCGGACGATTCTCTCGCCGGTGCCGCCGTGCCCGTGCAAGGCCAGGACGCCGCCGACCTTCACTGCAGGCTGCCGCGGAACGGCGATCCACGCATGCACAGCGCGATCATCCAGCGTCTGCAGCCTGATCTCCTGCAACCGGGATGCGCTGTTGGCAAGTTCCAGTTCGCGCAGAACGACCGGCTGCAAGGGAACTCGATCCGGGCGATTGCCGCCCATCATCAGGGCGAACAAACGCGCACGGGCCTCCCTCTGCCATGCGGCGGCTTCGCCCGCTTCTCGCGCATGGAAACGGAGCAAGGGCGCGTCGGTTGTCGAGGCTTCGACCGATGCCCCTCGAACCGAAGGGGGCCGCACGCAGACACTCAACGCCGCAAATGCCACAATCCAACCGTGACGCGCGATCTCAAAAACGCGAAGCGTTCCGAGCGGCCGTGTTCCGGCACTGGTTCCCATATCGGAGTTCACAAGTATCCATCCGCTGCGACCGCGGTGTCAGACCGGATTCAACGCAAGGGGCGCAGCCACTGCTGCGCCCCTGTCTCTTAGAGAATCTGAAATCCGAGGGTCAAGCGCGTGCTCTGCGCACAAAGAAAACACCGCCCAGCCCGAGTCCCAGCAGGGCCATCGTGCCCGGCTCGGGGATGACCAACTGACCGCGGATTTCGCCGTTTGGATACATGGCGCTCTTGATGTTCAAGTACAGCCCGCCTTGGTAGAGCGTCAGTTCATACGCCTGCGGCAGAACGAGAGTGCCTTGGAAGAAGCCGTACCTCGGGTTGAGACTGACCTGAATCGGCTTCAAATCCAAAACCAGATCGCCGTTCTCGCCGATTTCCCCCGCGTAAATGCCCGACCCAGTGTAGTTCCCCTCGAGCCGACTCCAGCCAAACATCCCGTACGCGACATTGATCATGAGTTCGTTCGACTCGCTGTTGTAGCGGATTCCAAGACCGGCCTCGCCGCCCTGGGCTACGCTGGTGTTGGCCGGAACCTCTTGCTGCCCTATGAGGAGGCCGTTCCAGAGGTCGACTTCAAATACCCCCGCCCTCACGCACCCCATCACCAAGAGAACCGCCACCGCCACGAGCAGTCGCTTCATATGAACATCCCTTTCAGCCTGGGTTAGGTTAGTCGTGACCTTGTTAGGCAGGCGCGCCGTTTCTGTCAAGACAAAGATGCCGATATGTTGCGCGACCCACAATGCGAAGGAGCGAAATTTGCTGTGGTCAGTCCGGCACGGCTGTGGTTGAAATAGACGGACGGATATGGACGGCAAACCTACGCTGCTGATTGTCGACGATGAAAAGCCGACGCGCGAAGGGCTGCGCGCCGCACTCGAGGATCGTTTCGAGGTTTACCTGGCGGAGGACGTCGCCACTGCGACCGATCTGTTGGAGCGGGAGCGGTTCGACGTGGTTCTGACTGATTACCGGCTGCCGCGGGAAGACGGTTTGAAGCTGGTGGATCGAGCGAAGAGGCTCACGCGCCCGCCCATCTGCATTCTCATGACGGCGTACGGTTCCGAGGAATTGGTGAGCCGCGCCTTCAGCGAAAACCGGATCGACGATTACATCCGCAAGGGAATCAGCCTCGAGGAGATCGAGATGCGGATTGCGCGCGCCCTCAAGCGCCAGCAACTCGAGGTCGAGAACGAATCGCTCCACATCCAACTCGACGAACGGTTCGGCCTGGAACATCTCATCGGCCAATCGCATCCCATGCTCGAGGTGTTCGACATCGTGCGGCAGGTTGCGCCAACCCCCGCCACCGTCCTCATCCAGGGGGAAAGCGGCACGGGCAAGGAACTGGTCGCCAAAGCGATCCACCGCCTCAGCACCCGGAGTCGCATGCCGCTGGTCGCCGTCCACTGCGCGGCGCTGGCCCCTTCCCTCCTCGAGAGCGAGTTGTTCGGCCACGAGAAGGGGGCGTTCACCGGAGCCCACGAACGGCGGCTCGGACGATTCGAGCAGGCCAATGGCGGGACACTCTTCCTGGATGAGATCGGCGACATCGACGCCGGGACGCAGGTCAAGTTGTTGCGGGTGCTGGGTGAGCGGACCTTCGAGCGTGTGGGCTCGAACAAGACGATCAGTGTCGATGTGCGCCTGATTGCCGCAACGAACAGGGACTTGGCCCGCCTGGTCCGGGACGGCGTGTTCCGGGAAGACCTCTTCTTCCGCATGCGCGTCATCGAACTGTGGCTGCCGCCCTTGCGCGAACGGCTGGGCGACGTGCCGCTGCTGGCGCTGCACTTCCTGCGGGAGATCGCCAAGGACTACGGCAAGCCGGTGACCGACTTCACGGCCGACGCCATGGAGGCCCTGGTCCGGTATTCGTGGCCGGCCAATGTGCGGGAACTCCGCAATGCCATCGAGGGCGCGGTGGCCCTCTGTCGAAGCGAGAGGATCGGCCTGCGCGATCTGCCCGTGAACGTGCGCGGCCAGGGGGGCGGCATCGGCGCCGGCGGCTCCGCCAAATCCGTGATCGAGCACAAGAATCTGACCGTGAAGGAGGCGGAGAAGCAGTTGATCTTGCGCGCCCTCGAAGAGCACAACGGGAATCGCACACTCGCTGCGAAGAAGATCGGCATGAGCCGGCGCACGCTGCATCGAAAACTCCACGACTACCATCTCGGCGGCTTTTAGCACCCATGAGAATCCAGGAGATCATCCACAACATCGAGGTGGGCAAGGGCGTCTGGGCTCTGCGCACTCTCGTCACCCTGCTGCTGCTCGTGTCTCTCACCGTCTGGTACCACGTCCACGAGTTCCAGAACTTCAGGGCGCCGGAGGCGATGGAGGCAGCCCAACTCGCGCGCGCGCTCTCCCAAGGCGAGGGCTACACGACCAAGTGCATTCGTCCGCTCACCATCGGCCTGCTTCAGAGCCGACAGGGATTCGACGCCCGCCTTGCCCGGCAGGCGCATCCGGATTTGGCCAACCCGCCCCTCTATCCTGCGATCCTGGCGGGGCTGATGGCGGTGGCGCCGTTTCGATTCGAGGTCATGCCCCAGTTCTGGATGCATCAACCCGAGGTGATCATCGCCTTGTTCAACCAAGCGCTCTTCTTCCTGACCCTTTGGCTCGTTTACAGGCTCGCGCGGCGCCTCTTCGACGTCCCCGTCGCGGTCGTGACCGTGCTCGTCCTGTTGGGATCGGACATTCTCTGGCGATTCACCGTATCGGGCTTGTCCACCAACCTGCTGATGCTCATTCTCACAGCCCTGCTCAGTGCCCTCGCGACGGCCGA